>Ga0099364_10003564_pt1 | contig 24070 bp, 14 predicted proteins | sample TergutTh196P3_FD_73070 | JGI IMG/M metagenome (GOLD analysis project Ga0099364, IMG submission 73070) | Microcerotermes parvus P3 segment gut microbial communities from Pointe-Noire, Republic of the Congo - Th196 P3 | ecosystem: Host-associated > Arthropoda: Insects > Digestive system > Gut ...
CAATGCGCGTGTTCTTGTTGGCCAGAGCAACGGCAGCAATGTTCTTGTGCCGCCGACCGCTTACGCCGACTGCCCAGCGGCTCCTGGGATCGCCCTTGTTGCCGGCAGTGCGTAAGGCCGCACGGGCGCCATGAATGAGCAAGGTTCGTAAATGACGATCACCTTGGCGGCTGATCCCCAACAAACGATCCCTGCCACCGCTGCTGTGCTGACGCGGCACAATCCCCAGGAAAGCGGATACTTCCCGACCGCGCCTGAATTGACGAGCGTCGCCCGGATCGGCCACCATGGCCGTGGCCGTTAGCGGGCCAATGCCAGGAATCGTCTGCAACCGGCGGGCAGCTTCATTCTCGCGCCCAATACGTTCTATCTGTCTGGTTAGCTCATCAATACGACTATCGAGCCGCGCCAAATCCTGCCGCGCCTCTTCAATGAGCGAGCGCAAGCCGGGCGAAAGACCATTGTCCGGCTTTTCGATAATTCCGGGTAACGCGCGCCGCAACTGATTGATGTCTTTGCCAATGGCGACACCATATTCGCTCAACAACCCGCGTATCTGGTTGACCGTGGCGGTTCTCTGTCGAACACGCTCGCTACGAAGCAGGTGCAACGCCTGCATGTCGATCAACGTTCCTGATCGTCACAAAACGCATGTTCGGACGAGCCGCCGCTTCGCAGATACCCTCGGCATCGTTGGCATCGTTCTTCTGCTTCCTGATGTACGGCTTGACGAATTGAGGGGCCATCAACCGAACACTGTGACCTTGACGTTGAAACAACCGCGCCCAGTGATGCGCACCACCACATGCCTCCATGCCTATCAGGCATGGTTCCAGTTTCTCGAAAAAGCCTTCCACCTCCCCACGCGATAAGCGACGACGCACAACAACACGTTCGTTACGATCAACTCCATGCACCTAAAAACATTCTTCACCAAATCAGGGCCGATACGTGTAATCTTCATTTTGGATTCCTCCTGTTTGGAACTGGTTTGTAACTCTTCCAGTTTGGCACATCACGAGGCCGAAAAGGACAGGAGGAGTCCATTCCATTAACCTACATTTCGGGTAACCTGCATTCCGGATACCCCTGTGCAAATCACCGCTCCTTCTTTTGTTCCAGAAGACACTCTAAGATCGTGTGTTCTTCCGCGCTCGGCGTTCCTGTTTCATCGTCAAGACCATCCGGGTGAAAATGCCGCCGAAATGCCGTAAGCGCGGCCTTTGGTTCACGCGGATCGTAGCCCAGCGCGGTCAGGGCAAGGAAAAAGTCCGGCAGTTCGCCGTCTACCAAGGCAGGCGATACAGTAAGCCAGTCATCATGAGACGTATCGCACCACAGGCCAAAGCCTTCCGCTGCCAGCAAAGACCAGGGAAACAAGGCGCTGGGGTCGGTCTTGCGACCTGGGGCGACATCGGCATGTCCTAAAAAATTGGCGCGAGGAACGTTATGACGTTGTTGAATATCGCGCAACAGCGTGAGGAGCGCGTCAATTTGCGCCGCCGCAAACGGCTCTTTGCCGTTGTTATCCAGTTCAATGCCGATTGACGCCGAATTCATGTCCGTCTGCCCGCCCCACCAGGATTCGCCCGCGTGCCAGGCGCGTTCTGCTTCGGCGACCAACTGAAAAATCTCGCCATCCCGCGCAATCAGATAATGACTACTCACCTCGGATAGCGGATGGCTCAAGGTAGCAAGGGCATGGATCAAAGCGTCGCTGCTGGTGTGATGCAGGATGACGAAATTGGCGCGACGTGGCCCAAAATTGGGTGAAGCGTGAAAACGCGCAAGCTCTGTGTCCGGGCGCGAGTCGGCAAAAGGCAAGGCGACGCAGCCTGATAAGAGACAAATACAGAGGAGCGGGACAGAATATTTCATGGATGGGCAAATGGTTGCGGCGCAGACGCAACTATACACAATTATCTTTTTTCACGATTTTAAGGGTTTTTGCGCTTATTTCCGCCTCTTTGGCTGCTAACTTCCCTCATCTTGCAGTTAAGATTGAGTTTCTGACCCCAAGCCGAACGGAGAAAAATGTGAATACCAATCTGGTCGCTCGCAGTCTGCAAAAAATGCAGAGTTTTTGGCAAAACCGCCCCAGACGGCTCGATGCGCGCGCCCTGCAAAAAGTACGGGAACAATTGCGGGAATGCGCGCGTGGCGCGGGCGGCGAGGTAGCGGCTCGCATCCGCGCCGGCAGCCTGGGGGAGAGTTATTTACGCCTGGACTCGGTGGGAAAGCACGCTTTTCTGCGCCTGATTGCTACGGAATTCGGCCCCGATCCGGCGCGGGTCGCGGCAGCGCATACGCGCTATCAGGAAAGTCTGGGTTCTCCGGCGCAATGGGAGGCGGAAGCGCGTTTATGGAACGCGCTGCGTTCGCCGCGCACCCGCATTTTGACGCAATTTGCCGCCCTCTCCACAGGCGTGCGTTTTTTGATTGATCTGCGGGTGGATTTGCTCCGTCTTCTGCAAGAAGACCCGGAACTGGTCTCGCTTGACCGCGAACTGGAGTATCTCCTGACTTCCTGGTTTGACGTGGGTTTTCTGGAGCTGCGGCGCATTACCTGGCAATCTCCCGCTATGCTGCTGGAGAAGCTGATCCAGTATGAGGCGGTGCATACCATCCATTCCTGGAGCGACCTTAGAAACCGGCTGGATTCCGACCGGCGCTGCTATGGTTTTTTTCATCCCCGTATGCCGGATGAGCCGCTGATTTTTGTGGAAGTCGCGCTGACCGATCATCTTGCCGACAATGTGCAGGATTTGCTCAACATAGACGCGCCGGTTTTCGATACCCGCGCGGCGGACACCGCGATTTTCTATTCCATCTCCAATACCCAGGAAGGGCTGCGCGGCGTTTCTTTTGGGCATTTTCTGCTGAAGCGCGTTATTGAGGATTTGCAGCGCGATTTTCCTCGCCTGAAACGATTTTCCACCCTGTCGCCGCTCCCACTGTTGCGCCGGTGGGCAGAAAAAACGCCTGCCAATTGGCAGGACGCCTTGCTTCCCGGCGAACTTAAAAAAATCGGTGGGCACGCCAATATTCCCGCCACGGCGGAAGCCGTATACGCGCTGCTTGCCGGATCAGCCTGGCAGGACGACGCGCGTCTTGTCCGTCTCCTGCAAGCGCCGCTCGTTCGTCTGGCGGCGCGTTATCTTCTCGGCGCAAAGGCGGGCGAAGAACAAATTTTTGATCCGGTCGGGCGTTTTCATCTGGGCAATGGCGCGAGCATAGAGCGCCTGAATTTTCTCGCCGACACTTCGGAAAAAGGGCTTGCCCAATCTTTCGGCCTGATGGTCAATTATCTGTACACGCCGGACGAAATCGAGGATAACGTGGAGAATTTGTTGCAGAAAGGCAAAATCGCCGCCAGCCCGACGATTCGCCATGCCGCCATGTTGAAGGGCAATTGAAGGAAACAGGGGGTTTAATAGGGGGCGACCGGCCGGTCGCCCCCTACGTCCGACGGGGATGTCTTCATCGGCAGGTGTGGTCGGTCGCCTGCCGGGGGGTTGTTTTTTATAGTGCTTTTCCTAAATAATCTTACTCTACCAACCTTCAGACATCCTATCCTGCAAGCGAGAAGAGGTAAAAATAATTACGAGAAGCACTATAAAAGGGTGTGGCGCGGCTGGCGTCTGCAAGACTGCCGGGGAGGGTTTGTAGGGGCGACCGGTCGGTCACACCTACGTCCTATTTAAATCGAAACTGCTCCAGCCAGGCTAACGCGGCGGCTTCCGAGTCTTCGATGGCGATTTCTACGGCGCGTTTGGCGGCTTCGAGCAAAAATTTTGCCCTTTCGCGTTGCGCCAAAGAATCATTTGTTATATCAACAAAGCATTGTTGCCAGGAAATATCTCCTAATGGAATCAAAATGCTTTCAATAGCCGGGATTGTCAAGTTTGTTTGTACGCCTCCAGTATTTATTTGCTCGATCTGCATTTGCCCAAACAGCGAGTTAATTGAAAGAGATAAATATTCCGGCAATATTCTTTTCGTATCGGAGCGGCTGCGGATGAAATAACTTCCATATGCTGCGCCATCAAGGTCTTCTCCGATCGGAACGGCAATACCCAATGTTCCGCTTCGGGAAATGAGAACATCGTTCTTACTCACCAATTCAGAAATCGAAAATTCAACATTATAAGGCACGCGCAAAACGGTATTCTCATCAAACCGCTTGTTTTCAAGGTCTGCAATTCTTAAGAAGGGGCGCCCTTTTTCAACGTATTCGAGTTTGTCCGAGCAACCATATTTCAATGGTTGCGACAACTCTCCCATTTGTATAAGTTCATAGTCGCCCTTGTTATTTCGGACAATATTAATTAGCTCCTCATACTTCGGTTGGAAAAAATCCGCATCCAACCTCCCCGCCGCGAACGCCTCGCGGCTGGAACGAACGTAACTCAGGGCTTCGGGCGGTGACCATTTATCCAAGCCGAGGGTGTGCAGCAGGGTTTGTTCGGCTTGCTGCGACAGGTTGCGGCTGGTCTCTAGCGCCGCATAGGCATAATCAACAAAATCCGCTACAGATTTTTCAAATGTGATGGAAAACCTTGCAACGGGCATCTGATCCATGTCCTCCAGCAATAAGCCGGTTTGCACAGCGCCGCGCTTCCACCGTTCCGATAGCGACTGCCCTATTGGAGATGAAAGGTAGACAGCTAAGTAGGCAGGCGCGATGCTTTGCGGACGCAAGATGGCCAGTTTGCAACTGCAAGTTGCTTCTTGGTTGGTTTTCACCAAGCTGGTTTCACCAACAGTGCCGACGATCGAGAGTAATACATCTCCTTGCTGCAGGTGTGACCGCTTCATGAAAGACTGATCGAACGCTTCGCGGGTTATGGTGTTGGGTGTTGATTGTTCAATGAAAAAATGACCGACGACATCTTGACCTCGGTAGTACGGTATTCCATCCTCGACGAACGATTCGCTGATGGAAAAATGATTACCATCAGAAATATTCGCTACGCTCGTGGCGGTTTCACATTGGAGCTTTGCGAGTTGTTCGGCTAGGTAAACATGGCGGTATTGGAAAAACTCTGCGTCAATACGCCAAGTGCGCTCCAATTCAGAAAGCCGCTTTTCCGTCGCTTCCAGCCCCTCCAACAGACGCTCATAACGCGCCTTATTGAAGGGGCTTAGCGAAAAAAACTCAAACCCTCTTTTTTGGCAAACTCCGTAAAGGCTTCCGCGATGCCATCACCCGTCATTCCGTCGTGGTTGAAGAGATCATGTTTGACGATAAGGTGGCCGTGGCTGTCAAGCATGGGCGCGTCGAGGTCGATTTCTGATTTTTCTATTTCCTCCTTGCTTTGAGCGCGAAGGTCGGCTATTTCTTCCAGTCGCGCCTCTTGTTTTTCACTGAGTTTTCCTTTGCGTTCAAGGTGTTTGAGTTCGGCTTCCTCCTCGTTGATGGCTTTCCACCTGGTTTGGAGGCGCTCTATCTCGGCTACTTCCTGTGCGGAAAGGCCGTGTCGCACAGCCCGATAGATTTTTCGGCCTGAATTGTCCTTGCTAGGCTCGCGCATGGTGGCAAAGAAAATGGGGTAATCGTCTTTCCTCGGACACAACGCGCCCTTTGTCGGGTCGTCATTCCATTTCTGCACAAAGAGTACGCTGGTCTTCGTGCCGGTGTGCGGCTTGAATACGTTACCGTGCAAGCCCACCACCGCCAGAATGCGGCAATGCTCGGCGATGAATTCGCGCAGCGCCTTGTCGGAAGCGTTGTTGAAACGCCCTTGCGGCAGCACCACGGCCATGCGCCCGCCGGGTTTCAGAAATTGCAGGTTGCGCTCGATGAAAAGGATGTCGCGCCCGACATTGCTCTGCTGTTTGACCTTGACCTTGCGATACGTTCCGTCCGCCATGCGATAAATGACTTCATGACTGGCGTGCAAGGCTTCGGGAAAGGTAGGAGCGCGGCTTGTCGCATCAACAATGTTCTTGTCGGCAGGGGCTACCTTGTTGATCTTGTCCAAACTTACCGAGCGGGTCAGATCATACTTGCTGACAATGTGCGTCTCCTTGATGTCGCCCGCAAACGGCGGATTGGCCATCAGAATGTCAAACTGAAAATTGCGGTTGGCGTTTTTCTCCGCGCGCAGCTTACGCAGACGCTTCCAGCCCTCGCCGTACACATCAAGCCAGTTTTCATCCTTGGTCTTTTCGTCCCAACGGTCATAATCAAGCGTGTTGAGATGCAGCACGTTGGTTTGCCCGTCGCCTGCTATCAAATTGAGAGTGCGTCCCACGCGCACGGTCTTTTCGTCAAAATCAATGGCAAAAACCTTGTCGCGCACGTAGTCCTCGCAGCGCGGATGCTTTTTCTCGCTGGTTAAAAGGTTGCTTCCCGACAAACCCTCTTCCCGCATGATACGCTCCCACACATGGAAAATAGCGTGCATCGGAAAACCGCAACTGCCCGCGGCAGTGTCAATAATGGTTTCACCATCCTCCGGGTTCATCATCTTCACGCACATGTCAATGACGTAACGAGGCGTAAAATACTGGCCTTTCTCGCCTTTGCTGGATTTGTTGATGAGATATTCAAAAGCGTCGTCCACGACTTCGAGATTGGAGTTGAAGAGCTTGACGCTCTCCAGCGAGGCCACGCAGATGGCAAGGTGGCTGGAGGTAAGCTCGATCTTCGCTCCTTCGGGGAATACCCCGTCCCATTTGGCTTGCGCCTTTTCAAACAAATCCTGAATCTTGGCTCTTAATTCGGTTTCGGTGTCGCCATAATTCTTGAAGACTAGATGGCGTTTCTTGTCGCGCCCGCTTTCCAATTCGTCGTAGAGCTTGGTCAGAATGAGCTTGAACAATTCCTCGAATACATCCACCCCGGCGTTGGCAAGCACCTCGTCTTCCATTTCGAGAATGATGTCCTTCAACGATTTGCGCTCTTTGACCAGCTTGTCGTGTTTAATAAGGTCAGCGATAGTCCAACGCTCGGAAAGCACGTCCGAAAGTTTTTCCAACGCGCCCGGAATGCGCGGGATGTCCTCAAAATAATTCGGATCCTTGCGATGGTAGTGTGAAATCTGCTGTCCGTTCGTCCACACCCCCATCGGCGCGCCGGTGGCGTTGCAGTAGCTTTTTAACTGTTCCTTGCCGTCTTTTAGTTTGGGCTTTTTCAGTTCGACAAGGATGTAAGGCGCGGTTGTCTTGTCCTTGTCAAAGACGCAAATATCTGCGCGTTTCTTCTCCCTGCCGAACGATACCTCATACTCAGCGGCTATGCGGGAGATGGGATAACCCAAATCATGATGCAGCACGCGAAGGTAGAGCTGGCGCACAGCCTCTTCCGGCGTGAGCTTTATGGGTTTGCCGCGCGCCAGACAAGTAACGTAGGGCGCGGATGTCTTGCCTGAATCCTTGAGGGTGATGCCCGCTTCCAGCGCCGCGATGTGTATGGGCTTGAACTGATCGAGCCGGTAGGCGCTGTCTTTCAGCAGGTCGGCGAGGGTGACGGTCATGTTTGTTTTCCTGTGGAATTGGTCTCGGTTGCAGACGCGCTTGCCGCGAGCGCCAATTGATGAAAGCGAAGAGTCTATCAGGCGGAATTGCGTTTCCCAAATTTCCCTGAGGCGGTTTCGCTTTAATCGGGAAGATTTTCTCCCCTCTCCCGCTTGCGCAGACAGCAAGTCTTGCAGACGGCAAGTCTTGCAGACGGCAAATGTAGAAGCGCGTGAAGGCAGCGCCAGCGCGGCGTCTTGCTTCAGCCGGGCTAGCGCCCGGCGCTCCCGGCATTTTGGCTCAAGCGACTCGCCACTTGCAAAAAAACACTTGACAACAAAAATATAAAAGATAATAATTTTGCTAACGTTTGTTAGCGAGATCGTAAAAATGTCAAAAATACCTCAAGCAGCTCCTGTCAAAGAACGCATGGAAACAGTTGGCGTCCGCTTTCCGGTTTCCGATATTGAATGGCTGGCAGGATTGCAGATCAAAAACGCCGTCACCCCTTCAGACAAGGTTCGCGCAATCGTGGCGCAGGCGCGGCAGCAGAACAGCCTGTATGACGACCCGCAAGCCTGTCTGGCATGGGTACGAGAAATTCTGTCGCCGCTGGTCATAGCGGCGCAAGCGGAAGAAGCGCAGGGACACGCGCGCTGTGAGATACTTGCGCTCCTGCTGGAATGGCTGCCGTCGACGCTGGCTGCCTTGCTTGTTCTGGCGCCGGAGGCAGACCGCGACGCCTTGCGGCAAAAGGAAAAAATCATGCTTGGCCGCTGTTTTCAACTAATGGAAGCGGTCACGCGCCTCGCGCTGGCTTCTCCTACACAGTGTCACGATCCGGGCGCGATTCGTGATAATGTTCTGCGTATATCCGAACTGGCCGGTGTGTTGTCAATCACCCCAACTGTCAAACCTTGAACGAAAGGAAAAATCATGGCCGAATCCATTACCTCCCGTGTCAGCCGGATCATTACCGGTAATGTCCATCACCTGATAGACTCCATTGAAAACGCCAATCCGCAGGCAGTCATGGCGCAGGCGATTCGTGAGGTGGATGGCATTATTGATGAAGTCAGCGTCGCCCTGGGACGCGCTACCGCCAACAAGCATCTGGCGGTCAATCGTCTGGCTGAGCAAAACCGCCGCCACGAGCAGCTTTCGGCGGATATTGAGCTGGCGCTGAATGAGGAACGTGAGGATCTGGCCAAAGCCGCTGTTGCCGCCCAACTTGATGTTGAGGCGCAGGTTCCGGTTCTGGAACACAGCATTGCCAACGCCGCCAACGAGGAACATGAATATCAGGGCTATCTCACCGCGTTACGCGCCCGTCGCCGTGAGATGGAGGATACGCTCAATGAGTTTATCGCCAGCCGCAAACAGGTAAGCGAAAGCCCGACGGCAACCTCGCCCGACCATCGTCTGGAAAAGGCGGGCGCGACTTTCGACCGGGTGCTGGCTCGCCAGACCGGGCTGGGCGGTCTCAACGCGCCGATTGACGCGGCGCAGGCCGGGAAAATGCGCGAACTGGCCGATCTGGCGCGGAATAATCGCATCGAAGAGCGCCTTGCCGCCATCCGGTCACGTACCGGGAAACAGGAATGATTTCTGGAATAATGTGATTTCCCCGATACCTTAATGGAACATCCGCGCCATGATTGATTGGTTCATTTCAGACGCCACCTGGATTTTTTCTCTGGCTATTCTGGTCATGCTGGGTCTGGGATTGCTTGAGCTAATCGGGCTGATGATGGGCGCAAGTCCGTCCAGCTGGTTCGACAGTTTTTTCGATACGGACATAGACGCGGGAGCAGACGGTATTGACCATAGCCTGCTCGGCTGGTTGCACCTGGGACGGGTTCCGTTTCTTGTATTACTGGTGATTTTTCTGGCCGCTTTCGGCGTATGCGGTCTGGCTTTGCAATGGCTGTTGCGGGACATCATCGGCGTAGCTCTGCCTGCCCTGATTGCCGCCATCCCGGCGCTGGTCGTTGCCGTGCCGGTAACTCGCGTGGTTGGCGGACTGTTCGCGCGTATTTTGCCCAAAGAGGAAAGCAGCGCTGTTTCAAGGGATTCGCTGGTCGGGCGCGTCGCGGTCATTACGGGTAAAAATCCGGCCACGGCAGGTCTGGCAAGTGAAGCGCGGGTAAAAGACGCCCATGAGCGTACCCATTACGTTCTGGTCGAGCCGGAAGAGCCTTTCGAGCAGTTGAACGGCGGTTCCGAAGTGCTGCTGGTACGCCGCCGGGGGGCGCGTTTCATGGCAATCCCCAACCCGCATGCCGGAATTATGTCGCCTTGATTGGCTGTTGATAAACAGCGGGAAATTCGTTTTTGCTCAAGGAGAATAAACTGAAACAAAGCGTCAACTTTTGTTTTTTTGGCGCTTTGCGTCGAACTCCCCTCTGGGTAGAGGGGCGGTCGGGCAGTTGTAAAGCAGACTTGACACTGCACCAGCGGTTTTCCTCGTGAGAGTGTTTTATGTTCCGCTGCCACCCGACCATAACAAATGGTATGACCGTAATTTAATTTCACTCACGCTTACAATCCTCTTGACAGTATTATACATACTTTTTAGAAACGCAAAAAATCAGCGACAGGCATTCATGCCTGTCGCTCAAAACGAACAAGGAAGGGGTTTGCATCCCCTTCCTTGTCGCCACGGTCGAAACCCTGGCTTCAGGCCGGGGCTTAGCTTTCGCGCCGCCCTGAAGGGCGGGATTTCAAACCGGAGTTAGTTTTACGATGAATAGTCTGACACAACAAATGAATAATCTGACGCAACTATTGATTTTGGCAGGTGTTGTTCTCACTGCCCTTATTGTCATCGGGATGATTTTTTCGCGCCTGTACCGGCGGTCAACCAAGGAAAGGGCGTTTGTGCGTACCGGCCTTGGCGGGCAGAAGGTAATCATGGACGGCGGCGCGTTGGTGCTGCCGGTGGTGCATGACACCTGTCTGGTAAATATGAACACCTTGCGGCTGGAAGTCAGCCGTACCAAGGGAGAAAGCCTGATTACCAAGGATCGGATGCGCGTCGATGTGAATGCCGCGTTTTATGTGCGCGTGCAGCCGTCTATTGATTCGATTGCCGCCGCCGCGCAGACTTTGGGGGCGCGAACGCTTGACCCTGTTTCGTTAAAGCAGCTTGTCGAGGATAAATTCGTCGACGCCTTACGCGCCACAGCGGCAACGATGACCATGCACCAGTTGCAGGACGCCAGATGGGATTTCGTTCAGGGCGTGCAGAATGCTGTTTCCGAGGACTTGTTAAAAAACGGGCTGGAACTGGAATCGGTATCATTGACCAGTCTCGATCAGACCGCCAAGGAATATTTCAATCCGAGCAATGCCTTTGACGCGGAGGGTTTGACCAAACTGACCGAAGAGACCGAACGGCGGCGCAAGGAGCGTAATGTCATTGAACAGGATACTGAAGTGGCGGTTCGGCAGAAAGACCTGGGCGCGGAGAAAGAAAAGCTGGAAATTGAGCGGCAGACCGAATTTCTCCGCCTTGAGCAGCAACGGCAGATTCAGACGCAGCAGGCTGAACAGATGGCGCAAGTCACCCGTCAGCAGGCGGAGAAACAGCAGGAAGCCGAGCAGGCCAAAATTTCCTCGCAACAGGCTGTCGAACAGTCACGTATCGTTGCTGAACGCCAGGTAAAGGAATCGGAAGTCGAAAAAGAACGCGCTGTGCGCCAGCGCCAGATTGAAGCGGATCGTGAAGTACAACTCGCCAAAATCCAGCAGGAAAAGACAACGACACTTGCCGATCAGGAAAAAAAGGTTTCTGTGGTCGAAGCTGAACGTCAGGTAGAGGAATCGGAAGTCGAAAAATCGCGTGCCGTGCGTCAGCGCCAGATTGAGGCGGATCGTGAATTGCAGCTTGCCAAAATCCAGCAGGAAAGAACGACGACGCTTGCCGATCAGGACAAACAGATTTCCGTAGCGGAAAAATCGCGAGCGCAATCCGAAGCCGAGCGTCTTGCCAATGAAGCGCGCGCCGAAGCTGCCCGCGCCGCCGAAATGATCGGTACCGCGCGTGAAGTTGCGATTGCCGAACGGAACAAACAGGTTGCCATCGTCGAAGCGCAGCGTCAGGCCGAGCAACAGGCGATCCGCGTCAAGGTCGCGGCTGAAGCGGATAAGGATGCCGCCGTCAATCAGGCCGAGGCCGTGCGTACCAAGGCTGAAGCGCAGCGCGTGGCCTACAAGGTCGACGCCGAAGGCAAGCAGTTGATAAATGAGGCAATCAATACCCTGCGCGACGCGCAAATCCAGTTGCAGATCAAACTGGCCTTGATCGAGAACCTGCCGCGCATCATCGCCGAGAGCGTGAAGCCGATGGAAGCCATTGACAGCATCAAGATCGTGCAGGTCGACGGCCTTAAAACTTCGGGCGGTGGCGGGGACGCGCCTGTTTCCGGCAGCGGCAATCTTGCCGATCAGGCCGCCAACGCCATGTTGCGCTATCGCGCCCAGCAACCGTTAATTGATAGCCTGTTGCGCGAACTCGGCATCAAAGGCGGTTCGTTGCCAGGTATGACCGAGGGGCTGACTGAGGGATTGAGCGAAGGGCTGACCGAAAGCTCAACCGACGAATAAACCACAACGGCAGGTGGCGGCGTTACTCCCGCCGCCAGCCCAGCCATACCATGGCGCGGATTAAAAATTCCGGCACGACGCTGAAGATATAAATGGTGACGACGCCATGCAGCGCGGCCACGCACAGGAAGAGCGCCGGGATGCTGAATCCCTGCCCCAGAAACGCGCTCGCGCCGACTGCGATCAAGACCATGAAAAGCGCGTTGAGAATATTGTTTGCGGCAATGATCCGGGCGCGATATTCAACCTGGCTCCTCTGTTGCGCCAGCGCATAGAGCGGCACGCAATAAAGGCCGCCGAAGCCGCCCAGCAGCAGGAGATCGAGAAAAACGCGCCATGTGCTTCCCTGTTGCAGCATGACGGCGAGCGGCTGTAATTCGCCGGAAGCGCCAGCGGGTGAACCCAGCGCCAGATCAAGCCCGAAAATCGTCATGCCCAGAGCCCCTAACGGAACCAATCCCGGCTCCACGATCCTGCCACGGCGGCGGGTCAGCTTCTCGCAGATTAACGATCCCGCGCCGATGCCCACCGAGAACACCGCCAGCAATGCCGTAACCAGGCTTTCATCTCCTCCCAGCACCGTTTTGGTGTAGATGGGAAGCTGGGTAAGGAGTAACGCGCCGTAGGCCCAGAACCATGAAATCCCCAGAATGGACTGAAAAACGCTACGCTCCCGCCGCGCCAAACCGAGGCAACGCCAGGCTTCGCTGAACGGATTGAGCGAGATTTTTAATTCCGGCGCGGGCGCGGGCGCGGCGGGAATGCGGCAACTCGCAAGGAAGCCGCCGAACGCTACAATAAAGCAGACGCAAACAATAAACACAATGCCGCCGCTCAAGCCAGCAAGCAAGCCGCCGGTAAGCGTGCCAAGCAGAATGGCGACGAAGGTTCCCGCTTCCACCAGCGCGTTGCCGCCCACAAGTTCATTGGCGCGTAGGTGTTGCGGCAGAATCGCGTATTTTAAAGGCCCGAACAGGGTGGATTGCAGGCCAAGCAAAAAAAGCGCCGCCAGTAGCGTCGGCAGGCTGTGCAGCCAGAAGCCAAAAGCCGCAAGCGCGATAATGATGATTTCGAGCGCCTTTACCCACCGCGCCAGCCATGCCTTGTCGAATTTGTCCGCCAATTGTCCGGCAGTGGCGGAAAAGAGGAAAAACGGCAGAATAAAGAGACCAGCCGCAAAATTGGCGAGCACTTCCAGCTTCATGCTCGTCCAGGTAGCGCCGCCGAAGGCCAGCAATACCAGCAAGGCGTTTTTGTAGGCATTGTCGTTGAACGCGCCCAGAAACTGAGTGACAAAGAGCGGCCAGAAACGGCGTTCCTTTAAGAGCGCAAACTGGGAATGTTGCTTGTCCTCAGTGCCCATGAGTTTTATGTTATCGTTCATCATACCGCCTCAAAAAATGCGCGTGTTTCAAACACCCGAGCTGGAAAGAATTTTCCCTGCCAGGAGAGCAAGCGTTTGAGCGCCAGATCGAAATGGAGGGCATTGCTTTGCCGCAACGCCTGCAAATTGGCTACCGCCTCTGTCGGCAGCAGGCCGTGCCGCGCAAGTTGCGAAGGAGAAATCAACGGGAGAATGCCCGGCAGGGGATAATCGGAACCGTTGAGCAACCGCCCGTGCCAGTCCTCCCTTGTCAGCAGGGTTTTAAGAACTTCGGGTTTGCGATTACGCAATACGATGGCCGAAATATCGCCGAAGAGATTTTCCTGCCATTCCGGTCGTTCCATGAGGCGGGCAAAAAGAGCAAAACTCGTTTGCCGGGTTCCCGGCTTGTCCAGGTCTTCGTCGTTGCCACTGCTCGCGCAATGCGCCACCACTACCTTGACGCCCGAATCAAGCGCCCTACGCAGGCGCAGAGGATTGCCGAGCGGAAGCAGGCGGGCGCTATCTACCGCCTTTTCTTCCCCGCAATGAATTATCAGCGGCAGTTTAAGACGCGCCAGCGCGGCAAAAAAAGCGTCGCAACGCGCTGAGGCCGGATCAATATTTTGCGCCGCCGGCAGCCATTTTATCGCTCGCGCCCCTTCAGACACGGCGGCTTCCAGCCTGTCTACCGCGTCCGTGCGGTAAGGGTGGATCGAGGCCACCCATTCAAATACGTCAGGATATTCTTCCGCCGTTTGCCGGGCGAAACTGTCGGGCACATAAAACGTGCTTGCTGCGGGAAGCGGCTCTCCATTATCGTCGTGCTGCCAGTCGAAGGCGAACAGCAGCGTCTTGAACCCGGCAGGCATGTTTCGCGCAAGATGTACAAGCCGCCGCGCATAATTGTCGTCAACGCTTCCGCTTGCCGTCGCAACACAACCCGCGTTCATATAAAACAGGCGTTGGCTATAGAGCAGCGGATGCCACAGACTTTTCAGCTTTTCCCCGACATAAAGCCCGTGGTCGCCATCCCCGATTCCCGCCAGGTGCACATGACAATCCCAGACCTGGGCGGGATCGAGTCCCTGCCAGATTCGCGTCAGCCACGGGTTTTTATCCAGCGCCGCATCCGCAGGCTCAAGACAGGGGTTGAGCAAAAAGGGCTTCCGCGCATGGATAAACGCGGCAACGGAAGCGCCGACTGTCGCCAGAAACGCGCCTTTGAGAAAGCGGCGGCGGCTTCGCTGTAATGATGAATGGTTCATCTTCAAACCTCTGCCGCCATGCGCTGCAAGGTAACGTAATCGGTTTTGCCCGTTCCCAAAAGCGGCAGCGCATCCACACGCGCGATTTTCTTCGGCACGGCCAATTCCGAAAAACCCAGTTGTCGCGCCGCTTTTTGCAGGGCAGCGCGGTTGATCTGTCCATCGGTAGTAAATAGCACCAGCGCCTCACCCTTCGTTGCGTCGGGCTGACTGGAGGCGGCGTGCAGGCCGCCGGGGGAAGCAAGCAGCGCCAGTTTTTCCACCGCTTCCAGACTTATCATCTCGCCCGCCACCTTGGCAAAACGCTTGACCCGTCCGATGATGCGCACAAAACCATCGCTGTCGACGTCGACAATATCGCCGGTTGCGTACCAGCCTGCCCCTTCGCTCGAAGCGGGCGCCTGCAACACGCCGGGATTGTCCGCCTTCAGATAGCCATTCATCACGTTAGGGCCGCGCACATGCAACAGTCCCCCTTCCTCAATGCCGGGAATGCTTTGCAGGCGATATTCAAGGCCGGGGAGAAATTGCCCCACGCTGCCGCTGCGATAGGCCATCGGGGTGTTCACCGCGATTACCGGCGCGGTTTCGGTAGCGCCGTAGCCTTCCAGAATGCGAATGCCGAATTTTTCAAACCACTGCTCCCGCACCGTGGCGGAGAGTTTTTCCGCGCCGGAAACGACATAGCGCAGGCGATAAAAATCGTAAGGATGGGCGAAGCGCGCGTAATTGCCGAGGAAGGTGCTCGTGCCAAACAGCACCGTGCAGGCGCGGTCATACGCAAGTTCCGGGATCACCCGGTAATGCAGCGGCGAAGGGTAGAGAAAAACGCCTGCGCCGGTGAGTACCGGCAGAAGCGTTCCCGCCGTGAGGCCGAAGGAGTGAAAAACCGGCAGCACGTTCAGCACGCGATCATTGGGCGCAATGTCAATAATGGCCTGAATTTGCGCGATGTTGGCGAGAATGGCGCGGTGCGAGAGCACTACGCCTTTGGGTTTGCCCTCGGAACCGGAAGTAAACAGCACCACCGCCGGGTCTTCGGAGCCTGCCCTGACTTCCACCAGACGCGGGAACCATAGCGCCCAGCCCATTAGCCAGAGCTTATCGCGCAAGGTCATTTTTTCGCGCAGGTCTTCAAGGTAGACGACGCGCTGCAAGCCCCGCAAGGCGGCGAGTTTATCGGCAAATTTCGCCTGCTCGACGAAGGCGCGGGAAGTAATCAGGGTACGAATTTCGGCGGCATCACAGGCAGCCTGCATTCCGTCGACGCCCGCCGTATAGTTCAGCATCGCCGGGATTCTTCCGAACGCGCCAAGGCCGAAGAAAAGGGCAAGGGTCGGCGTCATGTTGGGCAGGAGCAAACCTACCCTTTCGCCGGGTTCGGTGAGGCGCCCGGTCAGGCGTCCCAGGGCGAGGGACATTTTCAGCAACTCATGATAAGTGTATTCCACCTGCTTGATATCTTCCACGATGCGGCGGGAGCGGCCATGCAGCCTGATTACATTGCACAATGTGCCGTAGAGGGTGCGTTGGGACGGACGCGCTAGCGCCATTTCCTGCATCAGGCGGCGCAGCGCCTCGCCCGCCTTATGGCGACGCGCCCTGGCGTTGGGCGCTTCCGGCACAGGCAGCGTTGTGGGCGGTAGTATAGTCAGGGTAATTTTGGGAAAAAGTTTGCGCGGCAGATTGGTCATTTTGGAAAAATAGCTGCGGCTCAAACCATCGAGACGCACCGGTAGCAGGGTCGCGCCGGTTTTCACCGCCACGAAAGCCGGCCCGGCATAGACTTTCATCAACGCGCCTGTCAGGGTGATGCGTCCTTCCGGGAAAATCACGACCGGGCGACCTGATTCAACCAGGCGAATAACCTGTTTTACCGCCATCGGATTACCGGGCGCAATCGATAGATAATCCGCCAGCATCTCCAGCCCGAAGCGAAACAGCGGGCGTTTCGCGTACTCGGTATGTACGATAAATACCGGCCTTGTGAGCGGCAGGAACAGTCCCAGCAGAATGCCGTCGAGAAAGGACTCATGGTTGGCGATGACCAGGAGGCGTTTGTTTTGTCCGCTTCCCGCCGCCAACGCTTTTTCCATCCCCTGCACCCGCACGCGAAAGCAGAGCCGTATCAGGCCGCGCAGGAGAACGCGCAGCAACGTAAGGAGCATGGTCTTGAGAGGATTTGAATTTGTCATGTCAATAAATTTCGATATGTTGGTTAAAAAAATTGTCCCGAATGCAAAGACAGGGGCTTTAGAGCGATTTCAGTTCAAGGGGATACATTTTTGCTGGATTCCCGCCTACGCGGGAATGACGCCGGGAAGGTGGTCTTGTTTTCTCCACCATGGTAGCGCCCTTATTGTTCCCACTGCGCCAGAGTTTACATTCGTCATTCCCGCATAGGCGGGAATCCAGCAAAAATTTCTGTCTGCTGTACAGGGAAACAAAAACCGCTCTAGCAATTTTGCCGCACGTAGGCGAGCACGTTATCGAGTGTCTCTTCCAGCCAGCGCCGGTTGATCCAGAACCAGACTTCCTTGCCGATTTTTTCCGAACACAATACTTCCGCCGCGTGCAGGACTTTAAGGTGGTGCGATACCGTGGAGCGGGCAAGGGTTGAGGCGGCGGCAATCTGGCCTACGTTCAGGCGTTCCCCCTTGTCGAAAAGCAGCAGGATACGCTGGCGGTGCTCGTCGCCCAGGGCGGTAAACACCCGCGCCATGGGTCGCCATTCGGGAGGGATGGATGGAATGCTTATGGATTTCATAACGATAAGTTTAGTTATATCGTTATGAAAAGTCAACCGCAAATAGCAATTTTTTTGTTTGCGGTGACGCAATTTCCACAAATATGTCAGAGCAACGGCTGTAGGAAAAATGATGTTTCAGAAAATATTCGGCGACAAGCGCGTAGGGGCGCGATTTATCGCGCCCTGAACATTGCCGTCTGCAAGACCGATAAATCGCGCCCCTACAACTGTTTTCCAATCCGTCATTGCGTAAAGCGTAGCGTTGTGGGCGCAAAAAAAACCGGGGCGGGTATTCCCGCACCGGCGTTTGTCTGCGTCAGGCAGGGCGCGATAAAGCGCGCCCTGCCTTTGCCTTAGCGAATTTGCCGCCAGGATTGACGTCCGGCGCGACCGCCAAGAATGACATAGGGGTCAGGCAGATTGACCGACTTCATGCGTCTGCTTATCGGGATACTGTAGCGCGGGCCGATTACCCTGTTTAAGGCGCGTCCCAGCCCATCTGAAGGCGTGGCTTCAAAGACGCTTGAGGAGAGTTCGTACTTGCTGTCCCGATTGACCTCGGCGCCGGTGGCGTCGGGATGAACCCAAATATTGGCGTCATCCGCGATTCTCCTGAAGAGCGAACTCTTAATCCAGGTTCCCTGTTCAGAATCGAACTCGGCGTATCCGCCCCCCAAGTCGCCGGTGCCGCAGCCTCCATCGCTCATTATGGCAAATGGCATCAAGAAATCGGGGGGTTTAAAACGCAATGCCGTTCCCTGCGAGCGCACCTGCGTAGTCCCCATACGATTGGTGGACGGGCCGTTCAAGTCAATCACATAGCCGTTTTGGGTGGGATAGTCCACGGGGGGGTTCACGAGGGGGGGGACTGCACCATCTTCGTCTCTGTACAGTTTCCAGGCTTTTGTGGTGAATGCCGGGACTGTAGATTCCCGATAGAAGGTATCCCTGCCCGGGTGATCGGGATCATACACCCGCGTCTGTAATCTGCTGCGGGTGGCAACACCGCCTAAAGGCGCCCCAAGGTGGGTCAGGCGCACGCCGTAGATGGACTGGGTTTGCGCATTGCTGAGATCCTCCTTTTCAAAATACTTGCCCGTACCCCCAATGAGCTGAAACTCCCTAAGTACCCCATAAGTGCAATCTTCGTCGCTGAGGACGCATACTGCGGTAGGCGGCGCGTTAATGGGCTGCGGCATCCCGTCCACGCTCCTTGCCTCCAGCACCCTCTCCACGGTTTTGGTGGCGAGGTCGAATTTCCACAGAACCCCATTCATGTCTCCGGCATAGGCAACATCCATCCTGCCATTGAAGGACAAATCTATGAGGTAGGGAGAACCCAGACCGTTGCCGCCACTACAATCAGCCGGGATGAATTCGGCATTGAGATGACCGCCCGGCTCCAGCGGAACAATGAAGAGACCGGCGCAGCCGCTCTGGCTGTTGTAGCCGTTGCCGAAGACCGCCGCCCAGCGGTGACCGCTGCCGCCGCTGCCCGGAACCGCCACGATAACCGGATCTATATCCACCGGCGCGCCCAGATCAGGATGGGTGAATTCCCAGAGCACATCGTTTTCCGTGAAGTTTTCCGGGTCTTCCACAACCATGGCAAAGAAGCTGCCGTTCTGGACTCTATTATCATCAGAGATCCTGCCGCGTCCGGTGGAGCCTACCAGCACCGAGGTCCAGTTTCCATTCAGGAGAATATCACCCACCCACGGTGCACCGTCCACGAAATAATGGTGCTTTTGCTGGTATCCTGGTTCGGTGAGCTTCTCCAGTTGCCCATGAAGTGCCCTCGGCACGTAGGCAAATAGCTCGCGCCCGCCATTCGGATTGTTAATTCCGCCTGCAAAGGCGTGGAGCATACCGTCATTCGCGGCTACAAAAACCGTTTCCACGCGACCATTGTTCCTGAAGTCGAGTATACGCTCCTGATACGCGTCAATTTGCCACGCAGCGAGGAAAGAAGTCTCTATGGGCGCACAAGCGCCATCACTACTGTAGACAATGCCTGGCCGCGGGGGAATATAGGTTCCGCTCGAGTCGCACCTGTAGCCGCCATAGCCGTAATCATTGTGCTCGTAGTTGCCCAGAAGGTAGGGCATGGGATTCACAACATCGCCAAGCAGCGATTGGCGGCTGCGGAATGTCCCGCCATTGACGATTTCCAGGGACTTATCGCCGCGCACGTAGTTGATGACATCAGCGGTAAGGTTGCCGCTTGCCATGCCTGCGTCAAACGGCGCGCCTGTCGAGCCGTTCCAGGTAAACACCTTTCGGGTGGCTACGCTGCCGGGTGCGCCATACTGGGCGTTAAGTTGATCCGATGCTGTCCATTCCGGATTTTCCAACGGCGCGCCATAGTACTTGGCAGTGCAAACGGCGGCGCCGCCAAATAGCGTCTGGTTGAGGGTTGCAGGCGAGCACAGCCGATAGGCATAGATTTCCCCCGACCAGGCTTCAGGATTGTAGTTGGTGCGGAAATTCAAATCCCGATCTTCCGCTCCCTGCCCGCCCATGCCGGCGAAGGTCATCTGGGTGCTCACCCCGCCGGTAATGGCGGTAAACATTTCCCGCAGGGCTTCGGCAAACTCCCTGGCGTTCTTCGTATCGAAAAAGTCGCCGTGCCCGGCGATCCCCGCGTGGAACAGCTCGTCAACCTTGGACGCACCACCCGAACTCGCCAGGAAATCCCACGAAATCGGGGCGCCAGACCATGCGCCTGTTGTTGGATCCCAGTTGGCGGGATTGGCCAGGTAGTCTTTCAGCTCCGGGGCGGAAAGAGTGCCCTGGATACCAAAACCAAGGGTGAAAGTCTGCATGTGCTGCCAGAAAGCTACATTTTTTTTGTTGGCCATTACGCGTGACGTCGGCACAACATCGTTATCCATATCTGGCTTCAAGTCGTTCTTCCAGTAGAACATAGCCCAGTCCCCCAAGGTACTGCGGCGGACTGCGCTGGTGGCGGGGATGGTAAAAGGCACTTGCGGCGTGTAGGTTGGAGCCACGGTGCCGTCAGGCCACTGGATGTTAGTGCCATTCGTACAGGTATGACTGCCGACACCGGCGCACCCTGCAGCGCCAAAGTGCTGGCTGTATCCGTCTGTCATCAAAATGCTAAAAGACCTCCGGCAGGTGTCCCTTCCGCCGCTGCCCGTGTCAGTGGATCTTATAGGAGGATAATCCAGCCACGGCGCATCATTTCTGTAATACTCGCCTGCCGCGACCAGGGAAGAGGTCAAAGGCGTATTGTTGGGGGCGGGCATGCCAAGTATCCAATCGTAAAAGCGTCTGACAAACTGGCGATTGCGGTAAGGACTAAGCGTGCCATCAGGATTTAGCGCGTCACCCGGAAAATCCAGGAAAGGCACCACCCCTATTCCGCCCCTGGTACTGCGATGCGGGCCGTATCTGGCATTGGGAGGGGTATTTAAATCAGGCGAGGCAAAATTGAAAAAGGTGGCACTGCCAACACCTATATTTCCCCCATCTGCATTGGCGAAAGTTGATTGCCCCATACTGCTTGAGTTGATGGTATCGTAGCCCAGGCGGATAACCATGTTGTTCATGGCAGCGTTGGGTTTGCTGGTGTCGTTCCGGTCTACCAGATAGGCAAAAGCCTCGGTCATGCCTGCCTTTGACGCCATGCTGCGGTTCCGGTAGTAGGAGTACCAGTTCATGAAGTTACGGATTTCCTGCCTGACCGTACGCCGCTGCGGCGTCGGCAATTCCTCCAGTTCGCCGTCATCGCCGATATAGTGCGTCACCAGATGCAGGCGGGACTGCTCAGGGCCGTACAGGTTTGTGCACACCCCCGGCTGGCCTGCCCTCGGTATGCAGTTTGCGGCGGCAATATCAGCATGGGAACCCGAGCTCCTGGTCGCCCCGGTGACTTGCCCGGAATATTCGAAGTAAGAGACATAGTTGCCAGCAAGGTCTACGGCAGGGTCGTAATACCCCTTGCCGGTCGAATCTCCGATCACATGTCGTCCCGCGTGACAGGTAAGATGCGCGGGTATGTTCGAAGTAGCGGTAGCCGCAGCGCTGGCGGGATATGGTTGCCAGGCCAGCGGCGTCATAGAGGTGTCGTAACCATTACAATTGCATGCTGGCGCCGCCACGCCACTGTTATAACTACACCCTCGCGTGTTCACACATCCAAAGTTACCGTTTCCATCCGTTCGGTAGTTGTAGCCGTTCGATCGCTGGCACCAGGGGCGGCTATTGGGCGAAGTCCCGGTGGTGGTAGAAAAACCAGAAAGTGAACTTGTACCGGTAACGCCATCGCTCCGGTAATTGACCCGGCAATGGCCATGCGGATTGTCTATGCCTGTCCCGGGACTCGCGCCTCTGCCGTAATAATCCCTTGATTCATCTACATCAGAAAATACCGTCGGGCAGGCGCGCGATACCACGATAGAACGGTTAGCAGCAGCCGTGCGGTTTAAAAGAGCCGGGGTGCTGCCGTTGGTTCTGAAGTGCTGGCCTGCAGTCACCGTCCGGAAAGCCCAGTACTCGTAGTTCCTCTGGTCATCTTCAAGCCTTGCGCCGGGATTCTGGGTGTAATTCTGACTGTAATTCGGATTATCCCGCATGGAGTGAAACCCCGGCACATAGTCATAGTAGATAGCAGCGGCCAAGCCATTATTAGGTTCCAAATTGCCAGCACTGATGTTGCCCGATGAAAAAGCGCCACTCAGTGTCCTGATGCCCACACCCAAATTATCCGCAGTGTTGCTCCCAGTGTTAAGGGCAGAAAAGTCAACGATGTCTAGGGCAAGATTAGTGGCGCTATAACTCCGCGTGGGATAGCCATTTCTGCGAATGCTCGGGAAAACAGACAATGTGTCGCTGTTTCGCATGCGAACCAGTCTCCCTTTTCCCCCCCCGGCATCCTGCCACTGCAAGGGCGGCTGATAGATCATATCCGGGTTGTAGAAAACCGTGTTCCAGGTTGAGGAATACATGTTATGCGAGCTTGTAGGGGCAGCAAAACTAAGAGTAGTCGTACCGGCGCCACTGGGGTTGGGATAAATCATACTCGCCACTGTGGCAGGATTGGTCCACGCACTTAAGGAAGAATCCGGCATGTATGTCCATGACATAGAAGAGGAATCGTCATGGATGTAGACGAGATTGGGCGCAACCGCACCTCCCGCAATCAGCGGGATCTGTTCAATATCGAAGTCCGGGGTGGCCTGAGGCAACGCAAGACCGGGAAACAGGGCGGCTGCCAGCCAGAAAAGCGCCTTTTGCGGAAAAGACGCGCTAAAGGAAGAACGGATAGCGTGTTTCATGACTACTCCTTCATGCGCCCTACGGCAAACCGCAGACGCTTCATTAAACAGACAAACGGTATAAATATATCAACAACCATGACAAGGATAATACCCCATTCATGACGAGTTAAAGAGATTTTAGACAATTTAGACGCATCTTTCCCTTAAAAACGACAGACGGCTATTGCGGGGCGATAAGCGGATATTTGCGTAGAAAAATTAATGCGATCAAATATTTTTGGGTGATTGTGCAAGCAGCACGAACCTGGTCGGGAAGATTGAACTTGCTATAACGAAAACGGCGTGGACAAGCCGTAGGGGCGCGATAAATCGCGCCCCTACGAGAGCTGGCATAATCATTCTCTCTCACCAAACCAAAACGGCAGACATGCGGGAATAACTAATGGATTATCTCCTGCAAGAGTGCCCTAACTCACCCTGCCCGCCATGAGTAGGTGATGAAAGAGGATAGGACGGGAGAGCCAGAAGACAAGATCGTCAAAATCCCTTGTGGGAGCGCCCGACTGGTAACGGTTGCTTGTGGTCGCATTGTCGCCGTCCAGACGCCCGTTCGGCCCCGCGCTCAGCAGAATGAAAACCGGGCGCTCCTCGTCAGTACTCAACTTGTCGCCATAAAGATTGTTAATTTGCAGGCTGTCGGCAAAAGTAGTATCAAAGCGGATGGGGCTGTTGGCAAAGTTGCGATCCACGCGGTAACGCCAGTTTTTCCCCCAGGGATCATTGCCTCGCGCCAATCCCAAGGTTTTATAAGGCAGGCCGCCCTCTCCGCCTGTAGCGCAATTTGCGCCAGCTTCGCCGTCGCCGCTCACATCAGGACAGGGCAGGTGGCCGTAGAGTACGGCATATCCAAGAAGCGCGGCGCGGATTTCCAGCATTTCCGCTTCCGCCTGCTTTACCTGCCGCGCCTCGCGCTGGGCGGCAAGCGGCAAGGCAAAACGTCCGACAAGCAACGTCAAGACAAAGAGCACGATTGCCAGTTCAAGCAGGGTAAATCCGAGAGTTGTTTTGATATTAGTGTTCACGTTGTCCTTCATGCTGAACATCTATCACGATGTGGCTATCCCTCTCCCCCGGCCCCTCTCCCGCTGTTCAGACCGGAGACATCGTTTACGGGTGTACGAGGACATCGCTGACACTTTCATTGTGATTTTCCCACATGAACTACATGCTGTCTCAAGTCAATCAATCCTACTTTTGTGCTGTACCACCACAAGGAATAAATCCCTTCATCCTTTTCCTCCCGGACGCCCAGGGTTTCCCGGATGAACGCCTTGCCAATCTTGATAACCTTGTTTTTGAACGAGATTCTGCTATCCAC
>Ga0099364_10003565_pt1 | contig 24066 bp, 19 predicted proteins | sample TergutTh196P3_FD_73070 | JGI IMG/M metagenome (GOLD analysis project Ga0099364, IMG submission 73070) | Microcerotermes parvus P3 segment gut microbial communities from Pointe-Noire, Republic of the Congo - Th196 P3 | ecosystem: Host-associated > Arthropoda: Insects > Digestive system > Gut ...
GTTGTCAGCCTTTTGTCCAAAACCGAATATGCCTCGAAATCCGGATGCTGCCGCGTGGAATTACAACCGCACGGTATTGAAGTTCTGCATGTATATCAGTAGGAATATGGATGGCAATTTTGTTCTTAACTGCCTGCCGTGTATATCTTCGGTTCTTATGCCCGTAACGAAGCAACGGAAAAGAAAAGGATATCGTGTCAACCGTTGCACGGCTGATTCAATATGACAGCGATAAAAAAGACTGATTAAAACCCGTTATTAACGTGACAACAAGCGGTAATTATGGTATAATTTACTTGTTATCTTAAAAAATACTGCTTTTCCAAAAAGGCAGTTTGCGGAGGCGATTGTCATACCGACTGAAAATCCTGTATTGACCGGCTTTCACCCCGACCCGTCTATGATATTTGTGGACGGTGTTTTCTACATAGCCAATTCTACTTTTGAGTATTATCCCGCGGTAAAGATCTCCAAATCCGTGGATTTGGCGAACTGGGAAACCGTCTGCTACCCCCTCACCAGCCAGATTCAACTGCGTGGGGCACTGAGCCAGCACGGCGTCTGGGCGCCGTGCCTTTCCTATTCCGGCGGCGCGTTCTATCTGGCGTTTACAGACGTAAAAACCGCGGTGGAAGGCCCGTCCAGAGACACGCCGAACTACATATCCAGAGCTTCCAATCCGGAGGGTCCTTGGAGCGAAGCAATCTACGTCAACAGCTCCGGCTTTGACCCAAGCTTGTTTCATGACGATGACGGGCGCAAATACTTCGTGAATATGGAATGGGATTACCGCAAAGACGGGATTCGCAGATTCACGGGAATTTTGCTGACCGAGCTAGATCCCGTTACCCTGCACCCCGTTTCCGCTCCGCTGCGGATTTTTCCCGGCACATCCCACGGTTTGACCGAGGGTCCGCATTTGTACAAGAAAGACGGATACTACTATCTGCTGACGGCGGAAGGCGGGACATCCTACAATCACGCCGTGACGGTTGCGCGCAGCAAGCATATCACCGGCCCTTATGAAACCGGGCCGCAGCCTTTCCTTCTCACCGCAAAGGACGCGCCGGAAGCCTATTTGCAAAAATGCGGACACGGCAGCCTGTGCCGGGATGACAACGGAAGATGGTGGGTTGCTTTCCTCTGTTCAAGACCCCTGCCGGATACGCGTTATTGCAATCTTGGACGTGAAACCGGTATCGCGGAGGTGGTTTGGGAAAAAGAAGCGTACCCCCGTTTGAAAAACGGCTCTTTGATTCCTGACAAATTCTTTGACGGCTACGGCGAAAAAATGCCCGGAAAGCCGTTGGAATTTGATTTTTCAAAAAAAGAATTTCATGATTGTTTTCAATCCCTGCGGGTTCCCGCGGAGTATGATTTGCTGGAAAACGGGGCTTTGCGGTTGTATGGCAAGGAGTTTATCAATTCCCGCAATTTTCAGAATATGCTTGTCACGCGGCAGCGGAGCTTCCGTTTTGTGGCGGAAACCGCTATTTGCAATGTAAACCGCAATTACCGCTGTTTTGGGGGGCTGATATTCCGTTACAGCGAGGAAAACCAGTACTATCTGCAATTTGCTTATAACGATGAGGCGGCTTCAAATGAATTATGTGTTTTAAAGGTTGAAAACGGGGTCTTTTCCATGATGAAGACCAACGGGGATAAAAACATTACGATTGGCTCGGATACCGTCCATCTGCGGTTGTCTGTCAATGGCGCGACCGGTTATTTTTCTTATTCTATGGACGGTGTGGATTATGAGAAAATCAATCTTATGATTGATACGCAAATTTTGTCGGATGACGCCCCACCGACAGGGTTTACGGGTAGCTTCGTGGGGATGGCTGCCAGCGATTTGGAATACAACAAGCAGTTCTGCGACTTTCTTTATTTTCGTTATCAAGATATTCTATAATCCAAATTATATTTTTTAAAACGGCTATCATTTTTAATGTAAAATGATAGCCGTTTTTGATGGCCCCTCCTGCCAAGGTTCTTGGTTATTCATAAAACTTGCCGTTACCCTCATAAAGCCGCATTGTTCTTATCGGCGCGGGGCTGTCCACGCTTTTGTTTTTATACAGCGGCAGATAGCTTCCCCCGGGTGATATGCCTACAACATTGTCGCCGCGCCATTTCACATGGTATTTTTCATCAACAGCAGTTTCTACCGTTTCACGCTCGTCCATCGGGAAAGTAACCGTTACGGCAGTCCCCTTCTTAACCGCGCCCAGCCGCAGGAATACCCGGTCAATGCAAGGCAGTGTACGCCCCGTTTCCTCTTTTGATTCATCGCCATGCCTGTAATTGACCTGTATCGCACCGTAAGGCGCCCATTCGGGCGTGCGGCAGACAAGGTCGGGCAAATCCTGTTTTACAGTTAGCACAACCTTGCCCTCATAAGGCAGATGGCTTTCTACATCAAGCCACGGAGTTGCGCGGTTTAACAGCAGGTTTACCGACACGCGCCCTCGCTCTTCGGTAACGATGCTGCTCCAGCCATAAAACAGCCCACGGCCTCCCGCTGCGACGCAGCAGGTTTGCACGTCCATAATATGTCCGCGCCCCTTTACGCCGCTGTAGACAAAGTCATTGGGTGCGGCATAGCCCGCAAAGGCGCCCTTGAGCCGGTCTCCAACCCGGTAAAAGGTTTTGTATCCGGCGATATCGCGTTCTTTTGTATCCAGTTGATGAACCCACGAGGTATCGGTGAGTTGTGATTCCACCAGATGTCCGCGCAGGAAGCGCTCCGCAACAGCCCAATACTCCGTATAGCCGCATTTTGCCAGAGTAATGGCACAGCCAATCGCGTCAACCAGCGTGCAGGTTTCGTGTTCATAACACTGGTCGAGCATATCGCCCGGCGTCCATCCGAAGCCGGTGCACCAGTGCTCAAGAGCCCAACGATAGCAGCGCTCGACCCAGGCCGTCAGCCGCGCGTCATTTTTGAACCGTGCAAACCGCGCGATGGATAACAGCGTGCCCATCCGCGTGTGGAAGTGCCCGTTGCGGTATTCCAGCGCGCCGTTCCAACTGCCGTCAGGCAGGAAAGCCCCGCTTCGCTGTGTGATATTGGCGACAAAATTCTCACAAAGCTCCAGCGCGTCCGCGTTGCCCGCAAGCTTGTGATAAGTGAGGATTGGCCCCACCTGCCGCCCCCACATGGCGCAAGGGTCGTAAGCCAGACGAGTGTTCACCGCGTCCAGAGAAGGCCAACCATCCTCTAAATATTCACTGGCAGGGTAGTACCAGCTCTCCCGCTCTTTGCGGGCAATACGCTTCAGCGCCGCCATATGCCGGTCGGCAAATCCTTTTATATCCTCGTCGTCGGTCGTGGAATACCATGTGCCAAGCCCTAAAATCACGGCGCGCTGGTCAATCATGGATGCACCGGGGCGAAAAGGCGCGTCCAGCCGGGCAATTTCCTCCTCGGTAAAGGAGTTTCTCCTGTAAGCAAGCCCGTTTTCATGTATAAAGGATAACAGGTTGCGGCGATACCGCTCTTCTACCTCTTCGCCCTCCGACGTGCCAGTCATGCTCCGCACCAGTGCAATCGTGTCCACCAAGCGCCCGTGGCTGGAGCCGTAATCCCAGTTGCCGTGGCTCATCCACGCCGGGTTTTCTTCGTCGGATTGCAGGAACCCGCTGAAAAAGGGAATTCCCCCGCAATCGTCATCCGCCACGTTCAGCATCGCGTTAAATGCCAGCTTTGCACGTTGCGCAAGGTCAAGCGTATCAGGCATTTGCCGTTCAACATAACCGCCCATTATTCTTCCCCCGTCAAATAATCATAGATACCGGCGCCGCTTTCAAGCTCCTGCACCATATTAACCGCCAGCATATTCCAGTTCAAAAAGCCGGGGCTCATCACAGGTTCACCTGTTTCAGGGTTGTAATATTCGTGCAGCTCACCGCTTTTTTCAAGGTCTTCGCCCAGCAGGCGCAAGGTTTTTTGGCAGAGCGTTTCGGCTTCGGCGCGGTAGCCGTAGTTCAAAAGCCCTCTGAATACCACATAATTTACCACAAGCCATATGGGTCCCAGCCAGTTAGACGGGTTGTTGGTGGCCTCCAGATTATACATTTTTTCGTCCCGCGCAAGGGCACGGACGCCAAAATCGCTGCAAAAAGTGACCGCATCGAGGGTATGCCGTACAATATCGGCGGCCTGCTCTTTTGTAGCAATTCCGGTAAACAATGGGATAAATCCTGTCCATGTCCGCACCTTAACCGGCAGCGTTTTCCAGAAAACGCCAAGCCCCTTGTGGAACCAGTCGTAATTGCGCGTCTTGATATCGACGTCAACCGAATAGAAGAAACGGTCGCGGGAATCCCAGCACTCGGTTTGTATTGCCTGATTCAGGCGGTCCGCCTTATTCCTGTAGCTAATCGCCTCGTCTTTTTTGCCGAATGCGGTCAAAATTTTAGCCATAGCGCGCAACTCGCCCACCATAAAGCCATTCAAAAAAACGCTGGCCGTGGAAAAGCGAGGTCGCCCGAAGACGGCAGGGTCGTTATCCATGCCAATCATCACGTCATCTGCCCAAACATACAGTCCGCAATTTTCATTGTAGTAAAAGCGGTCATAACAGTCAAAGTATTTCTCCAGCTTCGGGATATGCTCTTCCAGCCATGAAAAGGAGCCGGTATATCCGCTGACAATACAGGCCTGCTGGCACAGGAAAGGCTTGTGTATGTTGAGCACGACCCCCTCCTTGTGTTTGCGAATCAGGTAACTGTCGAGCCCGTCTGATTCGGCAAGGCCGCCAACCATCATGGGGATATACCCGTCCGGCAACTGGAATTCTAAAAAATTCAGCACATTACCCCGGGCATGGGCAGCCAGCTTTTCCGAAAAGTTCGCGTCCGAATAGGTTGTGCGGGAAAACCCCATCAATGCGTATGCCGTCCAAAAGGTGTCCCAATCCCAAAGATTGCTGTCGTAAATGGAGCCGGGGTCGATAAATGGATGCGGAAACCGTGCGCTTGCAGATTTAAATACACGAGGGCACCGTTCCTGAATATACTTTTGGATAGCCTCCAGGTGAGCATAATCGCGTTCATTCATCATTTTTCACTCCTTGCCGCCGTCAAAGCAGCGCATAATTCTTTCGCGGCAGAGTCTTCCAATGTCAGGAATCCTTCGCGGATAAAATCGTTTATGCTGCGTTCCCCCGCCATCATGGTAAAGAGCATCATGGAGGTAAGCTCCGGCAGCCTCTCGCTGAGCACCGCCATTGCGGCGGGGTTTGCATCGATTTCGCTGATGGGCGTGTCAAGATTTATAGCAGGGCGCTTTGTGCTTTCAGGTATATAGCGGAAGCTGTGTTCGCCAGAACCAAGCTCCTTCACGGCTGTGTCCGCGCTGTCGGGCAGCGTTAGTTCGGCAGTTGTTCTAAAAGGCACCGTGAAACGAAGCTCCAGTTCGCCGTTGCTGCAATAGCGCCACGCGCTTTTTATAGTTCCCGCCGGTGAATGAAACTCGGCTTCAAGGCTGCCTAAAGACGGGCTTGGCTGCGGCAACAGCCGGAACCGGCGAAAACCGGGGGATTCTTCTAAGGGGATAATACCCGCCGCGTTTTGGTACATCCACTCGATGATGGAGCCATAAGAGTAATGGTTGAGGGAATTCATGCCGGTATCGCTGATGCTGCCGTCAGGCAAAATAGAATTCCAGCGCTCCCAAATCGTGGTGGCGCCCATGTTCACCTGATACAGCCAGCTGGGGAAATCCTCCTGCAGCAGCAGCCGGTAAGAGATATCCCCGGAGCCGGTGGCTGAAAGCACCCGGCAAAGATAAGGCGTGCCGATAAAACCGGTGCGCAGGTGGTAGCCGGATTCTTTTAGCTTCAAGCGCAAGGCATAGGCTGTCTGTTCCCGGTATTGGTGCGGAATAATATTAAAATGCAGAGCCAGCACATAAGCCGTCTGTGTCGTCAGCGCCAAACGCCCGGTTCCGGTGACATATTCGCGGACAATCGCCTGCCGGATTTCCTCAGACAGCGCCTCGTAGCCCGCCGCTTCATCCTCCAAACCAAGCACGCGAGCCGCCTTTGCCGCAAGCATGGATGAATAACGGTAAAAACAACTTGCCAGATAAGTTCGTTCCGTTCCGCCAAAGCGGTTGCCAATGGGGTCTTCGCCGTCAAGGGACAACCAGTCGCCGTAATGAAAGCTGCCCTTCCACAGGCGGGTGTTTCCTGTTTCCCGGTCATGGCGGCGCACAGCTTCGACCCAGGCCTTCATGCCGGGATAATGACGCCGGAGCATGTCCTTATCCCCGTAGCGGACATAGAGGTTCCACGGAATGATTGTAGCAGCGTCAGCCCATGCGCAGGCGCCGACCTGCTCCACATCATGCTTCGGTATCACCACCGGCACCCAGCCGTCCAAGGCGCTTTGCTCCTGCATCAAATCGTAGATATATTTGTCAAAGAAAGCCGAAACATCCATATTATAAGCCGCTGTGCCGAAGAATACCTGAGCGTCACCGGTCCAGCCCATGCGCTCGTCACGCTGGGGGCAATCTGTCGGCACATCCAAAAAATTCCCCCGCTGACCCCACAGCGTATTCTCAAACAGCCGGTTGACTTTGGCGTTGCCCGTAGTGATGCGGCCTGTCTCACGCATGTCGGAGTAAAGCACCAGCCCTGTAAAATCCTCCGGATTCACCGGTTGCTTCCATTCCGTCAGCTTGACGTACCGGAAGCCGTAAAAGGTGAACTGCTGCCGCACTTGCTTTTCTGTGCCGTCGCTCACATAGCTGAACTCCGCTTTTGACGTGCGCAGGTTATCGCGGTAGAAGCTGCCGTCTTGAAGCACCTCGCCGAACTGGAGAAACACCCGCTCCCCCCAAGGCGCGCGGTTTGTAAATTCAAGCCACCCCACCATGTTCTGCCCCATATCCAAAACGGTTTCCCCTGTGGGGGTATGAATGACCTCCACAGGCTTCAGGCGTTGCATGACGCGGATAGGTGGGCTTCGGCGCGGCTCTAGCAACGCGGTTTCCACCGCCGCGCGTTTCACGCCGCAGCTTTGTGAGGTATCGCGGGTATCGTCCCGTGCCTCGCCGTCAAAGACGTTGGAAGCCGTAACTGCCGAGAGGCGCGCCGACCAGCCATCCGTTGAGGTGGAGAATGTTTCTTCCCCGTCTTCATACGCGAGGCGCAGCTCGCAAATACAGGCAAATTCTTCGCCGTAATGGAACGCATGTTGGCGGTCAAGACCGTAACGCCCTTTATACCAGCCGTTACCCAGCGCAATTTCAACACGATTCGTCCCGGAGTTCAACAACGCGCCAATATCATAAGTTTGATAGGGCAGCCATTTGTCATAGGCGCACAGACCGGGGGCAAGGCATTCATCCCCCGCGCGAACGCCGCCGATGAAGACTTCACATAGCCCCAAACCGCAAATATAGGCTCTGGCGGAGCGCAAGACACGGTTCTTATCCACCGGAATATCCGCAAAGATAACCGGGTGCTCCAGCTCGGATACAGGCGTAATCCATTCCGCCGACCAAGCCTCCCGCATCTTGGCGGTCTCAAACCAAGCCGGTCCGCTGACTACGGTTTCCCCACTGCAGGAGATGCTGACCCTCCAGTAGTAGCGTGTTCGCGGCTGCAAAAGACCGCGGGGCAGCGTATAACCAATGCTGTCAATGTTTTCGCAAAAGCCGCTGTCGTGGAGCAATCCGGAAAATTCATCGTCTGCCGCAACCTCTACGCGGGTGCGGATATCGTCGCCATTCGCCGCATCTACCAACCAGGATAGGCGGGGCGCTTCCCCCAGTTGAAAACCAAGCGGATTTTCAATCCGGTTGGTCAGCAGTTCCGTCACAGAGCGTTTTTTCATAGCAATGTTATATCCCGTAAAAACAGGACAACTCCTTTCCGTAAATATACCCTTGATATACAATGTGCAACGCGGTTTTTACCTTTTTGAGATACCACAACAGGATAAGCCGCCAACAGACAGCCTATCCTGATTGAGAGACGTGCAAAAATCAGCCTTTTACCGCACCGGCTGTCATTCCTTCGATAACCAGCTTGTTCAAAGCAACGTAAATAGCCAGCGTAGGCGTTACGCTAATGGCTATGCAGGCAAAGATAGCTCCCCAGTTTCTGTTGCCGTACTGGTCGGAGAAGAACAGCAAACCCGTTTGAACCGTCCTCATCGTGTTGTCGGATATAAAGGTCATGGAGAACATCAGGTCATTCCACCTGAAGTAGAATTGAATGACCAGCATCGTGACGATACCCGTCTTCAAAAGCGGCAATACAATATAAGTGAATACCTGATAAATATTGGCGCCGTCAATGACCGCTGCCTCCATCATATCATCTGGCATAGCGGTGAGATACCCGCGCAGCAAAAAGATGGAGAGGGACAGCCCGAACGCGATATAGGTGAGAACCAGGCTGCTATAGGTATTCAGAATCCCCATCCCTTTGTAGATGGTATAGAGGGGGATGAGCACCACCGCCGTCGGCACCATAATGCCGCTCAAAAACAGCGACATGACTTTCCCGCGGAGCTTCCAGCGCATCTTTGTCAGCGCAAAAGCTGATGTTGTCGAAAACAGTACAATAAAAACAAGAGAGACTACCGTGACAATCGCGCTGTTTTTAAAATAGATGTTCATCCGGCCGCGGGTCCATGCGTCTATAAAGTTTTGCCAGTGAATGCTTTGAGGCAGCGCGTATGACGCGGACAAAGAAAATTCTTCGGTTGTTTTAAAAGCGCTCATGAAAATCCAAAAAATCGGATACACTTGAACCAATACAAATATAACGATTAGAATTTTCCCCGCGATTGCCAAAGGATTTTTTTTAAGCTTAACCACCCGTCCGCCCCTCCTTTCAAAACTTTTCCCGGCCCAGCTTGCTGACAATAAAGGTTACCACTATGCATTGAAGCAGAATCATAAACGCAACCGCGCTGCCATAGCCGTACTGGTTGTAGGTGAACGCGTTTTCGTACATGTTCATGGTCATGGAGGTGGTAGCGTGGCCCGGGCCGCCTCTGGTCAGCGCCGTAGCCGACTCGAACATCTTTATCGTCCCGGTAAAGCTGAACACCAAGCAAGTGACCAGAATCGTTTTCAGACAAGGCAAAAGGATATTCCAAAAGAGCCTCAGCCTGCCGGCGCCATCAATTCTGGCGGCCTCGATAATCTCTTCGGAAACATCCACCAGCGCCCCGTAAATGATAACGCAATGAAAACCCACTGCCGTCCAAATATCCATGACGCACAGCCACGTGAAAGCGGTGGAGGTCTGCCCCAGCCAAGGCTGGATAAACTGTTCCAGCCCGGCCAAATCCAGCAGTGCGTTGACAAGACCGTGGTTTGGAATCAGCGCCAGCATTTTTATAAACATCTGCGCCACCGCAACAGCCGGTAAAATTGTGGGAATAAATACGACCGTGCGTACCAGCGTCTTGTTCCTGCGCACAGAAAAATGCACCATCAGGGCTATCAGCAAACCAAAGCTCACTTGGAGCGGGGTGACAATCATGATGTATCTCCAGTTCACCCGGAAAGAGTCCATCGTATGCTGGTTGCGGAACATCTCTATATAATTGGTGAAGCCGGTGAACTGGAAGTTGAAGCCCGGCATTCCGGAATAGAGGGAATATACAAAAGTCCATACAATCGGAACAAAGACAATGCCGACGAAAATCAGAAGCGAGGGCATCACCATCAGGCAGATTGCCCTTTTGTCACTCATCACCTTCTCCACTGTCAAACCACCTTTTTTTCAAGTAACAGGCCCTTATGCCCGGGCCTGTTTTCATTGGCGCCTCCTAGCAGGAAAAGGTACCCGGTGAAGGATACCTTTTCCAATCCGGCAGATGCCCGGCATCATGTTTTCAGTTCATGCAATTATGCCCGGTTCTTCTCGGCGGATTCCTGTAGCATCGCCATATACGCCTCAGGGGACATTTCGCCGGAATACAGCAAGGTAATATTGTTCTGCGCAAGGGCGGATGTCTCATTGTCCATTTTGGCTTCAAACCAAAGGAACGCGTTTTCCGCACCGCTCAATGCATTGGCCACAATCTGGGTGTAATAAGAGGTTTCCTCAGGCATATCGTTGATTTTATAGCCTTTGAAGGTGCCGTTATTGTTCATCGCGTGGTCGCCAATTCTAGGGAAGACATACTTCATCCAATCGGCAACGGCTTCGTCATACTTGTCGGCAGAGAATACCAGAATGTTGCCGCAGTTCATGCTGTAGTCGTTGGGGCCGCTTGCGCCGCCGGCGGTGGGAACATTGAAAAAGCCAATGCCTTCGGGCCCGGCCGCGTTCTCATCGGAATTGAGGTTGCCGGTAACCCAGCTACCATTATAAAGCATGGCGGACTGCCCGTTCATCAGCATGGCAATTGACGTACCGTGGTCAATTGTGGTCATGCCTACGATAAAATATTCATTTGCGGCCATGTCGGCAAACATTTGCGCTGCGGCCACATATTCGGGGTCGGTAAAGCTTGCCTTGCCGAGCATTGCATCGGTTATCGCATCGTTGCCAATACTGCGGACCGCATAAGCGTTGAGCACGCGGGTCACGGGCCACTGATCCTTACCGCCCTGAGCGATTGGCGCGATTCCGGCGTCCTTCAATTTTTGGCAGACGTCCATAAACTCATCCCAGGTTTTAGGCGTATCGGTGATGCCGGCTTGCGCGAACAGCTCCTTGTGGTACCAAAAGCCCTCCATGTTCAGGCCCAAGGGGGCGGCGTAGAGCCCTACGTTATCCACCAGGTTTTTCAAAAGGGAAGCCGCGCCGTCGTCCAAATACTCGTAAATGCCCAATTCTTTCCATGTTTCTTCCACGTTTAAAATCTGGCCGGTCTCGATGAGCGCCTTCAGGCGGCTTCCGGACTCGTATGTAGCGATCTCAGGCAAATCATTGCTTGCAGCCAGAATGGATATTCTCTGGTCGATATTTTCGATACCGACAAACTCATGCAGAATCTCGAAATTGTCAACCGTCTCGCCGTACTGGCGGGAAATATCTAAAATCATGTAGCTATCCTGAGTAGGGTCGGTATCGTCCCAAATGGATAGAAAGTTAATGGTGCGGGACTGGAAGCGCGCCTCTCCGGCGGGTTCCGCCGCCGCCGAATCGCCAGCCGGTTGGCTCGCGTTGCTCGCAGGGGGAGCGTCGGAACTGCCGGTTCCACAACCTGCAAATGCCAATGTAATGAGCATTATTACCAGAATAGAGGAAATGATTTTCTTTTTCATGTGTCGTTAGAACTCCTTTCAAACCTATAAGTACAGTTTTTGGTAGGCGCCTGACATCATAGAAATTGCTGTTTTGACAAAATACGATTGTCATTTTGCTTGTGCTTTCGTTGATTCCCATTATATCATCATTAAAATATTTAGTCAATATTTTTTTGAAATTTAATTGAAATATGTTGAAAATATTTAAATCGAGAATGTTACCACTAATTTATTTCTCATTACAATAATATTTTTGGCACAATAAACAACATCCGTAAAAGCATATTGAAAATTTAAAAATCGGTTTGCCTGCTGTTCAGGCCTGCTTTATGCAATGCAATCAAGCGCCCCGCAGCAAGCTACGGGGTATGGCCCGCTTGGTTACACGAACGCCGCCACGCGGCTGGGTATGAAACCCACAAGTGGGAATCAAATTCGCAACAAGGCTCTCGCCTCCGCCGGAGACATCGGTTCTTTCCCGAGCGCACGCAGCAATCCGGCAAAGCGTTCTATAATTGGGGCATTGCTGGCGGCGGAACAGCCGCAATCCAAAACCGCGCTATCTTCAAAACCCACACGCACCACAGATGCTCCCATTGCCACAGCAGCAGCAATCAAATCGTTGCTTTGCCTCCCGTAATGGGTAATGCCCCAAAGCATATCTTGCGGAATAAAACTCCGCAAAACAGTCAGCGCTTCAATGATCGGAGGCGCAGCGCCGCGATGCCCAAGGACAATGCTGAACAACAGCGGCTTTGTAAACGGGAGTTTTTCGCAAAGCTTTAGCGCCGAGGCAATCATGCCAATCTCAAACACTTCAATGTCAGGTGTTTTTCCGGTGCGCAATATTTCACCGGCGCAGAATTCTACATCGGCGGGCGTGTTCACATACACAGCATCCCCCAAATTCACAGAGCCGACGTTTAGCGAAGCACATTCCACCTCCGGCAATGAGAGCGGGGCGCACCGCTGCCGGATATCAAGCCCGGATATCCCCCCTGTAGAAGCCTCGATTACAACGTCTGACTTTGCCCGAATCAGCCTCAATGTTTCGCGGAAATCCGTTAAATCATCCGTCAACCGCCCTTTCCTATCCCGTACATGCAGATGTACCATGCCCGCCCCGGCTTTCACACAATCCAGCACGTCCGCCGCAACCCGGCGCGGTTCCACATCATTATCCGCGGCCGATACCGGCGCGACTGACAGCAATACTTTTTCCATTTGCCGCTCCCCGCTCACAGCAAGCCTTTGGCTTCCAATGCCGCCCGGAGCGCCTTTGCGCCAAACCTCGGGCTGGAAAGCACCGGTATTCCGCAAACCTTTTCCACGTCTTGTTCGCAATAAGCCATAGAACCCTGCGCGAGCAGGATACAATCCGCATGAGGAGCCATCTCCCGCGCTTTTGCAATTAACCGGCCCTTGAATTCTTCTTGTGACAACCCGAATGCCCCGTCTAAAAGGCCGTCAACGAGGCTGACTTTTCTGCCAATCTCCCGGGCAACCCGCAGAATCGTGTTCCGGGTAGGCTCCATCGTTGTGGGAAGCGTAGCTAAAATCCCAATACGGCTGCCGATGCGCGCCGCTTCACGGCACATTTCTTCGTCAATGCGCACAATGGGGACGCCGGTGTAACGCGCAAAGCCTTGGGCGCAGTCCGCAACCCCCCCGACAGATGAACAGCAATTGAGGATTGCATCGGCCCCGGCATTGACCGCACTGGCAAACATGCCCATCAATCTGGCGGCAGCATTGGCCGTGACAAACCCGGATTCTCTGGTCTCCGCAAGGATTGAAGCGTCTTCATAATGAATCAGTTCGGCCGCAGAGCCCAGACAAAGACGTAATTCCTCTTCCACCGTGGCAATCAGCTCCGGCGTGGTTGACGTATAAACAAGAGCTATTTTCATCTTTTCACTCCCCATCTCCCATTAAAATACGGCATTTTCTTTTGCAAGAATCATCTGAACGGCATTCTGCCATCCACGGTAATATTGTTCCCGGGTTGTGGCGTCCATCTGCGGGGCATACTCCGCCCGGGGAGGGTTCGCAAACAGGGAATCCTGTTCGTAAAAGCCCATTGCAATTCCTGCCGCGTATGCCGCTCCTGCGCCAGACAGTTCCTCCACGGCGGGAACGCGCACAAGGCAGCCCAGTATGTCCGCTTGGAATTGCATAAGGAAGCGGTCTGCCGTCGGTCCCCCGTCCACCCGCAAGGTTTCGATTTTCCGCCCTGTGTCCTCAGCCATCAGGTAAAGGATATCGGCAATCTGGTATGCAATACATTCTTCCGCGGCGCGAACGATTTCCGCCCTGCCTACGCCGCGGGTAAGGCCGCAAAGAATACCTCGGGCGGCGCCGTCCCAATAGGGCGCCCCCAACCCGCTGAATGCGGGAACAAGATACAATCCGTCTACATGGCGGGTTTGCGCCGCCAGCTTCCCCGATTCGTTCGAAGCGGTAATCAACCCCATGTCCTCCACCAACCATTTGATAACCGCGCCGGTATAGTTGATGTTGCCCTCCAGCACATATTCCGTCCGCCCACTCATCGACCAAGCAAGCGAAGTGACCAGCCCCCGCTCACTGCGGATAGGCTTGCCGCCGATATTCATCATAATAGACGAGCCTGTGCCATAGGTGGTTTTCACCATTCCGGGAAGCAGACACCCCTGCCCGAACAGCGCACCGTGGGAATCACCCAACGCCGCATGGACAGGCACCGGCTTGGGCAGGATGCCGCCAAAATCGCTGTGCCCGAACAGGCTGTCGGAGTCGCGGAGTGACGGCAGCATACCGGAATTTATCCCGAATAAGGCGCAGGCTTCCTCGCTCCAACGCAGCGTCTCAAGGTCTAATAGCTGTGCGCGGGAGGCGTTGGAATAGTCGGTCATCGGTTCCCCGCCGCAAAGCCGGAAGATCAGCCAGCTATCCATCGTTGAGCAGCAAAGGCGGCTTTGGTTTTCCTGCGCGGCGGGGATGTTTTCTAAAATCCATGCGATTTTAGCCGCAGAATAATAAGGCGACAGCGGGATACCAGTAACCCGGCGCACCGTTTCGCCGCCCCCCGCCTCCGCAATCCGGCGGCAAATATCTTCCCCTCTGGCGCATTGCCATACAATTGCGTTATACACCGGCTTGCCGCTGATGCTGTCCCAAACGATGGCAGTCTCCCGCTGGTTGCTGATAGCCGCACCAAGGATTTGCTCCGGCTTGATTTCGCTGTTATTCAAAACATCCCTTACGGCGCGCAACAGGTTCGAGAATATTTCCTCCGGGTCGTGCTCCACCCAGCCCCGGTCGTCCACTATCTGGCGGTGAGGGTGGTCGCAGCGAGCTGTCACCGCCCCTTGGGCGTCTACAAGCATTGCTTTTGTGCCCGACGTGCTTTGGTCAATTGCCAGTATATACCATTGCATCGCGTTCCTCCTCTTCTATAGCTGCCCCAGCTCTAAGATATTAAACAGGCTCTAAGGAATAAGGACAACCTTGATGGAATCCTCCCCGGCCTTAGCTTTGGCAAAAGCCTCCTCCCATTTTTCCAGAGGGAGGGTGTGGGTAACGATTTTATCCACCTTGATAACGCCTCTCTGCAAAAAATCGATCGCTACCGGGTATCCGTCCAATCCACTGATATGCGCCCCTAAGACGTCAAGCTCCTTGCGGTCGCCGATAACGCTCCAATCCACCGATGTTTCGGCGGAAAAAACACTGAATTCAACAAACCGCCCCAGCTTACGCAGCATTTTAAGCCCTTGCACAACGCCCGACGGATGCCCCGAGTTGTGGATATAAACATCGCAGCCGTAACCATCCGTCAGCTTCATGACCTCCTCCGCCACGTCGCAAGCTGTAAAGTCAAGGGCAATATCCGCGCCCAGTTCTTTTGCGAGCGCAAGGCGTTTGGGTTTGCTGTCGATGGCGATGAGCAGCCTCGGGTTCTTCAACTTCGCCAACTGTAACTTGCACAGGCCGATGGGACCCATACCCGCTACCACTACTACGTCATGGAACCCGATATTTGCCCGCTCAATGGTGTGAACCGAACAGGAAAGCGGTTCAAGCATGGAAGCATGAGTGGCGGGAATAGAACGGTCAACCTTGTGAACCACATCGTTTTTGCCGTATCGTATATACTCCGCCATGCCGCCGTCGGCAACCTCTTTCTGGTGCCCGTGGATATGTGCTTGCTCACACATCCAATAATGTCCGTCCCGGCAATAGCGGCATTCCCAGCAGGGGACAATCTGCTCGGCAATGGCGCGGTCGCCTACCGCCAAGACGTGACGCTCCGCCGCCTTATCGCCGATGGCGGCTACGATGCCGATAAATTCATGCCCAGCCACACAGGGAGGGTCGTTCCAGCGCGGCAAAACATTGCCATCGCCCCAGAACATAGCTGCGCCGTCATAGCTCTTGACGTCCCCCGCGCATACACCGCAAGCCTCTACCCTTATAAGCACCCCGTCTTCGTCAATTTCCGGCACCGGCACCGTTTCGTATCGGTAATCTTTAGGTCCGTGGCACATTAATGCTTTCATTTTTTCGGGAATTTTTCCGTCTGTTTGCATACAATTGCCTCCTTAATTTTCCGTTTATTGATTCATCCACGCGGCGATGCGCTGTGACGCGCCTGCACCGTCAAGCCCATAATAAGCAAAAACCTCCGCTGATTTGCCCGGTATTATATCCTCGTCCGGCAGCGCCAGAATCAGCAACGGAACGGGTTGGGCGCCGCATATAACTTCCGCCGCCGCGCCGCCCAGCCCACCGTAGCGGCTGTGTTCCTCCATCGTGACGAGACGACCGGTTCTTGCCGCCGCTTTTAGTATGGCGGCTTCATCCAATGGCTTGATTGTGTGCATATCCAGCACACATGCGGAAATATTGTCTTCACCCAGCCGCTTTGCGGCCTCCATCGCATGATAAACCATTTCACCCGCGGCGATAATGGTCAAATCTCCGCCGTTCCGCAGCAGGTTTGACTTACCCGGTTCAAAAGGGGCTTCTTTTTGATATATATCCGGCACCATGCCACGCCCCATGCGCACATAGGCACCCCCTGCCCGCGATGCAAGCGAACGGGTCATGGCGCGGGTCTGGGCGGCATCGCAGGGTAAGTAAACCTCAATCCCCGCAATCGCGCGCATTACGGCAAGGTCGTGGGTGGAATGGTGGGTATACCCCAACGCGCCGTAGCTAATCCCCCCGCTGACCCCCACGATTTTGACGTTTTGGCGGGAATAGGCAACGTCAACCTTGATTTGCTCCAGTGACCGGGCTGAGAGGAAGCTTGCCGGCGCACAGACAAAAGGCTTCTTGCCCATAGCCGCAAGACCTGCCGCCACGCCGATTTCGTTTTGTTCGGCAATACCAATCTCCACAAACTGACCCGGAAGTTCCTTCGTAAAATTGCCCAATGTCACCGAACCGCGCGAATCGCTGGCTAACGCATAGATGGAAGCGTCTTCCCGCGCCAATTCCAATAATGTTTGGGTAAATGCAACCCTGCAATCGCCAACCGAAGCCGTTATGCGCATGCAAACGCCTCCCTCTGCGATTCCAGCTCCGCCAATGCCTGTGCAAGCTGGTTGTCGTCAGGTACGCCGTGATGCCATGCCGCGACATTCTCCATAAAAGAGACGCCCTTGCCTTTAATGGTATTGGCAATCAGCACCTTGGGCTTCTCTTTTGAACTCTGCATCCGGTCAAAAGCATCGCAAAGGGCGGCAATGTCGTTGCCGTCACAGCGGAAAACCTCCCAACCGAATGCCGCCCATTTATCCTCCAGACTTTCCAATGCCATCACCTGCTCGGTGCTCCCGCTAATCTGGAGGCCGTTGCGATCAATGACAGCATAGAGATTGTCTAAATTATAGTTTGCCCCCGCCATTGCGGCTTCCCAGACCGAACCCTCCGCCAGCTCGCCGTCGCCCATGACAACGAATACCCGTGCGGGATTGCCGTCGCGTTTGGCGGACAGCGCCATTCCAACGCCTACCGAAAGCCCGTGCCCCAACGCGCCGCTGTTCATCTCGATACCCGGCGTCTTGTTTGTCGGATGTCCGATAAATTTCGATCCGAAAGCGCCGAAGGAATCCAGCTCCGCCCGGTTGAAAAAGCCTAAATCCGCCAATATACAGTACAATCCCTCAACGCAGTGCCCCTTGCTCAGCAAAAACCGGTCCCGCTCCATCCAGCCGGGTTCCTTCGGGCGCACCCGCAGCACACGGTAATACAACACGGTTAAAATATCCGTACAGGAAAGCGCCCCGCCGGTGTGACCGGCCTTGCCTCTGTGAATCATGCGCAGCAACGCCATACGGATTTCATGCGACTTGCGTACCAATTCGGTTGTATTCAAGGCATTATACCCCCCATGTTTTTATCAGCTTACCGGCCGCGCATCCAAGCGCGAACCTCTTCTTCGTCCGGGTCTACCAAATCAGGCGTTATCCCGAGGTATTTGCACGCTTCGTACAATGCCGGGATTACGTCGTCGTGAATACCCACACAATGGTGTACATAAGGTCCGCAAACCAGGCGTTCCTCCCACAGGGGCCAATCGTTTACTTCTATCCAAAGATAAGTGCCGCGGGTAAATTTGCCCGCCGTCCCCTTTGCTTTGCCCATAAACATGGAGTATTCGCCGTTATCTCCGTCAAAACGAATCACCGAGATATCGCCGCCCCGAATCTCCCCTTCATGAGTTCCCGGCTCGTGACCATCGAAAAGGAAATGCCCGTTAAACTTGCCCTTGCCGTCTTTCATCAAGCTGGGCGGGAAATTCCCGCAGTGGAACAACAGCTCGCCGTTTTCGTTATCGCTTTGGCGCACCGTGATATCCGCAAAGAAAGGCGGGGTTTTGTACATCGCCGCGGCGTGTGCCATAACGGCAGTCACAGCGCCATGGATATCAGTCTCGCAGGTAACGGGCAGCCCCTCATCGGTCAGTATCGCGTTGGCAAGGCAGGGCATGATTCCCAGAGAATCCTGCAAGGCGCTCCAGCATTGGATTGCCACGGCATTGCACCGCGCCTGTGCGGCATAGCTGTAAACAGCCAGCTTGAGGGCCGCCACCCGGGTGATGTTTTTTTCCGCCCAACCGCCGCAATCCACCTTGGCGTGGATGTCAGCCACGGCGTCTTCCAGCTCCCGCGAGTTGGACGCTTCGATTTCCAGCGTCTTGTTTTGTAAATCAATCAGGGTGATGGGGAAGCATTCGATGCCGAAGCGTTCCAGCAATTCGCCCTCATTGCAAATCATAGTCCAAAATCCGGCCGGGCGCGTGGATATTTGCAGGATACGGGTGCGGCGGAAAGCCTTTACAGCCAAAGCCGCGCGGATAAACGTCTCAAAGCCACGGATAAATTCCGGGCTGTCCACTGTCGAATTTGGGATATATGTAAACCTTACGCCAAAACGGCGCAGAACCTTTCCAGTGGCAAGCAGCCCGCATTGGGTATCCCGCAAACGGGCGCCGTCTTCCAGCGGGTCATCGTCCCGAGGCCCCCAGAGCAGTACCGGTACACCCGTCTCCCGGCAAACACGGGCGACGCTGTCCTCGGTGCCGAAATTACAGTGAGGCACGAACAGCGCGTCTACTTCCCCGCTCCGCATCTTGCGTATGACAGCCTCACAATCGGCAATGCTGTCATACAAAAGCCCTTCTTCGTTGATATCGTCAATATCCACGATTTCGATATCATAACGGCCGATTGCCTGCAGAATCTCCTTTTTACAGCGCAGCGCGTCCTCCTTGCTGAAAGTAAATCGGCGGGTAGGGCAAAAGCCCAGTTTTAGTTTTTCCATCACAGCTAACTCCTTTCGGATTTGTTTTGATTTTGGGCGGCAAAGAGAGGGACGGCCGCCCAATCGTTATCGCTTGCCGCTTATGCGGTATGCGCAAATCTTTTTCACCTTTTGAAATATTATAACGTATTTCAATAAATATTTCAATAGATTTAATTGAAATATTAAATAAAATGTATTCTTGCTTCTGTGTTAGGGCATGTTGGCATAAAGCTGGCAACCCCTCAAATAAAGCAACACCGGAAATCAAATGATTTCCGGTGTTGTGAAGATTCATATTATATTCAATTCAAAGCTCCCGCACGCTTTGACGCCGGATCAGCTCGGTCTCCACCGCTACCTTTTGGCGGAAATTGTTTCTCTCCAGCAACAGGCGGACCGCCACTCCGCCAATATTATGGATATCCACGCGCATGGTGGAAAGGTTGGGCGTCATCATCGTGCAATAGGGCGTATCGTCGAAGCCAATCAGCGAAACATCATCGGGAATCCGGTAACCTTTTTCCTGTAGCGCTTTCATTGCGCCCATCGCAATAATGTCGTTATCCGCAAAAAAAGCGGTTGGCATATTCCTGCACTTCCCGCAATATTCCAGCATATCCCGGTAAGCTGTGTCGTGGGCGCTGCCTATCCGGGCGATCCATTCTTCACGGGCTTCCAAGCCGTGTTCCTGCATTGCCAGCCTGTAGCCAATCTCACGTTCCTCAAAATTGCTAATCCACACCGAGCTGTGCAAATATCCGATTTTCCGGTGTCCGCAGCGGTAAAGCTCTTCCACCGCTGTATACGCGCCTTGACGGTTGCTGATAAGCACCTTGTCAGCGCAAACACCCAGCATGGCGTTGTCAATCAAAACATAGGGGACGTTAAGCTGTTCTATCGCAACGCAGTCAGCTTTTTCCATTTCTGTCGCCAAGAGCAGAAACCCGCATTTGGAATTCGCGACAATGCCGCGCAAGCTCTCTATCGAAAACTCGTTCTGCATGTGGATATAGTGGATGCTGAGGTTGCGGCCGTTGTTTTTGGATTCATATTCAATCGCTTCGATGAGGGCGGAGAAAAAAGGCGTTTCCGAAACGACCTGACCGTGGCGCTTGCAGATGACAAAAGGAAGATTTTCTGTCATGTCCGCCGCAATCCGCTTCGTTGCAGCCGGCAAATAATTGAGTTGCCGCGCCGCTTCCATCACACGAGCCCGGGTTTCGTCGCTAAAGCCCGGGCGATTATTTAGCACCATAGATACGGTTGCGGGAGAAAGGCTTACAAGCTCCGCTATGTCTTTGATTCTAGACAACACTGTCAAATCCCTTCATGGATAGGATGATTACATTTTACCAAATGATTTAAAAAAATTCAATCCTTCTATAAAATCTATAATTGTTTTTGTTCGCCAGCCGTGATAATATGAAAGAAAATAAACGAGGAGGCTTATCTATGATTTTCAAAGAGGCGAACAATTGTTTTACATTGGCAAACGAAGTGAAAATCCCCTGTATCGGTTTTGGAATGTGGCAAACGCCGGATGGCGATGTCGCCGTCAACGCCGCGAAGCACGCGATTGCCTCGGGCTACCGCCACATTGACACGGCGGCAATTTACGGGAATGAAGAAAGCGTGGGCAGAGCGATTAAGGAATGCGGCATACCGAGAAAAGAAATCTTTGTCACCAGCAAGCTCTGGAACGACGAGCATGGTTACGAAAACACAATGGCGGCATTTGAAATAAGCATGAAAAATCTCGGTCTTGACGATTATATGGATTTATATTTAATCCACTGGCCCAACCCCATCAAATTCCGCGATTGTTGGGAGGAAGCTAACGCCGGCTCGTGGAAAGCGTTTGAGGAGCTGTATGAAGCGGGGCGTATCCGTGCGATAGGCGTCAGCAACTTTCACGGACACCATTTGGACGCGCTGAAAAAAACACAGAAAATCGCGCCAATGGTAAATCAAATCCGGCTTTGCCCTGGCGACACACAGGACGATGTGGTTGCGTACTGCAAGGAAAACAACATTTTAATTCAAGCATATAGTCCTCTCGGCACCGGTAAGATTTTCGAGGTGCCTGAAATGCAGGCGCTCGCGGAAAAATACAGCAAGTCCATTGCGCAGATTTGTATCAGGTGGAGCTTGCAAATGGGCTTCAACCCCCTGCCAAAATCAGTGACGCCCGCACGTATTGAAGAAAACGCAAGGGTTTTCGACTTTGCGCTTTCAACTGATGACGTAAAAATGATTGCGGCCCTGAAAGGATGCGCCGGATATTCCAGCGATCCGGACACAATTACATGGTAAATAACAACTGATCATAAAAACTCCGCAAAAACATTTCCTGTTTTGCGGAGTTTAGATTTACCAACGCACAAAACGGGCAAATCCGAGCCCGTCGCCCACCGGAATGATCAGTGAACGGCAGGGTTCGGATTCATCACAAAAATGTAAGCAGCCACACTTTTATTTTAGTGTGGCTGCTTTAATGTCTTGCATATGATTCAGTGATGATGACCGCGCATTCTTCCTCTGTGATGCCCGTTTGTATTGGATTCGTCGCGCTGGCTTTCGGAAGCAGGGGGATTAATAATGTTGCCATGATGCCCACCGCCATGCCCCCGTGTACGCTCTCTAATCTCTGCGATGCTATGCCCCCTGCAACCCTCGAATGTAACAGCAGGGTCAACGGATTGCAGTTCGGTTATTGCAAGATACATCGCAGGCGTAACATGATGCCCGTGGGCGTTACTTCTCACATCGGCTGTAACAGGAAAAATATCAGCCTGCGCCCCTGTGTGATGCCCGGACAACGAAATAGCGACTACCTGATTCAGCCCTGCCAGCATGTTGTTTTCCGCATTACTGTTCGCTTGTACAGTCACGGAAACAAGCCCGTTTTCAGACACATATCCATTAGAAATCATCTTATCCATTAAAATCTGCACTGCTTCGCCGTATGATTTGAAGCGAACATTTGCATGATCCAACACATCCGCGCCATCATCGTTGAAAGCATGTGTGTCTATTACACGGCTAAAGCGGTTCACGACAAGCCCTATAGATGGGTTTACATCCATATCGACATATGCGGTCGGCGTGAAGTAGAGGCTATATGATACACCGCTTAACACCATAAAGAACAAAAACGAGAAGCACACGGCGGCGAGCCTGTAACGTGGACGAACTACAGCACGGCCCCGCCGTCGTTGTATTTCATCATGTAGATAGCGCGCCGTCCTGCTTTTCAAAGCATCACCGGCATGTATTTTGTCAAAGGCATTCCGCAGTTCATATTCCATCAAGCTCACCCCCTAACATTTCTTTTAATTTCTTACGTGCCCGATCAAGCCAAGTGTAGATAGTGTTTTCTTTCTTTCCTAGTATCTTCGCAATTTCCACCGCAGAGTAACCTTCATAATAATGCAGATAAATCACATCGCGGTACTTTTCCGGCAACCTGAGAACGGCAGACAGTACGGATGATTCATGTTCCAGTAAATAAAACGGCTCGTTGTATCGTTCATCAAAAGAAGTGAAATGTCTGCGAAAGAAGTTTTTATGTATATCCTTGCTGGCGTTTATGGCAACACGAATCAGCCATGCCTTTTCGTGGGCATCGCTTTGAAACGGCTGCTCATATAGGATGTACTTCATAAACACATCTTGAAATACGTCCTCAACATCAGCATGGTTTTTTAAGTGGATAAAACAGATGCGGCGAACCGTGTCTGCATAAAGTTCAAGCGCACGGCTCGCCTCGGCTTCATTTCGCATGGAAAACTCCCGATAAACTATTTAGCTGCTACCGCCGCCACCCGCCACGACTGCACCCGCCACGGACACCACGGCCACGACCGCCAGCCCATCCATTTTCAATGCACCATTCGTACATTTCAAGCAGATAATCCCTGTCCTCGGCAGTAATCAAGCCATCTTCAACGGCCTTGTCGATTCTTTCCCCAAATGCTTCCTTGTCTAAGAAATTGCCGTTATCGTCCCACATCCAGCCGCCGCCCATGCCGCCGTTAGGACAGCCCCAGCCCTGATTGCCCCAACTTAGGTTGGTTCGGCCGGGGCTGATCTGCGCAAATACCGGGGTAGCAAGTAGTGTGAGCATAACCGCCAGTGTAAGAATGAACGCAAACGCTTTTCTCATTTCAGTTCTCCTTATTGATTAGGGCGTGTTCCCGCTATCCGAAATGTTCAAATTTTGAGCGGATTTTGTGCCAGTCTAGGCAAAAATTCGCAGGAATACTTGGCGTATTTCAAGAATTTTTAACGACGAATGGCGCAAAATCAGCCAAAAGATGGGCGTTGAGCGGTAGTGGGAACACGCCCTAGTGATGATATTGGTGTCCGAAGTCAGAGCAGTTGTCGTTATAATGCCCTTTGTAAGTGTTTGTAGCATTGTGCCATACATGGTCAAACCGGGCACATTGGTTACTGTAGTGGCCGCTGTAGTAGTCTGTTGCGCTATGCCATTTTGCAACCGGCGCCCTTGTTCCATGATGGCTGCCGCGATGCCCTCCACCATGATGGTTGCCTGCATAAGCGGTTACTGTCATTGCGACGCATAGAACAACGGCTAAAGATAGAGCTATAAACCTTTTCACTATCTGATTCACCTCCCACTGCTATTACTAATACGATTGTGGAAAGCAAATCCTTTCAATGAAATAATAAATATTTTCTTATCGTGGCCCCCTAATTTTCGCAATGTTCCGATTCATTTATTCAACAAAACAGACCCAGTATAGCTTTTGCAAGCTGTACTAAGTCTGTAAAAAATCAAAAGACTCACGTACAGCCGCAGCCATACATGAGTCTCGTTCATTAAGGCAAGCCAGGCTGAAAAACGGCCAGTATATTGACTTGACACGCAGCAAACCGCGCAAACTACTCCCCCATGAGCTATTATGTTGTTTCCATATTAAAGCACATGCGCCGGGTTTTGTCAAGCCTTGACATTGCATATAAATATAATTATAATAGCAACTGCTTATATGTTTATATGAATACAGGGGGAGGTT
>Ga0099364_10003566_pt1 | contig 24059 bp, 15 predicted proteins | sample TergutTh196P3_FD_73070 | JGI IMG/M metagenome (GOLD analysis project Ga0099364, IMG submission 73070) | Microcerotermes parvus P3 segment gut microbial communities from Pointe-Noire, Republic of the Congo - Th196 P3 | ecosystem: Host-associated > Arthropoda: Insects > Digestive system > Gut ...
ACGAAACCTACGCTAAAATTCATCCGGCAGGAACGCGCAAAGCCGACTATATGTGGCGGCTCGACTCACCGGCACGTGCCATCGAGGCAGGTTGCGATGATGTCGGTATCGGCGTTCTCTTCGGACTTGCCGACTGGAAGTTTGAAGTACTGTCGCTCGTTGCTCATGCCATTGAATTGATGTCCTGCTATCGGATAGGACCGCACACGATTAGTTTTCCGCGCCTCCGACCCGCAAGTGGCGTGTCGCTCCAAGAGGTTGCCCGGCACGATGTTTGCGATGATGATTTTTTGCGGTTGATTGCGATTTTACGTCTGTCCGTTCCTTACACGGGTTTGATTGTAACGGCGCGCGAGCCTGCTCCGATTCGGGACAAGGTGCTTGGTTTTGGTGTTTCGCAGATTGATGCGGGCTGTCGGATCGAAGTCGGCGGATATGTGGAGACAGGGGACGCACAAACGCAACAAGCGTTGGAGAGGGCGCAATTTGAGCTCGGCGATGAGCGACCACTCGACGAAGTGATCGGACAACTTTTGGAAAATGGTTATATTCCTAGTTTTTGCACGGCTTGTTACCGCCTCGGACGCTCCGGCGAAGTCTTTATGGAGTATGCGAAGCCCGGTTTTATTCAAAATATGTGTACGCCAAACGCTTTGGTTACATTGCAGGAATATCTCGTCGATTTTGCTTCCCCGGAAACGCGAGCAACAGGCGAAGCGTTGATTCAAAAGGAGGTCGCACAATTGCCGGAAGGCAACCGGCGTGCCGCAGTGCTTGATCGATTGGAACGCGTCCGCAATTCCGCCGAGAGGGATTTGTATTTTTAATCGGTATTGTTAACCTGATATAGATAAATCCGTCATTCCTGCCTACGCAGGAATGACGGTTTTTTGGAAAACTTGTTAACGGACTACTCCGCAGGCGGAGCGGCTAACTTGATCGTAGCGAAATTCGCCTGTTCCGGCAAATATGGTGTAAAATGAACACCAATAGGTTCCCAGCAACAATATCATTCCCATGAAACACTTTTTCTGCACAACATTGGCACTGTTTCTGCTCGCTCACACGGTATCGGCAGCGGAACCGCTCACCCTTTCCAAAGACGGCAAAACGGACTACGCCATCGTACTATCCGCCGAACCGACGGCAGTCGAACAAACTGCCGCCAAAGAATTGAAACAGCATCTCGACAAAGTTACCGGCGCAAATTTCGCCATCGTCAAAGAAACCGATGCCGATGCCGCAAAACTACAGATTATCGTCGGAAGCGCAAAGCAGACAAAAGCATTACTGCCCGACCTTGATATTGCGAAAATTCCTTACGACGGCATTGTCATCAAGACGGTCGGCAACAACCTCATTCTCGTCGGACATCCGCAGCGGGGAACGCTCTACGCCGTCTATTCCTTTCTGGAAGATACCGTCGGTGTCCGATGGTGGACTTCGACCGAATCCTACATTCCGAAGAAACCGACGCTCAAAGTCCCGACGCGAAATGTCGAATACGCTCCGAAACTGATCTACCGAGAAGCCTATTATCGTGATGCCTTCGAAGGAGTCTTCGCCAGCCGAATGAAATGCAACGGCAACATGGTTCGAGTCACCCCCGAATACGGCGGACACCATCGGTTCTTCCATTTTGTCCATTCATTCTTTCCGCTGCTTCCGCCGGAAACGTATTTCGAGAAACATCCCGAATGGTACAGCGAAATCAATGGTCGGCGCAAACATGACCGCGCCCAACTCTGTCTCGCCAACGACGAAATGCGTGCCGAATTGACGAAAAACGCCCTCGAAGGACTCCGCAAAAATCCCGATGCGACATACATTTCGATTAGCCAAAATGATTGGTACGGCTTTTGTACCTGTGCAAAATGTAAAGCCGTCGATGACGAAGAGGGGAGTCATGCCGGTACGATGATTCGCTTCGTCAACAAAGTCGCCGAAGACATCGAAAAGGAGTTTCCCGACATGTGGGTCGAAACATTGGCGTATCAATACACCCGGAAACCGCCGAAGTTTGTCAAGCCGCGAAAGAATGTCGTGATTCGTCTCTGCACGATTGAGTGTTGCTTTTTCCAGCCGCTCGGCGAAGGAGAGCATAACAAATCCCTGCGTGAAGACATTCAAGGGTGGAGCAAAATTGCAGACAGACTTTTCATCTGGGACTACACGGTCAACTTCTCGGCGTATATGTTGCCGCATCCGAACCATAGGGTTTTGGGACCGAATGTCCGCTTTTTCGTGGATTACAACACGATTGGACTTTTTGAACAGGGGGATGCCCATTGTACAGCCGGAGACTTTGCGCGGATAAAAAATTGGGTTCTTTCCCGAATGATGTGGGATCCGTCTCTCGATGCGCAGAAATTGTACGACGAATTTATTATCGGATATTATGGACCCGAATCGGGACCGATTGTCAAAGAGTATTTGACTTTGATTCATGATCGTGCGGAGCAGGTCGGCGTTTATCTCGGTTGTTTTCGGAAAGCCGCCGAATGGCTTGATCCGGCGACTCTTCTCAAGGCACATGCTTTGATGGAAAAAGCGGTTGCGTCGGCAAAAGACGACACAATCCGCGACCGATTGCGTCGGGACAAAATGCCGATTGATCTCGTATTGTTGAAAGACTACCATGCCTTACGCCGGAAAGCCGATCTGACCGATCAATCGGAATCTCTTCCGTCGAATCCGAAAGCCTTGGTCGATGATTTCGCCGCTCGGTGTAAAGAGTTCGGCGTAACACACTATTGGGAGTGGGATGGTAGCGGAAACATTTGGGATCATGGTCTTTCGCTCACCAAGGTTTTGGAAGAATTGCAGCAAAAGTTCGTTTCGGAAGCGTCTGCCGAGCCGCCGGAGTTCTGCAAGGACTTGCCGAAGACGAGTTGGTACGACATTCAGAATTTCGAGTTTAACTTGCACAAATTCGGTGAGTTGACATTTTCGGTCGAAGATGAAAAAGCATCGAACAAGCGTGCCGTCAAGATGCCCGGCGATCATCACGAATGGGCAACGAGTTATACGTTCGATAGTTCGCTTAATGATTTAACCCCCAAAGAGCCGGGGACGGAGCAAAATAATAAAGAGCCGGGGACGGAGCCTGCGCAGTCCCCGGAGTACCGGCTAAAAGTTGCGGTGCGTTGCGAGGCGAAAGAAGGAGTCGAAGGCAGAGCCATGACATTGGGCGTGTACGATCCCGAAACGCGGCGAGGCATTGTCGATAAAACGCTTTCGGTAGCGGACATACGCGGTGCGGAGTACACTTGGATCGACATGGGCGTGGTTGCTTTGAAGCCGAAGCACTATATTTGGTTTGCTCCTCCTCGCCGACCGGGAGAGGTCGAAGCGGTCTCTATTGACCGCATTGTGATCGTTCGGGAACGGTAACGATTGCGCCGTTATGCTGTAAGCCTTATAGCGACAGAATATACTCGACCAAATCGTCGATCTGTTCATCGGTCAAGCCAGCGACATCACCGGCAACGTCGCCGTGCTTGCCATGCGTGAATACTTCCTTCATGTCCACGTACCGACCGTCATGCAGATACGGAGCCGTACGCCATACCTCGATCAACGGCGGCGTGTAGAAACTGCTTACTGTGTCATAATAACTCCGCGAATTCACATCATGCGGTTTGTTGTCCGTAAAAAACGGTGCCGGATGACACCTCGTACAGCCGACATTCCGGTCTTCAAAAATGATTTTGCCGCGCTCCGCCTTTTCACTCAATGTGCCTTCGACTAGATAGGGACTCGGCACCGGTTTCAACGCCTTCAAGTAAGCGTCAATATCCCGGCTTTTCTCCTCGTCCGGCACGGTAAAATGGATGAACTCGAACCCGGTGCGGATACATTGAAGTCCCATCGTCGCGGTGTTCCAACCGTCTAATTCGGGATTGTCCCGCACCCCCTGCCACATCGACGGCGTTGTTTCATGGGAAAAGAGCAGACTCTTGGTGTTTTTATGATTCCCTTCGCCGTCATTGAGCAGATCCCAGTTGTGTCCTTCCATTCGTGCGTCGGGATGGCAACTGGCACAACTCTGCCAATGCTCATCGCAGAGTGTGGCATCGTTCCACCAAACTTCTCCCCGCCGCTCCGGGGTCCAAACAGGTGTCGGTCCGAGGGCAATTTCTACGGGACGCAACTCCGTTTCGTCAAGTTTTTGGAGCGTGTCGCTAAAATACATTCCGACGTAAATGTTGTTTCCGGCGAGAGTCAAAGCACGTGCGCCTTGCCCCGGCAGTTGAATCCGCTTTTTTGTACCGCTGAGAAACAGAACTATTCGGTGCATCTCTTTGTGTACCGGTATGCCTCCCGCATAAGGAGAGATGTACTCGCTAGGAAAATCATGCACCGGTTCGGCAGCCAATCTTCTGTGCATTTCGACTGCATCGACGATCATTAACTCGCTGGTGCCGGCAATCGCAATATAGATTTTTTTACCGTCGGCAGACGTGGTAATTCCCCAAGGATAAGCGCTGCCCAAACCATGTTCGTCGAGCAGCGCGACATTGATCAAACCGCCGGTGTCGTTATCGAGTTGAGTGGTGTCAAAGACTGCAATTCCGGCGGCATTGACCCAAGCACTTTTCACATGATTTGTGCGCACCTCTGTTCTGCCGACAACCGTTGTAGCGTAAACATAACGACCGTCGGGGGAGAGACACATCCCGGACAACACTCCGCAACCGTTCGGCAGAGTACGGATCGACCGGGCTTCACCACTGGCGACATCGATGCGTGTTATTTTAGAGGCGACATAAACATTGCGATTGGACACATATTCGTTAAGGAAATTGGCAGGTTCGAGCGGCAAAAAATTGGCGACGAGAACGTATTTTCCATCCTGCGTAACAACGGCGGCACGCGGTTCCCGCACGGCTTTAATGGTTCGGGTTAATGTCAAATCAGGTAAACTATATTCGCTGACATCGTTCGTGAATTGGTTGCATACGAAGAGTTTAGTGCCGTCCGGTGTAACGACTGCCGCTGTCGGTGTATGACCGGCAGGGACAGTTTTCGTAATGGTTCCCGTTGCCGGTTCGATGGCGAAGACGCGTCCCTGATAGCCGCCGCCGGTTACGTACAATGTTTTTTCATCGGCACTGAGCACTGCTCCTTGGGGAAAGATGTCTTCGCCTAGTGCAAGGGTTTTGACGATTTTATCATCGACAGTATTCAGGACGGCAATTTCGTGGGAATCTTTGTTGATAACGTAGATCGTTTTACCGTCTTTGGTAGAGCAGAGCCACATCGGTCCTTTGTAGGATTCGGCGGCAATGCTATGAAGGCACACGAACGTTGCGATCAACGTCCAAGCGATGCGGTACATGATGCTTTCTTCGGTGGTGTTCAGAGGCGATGCATTGTTTCCATCGTATCATTGTTAGTGCATAAAATCAATCGGGGAATGATGTCCGTTCACGAACGTTCGCGGCTCCATGACGAAATGCCGCTCATTGACTCTTCGTTCCCCGTAAGGTAGAATCATCGAAACGTTCGTCCCCCAACAGGAGTAATTATGCCTATCCGATTGTTCGCCGCCGTTGTGTTGTTCTGTGCTTTCATCGCCCTTGCCGCCGCACAAGGTACGCCCGGCGGAAAAACACCCATACTCACCGGATTTGCAGCCCTTCCAGAAAAATTGTTGCAAGAAGGAGCCGTCCGGCTCTTCGATGGTATCAGCACGTATGGCTGGAAAGGTGACGTGAAAATCCAAAATGGAGCATTACATTTTTCGGGAACCATCGAGGAAACGCCCTACTGGTTTCTGGGCAACGAAAAAGGTATATCGGGTACATTTACAAGCACACATTCTTCTGTTGCACCGGACAAGTTCCGGTTAGAAGCCGGTGAACTATTTATGAAAATGGATCAGGACGCAACGAAGCCCCTCTTCAACGGCAAAACGCTAGACGGTTGGACAATTCGCGGCAATGCCGAAGCCGAAGTCAAAGAGGGTGCCATCCGCCTGACAAAGGGATCTGGTTCACTCGAATCCGACGGCAAGTACGGCGATTTCATCCTGCAACTCGAATACTTTACGCCAGTGCGTCCCGAAGGACAGGGGATCAACAGCGGAGTCTTTTTCCGGTGCATTCCGGGAGAAACGATGAACGGTTACGAATGCCAGATTCTCAACAAGCCGGGGGATCGGGACTACCAGAGTTTCATCGGCACGGACACGGGCGGACTTTTTCGTCGGCAGGTTGGTCGCAATGTCGGACCGAAGGACGGCGAGTGGAATTATTTGACGATTGTTGCCAGAGGTGCGAGAATGGCGACGTGGGTCAATGGTATTCAGGTAACGGACTGGACGGACGAGCGTGCGCCGCACAACAATCCTCGCAATGGTTTGCGTACCGAGGCGGGCACGATTCAATTTCAGGGACACGATCCGGGCACCGAAATTTTGTTCCGCAATATACGGATTCGGGAATTGTAATAGACCATAAACGGCATGAAAGTGATCCTTGCGTACTTTGCGGTTAAATCCTCTTTTTTTACCGCAAAGTACGCAAAGGGCGCAAGGAACACGTCCAATTTGACCCCGTGTACAGTATAGTTGCCTGTCTTTCTGGATTCCGGCTTGTGCCGGAATGACAGATTCCAAACACGTTAACGGACTGACAGTAAATCGCCGGGACTTGCCTTTTTCCACATTTTCAGGTAGAATGAGACACTACTGTGTCCCCTTTCCCTTTACATCTATTTCCTATGGTTGACTGGATGACTGATCGAATCACTGTTGTACCCCTCGATATGTCGGAGTTTTCGCTCAACGCATTAGAAGTGGCTAGAGGCTTAGCCGACAATATTGCCAACATTCGTATCGTGCATGTCTTGCCGCCGTTAGATCGAGCCACACTCAATTACGAACATCGAGACGAACAGACCCGAGCCGCCATGAGCGCATTCATCCAAGAACATGGCAATCCCAAAATGAACATTACCATCCTGACCGGCGATCCGGTCAAGCAAATCGTTCAGTTTGCCGAAGAAAACGCCGCCGGACTCATCGTCATACCTTCACATGGTCGCGGTATGCTTACCGAAATGTTGCTCGGTTCCACTACGTACAGTGTGGTCAGACGCGCTCACTGTCCCGTATTAGTCATTAAACCCAAAAGATAACACCAAAAGATAACGGAGAGTCTTTCATGTCGATTGATATTAACACACTGGCAGAACGCTATGTCAAAAAGAAAAAAGAGTACGAAATCGATAAACTTTTTCGTGCACTCGTTAAACTCGAAGGGAGTGACTTGCACTTGAAAGTGGATCGTCCGCCCATCGTCCGGGTCAAAGGTTCGCTCCAGAAACTCAATCGGGGTCCCATCGACGATGAGGAAATGACCCGAAACATTCTGGCAATCATGGACGACCGTAATCGAAAGATATTGTCAGACACGGGCGGAGCCGACTTTTCACACCAATGCGAAGTCGATGGCGTACGATGGAGGTTTCGCGTCAATGTGTTGACGCAGATGGGACATCTCGGAATGGTCGCCCGGAGAATCAATAATTTCATTCCCGATTTGGAAAAACTGCATTTGCCGCCGTCCCTTTATGAACAATGCAAACACTCGCAAGGAATGATTCTTTTGGCGGGAATTACCGGGTCGGGAAAGAGTACCACCATTGCGTCCATGCTCAACTATGTCAACCGCAATTACAGCAAACACATCTTAACGTTGGAAGACCCCATTGAGTTTCTCTTCTCCGATGATAAATGTCTCATCAATCAGCGCGAAATCGGTCAAGATGTAGTGGACTTCAGTGTCGGTATGAAACATGCGGTGCGGGAAGACCCCGACGTGATGCTCGTCGGCGAAATGCGTGACCGGGAAACGTTTGAAACGGCAATTCACGCAGCCGAAACGGGACACTTGGTTTTCGGAACGATCCACGCCTCGTCGGCACCCAGTACGATTGGACGTATTCTTGACCTTTTTCCTTCGTCGATGCACCGGGCAATCCGCAGTGCGTTGGCGTTCAACATGAAGTGCATCGTTGCCCAAAAACTGCTTCCGTCTTGTATGGAAGGAGTATCGCGGGTGCCGACGGTTGAAATCATGATTTTCAACGCGACGATTCGCAAGTTGATCCTCGAAGAAAAGGACGAAAAACTTTCCGATGCAATCCGAATCGGCATTGTCGAAGGGATGCAGGACTTCACAATGAGTCTGAAAAGCCTTGTAGGATTGAGAAAAATTGATCGTCCGACCGCTTTTGAAGTTGCCCCGAACGTGGAAGCCCTCAAAATGGCACTCAAAGGCATCGAAGTCAAAGAACCGGGAATTTTGTAGGAAAATCAGGAAGGCGTTTGCATCGTGCGAAAAGAACGGCTTGTTACTCACTTACCAAAGGGATCGTATAAACCATCGGCTCTCCCAATGCGCCCATTGGATCGTTCGTCGGAATCGCACGAAGCATCACCTCCGTTACACCTGCGTCCAACAACGCCCTGCCGCGCGGTATCGTATAAACGTGCTCTGCACGTCCGAAGCCCTGCCGACGAACCTGAACCTGTTGCGTCTGACGATTCGGTACCGTCAACCGGCAATTATATGTGAACGTCCTTTCCGTATTGTTAATGAATATCTGTATGATCTCGATGTCGCCGCTTTCCGTCAACCGGGCAATAAATTCCATATACACATCAGGATTGCCGATCATCATTTCGTCATAAACGGCAAACACTGGGGCGTTGATTCCCGTGATCTGTACATCGTATTCAAACAACCGCCGTCCCGTATCGGCACGCGGCTCCAAACGTAAATCGAAAGCACCCTCACTGGCAACGCCCGGCTCCAAGTTCACGCTCTGCGACGGCGGTGTAACCGTCCAATCTCCTGCCCGCGGTCCCCTCAGCGCAATCCGAATCGAAGCCGAAACCGACGAATCATTACGGTACGAAAAAGGAATCTCATGTGTGCGATTCGGCACCGCAGAAATCGTCTTTACGCCCGTCTGCATACTCAATCGGAACTTCGTCACGTCGATGTTCAAGCCCGTTACAAAGGTCGGCGTGGACGTAACCGGAATCGTTTGATGGTTGCCGAGTTGTTCAGGAACGATGGGTCTTCCCCAAACGTCGATGATCTCCGGTTCGTTTCCCAGATAGAGCGATTCGAGTACGGGTTTATCGGTCGTCGCTTCGTCATTCCAAACGACCATGATGCACCTTCCGCCGCCGTCGAAGCAGTAATTCCGGCTCCGATTCGGCAAGGTTATACTGCCGAGCAACCGGCTTCGGGAAAGGAGCGTTGCCGTCGTCCGCCAGGGAAGATAAAGTTCATTCGGTGTGCCGTCGCTCCGCAACACGCCGGTCTGTTCATCCTTCGGCGCTGTAAGAAAAATGCGGTCGATACCCGCCGCCTTCATATAAACGAGGCTTTGCACGAAATTCGTTACCCTCATGTCCAGCGGGTAATCCTCGGCGGGAAGCGGAGTCACCGAAACGTTGCGCTGAAACGGCACCGAAGTCATTTCGGCAAGAGCCGCCGCCGCGTCCTCTGACGTGATGAAAGCATCAATCGGAAAATTAAGAAAGAGATTCGGAATCGGAAGTTCCTGCGTAGGAACACTCTGATTCCAATTCCAAGTTATACCGATTCCAAAGCCGAATTGATCCTGATCGAACCATTTTTGGAATGCCCGAAAACGGTTTTCACCGACGGAGGACATTGTTCCGTCGGGTTCAAAGAACATGTCGATCAAACTTTCGTCCGAGTCCGATGTCCACTGCCAATCTTTGACCAACAAGGACAGTGTGCGCAATGTGGGTTGCAAACTGTCCCCCCAGAGTTGCGGATTGTTGCCTAAAATGGATGCCGCATTGACTTGACCGTGTGCAATGCCCGACGAAATGGACGGCGGCACGGGTTCCAGCAGTCCCGTTAAGAGAACCCGTTGAGCAGACAAGTCGCTGCACAGACGGAGCAACGTTTCCCGGTGTTGCGGCGACGCACTCTCTGGCATCCAAACGGGCAATTTCAAATGGGAGAGTCCCGACTGCGCTAATGTCGGCAGCGTTTGGGTGATTTCGTCGAGCGTCCAGCCATCGAGTGTCCAACCGAATTCTCCGCCGGGACGAAATGTGTCCGGCGGCATCACGGCGAAGGTCAGCGGTTCGATGTTGTCCAGCGGATCATCGAACGCCTGATCGGGAAGCAAGCGGAGCGTTTGAATGTATGCTGGTGGAGTGGCAAGACGAATCCGGTAAAAGCCGGGGGAGAGAATCGGCAGGTTTTGCCACGTTGCGGTGCCATGTATGACTTCGTGAGCATTTTGAGGAGTGATAACGAACCGGGAGGCTGGATTATTGCCGATCATCAACTCGGATTCCCGTTGACGGAGCACGCGTCCAAAGGGGTTTTCGAGGATAAAGAGAACGGAATGTTGAGCGGGATCGATTCCGCGAAACTGACATCGGACATAAAGATCGCGGGTCGTGAAAAAAAGGTGGTTATCGTTTTCCATTTCGAGGGAAACGGTCGGACTTTCCCGAATCTCCACGTTGGTAAAGTGGACCCGGCTTCCATAATCCAACCGGGTGCCCGGCATTACGAGGAGTCCTACGGTAATGAACTGAACGTTCGGCATCGTTGCCGGTAGGGGACCAATCGTCAGTTGTTGCCAGCCGTTGGTGTTGCGGATTTTTTTCGATTCGAGAGTGTGAATCGGCTTGGTTACGTCGGCAGCGTAAAAGTGGGCGAGGATAGAAACATCGCTGAAAACGAGGCTGTCCGTCTCAATGTAAGCCGACACGGTATAACTCATACCGGGTCGGACAGGGATTTTGGGCGAAAAAACAGCGGCGGCTCCTCCGTCGATGTTCATACGAAGAGCGTAGTTGCCGAAGGGATTCGGATTTTCGGCGATCCTGATGGGACGGTCGGGAAAGGGAATGTTGTTTTCGATACCGCGTTTTCGTGTCCAGTGGTCGGGCCATCCGTCGCCATCTTCGGCATCGCTGGTTTGGTCGAAGAGGCATCGGAAGATAGTTCCGCCGGAGAGGCTTTGTCTTTGGAGTTGTCCCGGCAGCATTTGCGGTTGTGCGCCGAGCGCACCGCAGAACGCAAGACAGAGTGCAAGCGAAAGGAATAAACGAGCGGCTTCCAGCATGGCGTTAAGTATAGCATATAAAAGCAAGCACATGGCTATTAGACCTGTTGCATAACCCGTCATTCTTTCTTTCGCAGTTTTCGTGTATAATTGTGATTCGAAATCAAACAGCACATGAGCATTGAAGTCAAAAACATCTCGAAACGTTTCGGAACGTTTACCGCACTGGATAACGTCAGTTTGAAAATACCGGACGGCGAACTCGTTGCCCTGTTGGGTCCCTCCGGCTCCGGGAAAACCACTCTCCTGAGAATCATCGCCGGTCTCGAAGAATTCGATCCGAAAGACGGCGCAGATATTTTGTTCAAGAACGTCAGCGTTATCGGCAACCGCGTTGCCGAGCGGCGAGTCGGATTCGTTTTTCAGCACTACGCTCTCTTTCGGCATCAGAAGGTTTTCGACAACATCGCTTTCGGTCTTCGCGTTCGGCGGGGAGCAAACCGGCTCTCCAAAGAGGAAATCAAAAATCGGGTGACGGAACTCATTCGCTTGATTCAACTGGAAGGCTTGGACAATCGCTATCCCGATCAACTGTCCGGCGGACAACGACAGCGGGTCGCCCTTGCCAGAGCATTGGCTATCGAACCGAAGTTTTTGCTTCTCGACGAGCCGTTCGGCGCACTTGATGCTAGGGTGCGGCAAAACTTACGCCGCTGGCTGCGTCGATTGCACGACGAAATCAAACTGACCAGCGTTTTTGTAACGCACGATCAGGAAGAAGCATTGGAACTTGCCGACCGGGTGATCGTCATGAATCACGGTCGGATCGAGCAGGATGGTACCCCTTTTGAAGTGTTTCACCAACCGAAAAATGTCTTCGTGATGGATTTTTTGGGCAGCGTCAATCTATTTCACAGGCGGATGGATGTCGGCGGTGTTGTTTTCGATCCGCGGCACATGGTAGGACAACATCCGTTCTTCGTTCGTCCTCATGAGATTGATCTTTTACCGGACAATCCCGATGGTGTGGGTATTTCGGCAAAGATACGCCGGATTCAACTTGCCGGTGCCATCGCAAAGATCGAGTTGGTGGATGTCAACGAAAAGGAAATTTTCGTTGAAATGTCGCACGAAAAATATCAGGTTCATCGTTTCACTATCGGTGACGCAGTCTTCGCTGTTCCTCAAAAGACCGTCCGTTTCAATGGCGAGGAAACGAGTTTGTAGCAGGGGCATCAAATTTTATACCAAAAATGGCACGAAAGCGGTCTTTGCGTCCCTTGCGTACTTTGCGGTAAAAAAAAGAGGATTTAACCGCAAAGTACGCAAGGATCGCAAAGGCTCCCGCAAAGCGCACAAAGGAAACACGACAATAAAATCAATCGTTCGCTACTACTACCCGTTGCGGCACATACCAAAGCGACTCCCAATATTTTTGATCCGTTGCATAAGGATCAATCGGCATCGTTTTGTAATCGTGATCCGGCGGCAAAATACCGTAACGGATCATCTCCCGCGTGTAAGTCCTGTTGGCGTAAAACGGCGTAAGAGTAGGACGCGTGCCGGACAAAATGTACTGTCGGGCACGTTCAATGCCCGCTAGAATCGTCTGATAATCAGGATCGTTTTTGTCCGCAAACACCACATCCCCGCAACGCTGCAAACCGCCTGCCGATCTCGCTAAAGGTCCATTGAAAATTCGGGACTTCTCCGGGTAAGACAGGTTGAACGCCCAGCCCGGTGCGTAACGTCTGGTCGTATGCGACAAAGTATGCGGCACCGTTCGACCTTCCGTATGACAGCCGCTGCAACGCCGGGCAATCGCTTCGTCCATTGCTTTCGTCTCCGCCCATTCGAGGTCGTTGCGATACCATTGCACATCGGTCTCCGGTGCCCAACCCTGATGCCAGCCGATTTGCCCCTGTGCATTGGCGGCGTAAGTTCCTGCGTAGTTTGCCCCGGCTTCCAACCAAAACTTGATCATGTTCCGCTCCTGTGCCGATAACTCCACATCGCTATGTTTGGCATCGATCCGCTGCATCAGCGTACTGGCACGACTGCCGATTTCATACGGTTTGAAATTACTCATCGCTCGGTTCCGATTATCGCCGAACATATTGCGGCTCGACAACGTTTGATAACTCTGGACGTATTTTGGTGTCCAATCGCCGACGAGGACTACACCCTTTTCCGCCTTTTCGTTGTTATGACATTCAATACAGTGTGTGTCCAAAATCGGCTGAATGTCCCGAACAAAATCGAAAACCTCCGGGATGCCCGGTACAGGCTGCGGTTTTCGCGGTTCATGCTTCAACACTTGACTAATCGCTCTTTGCTGGGCGGCGGTCGGTATCATCGTTCGGTCTTCGTGGCAACCAATACACGCCGTTACTTCGCCGGGCATCACACTGGTAAAACTGTGCATCCGTTTGACGGGCCAACCCTCGTGATCCATCGCGATAAAAAAGAAAGCACGCTTGGCAGGAAGTTCCATCAAGGCGGAACCATCTGGTTCGACGGGAATCGTGCCCAGTACCCGCATCAACGTAAATGTGCCGCCGATGGAAATTTGATCCATACCCCCTTGATAATGAATCGGTTCCGGCAACGTTTCGAGAATGAGCAGTTCCTTGATGGAACCCCGTTCGACGGTTGCCATTTGCCGTCCTTCGTACACGTCGATCAGTGCGAGCACACCGGTCGATTTTGTCGGATCGGTCAAATCGGGAATCACTCGTTCCGGTGTCCGAGTTATGACGGGTCGCGGTTCGTTGATCCAAAAACCGGCTTCCCTGAGATCGTCCGGCAACGTGTATAGAATCTGTTCCCGCCCCTCGGCATTGACCAGTTCGATCCGTGCCTGTCGGGCTGCCATAAAAGCCTCTTCGGAAAAAGCCCAGGGATCAGCATGTTCGTTGTGATTGGTGATTGAAATTGCCGCCGTTAAGTCGTCAGGTCCGCGCGTCGGATCGACCAGCGTAATGCGTCCATAGTGTTCTCGTCGTCCGTGTCCGGGCGAAAACGAGGCGACCACTTTATTGCTGTTCGGCACCGGCTTGGCATCAATCATCACGATGGGCGGATGGAGATTGCCGTAGTACACCATCTGCCGTGTACCGTCGGGATTCATCGTCCAAAGATGGTGATAATCGACTTGCGAGCGGTCAACATATTCCCAGCGGGTGTACAAGATTTGTCCATTCGGCAGAGGCCAGGGCGTGTTGTCCTGCTCGATGTTTGCCGAGAGTTCACGAATGTTTTCCCCGTTGGGACCACAGGCGTACAATGTGGCAACCTGCGTGAGCCAGCACTGCACCCAGCGTTTTCCCCGACTAGAACAGAAAATGATGTCGCCGCTTGCCGTGTACGTTGGTTCGATGTCGTCCCAGTCGCCGAAAGTCAGTTGCCGCAAACCGGTGCCATCGATGTTGATTTCGTACAAATTGAAGTGCCGTTTATCCGCCGGAAGATAGGAAAAGATGATACGTTTGCCGTCGTAGTGAATTTGCGGATCACGGATCGTGCCTTTTTCGTCCTTGAAAATCGTGCGGACTTCTCCGGTATCCACAGTGAGAATGTTCATCCAACCTCCGGCACCGATGGGAAAGGGAAACTGATTCTCGTCGTGAGCAACGTAACTGAAATTGGCGTACCAATGGGGATCGATGCCCGGCTTGCGGATGACATATAGAATCTCTTCGACATCTTGCATCGGACCGGCACGAAATTCTCTTTTAAGATCGAGCGGCGGAAGTCGTTCCGGTATCATGGGTGCGGTGGCGAGTCGCACATAATCGTAGAACAACCAACTGCCGTCGGTCAATCGGATGGTCAGCGTGTTTTTGCCCTGTTTGACGGCTCCCTTGGCAATCGGAATGACAATGGATTCAAAGTATCCCAGGTCGGTTCTTGCGTTGAAACTAGTTCCGCCGGGTCCCTTCGGTTGCCGAATCGGCTCTGAAGCCTGTCCGTTGACGGCAACGTGAACGAGTGATTGTTCCGTAGGATGAGCGAAGCAACAACCGATGATGAAGTAGAGATCGTCGGCATAATCTTTGTCGGCTTCGAATTCGATTTCGACTTGGAATGACTTTCCGGCGTTCCGCAGGTCGCGGGTGCTGATATGACCCGATATCCAATCCAGCGTTCGGCTTTTGCCGACGACGAATTTGTGAACGGAGCCTTCTTGGTCGGCGACTCTTTCCCAGTTGATTCCATGTCGGAACTCCGCAGCCATTCCATCAGGACGACCAATTTGGAAAAGGACCTCACCGGCACAAAGCGGCACGGCGGAACAGAAAACGAAGCAAAAGACGATACGTGTAAGCATAGCGGTTCTCCTATAGCAAAAAAGGAACACGCAGTGATTCTAGCACACCGCGGGCATTTTTGCAACGACGTGTCAGATTTGATTTGTCGAAAATGTGTAACAATACAGTGGGAGTCCAGAACAAAATCAAAAAAACTTCTATGTTTCGATTCCAAATACCGATGAATAGTGTATAATTACAATGAAGAGCGATTTCCCTTTTCTGCGTTGTCATGTCTCGTACCGTTCCGGCTTTTTTCGTGGTTTCGTTCATACTGGTGTCAATGCTTTCGGCTTCGACGATGACCGTGTTGCTCCTCAAAGAGGGCGGAGCCTTGGAAGGGGAACTGCTCAATCCCGACGAGGTCCCCCGGAAAGTTTTCCGAATTAAAACGGCGGAAGGACTCGAAATTAGTCTTGATGCCCAAGTCGTTGAAAAAATACAAGGACGAGAGAGGGAAGCCCTAGCCGAGTATAACCGCGACGCTCCCACGACCGAAAATACCGTCGAAAGGCACCTCTTTTGGGCACGGTGGTGCAACGAACGGCAACTTTCCGATCAAGCGAAGACGCACTGGCAACAGATTTTGGAACTTGATCCCGACCATGTTGATGCTCGACGGGTTCTCGGCTACCGGCAAACATCGACCGGCTGGGAACATCCTCGGGACACACTCGAAAGACGCGGATTCATCCAGCATCAGGGAAGATGGAAAACCCACCATGAGATTGAAGTCGAAAACATTCTTGAAAACAGTAAAAATGAAGCCGATCATTGGAAGCGGGAGATCTATGCCCTCTATCGGCGACTGCCTCATCCGCAGGCGGAAGCGGAACTTATGTCCATCCGCAATCCCGCCGCTTTTGTACCGATAAGGGAGATTTTGATTAACGAACCTAATCCTCAAAGGCGGATCATGTTGCTCCGATTGTTGCTTCAGATTCCCGATGCCCGCGCACTCCAATTTGTCGCAGGATGGGCAATTCGTCCTGATGAACCCTCGGCAGACATCCGCAAAATATGTGTCGAAGAATTACTCAGGCGGGCGAGCGACCAACCTGAAATCCGGCAGCACATGATCGGTGTCTATCGGAACAGTTTGCGTTCCAACACTAATCCGGCGGTTATTCATTTGACAGCACAGGTATTAGGGGATATGGGCGGACACGAGGCGGTACCGGAACTCATTGAGGTCTTGCGGATGACGCGAACGGAAACGATTCCGGGACAGGCACCGACATATACTCAATCACCGGGGAGCACCGGGTTCGGTCAGAGCGCACCGATTACCAGGCAGGTTTCGGTGGACAATCAGACCGTGCAAGCAGCGTTGCGAAAGTTAACGGGGGTCGACTTTGGTTTTGACCAAGCGGCGTGGCGGAACTGGTATCGCCAATTCCAGCGTTCTCCGTCTTTTAATCTGCGCAATATGTGAATGGAGATAAACTATACTGTAAGGCTTTCGCCGAACAACAACAGGCAAAACATGAAAGCCGGGAGCGTAACAAAATGTTCAGGCGGCAGCCTAAACGGGGAGCAAATGGGGCATTTGTTCCCGTTCATAGTCTGTCGGGAATTGACCGCCGACGAGTCATTCGTTAAAATAACTGCATGGGAACACAAACATACAAAAACATCATTATCGGTTTCGGCAAAGCGGGACGAGCACTGGCGGCAAAGTTCAGCCGGGAAGGAGAAGAAAGCGTCATCATCGAACGCGACCGTGCGATGGACGGCGGAACCTGTCCCAATATCGGCTGTGCGCCGTCGAAAACGCTCATCACCGCAGGCAATCGCAATCTGCCCTTTGCAGAAGCAATGAAACTGAAATATGCAACGCGAGAACGATTGCACCACGGCGCAACCAATGCTGCGTTGAGCCAACCGCTCGTCTCCTATCTGAACGGTTTGGCAAAGTTTGTCAGTGCCGATGGGGTCGAAGTTACCGCTCCCGACGGAACCGTAACGCATCTGACGGGAGAGCGGATTTTTATCAATACGGGAGCAACGCCGGTCATCCCTGACATACCGGGTATTCACGAGAGCAAAAATGTAATCACGTCAGAGGGAGCGATGGAACTCGATGAGTTGCCCAAAAATTTCGTGATTATCGGCGCGGGTTACATCGGTCTTGAATTTGCGGGTATGTTCAACCGCTTCGGCAGCAAGGTTACAGTGATCGAGCCTTACAGCAGGTTCCTGCCGCGCGAGGATGAGGATGTTGCAGACGCAGTTCTCAAAGACCTGACGGAGTCGGGGATTACGTTCCACATCAACACGCCGGTTGAAAAGATTTCGGACAACGAAGTACGGGCAGGCGGCAAGGTGTATCCCGCGGATAAAATCCTTATCGCAACAGGACGCAAGCCGAATATCGACGACTTGAACCTGTCGGCGGCGGGAATTGATCTCCTGCCCAACGGCTTTATCAAAGTGGACGACACCCTTAAAACCACGAACGGCAAAGTTTGGGCAATGGGCGATGTCCGCGAAGGAGGGCAGTTCTATTATCTCTCGACAGATGACTTCCGTATCGTTGCCAGTCAACTCTTTGGCGACGGCAGCCGCAAACTTTCGAGTCCCGAGCGGCAAAACGCAATTTACAGCGTTTTCATTACGCCAACGCTCTCGCGGGTGGGACTCGACGAACAGACGGCGCAAGCACTGGGCGAAAAGTACCGCCTGTTCAAATTTCCGGCGGCGTGGATGGCAATGTCAAACGTTCAGCAAGACACACGCGGTTTCATGAAAGCCTTGGTCGATCCCGATACGGACGAAATCCTCGGAGCAACGCTCTATCATACGGACTCGCACGAAGTCGTCAACCTCGTATCGCTTGCCATGCAAACGCATGTGAAATATACGTTGCTGCGCGACCATATTTTCACGCACCCGACAACGAGCGAAGGACTGAATGATCTGTTCGCAAATGAAGTGAAATGAACCACTGCACGCCAATAATTTTGTAACACTTCAACCATGTTTCGCATCTAAAAACACACATTGACCGCAGTGTTACAAATCATTACATTTTACCCCTATGAAAATTCTCGCCATCGACATTGGCGGTTCACAATTTCGCACCGCTCTTGCAACCGTTTCCGGTTCCCAAGTGGCATTCGCCTCGATCACACAGCGGTTGCTCCAGCCAGACTGCACAAAGGAACAACTATTAGCAATGCTCGACGATAGCATTGTGAAAACTGCGCCGACCGGCGACTATGAACGAATCGGCGTTACAATTCCCGGTTTGGCAGAGCCCGATACTGGAATGTGGGTCTATGCCTGCTTCTCAGGCATCCGAAATGTGCCGATAGCCCCAATCTTGTCAGAAAAATACGGCAACAAACCTGTCTTTATCGACAACGACGTAAACGCCTGCGCCTGGGCGGAGCGGCAATTCGGTGTCTGCAAAGAGACAAAGGACTTTCTGTGGATCACGGTCAGCAATGGAATCGGCGGCGGACTCGTCTTGAACGGCGAAATCTATCGCGGACGCTTCGGCAATGCCGGGGAGATCGGACATTTTAACGTTGTCGCAGAGAACGGGTTCCGTTGCGGTTGCGGGAATTACGGCTGTTTGGAAGCGGAAGCCGCCGGACCGGGCATTGCACGGCGTTATGCTGCGTTGAACAAGGAGTTGCCGAATTCTTCCCCCCTCGATAGTTCTGCCAGGGAAATTGCCAATCGGGCACGGGCGGGAGACAAAACGGCAAAGTTGGTGTTCGACATCACGGGACAACTCATCGGCAGGGCAGCGAGTTATGTAGTCAATCTTTTGAATTTGGAAAAAATCGTGATCGGCGGCGGAGTTTCGAATTCGTTCGATCTGCTGTTGCCGTCGATGGAAGCATCTCTACGGGAAAGGATTTTTCGGGAGGCGAATCCGAAAGTGGTCTTTGAAAAAACGGGGCTCGGCATTGATGGCGGTCTCGCCGGAGCCGCCGCGATTGCTAGGAAGTAATCACTGGTTTTACCATTTCGTTCCCATGCTGGGCGTGGCAGGCCAATAGTGGACGGGATGGTTCCTCTTTCCCGTTCCAAAAGCATACGTCAATCCCACCGTGAATGCAAAATTGTTCTGCGTCTTCGTGTTGCCCGAAGAGAAAATCACATTGTCCACTATATCCGCTTGAATCGCCAGCCGCTCATTCCACCAATACCGCACGCCAGCCCCCAGCGGCATCGTGATAACGTCTGCCGATTGCTTGTATCCAAAGGTATCGACGTAATTTTGCCGTCCGACTCCCAATCCATATTTGAAATAGGGTCGCCACTTTGCGTTCCCCAGGGGATAATAATGGACTGCCGCGTCCAGTATCGTCAATTCGTTTGTCCGCGTGGTCCAAAGCGGAGTCATATCCGGATCCAGCATCTCTGTTATGATGCTGCGTGCATAGTCGGTGTCGTAAATGTCAATCGACGCAAAGTGAAGCCGGCTTTCCAGTCCCCAATAATCATTAAAATTGTAGCCGAAAGTGAATCCGCCGGTTCCTCCGCTTTTTTGATCGATCATTCCTGAAACCAACTCCGAACCGCTCACAGAACCGACGAACCCGCCGAAATAGTACGGATGATCGAGCCAACTTTTACCTACCAGCGGCATACCGACCCCTTTATCGGGACCCGTCGGTGTAACAAAGGGACTCATCGTTTTCGCACAGGCGAGCATTGTTTCGCCGAGCGGCGATGATACCCGGACAGGCACCAAATTGTCGAGTGTCCAAGTTGCGTCGGCTTGTTTTTTTGTCTCGTCCGGCTCCTTTTCTCTGTCCGCTTGTTCTCTGGATTCCGCTTGCTGACGAGCCATTTCTTGCAACATCATTGCCTGATAGATCGAGGAATAATCCGGTGTGTTTTGCTGCTCCATAGGATAACCCGGTGTGTAGCCCATGGCGTAGGGGTCTCCATAACCATAAGGGGATTGCATGGGGGCATAGGGATTCATGCCGCTCACCATAAATCCTTGCGGATATTGCTGGGGGGCAATCTGGGGATACTGATCCCATTGCGGGAAGTAGGCATTTTCCCCTGCCGGGTACATGCTTGGTGCAGCGGCGTAGGGAAATAGATTGTTTTGTGCCATAAAGTGGTTATCCGGCATCATGGGCGGGGCGGTTTCCCAATCGGCGGGGGGCATTTGCGACATGGTCTGCTGTGCTGCCGCCGAGAAGGGATCGTATGCCGATTCGTCCGCCGAGACCTGCCGGATGGCTCCGGTGTTTTGGGGAGTCGGCATCGTCCGGTCGGTGAAGGCGGGCGTTTTTCGGACGAAGTTTCCCGGATTTCTCGTGTCGGATTTGAATTCGGCAAAATCTTTTTCCGCCGGGTTGGACAGTCCGAAGTCATTGGCGGAAGCAATCGGCAGGAGTATCAAGAGGACGAAAAGAGCGCACCAAAAGCAGCATACCGTTGTCGGTACGGGCGTTGTTGGCGGACGATCTTTTTGTCTAGGAGGGCTCATGGTGTTGACCGATTGACGAAGACCTGTCGAATCATGCGGATTTTTTGCTATACTGTCAAGAGCAAAATACAGATATTTCGGAGCGGTTGCAGTCCGTCGACACGTTTCCGGGTTGGAGTGGAAAAGGTAGGCAAACGTGTCGACGGACTCGTAACACTCCCGGCTTTTATAGCATTTCGGTACATCACAACTCATTTAGCCGGTACTCCGGCGGATACGGAAACCAACCATGCCGCAAACGACGCAAAAATTATCCCCCGTTAAGCATCACTATCAGCCGCTCGATTGAAAGTTCAGAAAACAATGTCCCGAATGACTCCCGATGAAGCCTTGGAACGATTGCGGACTGACGACTTGCCCTCACTCGGTGCCGATGCAAACGCGCTTGCGGAGCAACTGCATTCCGGTAAAGTGCGGACGTACAACGTCGAACGGAACATCAACTACACCAATGTTTGTGCAAGCCGATGCACGTTTTGCGCTTTTTGCCGAAACGAAGACGATCCCGACGCTTATGTACTCGATGAACCGACACTGCGTGCCAAGATTGAAGAAACCGTCCAACTTGGCGGTCGGCAAATTCTGCTCCAGGGCGGACTCCATCCGTCGCTTCCTTTTGAGTGGTACGAAAATCTCTTGCGGACGATCAAACGGCACTATCCCAAAGTGAATGTGCATGGTTTTAGTCCCACGGAAATCGTTTATTTTGCAGACCAATTTGGGCTATCAGAGCGGATCGTTTTGGAGCGGTTGCGGGAGGCGGGACTGGGTTCCTTGCCGGGCGGCGGAGCAGAAATTTTAGTTGATCACGTCCGGCGGATCGTCAGTCCGAAAAAGGCATCGGCGGAACGCTGGCTCAACGTTTGCCGGATTTGGCATCAACTCGGCGGTATCGGTTCAGCAACGATGATGTTCGGTCAGATTGAAACGCTCGAAGATCGGGTTGCTCACCTTTGCCGTATTCGGGACTTACAGGATGAGACAGGCGGTTTCACGGCGTTTATTCCGTGGACATTCCAACCCGACAATACGAAACTGGCGGGGCAGCCGAAGGTCGGCAGCGTGGAATATCTCCGTTTTCTAGCGGTTTCCCGGCTGTTTTTGGACAACGTGCCGACGATTCAATCGAGTTGGGTAACACAGGGTTTGCAAATCGGAACACTGGGGTTGTCCTTTGGAGCAAACGACTTGGGGAGTATCATGATAGAGGAAAATGTCGTCGCAGCGGCAGGAACGGTCTTTCGCTCTACGGAAGCCGACTTTTGTGAGGCGATTCGAGCCGCCGGATACGAACCCAAACGCCGGAGAGTCTAGTGCCTTGGGACTGACAAAATTTGGGATTATGCAGTGTGATGTATTCATTTGACCTGTTCCGCAACCCATTGGCTGATGGTTTTGTCTTGTCGTTGTGCGGCGCGGGCGATTTCCGCTTTGAATGCCGCCGAAAGAGCCAAATTGTTTTTGCATCGGGAACGCGGTCGGAAAAGTTTAATCCGAGAAAGTCTCGAAAGGAGAGTCAGTCGCGGATTTGGGCTTCGGTTTGTTCGTCGGAGAGGTTGTAGTATTTTTTCAATATGAGGACTTTGAACATGAGCATGACATCGTAGGGCTTGGCATCGGCGTTGGATTTTCGTTCTTTCTCTCGGACTTTGTTGAGGTCGGAGCGAAAGATTTCCCAGTTGATGAGGGCGTTGAGTTTGGGAAGGAAGTCGTTGAGTTGATAGATTTTATCGAGTTGTGTCTCGACATCGAAGAACGAAGGAGGACGGCGGTGCATAAAAAAGCGGGTAAAAAAGGAGTATCCAAAAAGAATACTCCATTTTCAAATCCAGTCGAGGTGCCGGGTATTTTTAGAGATGCCTCACAAAGGCACAAAGATTCACACCTGCACGTCATCCTCAAAACGAAGTCATTTTCCGAAAATCTTCGCGCCGTTCGTCAATGTCAGATCGGCAGATCTCCTTGTACCGGTCGAAACTGAATCCCTCAATGCCAAAACTCGCCGTGATGGTGCCATAGACCAATGCGTTTTTGATGGTTTCGCCGTCAAGATTGCCCTGCTGCGAAGCAATGTAACCCATCATTCCTCCGGCAAAAGCATCGCCCGCTCCAGTCGGATCGACGACATTTTCCACCGGAAATGCCGGCACAACGTACGTTTCATACTCGCTGACGAACACCGCTCCATGTTCCCCCTTTTTGACAATCACGAATTTGGGTCCCATTGCCGACACTTTACGCGCCGCCGTTATTGTGTTGATCTCGCCAGTTAACATCATCGCTTCGCTGTCGTTGATCACGAGACCGTCAATTCGTTTCATCAGCGCATCAAGATCGGGGCGAGTCGTATTGATCCAGAGATTCATCGTGTCCGCCGCGACGAGGTCTGCTCCTTGGATTTGTTCGAGGGCGGCAAGTCCGGTGGACGGTGCGCCATTGGCAAGAAAAACGAATTGTGCCCGGCGATAGTTTTCCGGTAACTTCGGCTGAAAGGTGCCAAGAACGTTGAGTTGCGTTTCCAATGTGTCGCGGTCGTTCATGTTTTTGTGATATTTTCCACTCCACCGGAAGGTTTTTCCGTCCGGTACGATTTCGATGCCGGAGGTATCAACCCCATGTTTTTGGAACATTTCGGTATATTCGGGCAGCCAATCGGCACCGACAACTCCGACCATCTGAACGGGACAGAAAAAACCGGCGGCGTAGGCGAAAAAGGGTGCCGATCCGCCGAGAACGTTTTCCCGCCGCGCCGTCGGCGTTTCTATCGTATCGTAAGCAATGGAACCAACGACTAATAAGGACATTATGTAAGGTGGTTGAGAAAAAGTATAGAGCCAGCCGCTCGTTTATACCAAAACAAGCGGAAAAGTCCACTGGTAGACGATGGTGCTCGTATGTGTGGGGCAGTCCGCTAACAAGTATTTTGGTCAAACAGGCGAGAGGATCCTGCAATCGCCGAGTGGCGAGACTTTCGGCAAGATAACTCGCATTGGCAACTGCCGACGTGTTCTCCCAACAGGCAAATGCCTGCTTTTCAATCCTTGAAGCCAGGACAGCGGCATTGTGGGAGAAAACTTGTTAGCAGACTGATGTGTGGGGTGTGTAAAAGTTTATGTGGAGTCCGAATGTTAAAATGGGCAATTTTTGTGTGAAACATCACGCCTGCCAGTGTTCTGGGCTTGCCTATTGCGGTTTCCAAAAGGGAC
>Ga0099364_10003567_pt1 | contig 24056 bp, 24 predicted proteins | sample TergutTh196P3_FD_73070 | JGI IMG/M metagenome (GOLD analysis project Ga0099364, IMG submission 73070) | Microcerotermes parvus P3 segment gut microbial communities from Pointe-Noire, Republic of the Congo - Th196 P3 | ecosystem: Host-associated > Arthropoda: Insects > Digestive system > Gut ...
TAATGTCAGTAGCCAAATTTACAGCCATAATTTTCCTCCAGTATTAATACAGTACTATAAAAAGACTTCGTTGTCAAGGTTTGATTACTCACTGCTTACTACTCCCTGCTCCCTGTTCACTGTTCACTGTTAATTGCCTGCTGAGTCATCCTGTCGCAACGTTCGTTGAACTCTATGCCGGAATGGCCGCGAATCCATTGCCAACTGAGGGAAAATTCGCCGGCAAGAGCATCGAGTTCTACCCATAAATCCTGATTTTTAACGGGTTTTTTATCACTGGTACGCCAGGCATTCTGCTTCCACTTGATTATCCAGTCAGTAATGCCCTTTTGGACATATTGGGAATCGGTGTATATTACCGCTTTAGTGGAAATATCACTCCTGGAAGCAGCCAAAACACGTAATTCCCGAAGCGACTCTATGACCGCTGTCAGTTCCATGCGATTATTGGTGGTGGCTTTTTCTCCGCCGAATTTTTCAGCTAGTATTGCCGGGCCTTGAAAAGTTTCCTGCACGATAACAAAAGCCCAGCCGCCCGGACCGGGATTACCGGAACAACCGCCGTCGGTGTAAATTTTAATCGAAGCTTCCATACCCCATGGTACCCTATATCTCAACCATTCGCCCAGACACCCCACTCCCTGCCTCTGTTCCCTGCTCCCTGTTCCCTGCTCCCTAATCCCTATTCCCTATTCCTTCTTTTTCCCCTATTCTGTAAAAAACACCCAAAAGGAGAAAATAATGAAATATTGTAATTTCGATGCAACTGCCGCGTATAAGCAACTTGCCGGTTATGCCCCGGCGTGGAGCTTTGATTTTAAGGCAGCCCTGGACAGGGCGCGGGTTGAACAGTGCCGCACGCCAATGGCAGCGGGACTCACTTTTTCCTGGGCGGCAAAAGCCGTGGATAACGAGGTGCTCAAGCTCCTCCAGGCTCTTGCCAACGAGCAAGAGCTCATTGCCAAATACCAGGCCCTTTTGGATGGGGACATTATCAATACCGGTGAGAACCGCAAGGTGCTGCACCAGCTTCTGCGGGGTGAACAGGGGCAGCCGGTCATCGAAAACGGCAAAAATATCGGGGAATTTTACCGGGGTGAACTGAAGCGCGTATACGAATTTGCCGCAAGCGTTCACAGCGGCAAGCTGACAGGCAGCACCGGTAAGCCATTTACCACGGTGGTGCAGATTGGGATTGGCGGATCTGACCTGGGACCCCGTGCCCTGTACCTTGCGCTGGAAAACCAGGCCGCAGGCACCAAAAAACTCAACGCGCATTTTATTTCCAATGTTGACCCTGACGATGCTTCGGCCATAATGGCTTCGGTGCCGGTGGAACAGAGTCTTTTTGTGCTGGTATCAAAAAGCGGCACCACCCAGGAAACCCTTGCCAACGAGCTGTTCGTCAAGGGCAAGCTGCACAAAGCCGGCCTGGACAGCTCAAAACACATGGTCGCCGTTACCAGCGAAACAAGCCCCCTGGCACGTAACCCCGCCTACCTCGATTCGTTTTACATCGATGATTATGTTGGCGGGCGGTATTCCTCAACATCGGCGGTCGGCGGCGTGGTTCTGTCGCTTGCCTTCGGGCCGGATACATTCAAGGAACTGCTGAACGGCGCGGCACAAGCGGATAAAATGGCCCTTGAGCCGGACATCCTCAAAAATGCCGCCCTGCTGGATGCCCTGATTGGTGTGTGGGAGCGGAATTTTTTAGGTTATCCTTCCACGGCAGTGCTGCCCTACAGCCAGGCCCTTTCCCGGTTCCCTGCCCACCTGCAGCAGCTTGACATGGAGTCCAACGGCAAGCGGGTCAACCGTAACGGCCAGAGCCTGGCATACGATACCGGGCCGGTAGTTTTCGGCGAACCGGGAACCAATGGGCAGCACTCGTTCTACCAGCTCCTCCACCAAGGAACCAGCGCCGTCCCCCTGCAGTTTATCGGATTTACCGGCAGCCAGCGGGGCGACGATATAACCGTGGACGGCTCAGACAGTCAAACAAAGCTCAACGCGAACCTTGCCGCCCAGATAGTCGCCTTTGCCAAAGGACAAAGCGATTCAAACTTAAACAAGGACTTCCCCGGCGGACGGCCATCCAGCCTTATTTACGGGAAAAAACTCACCCCGGCTGTTCTGGGAAGTTTGCTTGCCCACTTTGAAAACAAGGTGATGTTCCAGGGCTTTGTGTGGAATGTCAACAGCTTTGACCAGGAAGGGGTGCAGCTTGGGAAAATTCTCACCAAAAAAGTGCTTGCCGGCAATTCAGGCGACGGCGCCCTGGATGCCTATAGCGCGATGTTAGGAGTGTAATATGAAACAAAAAAAAGTAATTCTGGCGGACAATAGCTGGATTGTACACAGCATACGTGATTTTAACGGATCGCCGGTGCGTCGTATCGGAGATGAATGGATGCTGGTTACCGCAGGCAGCACTGAGGACGATCCGGGTAACTGGAATACCATGACCGCATCCTGGGGTCATTTTGGCGTATTGTGGGGCAAGGATGTTGCTGTCATGTTCATCCGCCCCAGCCGGTATACCAGGGAATTTGCCGATACGAACCAATTATTTACCCTTTCGTTTTTTGACAAGAGTCACCGTGACGCACTGTCCTTCTGCGGTGAAAAATCAGGCAGAGACCTGGACAAGGCAGCCGAAACCGGACTGACGCCCATTGTTTTTGGAAGCGGCACAGCCGGGGGAAAGATCACCGGGGCGGTTGGGTTTAAGGAAGCATCGGAAATTATTGTGTGTAAGAAAATCTATACCCAGGATATTATCCCTGATAATTTTCTGGATCCGGACATTGGGAAAGTATTCTATCCCAAACAGGACTACCATAGGATGTATGTCGGCGAGGCCCTTGCCCTGATGACATGCAAGTGATGGATTGTACAGGTGCGGCAGCCTTATGCTTGAATTTATTATACATGAGATAACACTGGTTTCTCCCGTGGAACTGATCCTCATTCTTCTTGCAAAAACTATTGAAGTAACCATAATGACTCTGCGGATAATTCTTATCAACAAGGGGTACCGGCGGGAAGGGACGATCCTTTCATTCATTGAAATTTTACTGTGGGTAAATATCGCATCCCGGGTGATCATGGGTCTGTTTGAAGCGCCGATAAAAGGCATTGTTTACAGTATCGGTTTTTCTATCGGGGTTTACCTGGGTTCACGGATTGAAGCGTACATCGCCATGGGGCGGGTGCTGATCCAGGCAATTGTCCTTAAGGACAGCGCTGCCGGGATAACCGGCTGTCTGAGAGATAAAGGTTATGCGGTAACCTCGGTAAAAGCCCAGGGCCGTGATTCAGAAAAAGAAGTACTGATGATCTTTGCCAACCGCAAGGGAAAGGAAGAAATTGTCAGCGAAATTCACAAACTTGATGCAGCTGCCATGATCATCACCAATGATGTAACTAACCTGCAGGGCGGAACCATTACTACCGTGCGCAAAATACTCAAATAGTATGCCGGTAAACATCATCCAAAGGGAATTCATTTTTTTCTGGTATTTCTTTACCCTGCAGTTTTCACAAATTGCGGGGTATTGGGCTTTGGGCATGATAATAGGTTCGCTCATTTCGGTATTTGGCAAACATAAACTCCATGCCATGCTTGCATCGATCCGGAAAAAAAACCTCGGTGTCCTGGGAATCATACCTGCATCACTTATTGGCATTGCATCGCCCCTGTGTATGTACGGCACCATTCCCATTGCCGCATCTCTTGCACAAAACGCCGGAGGTAAAGACGGGCCGTCTTTGGACGGCGAGCTTGCCGCCTTTATGATGAGCTCGATTCTCCTTAACCCCCAGCTTATCATGTACAGCGCCGCCCTGGGAAAGGCTGCCCTGATAATCCGCCTGGTCAGCTGCTTTCTGTGCGGTATAAGCGCAGGGCTTTTAATTCGTTGTTTGTGTAAAGGAAAAAGGTTTTTTAATTTTACCGGTTTTGGCGAAGAAGCAAGCCGAGATACCGATCCCAACCTCCTCCTGCGCCTGATAAAAAACCTGTGGCGGAATGTAAAAGCCACCGGCCCCTTTTTCCTCCTGGGTATAACCCTTTCGGTATTGTTTCAGCGCTATGTTCCTCCCCATGCCTTTGCGGACTTTTTCGGCAGGCACCGGGCATTCGGCCTGCTCATGGCCGCAACAATGGGAGTGCCCTTGTATGTCTGCGGAGGCGGCACCATTCCGCTTTTAATTACCTGGATGCACAGCGGCATGTCTCTTGGTTCCGCCTCGGCATTTATGATTTCCGGCCCGGCAATGAAGATAACGAACCTGGGAGCGGTCAAGATTATCCTGGGGATAAAACACTTCGCCCTGTACATTGCCTATGCGGTGGTTTTTGCCCTTTTAACAGGCTTCCTGGTAGATGCGGTAAACCTTGGTAATTAATCCGTTTCTATCGCACCGCCGGCCCAAACCCAATTAGGCCATGAACCGTTGTAGTTAAGGACACGCTCTGGCCAGCCCATAATGTCAATAAGTATAAAGTAGACCATGGAAGTTCTGGTACCGCCGCTGCAGTGGACAATAATTTTGGCATTCGGGGGAATATCGCTGAACAGGGATTCATAATGATCCTTCGGGAAGTGCATTCCGGTATGTATATCAATAAAATCTTCAGGGTAGCGGAAAGGAATAGCGCCGGGAATTCTGCCGGCATCCCATTCACCCCGGGTTCTCACGTCCATAATTATCCAGTTTGGATTGTCCAGTGCATCTGTAACATCCCTGAAGTCGGCTCGTACATTGCCTACATTCATTCTGGCAAAATATTCTCTGGGTTCTCTTGGTGAAGCGGCACGATTACTGACAGATCCGCCGGCAGCAAGCCATGCTCTCGTTCCGCCTTCCAGGATTCTCGCATCTTTATGCCCGTATGCCATGAGATTCCACACAAAACGCGTAGCCCATAAGCTATTATTGTCACAATAGGCAATAACAATGGTGTTATTACAGATACCATGCGCACCTAAAACAGCTTCATGGACTTCTTTGGTTTCGATATCAAAGGTATTGCCTTCAAAGTTACGGAAAAGTGAGCCACGTGCAATCCAAATGGCTTCTGGTATAACCTGGGCAGGACTTTCGGAAAGGTCTACCACTACTACATTATCCTGCTGCATAAGCTCCACAAGCTCCGCCACAGAGACCCACCTTTGCGCAAAGGCCCTTTCACCCGCATCACGGGGAGGTGCTGCCGTAATAACAGGAACAATGGCCTGTCTTGTGCAGCCAGCAAACACACCCGGCAGGAACAGTGATACGAAAATAATAAGTACCATTAGTTTAATCTTCATGTCCTTTAGCTCCTTAAATTATACATCTGCTCTATTATTTACCTTTGAGTAAGGCATTGTCAAGTAAGCGGTTTTTATTATATGATATTTATATGAAAAATATCCGAATTGCAACTTTAGCAAAGATAATTATCATTGTATATGCATTTTGCGCTATTGTTATTTTTATAAGTTTTTATTCTTATAATTCAGCAATTCAGGAAAGAAACGAAATTCTCCACCGAACCCTGGAAGGATTGGGGGGAGCATTGGTTTGGCAGGCTACTCCTGCGCTGCATAACGCACAGGCAAGGTCCGATGCGCTGTATATTTTGCTTATTTTTGTCATTGGCATCAGTGTATTAATCACGTTAGCCTCTTTGTTTATTTTTACCTATAAGTTAATGCCCATACGAAACCTGGTAAAAACCGCTACCGAGCTTTCAAAGGGAAATATCGATGATAATCATGCTGACGTTCCCAATGATGAACTGGGCTTTCTTACCAGGGAACTTGCACATAAGATTCAAAGCCTGGATGCGAATATGAAGCTGCTGGAAGAAGCTGTCGAAAAAGCGAACTCTGCAAGCAGGGCAAAAAGTGATTTTTTATCTTCCATGAGCCACGAAATACGCACTCCCATGAACGCGATTATCGGCATGACAACTATTGCCAAAAAAGAAAAAGACCCGGGACGTATAAATTATGCCCTGGAGAAAATTGAGACCGCTTCGTCACATTTACTTGGCGTAATAAATGATATTTTGGATATTTCAAAAATTGAATTGAGTAAAATGGAGCTGTCGTATATATGTTTTAATTTTTCCCGGATGATAGAAAGGGTATGCAATGTTATCACAACCAAAATGCAGGATAAGCAGCAGCATTTTTCGCTGGAGATAGACCCGGATATCCCTGAAATATTGTTTGGAGACGATCAGCGTTTGGCGCAGGTAATTGTAAATCTGCTGTCAAATGCCTGCAAGTTTACACCAGAAAACGGCAGTATTGAATTTAATGCCCAGCTTGTAGAGATGGAGAATGATATATGTGTCCTGCAGATGCTCATAAAAGATTCCGGCATAGGAATAGCCAAAGAGGATCAGGGAAAATTATTCAGTAAATTTCATCAAGCCGAAGCCGGCACTTCCCGCAAGTACGGCGGAACCGGCTTGGGGCTTGCCATTTCCAAAAGCATTCTGGAAATGATGGGCGGTAAAATCTGGATAGAGTCCGAGCCGGAAAAGGGATCCTGCTTTTTCTTTACCGTAAAACTTGGTGTTCCTGATCAAAATGCAGCAGAGGCAGACATGAAAACTGCAGCATCAGCTTCGTACAATGACAATACTTATCCCGGAAAAAAAATACTGCTGGTAGATGATGTTGAAATAAATCTGGAAATCGCCTGTGCGCTGCTTGAGCCATCAGGAGTAATAATTGATACAGCAACAAGCGGAAATGAAGCAATTGACGCGTTTACTGCCAGCCCTGATCGGTACGACCTGATTTTCATGGATATCCAAATGCCGGAAATTGACGGGATGGAAACCACCAAAATGATCAGGGCTCTTGATACACCTAATGCACAAACAATTCCCATTATTGCTATGACAGCAAATGTATTTAAGGAAGATATTGAAAAATGCATCAATGCCGGAATGAACGGCCATTTGGGAAAACCAATAAACATGGAAGATGTTATGAAGATACTATCGCAGTACCTGCAGTGATTGCCATCATGTACTATAACTCTATACAATAAAATTATGTTGCAGCTTGTCGTCTTCCTTGGAAACCCCGGCCGTGAATACCGGCATAATCGCCACAACGCCGCCTGGATGCTTGCCGACACCCTACCCTTTTCTTCGTTGCTTGCCTGGCAGAAAAAATTCAAGGGCCTGTATGCTTCGGCCAATGCTGCGGCTAATGCCGAGGCTCAAGCCGGGGCGCATTATATCCATTTCCTCAAACCCCAGCTCTACATGAACCGTTCAGGCGAGTCGGCTCTTGCCGCAGCTTCATTTTATAAAATCAAACTTAATAACATTATTGTCGTCCATGATGAAATTGAACTGCCCCTGGGAACCCTTTCCCTGAAATTTTCCGGAGGTCTTGGCGGGCATAACGGCCTTCGTTCAATGAAGGCCGGTTTTGGCAGCGCCGATTTCTGGCGGCTGCGCATAGGCATCGGCAGACCGGATGCCAGGCAGCCCGGCAAGGGCGGCAACCCCGAATCCAGCCATGAAGCGGGCATTGCCGCCTGGGTTTTATCCGATTTTTCTGCCGCCGAAACCGAAACACTAAAACCGGTTATCGCAACCGGTGCAGAACTACTGACACAGGCCCTGATTGAAGGACCGGAGAGTCTGCTGCCGGAATGGGGGAAAAAACAATTAGCAATGAATAATGAACAATGAAATACATTCATTGATAATTGTTCATTGACTCCCAGCTTTTAACAATCCAACCAGCGCATCTACGGTCATACCCATATGCTCGGCTACTTTGGCGGCGGGGCCGGATTCGCCGTAACGTTCTACCGAAAGAATGTCTTGGGGTTTGGCCCAGCGTTCCCAGCCATTATGGACACCGGCCTCGCAGACCAATGTCCGTGTTCCGGGCGGGATAATGGCATCGCGGATTGCAGCCGGCTGGGATTCAAAAAGCTCCTTGCTGATCATCGAGACAACGCGGATTTTTGCATCAGTCAATTTTTCTGCGGCTGCAAGAGCAATGCCTACTTCGGATCCAGTGGCAATAATGACGGCATCGGGTGTTCCGTCTCCCGGCTGCCGGGCGATATAGGCGCCGGTACGGATGGTGTTCTGCCAGTCGGGGTCGGCTTTGGGGAAAACGGTGATGTTCTGCCGGGAAAGGGCAAGGACTGTTGGACCGTCACTGCGTTCCATGGCCATAACCCAGGCTTCGGCGGTTTCTTCGGCATCGGCGGGGCGAAGGACGCGGAGATTCGGCATAACCCTCAGGCTTGCCAGGTGTTCAACAGGCTGATGAGTGGCGCCGTCCTCGCCCACAAAAATTGAATCGTGGGTTAACACATAGATTACCGGCTGCTTCATCAGCGCCGACATGCGGATTGCCGGGCGCAGGTAATCGGCAAAAACCATGAAAGTTGCACAATAAGAGCGTAAGCCTCCATGCAGGCTGATACCGTTACACATTGCCGCCATGGCAAATTCCCGTATACCAAAATAGATATAACGCCCGGCGGGTGTTTGGCTGGTCCAGGTTCCGGCTTCGGCAGGAAGACCAACGGCATTGGGGCCCTTGAGATCTGCAGCGCCGCCGACAAGGTTGTTGTTTGCCAGGGCAATGGCGCAGAGGGCCTTGTTTCCGGCAGTACGGGTGGCTACAGCATCTCCCGGTTTAAATACCGGTAATTGTGCAGGGGCCGCTGTACCGCTGTGCATTGCATCCCATTCCCTGCGCTTTTCGGGGTTTTCTTGTGACCAGGCGGCAAACAGCGCTTCCCAGTCCCCGCGGGTTTTTTTCCATTCAGCCTGCTTTGCAGAAAAATACTCCTTTGCTTCAGGGGCAATGTAAAAATCGCCGGGGATACCCAGGTTAGCCCGCGCAAGGGCAACTTCATCCGGCCCCAGCGGCGCACCATGAATGTCGGCGGTGTTTTGCTTGTTCGGCGAACCCTTACCGATAATCGAGGTAAGTATGATGAGGCTAGGTTTATCTGTTTCTGCTTTTGCCTGGGCCGTGAGGCGGGCAATTTCCGCAAAGTCGTACATGGAGCCGCGCAGCACCTGCCAGCCGTAGGATTCATAACGCCCGGCCACATCTTCGGTAAAGGCAAGACTCGTGCTGCCGTCAATGGTAATGTTATTATCATCATAATACACGATGAGCTTGTTAAGTTTATTGTGGCCGGCAAAGGAGCTTGCTTCGGCGGAAATGCCTTCCATCAAACAGCCGTCGCCGCATAAGGCATACGTATAGTGATCAACAATGGTATGAGCGGCAGTGTTAAAGCGGGCGGCAAGCATGGTTTCGGCCATGGCAAAACCAACCGCCATGGCAATACCCTGTCCCAGGGGGCCTGAGGTTGCTTCAATGCCGGCCGCCATACCGTATTCAGGGTGGCCGGCGGCGCGGGATCCAACCTGCCTGAAGGTGGTTATATCTTCCATGGTCATATCCCGGTAACCGCACAGGTGCAGCATTGAATACAGGAACATGGAACCATGCCCCGCCGAAAGGATGAAGCGATCCCTGTCCGCCCAGGCCGGATCCGAGGGGTCATGGCGCAGCAGTTCTCCATATAAAATTGCTCCGAGTTCCGCCGCCCCCAGGGGAAGGCCGGGGTGGCCTGAATTGGCTTTTTGAACAGCATCGATGCTTAATGCCCTTACGCTTAATGCGGTTTTTTCCAGTGCTGTAATATTCATACTATACTCCTTGACCATGTTGTTTCAGCTTCCCTAATCGCCGAAAGAATAACATCCTGTGCAGAACGTTCTTTGATGAGGGAAAAAAATTTTTCCTGCTGACAGAGGAAATTTATTTTTGATAAAGCATTGAGATGCTGCTTTGACGATGATGAAACAAGCAGAAAAACCGTATGCACCATGCTGCCGTCCGGCGTATTCCAGTCAATCATCTTATCGGGAAAAATAAGCGCCACCAGAGGATCTTTATCAATGATGGGACTGCGGGGATGGGGCAAAGCGATACCTTTGCCAATTCCCGTTGACATAAGGTTTTCCCGCTCGATAATTTCCCTGAGCAAATGGCGGGGGTCAAGGGCAGGGATAGACGGCAGGAGATCAATTGCCCCGGCCAGGAGCTTTTTGGGATCTGTTCCTGCAACATTATAGTATATGCCGCCCCGCTCAATGAGGGATGCAAGGCTCAATTCATTTTTCATGGTATTCATGTGTCCGCCGTAAACGCCGCAAGCAAATTAGTATTGCAATTATCAATATCAAACAGGCCGGGATCAAAATCCCCCCCGATCTCGCTGAGGGCAGCCTGCTTTTCTTTATCGCTGCTCCCTTCCAGTGCGCTGAGAATTCTGCGGAAGTGCATGGGGCCCCCGATAGTTTCCGGAGGGGCAGCGCCTTCGCCGGCAACACAGCGTATTACTTCATCGTCACCCGGCTGGTAGGGGGCAAGCATAATCACGCTGATATTCCATTTATTCCCATACTCATACTGCAGTTCACTCAGGCCCATATTACAGACTTCTTTTATCCTCATTTTATCATCAAAATATTTATTATCAATACTTCCGGAATCGCCGGCATAAAAACGATGGCGGAAGTTGTCTTTCCAGCCCAGGCATAGTTGAATCAGAATGTGGAGATCTTCCAGTCGTTTTTCCATGGGGATCTGCGCCCTGCGCCACACATCAGTCCCTGCAATGCCTATCTGTACCGCCCGCCATGTTTCGGTCAGGGAATCTCTTCCGGGCCGGATGACAAAAAGGTTTCGCCGCCTGAATGTATTCATGGCATCGTCGATCATTTCTTTAATATCTCTGAATGTTTCAATCATGCCGTCAAGGGAATTGCCCATTGCTTCCAGTTCGGAATCCGGCGGCGCTTCATCTGAATCGAGATCTTCCAGGAGGCTTGCCGCATGTACCTGAATTTGAGAAAGCATGATAAAAGTATGCCGGGGCAGCCATGACGGGTCGATTTCCCCTTTTTGCAGCCGGGCGGCAAGATCCACTACTCCGGTATGCAGCTCCCCCACCTGCTGCCGCAATGAGCCCATGCCCTTATCGATAAACAAGCTGTAGTAATTCCTCAGTTCATCCATTGATTCATCGATATACTCAGCAAGGACATCCCAGTCTTTTTTATCAAGATGGATCACCGGGGGGATTATGCGATCCAACACTTTGTCAATATCCTTTTCATTTCTAAACAGCGAGTCCCGCACATACGAAAGAACAACATATTCGGAAACAGGAACATTTGCCTTATACAGAATGTCTTCGACAGGAGTGCGATCGGGCGGTGTTGCCAGGCCGGAAAGCCCCTTGTTATCAGGGATATCTTTCCCGGCAAACCAGAAACGGGTTTCGATTCCATAGCTGACATTTTCGATACGATCGGTTCTTTCGTAGATAAATTCTTCCAGGGCATAGGCCGGGATATCCCGCATCCGTTTTCCGCCGTACCAATAAGCATATGCAATCTGTTCTTCAGTGGATACTCCCGGTCCCAGCAGGGCAAAACTGTCCTCAAACCCGCCTTCAGCCGCTTCAAGCCAGGCGGCAAGGTCTTTCTCGCGCCATTGGTCTTTACTGACTTTTTCCAAATCAAAATGCCCTTTTTTCCAGTCCCTGCTGCGTACCACAAAACGATCGCCGGGAATAAACAACGCCTCACGAAAAACATTTCTCATATCAATGGTGTGGATTGAAACTTCCGGAGGGTCTTCAAAAGGATCACTGTTAAACGCAAATTCATTTTCCGGGTTATCACGCGCCACATACTGGGGAGCATATTCCTCTCCAAAAATACTGTAATAAGGGTAAAATTCTTCCGGGGGGCCTTCGGTAGTTGTCACCGGTATTTCCTTGCCCTTCCAAAAAAACCGGAATTCATGGAGCATCCTTGCCGGATTAGCAAAAGGGATACAGCGGTGACCGGGTATCAGAATCCCGTTCAAAAGCTCCAGCTTGGTCGGTTTTATGACAAAAGGGACGTTTTCAAAACAGCCTCGCCTTGACACCCACTGCCTGTTATCCAGGCGAAACGCTACATTATGGGTATCAATAACAGCGGCAATTTCCATTGGCAGGCTGTCATACCGCATTGGCGTATCCAGCATGCGCACAAACCCCGTTACATCCTCCAAAGTAAACGGTTCGGTCACATTTTCCATAAAATTGTACAGAGCTTCTTCCTGATTCGGAGTCATTAAGGTAAAATACCCTGAATACACGATTATTTCAATGGCAGAAATACATACTGGAAAGGGTAACAATGCCAGGCTGGACGCCGAAACACACCCCATTTATTCAAACAGCATGCATTTTTGCAACTATATATTTAGGGTATTATGGAGAGAGGGGTTAAAGCTGTGTCATTTTGACACAACTTTGTGCTACCAAAACGGTGACTGACACCTTTTTGACACATTGAGGTTTGTAGAAAAGGACTCTCACTGTGCTCACAGAGGACACGGAGGGAAGAAAAAATGAGAAGCAAGGTTGAAGATAAAAAAATCCACTTAATCTCTGTGTCCGCCGTGCCTCTGTGAGAGGCCTTTTCCTGCAAATTTTCACATCTTTATTCCTTTGCGTGAGAAAATATCTGTAATTTTTCAACTTGGCACGGTTATTGCTATTAAGTAAGTAGCATAAAAACCAAGGAGAAAACTATGAAAACACTTGTTGCGTATCGGCCAAACACCATTCACAATGCACTGAGCGATTTTGATCGCTACTTCGGATCCTTCTTCGGGGATTCTGTTTTTACCCCCGCTGCAAGGAGTATTAAGCACCTGCCCGCAGTTGATGTCCGGGAAACCGAGAAATCCTATGCGGTAGACATGGAACTGCCCGGCTTCGATGAAAAGGACATCGAGATTCACGTTGACGGCGGCAGCCTTTCCATTGCCTCAAAACAGGATGAGACAAATAATGTAAAAGACGACCAGGGAACCTGGATCCTGCGTGAACGACGGGTTAGTTCCTTCAGTCGTTCTTTCAAGCTGCCGGAAAATGCCAATCCCGATGAGGTAACGGCAGAATTCAAAAACGGCGTCCTGAGCATGGAAATTAAAAAACGCCCCGAAGCCCAGAAAAGGCTGATTAAGATCAGGGGCTAGGGAGCAGGGAGCAGGGGGCAGAGGCTAAGCGAGTTATCATTAAAGATATGACTACTGTCTAGGCTTGTTGGTAAATCGGCCAGCCTTTGCTCCCTGTTTTACAGGCCTAAATCGCTGCCGATTAAGATTATCTTTATTCTGCCGGCTGGTTTGCACATGCGGGTCGTAACGAAAAAATTACAGACACAATCGGCGGATACACAGTCGGCGCAGCTGCCGGTTTTACTGCAGGGAGCCTGAATATCGGGAAAACGCTGAACATTGCTGGGGGCGGCTATGGTTCGTGCGCGGACAACGGCATCGTTAAGGGTTTTGGCAATTTTGTTCATTCCGGCGGCAATAATGACCTGCCGGGGACCAAAAATCATCGCTGCAACCCGGTTGCCGTAGCCGTCTATGTTTACCAACTGTCCGTCTTCGCTGATGGCATTGCATCCGGTGAGGTAGGTGTCGCATAACAGAGCCTGCCTCATGATCTCTGTCCGTTCAGCAGGATCTTGCGACTTATCCCGGTCAAGAACCTTGTAGCCTTCAAGCGCCAGCCGTTCTTTTACACCAAGTTCGTTCAGTGTTAGAGAGCCTCCCCATGAAACAGTGTGATCCATGGGAATAAGGGACTGAATTTTATCCAGCGCTTCGGCGGGATCATCAACATACCAGGCGTCAAAAAAACGGTTTTTTAATGCCTGTACAACTTTTGCACCCAATTTTTGGTTGCGTAATGATCTTGGTGAATTCATGATACCTCCTGTAAAAACCGCAGAATTTCATCGGCAACTGTATTGGGTTTTTCCTGGTGGGGCAGATGGCCGGCACCGGGAATAAGAGCAAAACCGGCATCCGGGCGCAGGCTGCGTATAAGGGCAGTTTTTTTCTGCGGTACAATATGATCCCGCTCACCCCAGATAAGCAGCATTTTTCCGGAGCAGGCCTTAATTTTCCGGGGTGCAGAGCGTGTGCCAAACAGTAAAAAGGCATTCATGCTCCGCAGGGTGGCAAAATAGCCGCGTTCCTGATTGGAGCTGGCAACCCTGTCAATAACCCGCCGGCGCAGAAAATCCCTGTCCTCACCGCTCATCGCATCCAGATCGCCGTAATAGGGATACAGCGAACTCCATGCGGCATCATGATTGGTACGAAAAGAACGATACCAGCCTTTACCGAAAAATGGCAGCCCCATAAACAGTAAAGCCTTATTCACACTGCTCCTGATGGGAAAGCAGCCGCCAATCAACACCAGAGCCTTTACCAGATCAGGCCGTTTAAAAGCAATCATTTGTGCAATACCGGCTCCCAGGGAACTACCGATAAGTGCCAGCGGCGCAGCCAGCGGCGCAGCCCCAACGATCTGGTCAATAAGCCGAATAATAGCCTTAGTATGACTGCGTATACTGATTTTGCCCTTCCACAGTGAACGGCCAAAACCCGGCATATCCGGCGCAATAAGGCGGTATCCTGCTTCGGTAAACAGGGGAAAAACATGCCTCCAGGTGTCCGCTTCATCTCCAAGGCCGTGGATAAGCACTACCGTTGGTTTGACGAAATCACCGGAATCTTCTGCGGATCCAGGGTTTGAATCATAGTAAAAAAGTTCGCCGCCGGGCATTATCAGGGTTCTCCCGTAAGAGGCAAGCATGGGCCATGGTTCCATATTAATGGGTTAAGTTTATATGAATAACGATACAATGACTACAGGATCATGGGTTCCGGGAAGCAATTTCTTGACAAGCTGCATTCTATAAAGTATAAAGAAAAGATGAAAAGAACAACACTTTTGATCTGCTCGGTACTTTTACTCACAACCTGCGCTTCTGTTCCGTCAGGCCATACCGAGGAAAACCGGCCATTGAGAGTAGGGGACACAGGCCCTGCCGGAGGATTAATTTTTTATGATAAGGGAGAAAATACTGATGGCTGGCAGTATTTGGAAGCTGCTCCTGTTGAATTTGAATTTCAGGCAAATTGGAATTCTGCAAACGAAATGTGCAGGTTGCTGAATATCAATGGGTTTACCGGCTGGAGGCTGCCAACCAGGGACGAGCTTAGTTTTATGTATTTAAATCTCAAGCAGAGAGACCTGGGTGGCTTTAGCAATGATTCATACTGGTCTTCTACAGAGGAGCAGAATATTTTTACTTTTACCATGTATCACAATTTCGGCAGCGGCCTGGTATTGGGAGCCGACCGCCTTGGCAGAGGGATAGTCTCATACAAGGTCCGCGCTGTACGGGAATTTTGACACCTTACCACATGATTTATTTAAGGCTGATTGATTCTACAAGATTAAGGGCATTTGCCCTAACCTGAACATTTTCCAAGAAGAAGGAGTCAATAATCTGGCCGCTTGCATTATAGTATTGCACCCTGAATGAGTATGTTCCCGGCCGCAGGTTAATGCCGCCTACGTATGATCTTCTTGGGAAAAAACGGGATATCCTAATATCAGCTCTTTCAACAGCATCTGCAATGGCGCTTGCAACTTCTCCGGAAATAGATAATATAAGGCTTAAACCTGGTACAAAAGCGGATCCTACTTCGGCCAACACTGCTCCTGTATTTCTGGCCGCAGCACCAATTCCGCCTCTAATTCCGGCCCTGACATTACTTTTGAGCCGAATTGCCGCAATTTTCCCGTTAAAAGTCTCTCGTGCTATTGCCTCAATGTCTTCCAGCCGTTCCAGTGTAAACGTATCTCCATTTACAAACTCAACCTTTACCTGCGAAATTTCAGAAGGCCGGTTCCTCATTTCCGGAAGTGCAATTCTGATAGTAGTATTACCAACCCGAATAAATGTTGATGTTTCATTTTTCAACGGAGACAAACCTGTAAATGCTAATATATTAAGGCGTGCCATCCCTGCCGGAATAACAAGCTCATCGTTCAGCGAAGAAGGAATGTTAAAATTATAAATATCCCTTAAATCGGCGTATTGTGCTAAAATTGATTCGTAATCAATTCTTGCGCTGTCCACCAGCCCGTTTGCACGGTAAAAAAGCATAGACAGGTATCGTGCCAGTACCAGATTATCAATTCTGTATATATATCGAATGGTGTTTTCAGGATCAATTATAAGGACAATACCAAGTCTTGCAGCTTCCTGAACAGCATTCGCAACTAGCCTTTCCTGCTGTCTTATCTCCCGGGAAGCTTCCATAAGGCGATCTACCATAAATTGATATTGAGCCTCAAGAAACCTGAGCTTTTCGCTTATCCTGCGTACTTCTACAAGCGCCGATTCGTGTCTGTTTAAGTGATAATAATTAAGGGCATTAAAGACATTGATGTAAATATTTTCATAATCTTCTCCGGCATACGTCTTGGTATTATCACTGAGAAGCATGGATCCTATTTCTTCGGTAACACTTCTGGTAAATGCCTCTTCTATCGCTCTTTCGGCCTCTGATAAAAACCGTATGGAATCACTGTATTGGCCGGCATAATGGGTGAGCATTCCTTTGTCCAGATAGAATAAAATATCATCATTCCCGTATAATTGCCGGTGTTGATCTAAAATAGCAATTGCTCTGTCGTAATGTCCTTCTCTGGCAATTGAGTCAATTTCATCAAAAGGGCCGGATGATGTAAAAAACAGGATACAACATAAAACACCTGCACATTTTAGAAGTTTTCCGGCAAAGTTCATTCGATATCTCCTCACATTATTTCATCAGTGCAGTGCACGTGTTAAAACCGCGCGAATCTAAACCTGATATTCCGCAGCTTATGTCCGTTTATATTACTGTGTATATCAAGTCTTATACTTGTTCTCCCGATACGGCCGGAATATTCAACACTGCCTTCATTCGCATTGGTTGTAAAAGAAATAGTGCCGTTTTCCATCGTATAAAAACCAATATTTTCCCTGTATGTGGTGTTAAACCATCGGTTTATTTGAGAATATTTCCCGGGAACATTTGCACTTATAACACGCCCATCTTCAAAAAAACGCAGATACATGGTTAAATTATTCATTTCCGCAAAATAAATGCCGTTAGTCAGGATAACGAGAGCTAACGGTACTATATATTTAACTTTATTCATATTAACTGCCAAGTGCGCTGATAAGAGATTTTAATGCATCAGCAGCATCATCAAAAAGGGAAATAAAACCATATAGGTCTCTTGACCTGAGTGTTTTCGTATTAGTAAATGCATGTCCTCTTGTTATCACACTTCCCGATCTGTCGAACAGGACAACTCGAAAAAAGAGAATTTGCTGTCCGCCTCTTCCCCAGGCTGTAACACCGATAGTTCTCATTTGTCCAACAATAGTAAACACATACTCTGCATCGTGTTTGGCACATATTTCAGTAATAAGCCGGATTGTTTCATCATCTGGTTCGTAAAAAATATCTATATCAAATTCTTCTGCAAAAGAGAAGGAATCATTTACCATTTCGGTAGAATATATATTTTTATAATAATCCATCAATTGTTCATGCAATAAGCCTATCCTTTCTGCTTGAAGAACATTATATTCATCGATGATCTCATTTAATCCTCTGTAAAAAATAGCAGTATCAACCAGAGGTATTCGTATTCTCCTCCATTCTGCCATACCTATATCCAAAAACACCGTTTTACCTGAAAGGGATGATGTTACAACTGTATCATCCAGCGTGAACAATCTTGGTATAGATCTGCATGAACTCAGTATAATTACCAGCACAGCCGCCATGCACAGAATGACAATATTTTTTCTAACCATCTAAAACCTCCAAATTTCCAGAGAATTGGAACCGGATTGCAATTACAAATTACGTATATGTAACATAATACACTTAAATTAAAATCCCTTAAGGAAACAGAAGAGTCAGGTTAAACGGCCTAAGCAGGCGAAATAAAAAACCACGAGGACACGGAGTGCGCATCTCCGTGTTCCGTGGTTAATTATCCTAGTAGTCCATGCCTCCCATGCCGCCCATTCCGCCGCCGCCGGGCATCGGCGCAGCGGCCTTTTCCTCGGGGATATCGGTGAGGGCGCATTCGGTGGTCAAAAGCAGGCTGGCGATGGAGGCAGCGTTCTGCAGGGCAGAGCGGGTTACCTTCGCCGGATCGATAATACCGGCTTTCATCATGTCTACCCATGTCATTTTGGCAGCATCAAAACCGATGCCTTTCTTTTCGTTTTTTGCACGCTCGGCAATAACAGCCCCGTCAAGACCGGCATTTTCGGCAATCTGGCGAATGGGCTCTTCAAGGGCGCGCTTGACGATTTTAAATCCGACTTTTTCGTCATCGGTCAGACCGGCAGTGTCGGCCTTGTCCAGGGTAATCGCGGCGTGGATAAGCGCGATGGCGCCGCCGGATACAATGCCTTCGTCGATAGCGGCGCGGGTGGCGGACAGGGCGTCTTCCACACGGTGCTTTTTCTCTTTCAGCTCAACCTCGGTAGCCGCGCCGACATTAATGACGGCCACGCCGCCGGCCAGCTTGGCAAGCCGTTCCTGGAGTTTTTCGCGGTCATAATCGCTGGTGGTATCTTCGATCTGGGCCTTAATCTGGGCAATGCGGTCCTGAATGTCTTTTTTCTTGCCTTCACCGTTGATGATCGTGGTATTGTCTTTGTCGATTTTAACGGTCTTGGCCTTGCCGAGGTGGGACAGATCGGTGTTTTCCAGTTTCATTCCCAGCTCTTCGGTGATAACCTGCCCGCCGGTAAGAATGCCGATGTCTTCGAGCATGGCCTTGCGGCGGTCGCCAAAGCCGGGGGCCTTGACCGCGACGGTTTTCAGGGTGCCGCGCAGGCTGTTGAGAACCAGGGTGGAAAGGGCTTCGCCGTCAACATCTTCGGCAACAATGAGCAGAGGTTTGCCGCTCTGGGCAACCTTCTCAAGCAAGGGCAGCATGTCTTTCATGCTGGAAATTTTCTTGTCGTGGATAAGGATGAACACATCTTCATAGACGGTGGTCATGGTGTCACGGTCGGTGACAAAGTATGCGGAGATATACCCGCGGTCAAATTGCATTCCTTCGACAAATTCGATGGTGGTGTCCATGGTTTTGGATTCTTCAACGGTGATAACCCCGTCTTTGCCGACTTTTTCCATGGCATCGGCGATGGTATTACCGATTTCCAGGTCATTATTGGCGGAAACCGAGGCAACATGGGAAATTTCCTCTTTGTCTTTGATGTCCTTTGAGTTTTTCTGGATGTCGGTAACGGCAACTTCCACTGCTTTGTCGATACCCCGTTTAAGTTCAAGGGGTGTCATACCGGCGGCTACGGCTTTAAGGCCTTCTTTGACCATTGAATATGCCAGTACGGTTGCCGTGGTGGTGCCATCGCCTGCCACATCGTTGGTTTTGGTGGCAACTTCCTTTAGAAGCTGGGCACCCATGTTTTCGTATGGGTCAGCCAGCTCGACTTCCTTGGCCACCGAAACACCATCCTTGGTGACAGTGGGGGCGCCGAATTTCTTGTCCAGCAGGACGTTGCGCCCCTTGGGGCCAAGCGTCACTTTGACGGCTCGGGACATCTGCTCAACACCGGCAAGCAGCTTGCGCCGGGCTTCCTCGTGGAACAGTAACTGTTTTGCCATGATTTCTTTCTCCTCATTGCTTTTTACCGTGATTCGTCAATGAAACCGGTATGTTTTGTTGGTTAATACCCCTGACAGGGCTGCGGGCATAGCATCCCATGTATAAAGTACTAAATTGCAGCAAAAACAACAAGAGGGGGCTCGGCAAAAATCGAGTCAAGGCCATTTCTTGTGGAAGGCAGGCGCGTGCACCGCTTGTGCGGCACACGTGCCCTAGAAATCGCCGTCTGGCTTAGATTCGTCCGAATATACGGTAAATTGGTGGAAATCGGTGTTTATCCCGAAAGGGATGGCGGAAAAAATATAGTATACCCCATATCCAAAGGTACTGTCCCTGTCCGTCATATAAGGGATGACTTTTTCCTGCCTTCGGCCTATTAAGGCTATAGTAAATGTCTTGTCATCCTCGTATCCCTGGTTAAGTTCACGGGCGGCTTTTGCCAGGGCGATTTCTGAGTCCAGATACCGCTGCATCATGGTTGCCGGAGCAGCTCTTATATGTGCTGCATAAGCAAAATAGCGGCGGCCTGAGCTGTCAGTTTCGCCTAAATTTGCGATTTCCAACAGATCTTGCAAGCGGGCAATATCAATGTCGCCGTGTACTTTAATAATGTCATCGTGTCCTGTTAATTGCCTCATAAAAAGCAAAGGATCATCATTTGGTGGTATGGCAAGCTCTGCCGGAATCTCTTCGGGCACTACATTCGCAACCGCTTTGCAGGCTCTATCCCGCGCCCCAAGGGCACACGCCGTGGCGGACAAGCTGATGAGTAAAACCACAATAATACCAAATTTTTTTGAGTTCATTCCTGGCCCCCTATGGATTGAGAAATGGCATTAACAAGGGTATTAGTAAATAAGCGTTGGATTACCTGGTCGGAAGGTATCACACTGCTCCTGATTATTGGCAGCCCACTTTTTATGGAATCGCTGAATGTAACAGCGCCCCGAATGGTATCGTATACAAGGATGCTGGCATTGGCAAACAGGTAGCCAAGGCCGGGATGGGCATGCGGGCTAAAGGCTTGAGATGTTATGCTGGTAAGCATCGCAGGCTCTATGTTGGTTTCCACTATATAAACGAGAACATACCTGCAAGGCGGATCGCGGCTTCTGATATAATTTAAAATTTCCGTTTCGGAAAAAACAGTTAGATCCGCAGGCAGCGGGAGCAGGGAAAAGGTATTCCTGTTGGTATGCTGGGCGCGGCGGATAAGCTCCCTGGCAAAGATGCTCTGATCGATGGCATTGCGTCTCTGCGTATCGTAGCTCAGGTGCACCCGCTCTACGCCGCTGACATACACCATCGATGGGTTTTTCTGTATCAGCTCGCCAAGCTTCCCCCAGCCGCTGGTCAGTATCAGCCTGGAATTTTCCCGCGAAAATCCTATAGCATGGTGTTGCAGTGCCTGGGCAATCATGTCCAAATTCGATCCGTAGACAAATCTGACAAGCTCTCCTTTGTATCTGGCAGAAAAAACAAGGCAATCGGGGATGAGCATTCTCGCAAGGGTTTCAAGCTGGTTAAGATAAAAGCCCTGGTTTGCCCCGCGCACGAAAAGAATAACACAGTTGCCAAGAACCCAGGAATGATACTCCTCAAGCCTCTCCAAGCTGTCGATGATGGACACGGGCTCAAGGCCGGGTATTCCTTGCGCAAAATAGTTGTATGCGTAGAGTGATGTAATAGCAGCTTCCATATCAACCCTTGCTGCCTGCGCGTCTCTTCTATTAATGATCGCAAGGCAATGGGCCTTGAATTGGTCGCCGGTTCTTTCCAGTACCAGTTCCTTGCGTATATTGGGCAGAATCAGCCGGGTCATAAGATGGCTTCTCTCAGAGATGTTTTCTTTTATTCCTGCATCATCCAGTTCCATGTGACGCGTAGAATTAGACATGGCAAGTACCCAAATGTTCGAAGCTAACTGTAGAATGGCCATGTTCTGCGCTTCCATGACCGCCGCTCGTTCACTGTCTCGCGGTTCAGACCATCCCCGGCCAAATTGATGGGTGGCGGTATCCCGAGGCATGGTTGTGTGCCAGTTATCCGGAATATGCTGCGGATAGAGGAATCCGGGGATAATGCAGAACATTACCATAATAAATATTGCTTTCATTTTTGGCCCCTGTTCTAAAATGAGGCTGATGCCATGGCGTGCAACTGGCGCGTCTCAGTATCAATGATGCCAACACGCAAAGTAATATCAGATGAATTTTGCTGCCAAATTCCGTAAACTACCAGCTTGGCGCCGATTTCCCTGCCTATTACCGCCAAAGTTTCGTGGTCAAAGGTCTGGGAGCTCTGAATGATACGCTCTAGTAAAACTACATCGTAGTTATGGCGATCGAGGACTATATGACGCTGGGAGCTGACAAAATTACGGTTCAGCTCGAATAAAAGCCTCTGGCTCACCAGGTCGTCCGGGCCGCTTATTTGGAGGATCGCGATTGGGTCGCTGCGGTTGAGATTTTCGGATAGACTTCTAAAAATATTTTGCAGCGCGGCATCCTCTGATAACCTTTGTGGCGGAGGGTTTGCCGCAGTCCTTAACTGGTTATTTAGGTTGATGTAATCCCTGTTAATCTTTTTCCATGCCCCACCAATCGCTTCTGAGTAAGCTCTCTCCACTCTAGATACCGAATTGGTGAACCTGCGGCGATTTTCTGCCCTTGAAAACACTGTACTTTCACTTTCAATTTTAACCAACTTTCCCTGGACATCATATACCCGTATGTTAGCGGCAACCCTGTATTTATACACACCATAAATCGGTGGAGCGATAAAAAATGTAAGGCCAGCGGCAAGCGCCGAACCGAACTCAACAACCCAGCTGCCATCAGTCCTGCCCAGATCTTCCCACGTAAGATCGATCTTGTACGAGCCGTAATTGGTGGTACCTGTGCTAAACACCCCTCTAGAAGATTGAGACGCTTGCAGAGCACTAAGACTTCCTCCGGTGTAAGAAAGCGGAAGGATTCTCCGAGAATTTACCTGCGGTGAGAAATTAAGTCGGGATATTTGTATCCTGTCCGTTTGCGCATGCGATGTAGAAGCCGCAAGAACCATAGTAATGAAAAAACCTAATAATCGTTTAGTAATTGACATAGTGTCCTCCTTGAAAAAATAGAGGGCTGGGAAAAATCTCCCAGCCCTTAAAGAAACCCTAATTCTCCCAGTAGGAGTTAAAACGAGATCTAATGGCCTGGAAGTCGCTGTCTTCAAAGAAACTGTTAACAATTGCCGATAGATCCAGTTTATCCTGCGCCGCATTTTGTGAGGGAGGAGCCGCCGCCCTCCTGGAATCATGAGTTCCCGGTGAGGCAGAGGCAGCATTAAGAACGTCCTCTACTGTAGGCTTGAGCGCACTGACAAAGGTGAAGACATAATAATGATGACTCCCGTCTACCTGATGCCTTGAGCGTGCCCAAACCTCGAATTCTACGCGCTGACTTTCAACGATGTTTTTGCTTACAACCAAGGTATAGAACTTCATTGCCTCCGCTTCATCGATATCCCCCAGGAAAGAATAGTGATCGTATATCCAGCTTTCAGCTAAAGACCCCAGGGATCTGCCAATCTCGCCGGTAATGCGACCCCTGTGGGCCATGTAAAGACCCGGAGATAAAGGGTTTGATGATGCTCGGAAGCCCCAGACCACTATCCTGCTTGGATCGTAATACTGACCCCTGGTCATCTGCCGTACCGACTCATTCGCTTCCTCACTTTCGTCGCTAATTGAAACGATCTCATGGTGACCGAGCAACTGAGAGTCAATAAGAGCCCTTACCGACCCAAAGCTTTGTGAAAAGACATTTTCAATGGATAAAACCATCAAAAACGCAACCGCGAAGAAACATGCCTTTTTCATGTTAGTCTTCTTCATATCTCGCCTCCTGTGCTTTTATTTAAAGGTCCAGGACCCTCAATGCTATAATGCAAATATCACAGCTGTTCTGTGTCAAAAACCTAACAATTTCCGCACTTTTTTTGTGCGACTCCAATAGGGAGAAGGCGCCGTATAGGTCTTTGTGGATAATAAATATCGCCGGTTCTCCGTCGAGTTGCACATAAGTGATGTACTTAACCCCCGCTACAATCTGCCGGTATATCCACATGACCTCGATGCTGCTGTCTTCCTCACCTACTTCCCCCATGTCCGCACTTTCATTGATGAAGGCAAGGAGCTCAGGGTCCCATGCAGATTCGTCAAGTTCCACCAATCCCCCGCTTACGACGAACGCTTCCTGCGGTATATCGCTGGCTTCCTCCGCCCACAACGTGGCGACAAGGGTAAGGCATAAGAATTTGACTAAGTTTTTCATCGCTGGCCTCCTCTGTTAAAAAGCCTCTGCCGCTCTGCCCGGAATCTTTCTTCGAATGTTGCTGCATGCCTTAAGAAC
>Ga0099364_10003568_pt1 | contig 24051 bp, 23 predicted proteins | sample TergutTh196P3_FD_73070 | JGI IMG/M metagenome (GOLD analysis project Ga0099364, IMG submission 73070) | Microcerotermes parvus P3 segment gut microbial communities from Pointe-Noire, Republic of the Congo - Th196 P3 | ecosystem: Host-associated > Arthropoda: Insects > Digestive system > Gut ...
GAAACCTGTACTGAACGAAGATTCATTCTAAGCCCACCAGCCTCCTTGAAGGACCTTCGCCTGAACCCCCTCACGGGTGGTTCTACGGCTTCATTAGCTGCCAAGCCTGTGTTTCACGACTTCATGTTCCTACCGTAGCCTGGGCAAACATGCCCGCTCGCCACATACTGAGTCGGCACTGAACTGTGCGATTGACTCCCTCGGTCTTCTTGTTATGGGCTTGCGTTGTTGTGGAGTAAATCACTGACGATTGCCGTGATTTGCTCACTGTATTCAGCATAAGTCCTGGTAACGTCCGTACATTCCAGGATGCTGTCGCCTATGCAATCGGCGGCCTTCTCATTGATACGATCCGCCAGGACTTCCAGCATGATGCCGTGTTCATCGGCAAAGGCTTTCATACCCGCGCCGCCTTGTAACGCGATCGAGAGCGCGCGGCGTTCTATGGCGCTCAGGGCGTCTTTCAGCATGGACCAGCCGTCTGTCTCCGGCAAATCTGAAGCAGCTTCGTCAAGCAGGCCGGCCGCCGCGTCGTCATCGGCTTCCGCGATGTCGCCGCCAGCTTCCGCGATGGTAAAACCGTGGCTATTCGGCAAGACAGGCGCTTCTTCTTCCGGAACGATCAGCCTGTCCTGCGTGATCTGCGCTTCGCTGCGGATGCGGGCCAGATTCTCATGACCGACGGTGACAATGACGCGGTGCAAGCCTTTGTGGAACGCCGTCACGGCTTTTTCGACGGCGTCGTCCAGATCTGACAGAGGGATGCGCAGCTCGTACAGTCTGCGCTGGGAACGGAGTATCGATCCGGAGTCGGTCGTGAGGGCAAAACGGAAATGGGTAACCTGCCTCAGGCAAGCTTCGGTCTTACGGATCAGATAGCCTGCAAGTTCCTTTCGGCCGGCATAGGGGATGGGCAGGATCATGGTCCATCGGTTATTTCGGCAATAGTAGGTTTCCCGTCCCGGCATTTCCAACTGGCGGTTCGGCTGCCTGTACCATGGATAAAACAGCGCTTTGTGAAAAGGGGCCCAGGGCGACTCATCGCTGATACTATAGGTAAACAATTCCTCAAGCCGGACATGCCGGCTTTTGCATAATTCGTGCAGACCCTTCAGCACCGCACGAAAACAGTCGCGCAGCAAGACCTGGTTGCCGGCGGCATAAAATCTGGATTTGGTGACGTCGTAGTTCGCGATGCTGCTCCAGAGCGCAAGAGGATCTTCCACCTCTATGTCGAAAAGAAAAAGCGGCGCGTAATAGTTTTGCAGATCGTATTTTTCAATAAATTCGGCAAAAGAATGGGGCAAGACATAGTAAATATGATAATCCCGGAGCCAGGAGGGAAGGTAGGTATCCAGGGAAGGCTCCCTGACGCGGAACGCATTCCATGTGTGCATCAGTTTGTCCAGTCCTTCCGCCGGCGAGTCCGCGCCGACACAAGACAGGAGTTCGTATAGATAAAGATATAGATAGGAAGGAGAAATGTCCGCGGCTTCCGCGTCTCCGCGACGGATTAGGGTACGCCATGTGAAGTAACTGCGGAGCTGTTCATACCCCATATGCTGATAATGGGGATAGTACATGGAAAAAGGCGCTCTGCCCCGAAAGTCGTCGCTAAAGTTTTCCATGAATCTGGCTTGCCTGTAGAAAAGCTCGGCTTTATTCTGTGTGACGGGACTAACAGACGCGAGGCTTCGCATTTGGTAAAACTTTGTCCGAATGGGATCCGCTGCTTTTTGTTCAATGGTTTGCGCCGCTGTAACAGAGGAAAAGCGCTGTTTCCCGTCGTTTGCTTTTCTGCTATCCGCGCTAAAGTCGACTTCGATTTCAGCGAAGTCCGTGTCGGCAGTCAATGGGTAATCATCCTTTGCTGTTGTTCGGGAGTAGCTGCCTCATCAACGGCAGCGTTAAACTTAAGTATATAATCAAGAGCGCGGGTTGTCAAAAAGTTGCTTTCACATTCTTTCTGCAATTTAAGAAGAATAATTGTAGAAAGAACGACTCTATTGTATACTTGATGCAGGTGTTGATAACTGTTGTTTCGCACCGCCGGCGCTTGAATTTAATCGCTAAGGCGGAAGATGGTCATGTCGAATAATGGATTCCGTTTACAACCCAGTGCCTGGCAATCAGCGTTGCCGCTGGCCGTCATCAACAGCCATATTCATTTTGATCATACAGGGGGAAACGCGAAGTTTTCCTTCATTTTTGCCTGTCTCGCAGCGATGCAGACCGCAGAGAAGAAAGCGATACGATCCGGGATACAAAAAACCAGTGCGGGAGGAGATACAATGGAACGGAATGAAAAGATTAAGCTGGCCGGTGAAGAAGCCGAAAAGTACCGGCTGCTGGGATATCACTGCTCGGAGTCGTCGATCAGGGCAGTGGCGCAGTTGATGGGTTTATCGCTGTCTGAGGATATCCTGCGCATAGCCAGCGTATTTCGCGGCGGCGGCGGGGGATTTCGCGACCGTTGCGGCCTGGTGGAAGCGGGACTGATGCTGATCGGCTTCCTGTTTGGCCGCACGGAAGCGGCGGTATCGGAAAGGGAGTATAGTTATCTTGCGCAGGAATGGCAAAGCCGCTTTAAAATGGAATTTGTCAGCCTCTATTGCCGGGATATCCTTCCGGTTGCGCGAAGAGCAAGTGCGCCAGTCAGCAATTGCGCCCGGACCTATCGTGTCGGCACGGAGATGCTCATGGGAATGATGCTGGACGCCCCTGAGCTGATCAAGAACATACCCGCGGATTTTAAAGCCTGAACAGGGATTGTATGCTGTACGAGCTTATCTTTCGCTCCGCGAAAGTTGAGTAGATAAACAAAATGAGAGGGGTTCAATCATGAAACGGAAAGTAAGTGTGTTGTTGGTCTTCGCCCTGTTGTTATCCCTGATTGCCGTTCCTTTTTCCGACTCCGTCCTGTTTTCTCCGCCGGGCAGCGCGTATGCGGCTGGCAGCCCGTCAGAGACACCGGATAATGACTTTCTTGACAGGCTTTATGAGGTGTATAAAAACCGTGACAGCAATTTGGACTATCGCCTGAACAAAATCGAGTATCTCCTTCCCACCTATGAAAAGATAGAAAGTAAACTGGACAATCCTGCTAATGCTTTCCGGAGTATAGGGCTACTGACGGACGATTCGCCCGAAGACTATATCGGGAATAAAGGCGTCGGCGTCGATTCCTCTTTAGAAGGCAGGCCGGTATATGAAATCCGGCATGGCGACAAGTCCGGCGACTCCGTCATCATCTGGTCCCAGATGCATGGGACAGAATCGTCGGGAACCAGGGCCCTGATGGACATTTTCGAGTTTCTGCTGGCGGAAAAGGACGAAGACCTGAACGCGGAGGACCGTGAAATGGCAAAGGCTTTACGGGAAGCGGTCAGCTCGCTGAATATTCACTTCGTCCCGATGATCAACCCGGATGGGGCGAACAACTGGCGCCGTTATACTATGCAGAATATGACAGGGCGGCATCCATACCTGTTTGTCAGCGGGGGGAACAGTTTCCCTGTAGCAAATCCGAGCCAGACAGATCTTAACCGCGACGCCTGGACCATGGAGACCAGGGAAGCCAAGCTTCTCTGGAGGGCTTTCGCGAACTTTGACCGGGCGGAAGGGGAACAGCAGCCGATCTTCGGATTTACGCTGCACGACCAGGGCAGCACCGGCGTAGGCGGCTACGATACGCCCGCTTCCATCACTTTGCTCGCCCCCGGCGCAAACGGCGCCAAATACTTTAACGATGCAAGGTACAGGGCTACGCAAATCATCCAGAAGATGGATATGGAGCAGGTGCAGGTCGAGCGTCCGGATATGTCTTCCCGCTATACCGACGACTGGGGTTCGGTCTACTTCGGCGACAGTTATATGATGATGGGAACCGGCATGATCCTGATCGAATCCGGTCACACGAAACTCGACCCGGAGAAGGTGACCATGCGCAGGACAAACTTTAAGGCGATTTTGCGCGGATTGTGGGAAATGGCCGGCGACTATGACGCAATCGATCCCGTCGATTGGGCCCCGCCGAAAGACTATAACCAGAAATCCCATACGGCCAGTGTGATTCCCAAGCCACCGAGCCGCGGCACGATGTATGACGTCCTGCTTCGTAAAGTCCTGGCGCCCAACGGGACAGAGTACAACCTCGGGATCAACCGTCAGCTAAACGTGATCCAGTACGAAGGCACGCCCGGTTCGACGACCCTGGAGGACGCTAACGAACACAGGTCGCTTTGGTATTATACCAGCGCGTTTTCCGGGCAGGGTTCCGAGAGACCGTTCAACGACAACCTGACGAGTTCCAGTTCCCGCATGGCAGCCGGCAACAAACCGGCTATCCCATATCTGGTTTTCAATAACGGCTACGGAGACAGCAAATACAGCAATCCCGGCACAGCCGGAAGCCCGAATCCCCTGCGTTTCTGGGGGGATGTGGGCTATCCCGCCAACCTGGGCATGACAATGGGGCCGAACTGGCCGCCTATCCCCGTCGATCCCCCCGAACGCGACAACTACGCCACGGAGGATCTGTATCTGGCGGCCTATAGCAACTGGCAGAAAACCTACATCATCGGCTCACAGTTGAAAGCGGACGACAGTGTTTCATTCGGTTATGAGGAGATTGAGTGCGGTCCCGAGGCGGAGAATTTGGTGATCGTACCCGCCCAGGTAGCTGGCAGGGACGCCGAAACGAATGCAATCGTATTCGAGACAGAGACGTCGCCCGCGCCGATGTATCAAAGCATAGCCGATATTGATCTGGAAGAAGCCTGGGCGATTCTCAGGGCTGGAGCCTGCGCGGTGCGGGTGGAAGAGTATCCCGACAGCGAGTACTATAATCTGCCGCTCATTGTGCTGATCGGCGCAAACAGTCAGCCGGCGACAATCAACGACGCGGCGAACGGCGGTCAGAATAACTTTATATTGGCGGATCGGGACAGCGGTAAAGCGGCGTATGCGGTGATCGGCGGCTACCTGATCGATCTGGACGCCGAGCCTGCCTATCCCGTCTGGGGCGTCAGGGACGGAAACCAGAGCGCGCTGCCCGTCGCTGGCTCCGACGGTGCATTCGCGGACGCCTATGTCGGGCACTTCAGAAATGTGATCGTGAAGCCCGTCAACCTCGAACGTATCCTCGTGTCTGCTCCGCCGGCCAAAACGGCGTACACGGAAGGCGAGTCCCTGGATTTCAGTGGTATGGTCGTCACAGCGTACTATAGCAACAATAGTTCGCGGGTCATTACGGATTACAGCACCGATTGGCCGCAGGGCACGGAGCTTTACGGCGCAGGCGAGGCGGAAATCAAGGTGTACTACCGGGAGGGCGCCATCGAGGTAGAGGACAGCTTTACCATTACGGTTTATCCGAAAACGATAGCGCCGGAGATCAGCGGACCGGAGAGCATGACGCTGGGTATGGGATACAAAGCTACCTCCACCGCCGCCTATACGATAAGCGGAACGGAGCCGGTAGAGGTGTTCCTAAGCGGCGATTCGCATTTAGCCTGGAACGCGGATACCCTGTGTATCGACATTGCGCCCGGCCTCAAAGCCGGTACGTATATCGCCACCCTGATCGCCTCAAATGGCGCCGCACCTGACGCGACCTTCGACTTTGCGCTGACCATCAAACCCGGCGCACAGGGCGACCAAGGTAACCAAGGTAACCAAGGTAACCAAGGTAACCAAGGTAACCAAGGTAACCAAGGCAACCAGGGCAACCAAGGTAACCAGGGCAACCAGGGCAACCAGGGCAACCAGGGCAACCAAGGCAACCAAGGCAACCAGGGTAACCAAGGTAACCAGGGCAACCAAGGTAACTAGGCATCTGTTGTACAATAGTATTTAAGGAGCGTTTCTTGTAAGGGTATAAATGCCCGGCTCCAGGCAAAACAGAAAAGCGGTTTAAGAGTGATGCTTAAACCGTTTTTTTTATGCGCGGACACAAATGCCGCCCGACCTGTGGTATGCTGTATATATCGAAATTTTCGTCGTGCCGTTGAATGAATCTTCACTCAGAGGGAGGAGGAGAGCCATGACGCAATGTATTTGTTACCGATGCGGAACCTGCTGCAAAGGCTTCAGCGCCATTGTCCCTAAGGAGGAATCCTCGAATCTTTCCCCGGAGTATTTAAATGAACTGGAAAGGCTTCATGGAAACGCGTACGCTATGGCCTATATTCGAAACAATAGCGTTATACAAGACAAACGCTGCCAATGGTTACAGGAGGAAGAAGACAACACGACGACCTGCCTTGCCTATGAGAGGCGGTCGCCGGATTGCCGGAATTATCCGGATTCCACGCTCCAGTCGTATTGTCCGGTTGGGAAAAAGCTCATGGAGTCTTAGAGCGGGTTATGTCAGGTGATCAGTTATCGCTAATTGCGTTGAACCGCAGTTCTTCTACGAATTCCAGCTTGCGGAAATAGTCTTTCTCAATCAGGTCGGTAGGCTTGATAATCTCCGGGCTTTCAAAATAAGTTGCTCCAATGTGGCGGAGCAAACTGTATACAAATTGGGAACAATACATGATATTGCTCCTATAGGACTTGCCTGTCAGCAGTCCTAGCAGATTATAGGCGCTGCCCTCCTCGTTGATTTGCCGTATTTTGTCCATCGCGGCGCGCTTTTGTTCACCGGTGACGGGCAGGCGGTAGATCAGGATAGATGCGTCAGGCTTTTTGTTGAAGAATTCAATCATCTCGCGGTTGAGCCCCGGCGGATATACCCTTTCGCCGCCGTTATAGCTCACAATGGTTTGCATGTCGGCGTCAAAAGAAAGGGAAGCATGGTTGAATTGCTTCCGCGTGAATACAGAAATAATATCGCTGGCCGGCGTGCCCGTATTGGAAATGATGATATACAAGCTATGGTCGTCCAGGCTGGCTTCAACAGCATGAAAATAGTCCTCTGTCAGGCTGCCCGCGTTGATATAATGAAAAGAGTCATGATTTGGAAGGTCGTCTACGAGCCTTCTGAAGTTGGCGGGCGAAAGGCTTCTGCCGGTCTTCCTCAGGCTATCGGAGGTTTGCGTGATTTTACTGGCGAGCAGGCGAATCTGTGAAAAACTGATGGTGACCGCTTCCTGCAAAGTCGGCAGATAGAGTTCGGCGTTTTTTCCAATGGTCACATAATGGCTGAGCACCATAGGCAGCAGCAGCAGGACCACGGCAAATACTTTACTGAAGGGATGCCTGCTTTCCACCACAAGGATATAAAAGGCTACTTGAAGGGCCATCGCCACAAAATATGTGGAGATAAGAAGAAAGCGGGACTGTATCCGGCCCGCGCTTAAAATGGCGCGAAAAGTGACAAACAGAAAGGTCGCGAGATACACTAGACTAAACAGGACGGTGTTGCCATAATAAAGCAGCGCCACGATAAACATTACTATCGCAAAATTAATGATGGTTATGTATCGTTTCACGTTCATGACGGATCTCCAATAGTCGCTGTACTGGCGGTATAAAAATAAATCGCTTGCCATCATTTTACCATAAACTGCGCGAAAGCCAATCCCGGATTTCTAGTAGAAAAGAGCGCAAAACGCAGAATATGAATGGAGGATCGATATATCCATCATTGTATAAAACTGCTGACGGTACAGTTACAGTAAGAGCTTATGAATATGATTTTACATCTGCGTGCAGTTTGGCACGACGTCAGTATGAATATTTCTCTAAACTTGAGAATTGTTATATAAACGGGGAAGTAATAGAAATTAATAATGTTGATCAAATAGAAAATGCTGTAGATAACTTGGGAATTCAAATAGGTGACCTAATGTATTTTGCAAACGACAATGGTGTACATCATGCAACAATGATAACAGGGTTTACTAATGATGATATTCTTTTTTCAGCACATACTCGTTCACGCCAAAACCAATCATTAGCTGAGGTGCTAGGAACTGAAAAGGTATACATTATAAGAATACGGGATGATGCATAATTGCATAATTGCATAATTGCACAATTTACAAATAATCCTTGTAGTGTTTAACGCGATTACAACCAGAAAAAAGTAAGTGAAAAAATGATCCCCAAGAGGATAAAACTCTTGGGGATCGTATGAAGGGCTGGCGTAGTTAATGGTAAAATGGAAGAAGGCGGGTTTATTGTTATTAATACCTATAGCTATTTTTATCGTTTGCATCGTTGTGATGCAACAAAATACTGATGATCTGATGAAAGAAATTAAAGATGCTTTTTATTGCACAGACATATATATTGATGAAGCTACCTATAATAAAGACCCAAGTCTCTATATAGATTCAGATTTTACTTACATTGTGTATCAGCGTAATACATTAATACCTAATATTTATGCGCACTATAACTATACAGGCCAAGCCATTGAAAGAACAAGGTCAAAAGAAGTTAAGACAGAAATACAACTCAAACGAATCTTTGTATTACATAATTTTAGTCATGGAACTCTTTGGATAAAATATTCAGTGTCAATAACAGATTATAGTAATAATCCAATTATAGGAAGTTGGGATATCCCTGTAAAAATGTCTATTCAAAAAATCGATGGGGTCTGGAAAGTTACAGATTTATATGAAGTTCTGTAGCTTCTCAGTAGTATGTATGTTGAAGCCATAGGAAAATCCTATGCTACAGCGGATAACTATTAACGCACGGATTGATAGAGGTGAGAGTTTTTATAAAATATCGCAAGTAATTAATGGTGGTCCATCTATGACTGGTATACCAAATAATTGGGAAGAAAGAAAAGAATTCTTCGAAATAGCAATCGGGATATTTGGTTAGGTGGTGAATTTTAATGATGAAAATGCGTGCGGTTGTTCTTCTATGTGTGCTTCAAATACTTTTTTGCTCATGTGCTGTCGATAACGGTATCAACGGTGCTGAAAATGGGTATAGAATTACTGAAGTTACCTTTACAGATTATGATGACACAATTAGTCAATATATAGAAATTGTATATCCGCAACTGAAAGGCTTAGAATCCGAAGCTATTGAGCAGATTGTTAACGAGGAAGTGAGAAGAACGGCTTTTGAAGTATTAAGGTGGTTTAGTTCTTTCGACAATATGGAAATAGAAGTAAGCAATACGATAACGTATGCATCTGCTGATGTCTTTAGTGTTCATTTTGTAACAAAATCTTTTCACTCTGTACAGGCATATCCATTAGTTTGTAGCTTGTCGACAACTCTCTCACTTGAAACAGGAGAAAAGATTAAGCTTTCGGACATTGTAAACTTAAACAGCGAGTTCATTGACTCGTTCTTCGACAAATTTCAGCTCGATTCAGAGTTCTATTCTACAGAAATTGGACACTCAATTGAAGAAGATATTAAGGCAAAGATTTCGCATGAACTATTACTTAAGGCTGATAACGGTTCATATTCAGAGGTTTGCAGCTTTTTGACAGAAGACTCGCTTGTTATCAGTTTCGAGGTACGATATGCTGTTGGCTCATATGCCTTATACAAAGCTAATTATTCGGATATTGCTGAGTCTCTCAAGCTTTTGAGCTAATACTTACTTTAGTTCCGCTGTCAAAACGTGGTAAGGCTCAGAGAGAATCTGAGCCTTACCACCTCATAAAGGAGTGCATATGAAAAAAGACTGCTCGTATTATTTTTTATTATATTGTTTGCCGGATGTTCATCGACAGATAACTCGCAAGCGGATGCAGAAGAACGTGAGGTACAAAATGATTTCTCGAATGGTTTCGTCAGTCCTTCCCCTTGCTTGAACAGGGGGAGGGATAGGCGATCCAGCCTAATATGCTTTATACGTATACGAGAGGAGCGAAAAATGAAAACTAATTCGATAGTTAAGTTTAGTATTATAATATTGATTTGTATAGCAGCTTACTTCATATTGCCCTGGGTAGCCATATTTGCAGGTGTCTCACTAAGTCCAAATCCTCAAAAGCCAGAGATTCTTTATGCTGAATTTCCATTCAAGCTGGTGTTTGAGATGAATGGTGAGCAAAGAACCGTTGAGGATACATTGATATGCGAATACGACGGCATTGGCATGAACGAGGGAGTTGGAAAATACAGAAAATGGAAGCGACGTTTACAAAGCGGTAATGAAGTGATAGTCTTATTTGAAACTGAAAACATACTAGAACAAACGACTTATGGAGTTATTGTGTCCCGCAGTATCATTTTCAGCTTGGGAACCCCAAATTACTACATGGGTGAAAACGAAAAATTTGAATATACTTTTCCAGACGCTAGTTGTCGTGAAATATATAGAAAAGGTGAAATCAGGAGTAGAAGGGTTTCCGCCGATGAATTGTTTGAAAAGTACGGCATACGACTAATCAGTTGGGAAATATTGCCGCCTATTGACAATCATTTCAAATGATACGATATTTCTGTTCAGGGTAAAAGAGGATGGTGGGATTGTTTAGGCGAGATCAATGAAGACATTTTTTCTGAAGCAATGTTTCTATTTAGCCAAAAAGGTGCAAAACGCATATTAGCTGCATAGCCTGATGGAACACTCATTTATTGTTTGCGAATGATTGTCCGGCGTTTTACGGCATAGTATAATATGTTGTAGCTGCTTATGAATGCAATGTAGGCGGAACAATTATGGAATGCGAGGTGGGTATACCATGCTGACAGCAAAACAGAACATGCGGGAAGTTCTCCGCGGCGGAAAGCCGGAGCGTTTTGTGAACCAGTACGAGGCGGTTTCGCTATTATTTCACCCTTACATGATGTTTTCCGGCGCCATGGCGCAAAAGGGAAAGCCGGATATCGTCAACGCGTGGGGGGTAACGAATTCTTTCCCCGATCACGTGCCGGGCGCCTTTCCTGTCCATACGAAAGACAAAATCGTTGTACAGGATATCGAGAGATGGCGCGACTATGTGAAAGCGCCGCCTCTGGATTTCACAGACGAGCAGTGGGAAATCTCAAAGGCGATCTATGACGCGGTCGATGGCGAGCAAACGTATAAAGCCGCTTTTATCGCCCCCGGTCTTTTTGAGCAGACCCATCATCTGTGCGAGATCGCCAACACGCTGACCTATTACATTACGAACCCTTTCGAGATGCATGAGCTGATCCAATACCTCACCGAATGGGAACTCAAGCTTGCGGAAGGCATATGTAAGCATCTTAAACCGGACGCCATCTTCCACCACGACGACTGGGGCAGCGAGCGGAGTACCTTCTTACGTCCGGAAATGTTTGCCGAATTCTTTCTTGAGCCTTATAAAGCAATCTATGGCTACTATAAATCGCATGGCGTAGAGTTGATCATCCATCACTCCGACAGCTACGCCGCCACCCTTGTGCCCTATATGATCGAAATGGGCATTGATATTTGGCAGGGTTGCATGGAGTCGAATAATGTCCCCGAGCTGATCAAGAAGTACGGCGGAAAAATAAGCTTTATGGGCGATATCGACAATAAAGCGGTCGATTTCACCGGCTGGACGCAGGAAGACTGCCGGGCGGCTGTCCGGCGGGCATGCGACAGATGCGGGACGAAGTATTTCATTCCCTGCATTACCCAGGGCGGGCCAGGTTCAGTCTATCCGGGTACCTATATGGCGCTGAGCGAGGAGATTGACAAGTACAGCGAGGAAGTGTTCGGTATCGAGAAAAGCGACATCACAAGGCTGCCGATACAAATCCTGTTCGGATAAGCGACTGAGAGGACATCAAGCACAGTTTCAAGCCGGCAAAAACAAATCGTCCAGTGTAATTTCTGATTGTATTTCATTTCGGTATGCGTTTTGGACAAGCCCATTTGCAACAATCATTGTCGTATGGATGGCTTTTTTCGTTCCGGTTTCATTGAGAAAAACAGTTTTCTTGCGTTCAAGGTCAGCAATGTCCATAGCTGTCAATTCATATGGATTCATGCTGTATTTGCATTCACAGAGATTAATACTATCATCCCGGCGATCGATAACAAGGTCAATCTGCGCCCCTCCCGTTATCCCCGCACTGCGGAATGCATAGCTTTCCGTTATTACCCCGGATATGCCCAGTTTCATCTTGACTTGGCGGATGTGCGCCATGCAGAGCCGCTCAAAGGCATATCCGCACCATGCTCTATGCGCAGGGTAGGAAAGAAAATTCGTCCAAAAATGAGGGTCATTCCCTTTCTGCGGCTTGATAAATTTAAAATAGAACAAGGAGAAGAAATCAATGAGCTTATAATAATCCCCATTTTTCTTGTACTTGTAATCATAATTGCGGCCAACCAGCCCGCAGGCTTCCATTTCATTCAAGACTTTTGTTAAGCCGCCGCCATCTGATACCCCGCTTGCCGCGGACAGTTCCTGCCTGGTGATACCGGCGCTATTCTTTGACAGTGTTTCTGCTATACGCATATGATTGTCTGCGTGCCGAAAAAGCGAATGGTATAGCCTGTCAAACTCATTACCAAGTTTTGCGTTCTTTTCAAACAAGAGCAGGTCGATGTTTTGGTATAGCCCATACATTTTGTCCATAGCATCCATATAAAAGGGAATGCCACCCAAGATCATATACGCTTCGGCGATCTGCAGCCTGGTCATGGCAATGCCCCGGCTGCGGTAAAATGCCTCGCAATCGCAAAGAGGAAAGGGATCGACGACAATTGTTTCCGTCACCCTATTATGCAGCCCCCCGTAATTGTCTATCAGTTTTTTGATCATCCAGGAAGCTGCCGAACCGCAGACAATCAGCAATATATCACTTCTCCTCGACGCGAATGCGTTCCAAAAATGTTCAAGGGCAGGCAAAAAGCCTGACTTAGGCGTATCAAACCAAGGCATCTCGTCGATAAACAATACTTTTCTTCCAAGTGTGAGATCCTGCTCCAGCCGTTCTTCCAACATCCCGAAAGCATGGAACCAATCCGTCGGAATGGGAATATCGGCAAGAAAATGCTTTTTTAGCGATGAATGGAACGTGCGCAGTTGATCTTTTATGCCTCCGCCCGAAACGCCCGTTGCGGAAAATGTAAATCTATTGCCGAAATGCTGTACAAGGAGAAAGGTCTTACCCACCCTGCGACGACCGTATACAGCGACAAATTCCGGTTTGTTCGAGGCTTCAAGACGACTTAGCGCCTGGCGCTCCCGAACTCTCCCTATAATTTCCATTTTGGCCTATACACCTTTCTGCCATTATAACTCGCTGGATAATGAGATAATATATAGTTGTCAGCGAGATATAAGTTCTGTTCGTTTCGTTGAAATGCCATATACTGTGTTTTCACTTTACAAATCAACCCTCATTGAACCCTTGATATAATACAATTATAAATAGCCGAGAGTATAATAGCAAGTCATTTATGTTTGATTACAAAATTTATAACTCGCTGGAAAACTATAAAAAGAGCTCTATCCAGCGAGTTATAAATTTTTCGAAAGAAAACGATGTGCCGCGGGCGTCAGGCACGCGTGTTCGAGGCTATTCGTTTGCACAGACCCAACTCGTTCTATACTCGTGACATCAGGCATAAGATAAGAACTCTTAGGGTCTGCATTGACTCATCTAACGTTCAGCATGGGTCTGAATCTTATGCTGAACGGAGATTCGTTTATTGTATTCTTCTTGGATTCTTTCCCTTGGCGCAATGCCACCGGCGACAGCTTTTTCGTATTCGCGTATCCACAACGCACTAAATTCTTCACCATACAAAAAATAGGTCAATAGGCAGTAAAGTGTAATTTCCTTATCGTGTTTTTTGTAGTTTTTCCAAAAATAGGCGATGCCGTCGTCGAACTCCTGTAAACTGAATTTCAGCAACAGATACAACTCGACGGCAAAGTTTTCATGCTCCGAAGTGCGGAAATCCTCTTTTTTTGCAGGATATGAGAACATCGACTTTCCCGCCTGATACCTGACATACTCTTTCGCGTAGGCTTCGCATTGGGTAAGCGCTATTTCTTTTGTTTCAGGCGTTTTCAATGCGGAAACCAGCACATGAAACAATGCAAGATGAAATGTTTCTTTGTCAGGATTACTATCAAGGGTAAGGTATACCGCCTTTTTAATGGCGTCGTGGCTAAAACCGTTGTAGAATAGTTTGCTCAGCACAAGCTGTAAAAACTCCGGTTGCTCGTAGCCGACAGCGGAAAACGGATTGTCTGAAGTGAAAATCCAGTAATGACAGGCATAGCACAACATTTCGTAGATGTCCGCCAGCAACTGGGCGGCGACTTCGCTGTTTTCCCCCTGAACGGCAATAAGCTCTTTGATGAAGCGTCTTACTTCGAAACGCCATTTTGACCGCTTGTCTTTGCTGACGATCCGGTTTGGCGCGATATACAAGTCGTCGCTGACGTAATCTATAAATGTTACGATATCCGAATGCAAAGCCTTAAAATCAACCGGCAGTTCTTTTTTTGCCAGTTTTGCTTTTTTGGGGGAATAGTTAAGGAGGAGCTCGTCCAAACCATCGCTCTCTTTGCGGCTTTTCGGAATCGCCTTGTAAAGCGTCACCACGATCTCTTTCAGCTCTGACGCGTCGTATTTGGTCAATGCCGTTCTCAGTTCATCAATTTTCACGTGAACCCTCCTTGCATTAGGCTTCCGTCTTTCGTAAGAGCCAATCCATTCAGGATAGGTATCGTTTGCCTTGTGTGCATTATACCTGTCTTCGGGAGCAATGTACAGTAGCCGCTTGGCGGTATGATGAACTTATCCGCGGGACTTTTCCGCGAAGAAAAGATTTTTTGTCTTCGACTATTGACAATAACGTAACTAACGTCTATACTGTATATAGTGTAAATAGAAAAGGGGGCGAAAGATGAAAATAATAGTGTCGAACCGCTCCGGCATACCCATCTATGAGCAAATAAAGGAGCAAATTAAGGCGGCGATTTTCAGCGAGGAGGTAAAAGAAGACGACCTTCTTCCTTCCATCCGTCAGCTTGCGCGGGATTTGAAAGTAAGCGTTATTACGACGACACGCGCTTACAGCGATTTGGAGGAAGAGGGATTTATCGCGACTGTGCAGGGCAAGGGCTGTTTTGTTCTTCCGCGCAATACCGAGCTGGCAAGGGAAAACGCCATGCACAAAATGGAGAATGGATTGAGCGACGCCATCGCCGCCGCCAAAGCGGAGAGCATCACCAAGGATGAAGTGATCGAAAGACTTAACTTGTTGTGGGAGGATGACTATGAATAGTATTTTGGAAGTGAGAGGGCTTCGTAAAAGCTACAGCTCGTTTACACTTAGCGACGTAAACTTTGATTTACCATCCGGGTATATCATGGGGTTTATCGGACCCAACGGCGCGGGTAAAACGACTACCATCAAGCTGATTTTGGATGTGATCAAAGGCGATTTGGGCAGCGTGAAGGTGTTCGGGCGAGACAATAACGCCATTCAGAATGAAAAAATCGGCGTAGTGATGGACGCGCCGCTTTATGTGGACGAATGGACGATTGACGATGTGGAGAAAGCCATATCTCCGTTCTATCAACAGTGGGATAAGGAAATATTTGCCGGTTTGGTCAAGCAATTCGGGCTTGATCGGAAAAAGAAGGTCAAAGAATTGTCCCGTGGAATGAAAGTCAAACTTCAAATTGCCGCCGCACTTTCCCATAAAGCGACCTTGCTCATACTCGATGAGCCGACAAGCGGGCTAGATCCGGTGGCCCGTGAGGAAATATGTGATTTGCTCCGTGAATTTATATCGGACGAAAACAAGAGCGTTTTATTCTCCACGCATATCACATCGGATCTCGAAAAGATTGCCGATTACATTACCTTCATCTTGAATGGCAATATTGTATTTACCGGGACGAAAGACGCTTTGCTTGAACAATACGCCCGCGTGACCGGGGGATTAGCGGACATAAACAATGAGCAGAAAAAATCGATTATTGGCTATCGGGAGCATGGAACAGGCTTCGAGGGTATGGTCGAAGTCCGGGATATTAAGAAGTTACCCGAAAGCGTACTGATCGAGGAAATCAGTATAGAAGAAATCATTATTTTTATGAACAAGGGGGCGAAAATACATGAATAAGGCTATATCCTTTGTGCGCTTGGATTTTATCACGATCAAGCCCTATCTTACGGTGAAAAATCTTTGTCTCTTTGCCGGCGTTGCACTGATTTTGTTGGTCGTCAATAATAGCGCATCCGGGGCGATTGGGTTACTGATGTCCTTTGCCGCCCTGTTTTCCAGCTATCCCTTTGCCATTGGAGAGAAAAGCAATATTGACGTTCTCTACACAACGCTTTCCATTGAACGAAACACGGTTGTGTTGGGCAGGTATCTGTTTTCTCTCATCCTTGATCTATTTGCGGGGCTGTTTACCTTTTTCTTTTCCTTTGCCGTGCTGACAATCCTGCAAAAAGACTTTGGCGTGATGGAAGCCCTGGTTACGATTCTGGCTTTATTCTTCGTTTTTAGCGTGATCCAGGCGCTTCAGCTCCCTATCTATTTCAAGTTGAATTATACGAAAGCAAAGTTCATCGCGTATATGCCTTTTATTGTATTGCCCTTGGCCGTTATGGTGGGATCAAATTTCTTCGATGGCGTGTTTTCGCTTGATCAGATAGCCGGGTTGTTTGCGAGCATCGCGGCGAATCCGCTGACTGCGGTTCTGCTGTACCTGGCGATATGGTTTGGGATTATGGCTGCGTCCTATAGAGTATCCGTTGCCTTGTATCAAAAACGGGAATTCTAGGACAGCAGTGGCTGTTAAGGCGGTTTGTCTAATTTCATAGTTTGTACATCACATTTCTCGAAAATAGTAAAAGAAAACATAATGATACAAACAAATATGAGAATATAGGTTTTCATACCTCTTACATGCATAGTTGAAGAAACGTAACAATATCAACGAAAATATATTGAATAACAATATATGTAAAATAGAATTATGAGAAATCGAGCTTTTTTGGCCACATTTCTCGAAGAACACACGCGTTCATGCGGACGAACTGGAATTGTTCCCGTTTTTGTGTTATCGTATTTTCTGGAAACGATGATGCGCAAAAGGTCAGGTAATGCAATGAAAATCTACAAAACACTCGCGATCAGCTTTGTTTTGGTTGCTTTGATTCTCTCCCATGTGATGTGCGCCTCTGTAGCCTTTGCCTACTGCAATATGCTTTGGGGAATTCAATACGCGGGATACAGCGCTCCGGCAGACGTCGCGTTTCTCCTGATCCTGCCATATATGCTGGGAATCATAGCAGCATTGGTTATCGCGTATGTTTTTTGGAAAAACTACAGGAAGCAGCGATGATGCAGTCCGTTAACAATAATCGAATCAATCAGACTACAAAAATCCACAACTTGATTGTTATGGCCTGTCATGATATAAATGTCTTATGACTAAGAATCATGATCTTGCCATTGCGCTTATAAAAGGCGCCTATGATTTACATACGCATCCGTATCCATCGCATTTCGCCAGGGCGCTGGACGATTTTGCGCTCGTTCGTGAAGCGGATAGTTACGGTATGGCCGGTGTGATGATCAAGAGCCATTACGAGACGACCGGCGCCCGCGCTATATTGGTAAACGACCATGCCGGCGCCAAAGCAAAAGCATTCAGCGGTATTACGCTAAACTGGCCTGTTGGCGGGCTGAACCCTTATGCGGTTGCGTCTGCCGTCGGCATGGGCGTTAAATGCGTATGGATGCCGACCCGCGACGCCGCACATTGTCTGGCTTACGGCGATATGCCGGGAGACTTTTTCCAACGTCCCGGCATCAGCATTTTAGACGACGACGGAAAAGTAAAAAAAAGCGTATGCGAGATATTTGAAATAACCGCAGCAAAAGGAATCTATGTGGCTTCCGGGCATCTGTCCCCTGAAGAAACCGTAGCGTTCTGCAAGGCGGGCGCCGCGATGAAAGCAAAGGTCATTCTCACCCATCCCGATTGGGAGAGGACGACATTGCCGCTTACTATACAGTTGCAGCTTGCTGATACAGGCGCCCTGGTGGAGAAGATTGGCAGCAACATCTGGACGGGCGCTGTCTCAGCGGAGGCTATGGCCGATTCTATACGTAAGATTGGCGCCGAACGCATATTCATGGCTACCGACAGCGGCGTAGCCGGGCGTATCCATCCCGCTCCCGGCATGCTGATGTTTATCGAACAAATGCTCGACCAGGGCATATCAGAAAGCGATATTCGCAGCATGACAAGATCTGTTCCCCTGCAAATCGTAGGCAGCTAATCCGGCGCGGAATTGAATATATTCATCGTCTTTGCATGAAGGGACGAATCATCGTTGTTTTCGCCCACCATATAAAGGGTGACGATTACCCCTGCGGATAATTCGATGCTTTCCACTATGTTTTGCCGGATAGGGAATGCCGAATAATCGCTTGAACAGGATACCATGCTATGGTATGATATAGTATAACGTAATATAGTATAACGTACTAGAGCAAAGGAGGTATTCCTGTGTTCGTTGGCAGGCAGCCTGAACTTGAGGATTTATCCCGATTGTATGATACCGGGAAATTCCAGTGCGTGATCATTTATGGCCGCCGGCGCGTCGGTAAGACAGCCTTAATCAACGAGTTTATCAAGGGCAAGGATGCTATATTTTTCACTAGCCGGGAGACAAATGCCAAGGAAAACCTCGAAGGCTTAAGCCGCAGCATCTTTCGTTTCTCTAATGGTTTCCCGGGGGCTTCGCCGATCTATACCGGCTATGAGGCTGCGCTGGAAGCAGTATTTCTATTGGCTGAAAAGCGCCGAATAATTTTTGCCATTGACGAATATCCATACTTAGCGGCAGGCTACAACGGAATTTCTTCTTTGCTGCAAGTCTATATTGACAAGTATAAAGACAACTCAAAGCTTTTTCTGATCCTGTGCGGATCATCTCTTTCCTTTATGGAGAATCAGGTGCTGGGCTACCAAAGCCCTTTATATGGCCGCAGAACCGCGCAGATCAAGGTATTGCCTTTTGATTACCTGCAAACCGGGGAGTATTTTGCGGATAGATACAATCCTGCGGACACGGCCTTACTCTATGGCGTCACAGGCGGGATCCCTCTGTATATGTCGCTGATGGAGCAAGGTTTATCTGTAGAAGAGAATATCAAGCGCAGCTTCTTGTCGCCTTCCGGCTATATGTATGAAGAACCAAGCAATCTTATCAAGCAGGAATGCCGGGAACCCGCACAGTACAACGCCATCATCAAGGCGATCGCGGACGGCGCTTCCAGGCTTTCGTCAATCGCAAGTAAGGTCGGGCTCGAAACCGCCCTATGTTCTTCTTATTTATCCAGGCTAATTACTATCGGTATAGTCAGTAAAGAGAGCCCTTTCAGGGAGAATTCGTCGAAAAAGACGATCTATCGCCTTGTAGACAGCATGTTTCGGTTCTGGTACCGTTTTATACCCGATTGCATTTCCATGATCCAGCAAAGAGAAGCGGATCTGGCCTATGCGCTGATCCGGGAGCAGCTGCCGGCTTTCATGGGGACAGTGTTCGAGGATATGTGCAAACAGTATTTATGGCGGCAAAATGCAACAAATCAAACACCCTTCCTCTTCACCGACGCCGGACGCTGGTGGGGTAATCATCCGATAAAACGTGCAGAATGTGAGATTGATATCATCGCAGACAACAAAACAGACGGACTATTCGCCGAATGTAAATGGACAAGCGAGCCTGTCGGTTCGGACGCCCTTGCGATGTTGATCGAAAACAGCGAACTGTTTCACTACCGGAAGAAATACTACTATCTGTTTGCCAGAACCGGCTTCACAGAAGCATTGGTGTCGGAAGCTGCTCGTCTGGGGAATGTCTTCCTCATTTCATTTGATGATTTCTGATTACTCCATCCAGTTCATCGTATTAAGGTTGGGTATACTTCTTGGCCGCACTTGAGATTCCGTTAAGGAAAGGTAGCAGGCGTATGCTTTCCATTATACAATGCATGGAGAATCCTGACGGAGCTTGTATGGCGTCGGGGAAAGGAGCGGGCGATGACCAAGGATGTGGATAAGCTGTCTGATGCGGAGCGAGCGGTTCTGTTCCCCGTCATCCTGAGCGAGTATAATCCCGCATGGGTCAATTGGTACGCAGAGGAAAAAGAGCGCTTGGTTATGCTTCTTGGCGCGAATACCATTGTCCGGTGCGAACACATCGGCAGCACAGCGGTTCCCGGGCTTGTAGCCAAGCCTACGGTGGACATTTTACTGGAAGTCGCTGATAATACAGACATGGACAACCTGATTGCTTCGACGCCGGACAACGAATACATTTGCTTGCGTCAGCAGACGATTCCCACTGACGACCTTGTCCTGTTCCTTAAAGGCTACACATCATCGGGCTTTGCGGAAAAGGTATACCACATCCATGTGCGATACCCCGGCGATTGGGATGAAATTCATTTTCGTGATTATCTCCTTGCCTATCCGGAAGCGGCGAGCGCTTATTCTATCCTGAAACGGAAGCTGAAAGAACAATTCGAGCATGACCGTGACGGCTATACGGATGCCAAAGGAGAGTTTATCCGGGCTGTCACCCGCTCAGACAAGACATAGGTAAGGAAATCCGCTCGCCGCGCATACTGCATTGCCTTTCGCAACGTAATACATAAAGAGAGGGACAGATGATTAATCGGAGAAGAAAAGCATCCTTTGCGTATTGCGCAGTTAAACTTTTCAAGACAATACACCAGTCGGATTTCGTAAACCTTAGGCCGTGTTTTGACATAATGCTGAATCTGTTTCTTTCTAAAGAATACAGTTTAAGAGGGATTGAAGTGAATTACGGCGCAAAGAAATGGAAAAAGCTAGCGTCGTTCTATCAATACCTTGAAACGAATGATGTGATTTATTTTAACGCGAATTTCAAACCCATAGGAGATACACCGGACGAAAAGGCCTTCGCTCCCGTCGATATAGATTACACGGGAATTACTTACTCAAATCCCCTTCTCAACCAATCCGATAAAACAAATGAAAAGGACTATATTGACTTTATTCTCGTTTTCCCATACGAGTGGTATAATCTGGAACTGGTAAAATGCATTGTAAAAGAAGTGAATACGGCAATCGGGCTGACCTATGCGTATGTATATTTTATGCCCAAAAACTATAGCAGTATCACAGAACGCCCTCTTAAAGTATCATTTTTTTCCGTATCGTCAAGCTTGACAAAAGAGGATACAGAATTACGAAATAATCTCAAAAACATCGATTGCGGATTTATTCCCAAAAAATATCCAATCAATTTTTATAATGGCAGACAATTGGAGCTACTAACCAGTACGGGTATTGAGTATGCAGAGGCAATATCAGACAATTTAACACTTGTGACGACACGAGCAGAAACTGAGCAGAATTGACATATTATGGCAAATCGACGGCTAAGTCTGCGCACAGCTCAGACGTAAGACCGGAATAGCTTTCATGCAGCACTTTGCACAGAAAGAAAGAGTGATCCGGATGGAAAAGGGAAAAAGAGAGGGGGAAGGGGGTAGGAGTTTATGGCGCGATTCCATAAAATACTAGATTTCCTTTACAAAATAACGCGCTGGTACCTGATTGCAATGCTATGTCTGGTATTCGGTATCTTCTGCATCTTCTGCATTTTGTTTGTACATAGTATTGTGACTGGGCGCTCATCAGCGGCTTCTTTGATCAGTACGGTTATACTCGTTGGTACGGTGATATCTTTCATACTTATATTGCGAATGCTGTTGAAAAGAAAAAGCCTCGTTGATAACGTTCGTGAAAGCAAATTGCGGAAGCAAACAGAACTAATCAAAGAATTGAATACTGCCAAGGCTTGCCCGGTGTGCGGCGGGCGGCTAGCCGTATGCGAGAAAGACAGCCAGCCTGATGATCTTCGCCTTATCTCAATCAGCTATTCCGGCGAATATGAATATTATTGTCCTCCATGTGATGAGTTCTTCGATCCTCTCCAAACAGCCGGAGAATATATTCCCGAAGAAAGAACGATACCTCAACAGGCGGGAGTACGTTACCATATAAAACAATCCGAAAAAAACAAAACACTGAGGCGCGTTGTGATCTTTGCTTTGATCGGCCTATATTTGGCTATTGCCGGCGTGCGAGGGATAGTTTCACCTATTATAATCGGTGGTACTTCTTATCTTTTTATTATTGCCATTTTCTTGTTTATCAGCTTGATTCTCCTATATTTTTCTTTTCAATTGTACAAAGTATGGCGAAAGCTCTCGCAAGTAGAGTATGAGTTAGTGGAAGATGGTTTGATAATTCGCGAAAGAGCAGTAACGCGCTTTTTCCCATGGGAAGATTTTCGCATTGCAACGTGGATACCGGATTTCTATAATAAACAGTGCGCTTATGTTTTCGATCACCGGCAAACGGTCATCAACATTAACGGTAGCATTGAGCAGTATAGTGATCTTGCGTATGAAATCATCGATCATATCCGCAAAACGGCGCAAATCGATTCCAGGATTTAAGCCTATTATAGGAACACAGTATTGTTTGTTGTGTTTACATCGTTAATGCTATTACCGGATATATTGTTATATTTTCGGATTCCTTTCCGTGGAATGCCATGATATACTGGATATGAGAGACATTCTTCTCAGTTAATATAGATTTTCACTGTGAAAGCAAGGTGAAAGTCGAGTTCGTCAACTCGACATGTATATGATTCTTCGCACGATCGCAGAGAGTATTCGCAAGGAAATAAGCACCGGAAGAAAAGCCGTTATTCTGCTGGGGGCGCGCCAGGTGGGAAAAACAACTCTGCTGCGTTCGCTCTTTTCTGAGGGTGAAGACGTGTTATGGCTAAACGGAGATGAACTCAATACCCGCGCGCTGCTGACGGCACAGAGCGTGGATCAGCTGCGCGTTATCATCGGTAATCGCAGAATTATGATTATCGACGAGGCACAGCGTATAGCGGACATCGGCGTCGTTCTGAAGCTGATTATCGATAATCTGCCACACGTAAGAGTCGTCGCCACCGGGAGTTCGTCTTTCGATTTGGCAGACAGGACGTCTGAACCTTTGACCGGACGAAAAAGGCAGTTCACACTCTATCCGATTTCCTTTTCGGAAATGGTCGGTCATCACGGATTGCTCCCGGAGTCTAACCTGCTAACGCACAGGCTTATTTTTGGGTACTACCCTGATATCGTAAACTCGCCGGGTGAAGAAAGCCGGTTGCTTCAGGAGTTGTCTGACAGCTATCTGTACAAAGACATTCTCGCGCTTGACCGCATCAAAAAATCAGAACAGCTTACCCGTTTACTTCGTGCTTTAGCTTTTCAGATCGGTTCGCAAGTATCGTACGCGGAGCTGGGACAATTGTGCGGCTTGGATAGTAAAACAGTCGAGAAATACATCTCCGTCCTGGAGCAAACCTTTGTCATTTTTAGGTTGGGCTCCTATTCGCGCAATCAACGAAACGAACTAAAGAAATCCAGAAAGATATACTTCTTCGACAATGGCGTCAGAAATGCGTTAATTGCAGACTTTCGACCAATCGATCTTCGCGACGACGTGGGCAAACTATGGGAGAACTTTCTGGTAAGTGAGCGCCTCAAGCGAAATGAATACGCGCAAAGCTATGCAAAGCCGTGGTTTTGGCGTACGCAAGCACAGCAGGAGATCGACTATATCGAGGAGCAGGATGGACATCTTAGTGCCTTTGAGTTCAAATGGAATCCTGCGGCGAAAGCAAGACAACCTAAAGCCTTTCCGGCAGCTTATCCTGATAGTTCTTTCTCTGTGATCCATAGAGAAAACTATACGGACTTCCTGCTGTCCTAGAGCAGCTTCGTTATCATCGCTCCTTTGTATATGACAGGAACATTGCCGTCCGTAATCGCGCCCATCACATCATACATCAGTTTTTCGCTGTCGGTTAACCGATCAACCATAAGCGTAAAACTCCGTAGCCCAATCCCTTATCGCGTTAAACCTGTCTGCGTACTGCGGGGCGATTCGCAGCCCGTCAAAGCTTTCGGAATTGCTGTAATAGTAATCGGCAAGTGCCTGGACCAACGACTGCTCATCAATGACATCGTAATCGCGGAGCATATCGTTTACGGTCTGGTTGAGCGACGTGCAGCGCAGCTCGCCTATCCTGACAATATCTAA
>Ga0099364_10003569_pt1 | contig 24048 bp, 17 predicted proteins | sample TergutTh196P3_FD_73070 | JGI IMG/M metagenome (GOLD analysis project Ga0099364, IMG submission 73070) | Microcerotermes parvus P3 segment gut microbial communities from Pointe-Noire, Republic of the Congo - Th196 P3 | ecosystem: Host-associated > Arthropoda: Insects > Digestive system > Gut ...
GAAGTAGAGTAAAGAAAAAGACCCTTCCCTCCCTAACTAACCCTAAGTAAGCCAAAAAGGACTAGACCATCCCCACTAAGTAACCATGAGCAAGACAGACAAGGAGGCCAGGAGGGCATAAAACCTCTGATCTAACAGAGGTGTAACATCGGTAGCAACAAAACCTCGACTTTACGTTGACTCTGTATAACAGATATGCTAAAATCAGAGTAGTCGGGGCTGACAAAGCTTAGACGATCGGTTAACATCCTTATCTGGCAAGTCGCGTAGTGCACGTTAGCACCATGCATAAATGCAAACGCATTTGAAACAGTAAAAGCCACCTTCGCGCGCGTTTTCGCGCCCCAGGCAGCTTTTGCGCCAGCTTTCGCTTAATTTACGAAAGCCGTTACCTACCCCTGGCAACATAGGGGCAGAATAGCGTCAACTTTTTGTTGCTTATCTGGTATCTACTCACCATAGCATCAGAGACATCTTAGGTGCGAGCAGTTAGGGTTTTGCTTCTGGTTAGACCTAGCCCGCTTGTATGAAACTAGCAGCTAAACTTGTAGAAGGAGAGGATATTATCGGTCGGACCGGGAGGCAGTATCCCGCAGCTCCACCATTTTCATTTACTGCCAAGGCCAAAGAGACCATAGAAAAATCCCCCTTGCGAGAGAGAGCGGGGGATTTTTCATATTGTAGAGTGTTTGTTTTTGGTTGTGTGGAGTTTTTGGAGTAAGGTATTTTGGGTGAACCTTACTATCATCTACATTTTTATGTTTGGTTGAGTGAATAACATTTGTATTCATCAACTACCTCTATAATATCTCACTAAAATGCTTAAGTCAACAGCTTTTGTCGAGATTTTTAAAATTTGTGTTCAAGTTATCCACAGGCTGGGGAGTAGCTTAAAATTGTTGTTCAATACTATTGCTTTTTTCGGGGCAGTGTGCTACACTAGAAGAGTCATAAGCAAACACCAATAAAGCAAAATAAGCATAACAATCTAACGCAGAATAGACCAATTATCAACTTTCCCACTACGGCTAGTTGACCAAAAGGTAGGTTCTAGCCATAAATTACCAACAAATCTAGAAACTACCTGATGTTCAATCTAGCAGCCAACAAACAAAACATCAAAAATAGTTCTCAACTTGCACCTTAAATTAAAAACAGAGTAGAGGACACTACAAATTGCTTCGAGAACTCTCGGAGCGGTCAACGATCTCGGCGCTTAATAAGGTTCGGGCCTATAAGTGAAACGTTTTTGCGCTCGATAACCGGCGCCGATGATCCCCAAAATACCTAAATGACCCACCGAAATTATCCCCCAAACACCAAAACCACCCGAAAATAGGGCGATTCCCACCTAGTCATGGTAAAATCTTATCAAATGAATAGGGTAATGGTTTTCGTCGGCATCTTATCGTTAGCGGGACTCAGCCTCCTTCTAACTCAACTCTCTCCACGCAGCAGCCCCCTTATCATCCTGGCCGTCTTGGCTTTGGGTTACCTCTTCTGCTTGTCGTTAATCTTTTTGGTCCTTCGATATTGGTTTGGCCTTTGGGGCCGACTACAAGAAGGAGCTAGCCGATCATCTCAATCCGTTGACCCCAGAAGGGTAATCGAAGTCTCTTTAGTGCTAGCTTTCATACCTGTTATCTCTCTGTTACTGCAAACGCAGCCTAACGGCGGCTGGTGGACACTCATTCTTTCAACACTCGCTATATGCGGGTGTTTTTTCCTCTGGTGTCGGAAGAGCGGTAAATCTCGCTAGAAGCCGTAACCCGCTTGTGGTATAATCAGGCAAATGGGCAAGGAGCTGATGGAGACGGTATGGGTAGACGCGGTCGATGCCGCGATCTCCGACACTAAGGCCGACCCGTGGGCCCGCGCCGAGCGCCTCAAAGAAGTCCAATCCGAATACCTCAAGCAGAATGGCATGCCAAGCGCAACAGAGGAGCAACAGTGACAGCTCTCCTCGTTGGTCTAGCCGCCCTCATCATCTGCGGCGGAGCAGCCGCACTCATCGGCCTCAAAATGCTAAAAGATCGCCGCACTCGCGTCTCCTACCAGCGCAGTCTCGATATGGTTCCGCTTGTCATCCACCTCCCGCCCAGCGCCGAAGACCTCGATGGCGGTTCTCGCGACGAAAGAGACATAACAGATGAGGTCATTTCTCAAGCCCAATCCATGTACGGCATCCTCGCCTCTACCTTCGAGCAGGACTGGAAGCAAAACCTCGTCGGCCAAGAGCACCTCAGCTTCGAGCTGGTCGCCGCCGATGGCTTGATCTACTACTACGCTGTCGTCCCCATCCATCTCATCGACACCGTTCGTCAGGCCGTTACCACTGCCTATCCAGCAGCCCGCCTCGAACGAGTCACCCAAAATAATATTTTTAATAAATCCAGCGGTCTCCAGGGCGTCGCTGGTGGCGAGCTCACCCTTAAAGACGACTACACCCTCCCCATCGCCACCTACAAAGACACCAAGCAAGACGCCTCCCGTGCTATCCTCAACGCTCTCGCCGCAGTCAAAAAAGAAGATGGCGCCAGTATACAAATTTTGTTCAGACCCGCCAACCCAAAATGGACCAGCTCATCCAAGACCCGCATCAAAAATATCCGCGAACATAAAACCACCAAGTCCGGCGGCGACTCGCTCGGCCAATTCTTCTCCGATCTCTCCCGCGCCCTCTGGACCCCACCCGAAGTCCACGAAGGCAAAGAGACCACCACCGTAACAGAGACCGAAACCGCAGAAATCGAAGGCATCGACCAAAAATCCAAATACGCCGGCTTTGAAGTTCTCATCCGCGTCATCGCCAGCACCGAAAGCGCTGAGCGCAGTAAAATCCTCGTCGGCAACGTTGTTTCCGCTTTTGCTTTGTTCGATTCTCCGCAAGCCAACGGCTTTAAATACGATATGCATAAGGACATTGATGAGCTCGCTACCGACTACCTCCTCCGCACTTTCCCTGTTAGCCAGAGTAGCAACATCCTCAATAGTGTCGAACTCGCCAGCGTCTTCCATCTCCCCAGCCAAAAAGACATCCCCACCTCCCAAGTCAAACGCCAAGCCACCAAACAGGTCGACGGCCCCACCGAAGTCGTCGAAGAAGGCCTCATCCTCGGCGTCAACGAATTCCGCGGCGAGCAAAAAATCATCCGCCTAAGCCCCAAAGACCGCCTCCGCCACACTTACATCATCGGTCAGACTGGTACCGGTAAATCGGTCATGCTTAAAAACCTCGCCTACCAGGACCTCATGGAGGGCAGGGGATTCGCCCTTATCGACCCCCACGGCGACCTCGCCGAAGACCTTCTCGGCCTCGTCCCGCCCGAACGCGTCGAAGATGTCATCTATTTTAACCCCAGCGACAAAAACTCCCCTGTTGGCCTCAATATGTTTGAAATCTCCGACCCCGACCAAATGGACTTCGTCATCGGCGAAATGATGTCCATGCTTTACAGCCTCTTCGACCCCCAGAGACAAGGCATCGTCGGCCCCCGCATGGAAAACATCGTCCGCAACGCCGCCATCCTCCTCATGTCCGACCCCGACGGCGGCACCTTCATGGACATCCCCAAAGTCCTCATCGACCCCGAATTCACCAAAAGTAAGCTCAAGCACGTCACCAACCCTCGCGCCATCGACTTCTGGACCAAAGAATGGCCTGCCGCCCAAAAATCCAACGACGCCGGCGAAGTCACCTCTTGGGTCGTTTCCAAATGGGCGCCATTTGAAAACGAACTCCTCCGAAACATCCTCGGCCAAGTCAAAAGCGGCTTCAACATCCGCGAAGTCATGGACAACAAAAAGATCCTCCTCGTCAACCTCTCTAAAGGCCTCATGGGCGAACAAGCCGCCAAACTCCTCGGTATGGTTTTCGTCATGAAGTTCCAAGCCGCCGCCATGTCTCGCGCCGACACCCCTGAAGACCAGCGCCAAGAGTTCTGCCTCTACGTCGACGAGTTCCAAAACTTCGCCACCGACAGCTTCGAATCCATCCTCTCCGAAGCCCGCAAATATAAGCTCAATCTTATTCTCGCCAACCAGTTCATGACCCAGCTCACCGACAACATCCGCGAGGCCATCATCGGTAACGTCGGTACCGTCATCTCTGGCCGCATCGGTATCACCGACGCCGAAATCCTCCAAAAGAAATTCGCCCCCACTTTCAGCGCCGAAGACCTCACCAAACTCCCCAACTTCAACGCCGTCACCTCTGTTCTCATCCACTCCGTCCCCAGCGCGCCTTTCTCCCTTACCTGGACCTACGAATCCACCCCTAGCTCTGACTCCAAGCTCCAGCAAGCCGTCGCCACCTATTCCGCCACCCGCTACGGCCGCCCCCGCGAAGAAGTCGCCGCCGAAATCGCCACCCGCCTCAGCATCAAAAAAGTCGCCGAAGCCATGGGTTCTGCCGTAAGGGCAGGGGAAGCATCTTCGCACGACCCTTCTTCTGAGCTGCATCCTGCGACTAACGAGGAGCAGCATAGCGACCGGAGCCCTGTAACGACATCCGTGAGCGACAGCGAACGCCGAAGGCATGAGTCAGGGCAAAATGACATTTTGTCTGACTCATCGGCGCTTGAGCGCCCAGACCAAGAACCCGATTTCCTGGCCCGCTGGCAAGAGCGCAAAACAAACATGAGCAATCTCCCACCCGAGCCCGAAACCCCGCCCAGAACGCCCCAAAACGCCGCAGAGGACCATTTTAAAGTGGGGGATAGCGACGACCAAGTCATCAAGCTTCGCTAGCCTTCCACTCTAGTCCTCCATAATTCCACCAAACAGCCGCAAAGGTTCAGCTACTGAAGGTTTTTAGGGGTGCTTTAAACTCCTTCTCTTTTACAACACCTTACAAAAAGTTTAGGATGGGCTATTGACCTTCGAGTTACTCGATACTTTACACTATATAAGTACAGATAGCCAATCGAAAACTAAGGAAAGGAGTAGGAATGAAAAGGCACCTCCTGAGACTGTTGTTGCCGCTGTTTGCCGCCGCGGCGACTTTTAGCGTTACCGCTTTGATATACACAAACCGCGACAGCGAGATTAGAAGCGCTTATGCTGTCTGGCTGAGCGAAGGCAACGAAGGCACGAAGGCGGAGTTCTTGAGCTGGGTCAAGGACGAGTCCCGCAGACAAGCCAGCGACCCGACAATCGTTCAAGTACCCACGCCGGACCGTGAGGAGCCGGCCTACAACGTCTGGCTGAGCGAAGGCAACGAAGGCACAGAGGCGACATTCTTTGAATGGATCAGGGAAATGTCCAGCACAAGAGCGAGCACCGGCTTGGCCATCGCCCCTCCCGGCACTAGTGCATCGGTCGACGTAGGTAGGCCTGCCAATAATGTCGCTTACAACCTATGGCTCAGCGAGGGCAATTCTGGCACTGAAGCTTCGTTTCTTGCTTGGATCAAGGAAATGTCGCGCCATAATAGCGACGGCGCCAGCCAACCCCCTGATCAGCCTACTCCCGGCGGCTCGACCACTGATGGTGGCTGTAACATTTCTGAACCTATCATCGAGCCGACAGTATGGGATCAAGTACGATTTGAGTCGATTCATGCTGTATTCGACGGGACGCCACACCAGATAAAAGCCACCGGCGCACCGGACGGGGTGGACATCCAGTACGCTAATAACGTTGCTACCGACATCGGAGTCCATCGGGCCTTTGTGCGTTTATATCGAGAGGATCTGGGTGAGAAGCTAATGACGGCCACCATCACCATCACGAGGTCGGACATTGAGGGCGTGGCCTTCCATGATGCGACTTTCGTCTTTAACGAAAGCAACCAAAATATCCAGGTCTCAGGTAACGTACCGGAAGGTGTCAATGTTGAATATACAGTGGGCGGGGAACCTTTCGATGGCTCAATCAATATCGGAACCTTCAAAATCACGGCTACTCTATCCGGCAACAACTTCAACAGCTTGATCCTAGAGGCGACCATGACTATTGAGCGAGCGGATATAAACGATATCTCTTTCGGTGACCGTTCGTTTACCTATAACGGCGACGACCGAATCCTAGTCATAACGGGTACGCTACCTTCCGGCACGAGCGTTGCCTACACGAACCCAGATGGGAGTCCGTTTACTGGGGTGAGCACACCGGGAGTCCACCACGTTACGGCAACTATCACCGGGCCTAACCATAACACACTGATACTGACGGCTACGTTGACAATTAATAAACTCAACATAACCGGAATCAGCTTCATCGAGAAGTCAGTAGTCTATGATGGCGAGGTCCACACCATACAAGTTACCGGAACCCTGCCAGAAACCGTACTGATCAAGTACGCTGAAGGAAGCGTCGACGGCCCTGAGTGGACCGGTGCGGTTGAGCCAGGCGTTTACCACATCTTTGCCATCATGGGCGGGGACTTCCATAACACGCTGGTGCTCTCGACAACACTGGTCATAACCAGCGGCAGCCTTGAACAGGTAACCGGCCTAAGTCTAACCGAAGAGTCAATCCCTAGCGGCCCGATCGGTACGACGACGGTCTGGCTGGAGTGGGATGCGGTAGAGAACGCCGATCACTATATGGTTCACATCCACTTTACAGATGGCCAGCATGCAATGTCGCTGCCAGTTAGCGGTACTATACTAGAGATCAAGCGAGACATCTGGGATGTCGTCTGGCGCGGCAACTACAATGTAACAGTAGTGGCCATGCCCAAGAGCGGCGATCCGCACATGGCGCAGTCAATACCATCAGATAGTTCCAGCTACTACCATGACGGGCGAATCGCGCCGCCACAGAACATCCGGATTGACGATGGCTTCTTGAGGTGGGATCGAACGCCATATGCGGAGTCCTACGAGATCATGACAATCCGCTACACCGCGGCTGGCGATATCTTCCACATCTATCGGGTCAACTGGGTCCCAAGCAACAACACCAGTGCCAACAACCCACAGCAAGCGATCTCGGCTATCAAGAACCATCACAACCTGCCACCCGGGAACTATCGGTTTGCCGTCAGAGCGTCCATTCTGTCAGGTGTGGCAGTCTGGCACGCAGGGTATGCGTCAGAGCCTAGCGAATACACCGAGATGATCTGGCTGGATTAGAGGTTAGACCACCATCCTCCTCTTACTTTAACAGTAACCAGCGTTGCCATCAGAGACCACCCGTGCTACAATAGATACAACTATGAAAAGAGGTTTCTAGATGGCAGAGAGCTACGACGCGTCCCAAATCCAGGTGCTTGAGGGTCTTGAGCCTGTCCGCAAGCGCCCCGGTATGTACATCGGTTCCACCGGCTACGACGGCGTCCATCATCTTATCAAAGAGATCGCTGACAACTCTATCGACGAGGCTATTGCCGGGCACGCTACTAGAGTTGACGTAACTATCCTCGCGGACGGCGGCATCCGTATCTCTGATGACGGCCGTGGCATCCCCGTCGATAAGCACGCCAAGACCGGTAAATCCACTCTCGAGACCATTCTCACCGTCCTCCACGCCGGCGGTAAGTTCGGCGGCGGCGGCTACAAGGTCTCTTCCGGTCTTCATGGCGTCGGCGCCTCTGTCGTCAACGCCCTCTCGACCAAGCTCATCGCCGAAGTCTACCGTGACGGCAAGATCTACCATCAAGAGTTCGCCACCGGTGTCTCTCAAGGGGAAATCGCCGTCATCGGCAAGACCGACAAAACCGGCACCTCTATCACTTTCTATCCCGACCCTTCTATATTCAAGGAAACCATCACTTTCGACTACGGCTGGGTTGTCGACTATCTCCGCCACCAAGCCTACCTCACAAAGGGCATATTTACTTCGGTAGTTGACGAGCGCACCAGCGAGCGCCAAGCCTTCTACTTCGAGGGCGGCATCAAAAGCTACGTCCAGAAGCTCAACATCGGTAAAGACCCCCTATCTGACGACGTCTTCTATGTTGAAAAGCAGATCAACGAAATCTCCGTCGAGCTTGCCATACAGTACAACGATACCTTCAATGAAATCCTCAAACCCTTTGCCAACAACGTCCTCACCCCTGATGGCGGCACCCACGTCATCGGCTTCCGTGCCGCCCTAAACCGCGTCATCAATGATTACGCCCGCAAAAACAGCATCTTAAAAGAAAAAGAAGAAAACCTCACCGGCGACGACATCAAAGAGGGCCTGACCGCCGTTATCCTCGTCAAGATCCCCGACCCACAGTTCGAGGGCCAGACCAAGAACAAGCTCGGCAACCCCGAGGTCCGCGGCGCCGTCGACAAAGTCACCAGCGAGTACCTAACTTATTACCTCGACGAAAACCCCACTGTCGCCAAAAGAATCATCAACAAATCCGTTCTCGCCGCCCGAGCTAGGAAAGCCGCCCGAGCCGCGAGGGATAACGTCATCCGTAAAGGCGCCTTCGATGGCCTCAACCTCCCTGGGAAGCTCGCCGATTGCTCCAGTCGCGACCCTGCCGCCAGCGAACTCTATATTGTTGAGGGCGACTCCGCTGGTGGTTCAGCCAAGACCGGCCGTGATAGCAAAATCCAGGCCATCCTCCCGCTCCGTGGTAAGGTGTTAAACACCGAACGCGCTCGCCTCGACAAAATGTTCGCCAACAAAGAAATCGTCAGCCTCATTAAAGCTCTCGGCGTCGGTATTGGCGAGCAGTTTGATATTAAGGGCCTCCGTTATCATAAAGTTATCTTCATGACCGATGCCGACGTCGACGGTGCCCACATCTCGACTCTTCTCCTAACCTTCTTCTTCCGCTATATGCCGGAAGTTATCGCTGCCGGCCACGTTTTTCTCGCCAAACCGCCCCTATTCGGCCTCGTCCGCAGCAACAACCAGCCCATCGAGTATATATATAATGAAGAAACTCTCGACCAACACCTAGCCGAAAAGATCGCCGAGCGCCGCGAAAAGGGCATCAAGATCGATCCAAGCGCTGAGACCTTCCGCCAAGCCGGCTATATCGGCCAAAAGCGCTTCAAAGGACTCGGTGAAATGGATGCCACCGAGCTCTGGGAGACCACCATGGACCCCAAACACCGCGTCCTCACCCAGGTTAAAGTCGACGACGCCGAGCATGCCGACGCCATCTTTACCAAGCTCATGGGCGACGAGGTCGAACTCCGCCGCAATTTCATCCAGTCACGTGCTAAAACCGTTAACCTAGAGGATTTGGATTTCTAATATGGATAATAAAGATTTAACCACGGCTCTACCTTCCGAAGCTGACCTCTCTGAGGGGATGGTCAACAATGGACCGGTAGAAGTTGTAGTAGATGGCATCGAAAAGAAAACCGTCGAAGACGTCATGGAAGATTCCTTCCTCCGCTACTCGATGAGCGTTATCATCGACCGCGCCCTCCCTGATGTTCGTGACGGCCTTAAGCCTGTTCACCGCCGCATCCTTTATTCCATGGAAAAGAACAACTGGAAGGCCCCCGGCAAGACCAACAAATCTGCTCGTATCGTCGGTGACGTCATGGGTAAGTACCACCCTCACGGCAACACTTCCATCTATAACTCCATGGTTCGCCTGGCACAGGACTGGTCGACCCGTTACCTGTTGGTTGAAGGGCAGGGTAACTTCGGTTCCATGGACGGTGACCCGCCGGCCGCCGAACGTTACACCGAAGCCCGCATGCACAAGATTGGCGCCGAGCTCCTCTCAGATATTGATAAAGAAACCGTTGACTTCCGCGACAATTACGACGGCACCGAACAAGAGCCTGCCGTCCTCCCCGCCGGCCTCCCCAACCTTCTCTTGAACGGCCAGATGGGTATCGCCGTCGGTATGGCGACCAACATTCCGCCTCACAACCTTGGCGAGGTTGTTGACGCCACTGTTGCTTTAGCCGACAATCCCGATATTACAGTCTCCGAACTCATGAAGCACATCAAGGGCCCTGACTTCCCGACCGGCGCAGTCGCTTATGGTGGCGCCCCTATGAAACAGGCCTACGCTACCGGGCGCGGTTACGTCGTTATTCAAGCCGTCGCCGAAGTTGTCGAAAGCAAAAAAGGCCGCTTCCAAATCATCGTCACAGAGATGCCCTATGAGGTCAACAAAGCCGACATGATCGAAAAGATGGCCGAACTCGTCAAGGACAAGAAAATCACCGAGATTTCCGACATTCGCGACGAATCCGCTCGCGGCAACGTTCGTGTCGTCATCGAGCTCAAAAAGGACGCTTTCCCCAAGAAGGTCCTCAATAAACTCTACAAGCTTACCGCCCTCCAGACCTCCTTCCACTATAATATGCTCGCCCTCATCGACGGCATCCAGCCCAAAGTCCTTGGCCTCCGCGAGATTCTCTCTGAGTTCATCAAGCATCGTCAAACCGTCATCCGCCGCCGCACCGAGTTTGAGCTCAGAAAAGCTCGCGAACGCACCCACATCCTCGAAGGCCTCAAGATTGCCCTCGACCACATCGACGAAGTCATCGCCACTATCCGCGCCAGCAATTCCTCCGAAGAGGCTAAAGTCGCCCTTATGGATAAGTTCTCCCTCTCCGAAATCCAATCCCTCGCCATTCTTGCCATGCAGCTCAGGAAGCTCACCGGTCTCGAACGCAAAGCCCTCGAAGATGAGCTCGCTGAGCTTCGCAAGTTCATTGCCCGCTGTGAAGAGATCCTCGCCAGTGAAGCCCTTATCCTCGGCATCGTCAAAGATGAGCTTCTGGCCCTGAAAGAAAAATACGGCGATAAGCGCCGCACCAAGATTTATAACCACGAGCTCGGCAAGATGGAAGAAGCCGACTTTATCCCTGAAGAAGAGAGTGTTGTCCTCATTACCGCTGAAGGTTACGTCAAGCGCACTTCCGCCGATGATTACCAGAAGCAAAACCGCGGCGGCAAGGGTAAACGTGGCATCACCACCAAAGAAGAAGACCGCATCGAAAGCCTCGTCACCGTCAACTCCCACGAATTCCTCCTCTTCTTCACCAACAAAGGTCGCGTTTTCCGCCTCAAGGCCTACGAAATCCCGGCCGCCTCCCTTGCAGCCAAGGGCGTCGCCGTCGTCAACCTCCTAAACCTCCACCCAGAAGAGAAGGTCACCGCCATCATCAAGCAAGCCGACGACCAGAAGGATGGCTACCTTTTCATGACCACCAAGAAAGGCACCATCAAGAAAACCAGCCTCGCCGACTTCGCTAACATCCGCACCAACGGCCTCATTACTATCAAGCTCGACGGCGCCGATGAACTCAAGTGGGTCAGCACTACCACCGGTCAGAACGACATAGTTATCAGTACTAGCGCCGGGCAGGCGGTTCGCTTCAACGAGGGTGACGTTCGGCCAATGGGTCGCGCTGCTCAAGGCGTCCGTGGTGTTCGCCTCCGGCCGCAGGATGAAATCGTCGGTATGGACGTCATTACCGACCCGGCTCAGAAACTCCTTGTCGTCTCGCGCAATGGTTACGGTAAGATCACCGCTGTCGATCAATTCGAAGTCCACAAGCGTGGCGGCGTCGGCATTAAGACAGCTGTCGTTACTGCTAAGACCGGTCCGCTCGTCGCTGTTCATACCATCGAGCCAGACTCCAGCGAGATCCTCCTCATTTCGACCAAAGGCCAGACTATTCGCGTCGCGCTCAAAGATATTCCTGTTCTCTCTCGCACCACTCAGGGTGTTCGCATCATGAAGCTAAACGAGGGCGACCATCTCGCTTCCATCGGCTTCATGCTCGACGAACCTATCGAAGTCGCCGCAAATCCTGTATAATCAAATCATTATGAAGGCGAAAATCATGAAGAATGACGTCACCCCACCCGTCAAGCTTAAAGAGGGTGAAGAAATCATCTTCACCTTCCGTCGCTCCAAGGCCCACCTTTATTTCATATGGGCAACATCTATAGCAATCATCGCGGTCTTGGTCGCCGCTATCGTCGCGATCAACGTTGTTATGCCGCCACCGGCCCACGGCCTCCCCGACCTCACCCCTTTTCTCAGTCTGGCCTGTCTGATTGCAATCGTCGCCGTTTTCATCACCGCCATCATCAAGACCTATGTCGACCGCCGCAACTATATGTTTATCACCAACAAGCGCGTCATCAAAAGATCCACCATCAGCCTCTTCGCCAACTCCATCAACGCCATCGACCTCTTTAAAGTCGAAGACGTCAGCTTCCGCAAAGACAGCATCATCAACCACATCTTCCGTTTCGGCACTCTCCGCATCGCCACCGTCGGCAACGACACCGCTTACAGCTTTCCGTTCCTCGATACCCCCACCGACGAAGTTTCCACTATCAGCGAGCTCATCTACAAGAGCCGCAAGACCTATCGCCATTCTCAGCACGCTCATCCACCCAATCAAGACCACCCAGAAGGCTCATGAAGACGCTTAAGCGCCCTAAACAAAAAATCTTCAAAAAAGCCCTTGACAAGACCGCCCCCGTTGTGTAAGATAGGAGCAGTCTAAAGCGAGAGAGGAGCTTAGAGCAGGGCAGTACATGCAAACAGCCTTGAACGAGAGGCTGATTTTAATCGTCTCATAAGCCACCTCAGACACTTTAGAAAGATATTTAACAATTTAGTTGTGCAATTTATAACTTCTTGCCACTATGCTATCCCTCGGGAGAGCAGGCAGGAAGCCATCGTCAGTTTTTATAATGTCCAACCGGGCATTAAGTGCCTTAATTGGCACTGAGTTTTAAAGAGTGAAAACTCCGCTCATCGTGCAAACGAAGAGCATTAATGGAGAGTTTGATCCTGGCTCAGGATGAATGCTGGCGGCGTGCCTAATACATGCAAGTCGAGCGGAAACACTTCGGGTGTCGAGCGGCGGACGGCTGAGTAACGCGTGGGAACATACCCCAGAGTGAGGAATAACTTCTCGAAAGAGAAGCTAATACCGCATAATCTCTTCGGAGCAAAGCAGTAATGCGCTTTGGGAATGGCCTGCGTTTGATTAGATAGTTGGTGAGGTAAAGGCTCACCAAGTCGACGATCAATAGATGGTTTGAGAGGATGATCATCCAGACTGGGACTGAGACACGGCCCAGACTCCTACGGGAGGCAGCAGTAGGGAATCTTTCACAATGGGCGAAAGCCTGATGGAGCAACGCCGCGTGCGGGACGAAGGTCTTCGGATCGTAAACCGCTTTTATTAGCGAGAAATATGATGGTAACTAATGAATAAGGATCGGCTAACTACGTGCCAGCAGCCGCGGTCATACGTAGGATCCAAGCATTATCCGGAGTGACTGGGCGTAAAGAGTTGCGTAGGTGGTTTTATAAGTAGGGAGTGAAATATGGCGGCTCAACCGTTCATCTGCTCTCTAAACTGTAAGACTCGAGAATATCAGAGGTAGCTGGAATTTCTTGTGTAGGAGTGAAATCCGTAGATATAAGAAGGAACACCAACGGCGTAGGCAGGCTACTGGGATATTTCTGACACTAAGGCACGAAAGCGTGGGGAGCAAACGGGATTAGATACCCCGGTAGTCCACGCTGTAAACGATGAACACTAGCCGTGCGGGGTATTTACCCCCTGCGTGGCGAAGCTAACGCGTTAAGTGTTCCGCCTGTGTAGTACGATCGCAAGATTAAAACATAAAGGAATTGACGGGGACCCGCACAAGCGGTGGAGCGTGATCTTTAATTCGATGGTAAACGATAAACCTTACCAAGGTTTGACATCTAGGGAAGGCTCTCGAAAGAGAACTGTGCCGTAAGGAACCCTAAGACAGGTGATGCATGGCCGTCGTCAGCTCGTGTCGTGAGATGTTTGGTTAAGTCCATCAACGAGCGCAACCCTTGTCGTTAGTTGTATTTTTCTAGCGAGACTGCCCCGGTAACGGGGAGGAAGGAGGGGATGATGTCAGGTCAGTATTAGTCTTACGTCTGGGGCTAGAAACGCGCTACAATGGCCGGTACAACGGGCAGCGAAACAGCAATGTGAAGCAAATCCCATCAAAGCCGGTCCCAGTTCGGATAGAGGGCTGAAACTCGCCCTCTTGAAGTCGGAATCGCTAGTAATCGCAGATCAGCACGCTGCGGTGAATACGTTCCCGGGTCTTGTACACACCGCCCGTCAAACCATGAAAGTCAGGAGTACCCGACGTCCGAATTTATTTCGGCCTAAGGTAAGCTTGGTGATTGGGGTTAAGTCGTAACAAGGTATCCGTAGCGGAAGCTGCGGATGGATTACCTCCTTTCTAGGGAGTATGAGAGCAAGTTTTCGTGGAATTATCTGCGTTAATCTTGACTCAGGTCGATCGCGATAGATATTTCGAAATTTCGTATCTATTTATTAATGCGATTGGAATTTCAAACCCGATGTTTGATTGGAATAGGCTTGCACTACTGGATTGTATGAAGATCGTCGCGAAAGCGGCGATTTTTGATTTATTTATTCTTATGATAAAATGTTGTCATGACAACAGCGACATTAATGAAACAAATTTGGGCGCTACCGGAAGTAGAACGTGCCAAAATTTACGCTGCTCTGAAAAAGGAAAAAGCCGAAGAGGATTTTTACCAAAAAGAAGGTATGACTCGTGCAGAGTTTCGGAAAATGATAAAGAAGTCGCGTAGTAGTAGTGAGAACAGCCCAGAAGAAACGCGTCATTTTTTGCAGGAACAACGCGCCAAATACAAGGCTAGTGCGTGAAATATCGCTTGGTCATCAAAGACGAAGCAAAGTTTGATTTGTGGCGAATCGAACAATATCTGCGCGATAATGGCTTCGATGAAAATATTGCTGACAAGATTCTTGATAAAATCGAAGATACTTTGTTAAAATATCCGACTGTCGGTGAGATCGTCGACGACAATGTTCGCAAGATTATCGTTTTACGTAAGAACGTTGTCTATTATGAAGTTATTGATAACAAAGTTTTTGTTTTAGTGATTCGCGCTGGTGGCATGAGCAAAGAGATTTGATATAATAAAACTGATATGAGCGTACAAACTAATCTCCCAGTTTTCCTTATTGCCATCGACGGCCACGGCGGCTCGGGCAAATCAACACTAGCTAATCTACTGTCCGAAAAGCTTGGTGCCGAGATAATCCACACGGACGATTTTGCCAGTTGGGACAAACCACTGGATTGGTGGCAGCGCATTATCGAAGAAGTTTTTGAGCCGATCAAGAACGGTGAACGGTTTCTGAATTATGAGCGCGGCAAATGGTGGGAAACGCACAATCCTGAGCCAGTGGTGAATCAGCCAGTTACGCCGATCATGATCTTGGAAGGCGTAACTGCTCTTCGGAAAGAATTCAGGCCGTTTATTAGTTACGGCATTTTCGTAGACACGCCGCCGGAAGTTTTTCTGCAACGTGGTTTCGAGCGCGACAAAGGTAACGACGGAAAATCTGACGATGAGGTCAGGGGCATGTGGCAGAAGTGGTATGAGGAGGAGTTAGATTATATCAAGAGAGACCAACCACGGGATTTCGCAGATTTGATCGTTGGCGGTACGAAGCCGTTTTTGGAACAGATTGATTTTACGAAATTTAAATCGTAATTAATGATAAGATATCAAGATGACAAAAGTAATCCACCCCTGGCCACCAGTATTCGATAAAAATTCCCGAATCCTAATCGTAGGCTCGTTGCCATCGCCAGCCTCGCGCAAGTTCGGCTATTACGGCCATCCACAGAATATCTTTTGGTCGACGCTGGCGAAAGTTTTGGATCAGCCAACGCCGGAACCGAATCAACCGGCGCGGCGGGAATTCTTGCTGAAGAATCGGATTGCACTGTGGGACGCGGTGCATTCCTGCGAAATCGACGGCGCGTCCGATGCGACGATTCGCGATGTGGTGCCGAACGACTTTTCCGATATTTTCGTGGTCGCTCAAATCGAAGCGGTTTTTGGGTCAGGCAAAACGGCGACGAACTTGTTCAACAAATTCTCCGCCGAGAAATTCGGTAAGGAGGCGATATATTTACCTTCAACCAGTCCGGCGAATCGTTTCATGCACGGCCGACCGGATTATTTGGGGGCGTGGGAACAGATTGGTCAGATCCTGAATAGTTAATGTGTTATAATTAAGCCCATGAAAATCAACGTCCAACTCGACGAAAACGGCTACTTGCCTGACAAATACGCCAAATATGCGCCAGCAGAATTGAAAAAAGCCCAAGACGACCCTATTTGTTCGTTCCCGATTGAGATTGCCGACGTTCCAGCTGGAGCAAAATCTTTGGCATTAACATTTATAGATTATGACTCAATTCAAGTTTCGCGATTCGCTTGGATTCATTGGATTGCCTGCAATATCGCGCCTGGTACTAAACTGATTCCAGAAAACGCATCGTTGTCCGGCGAAATTCCGATAGTGCAGGGCGCCAACAGCTACGGCTCATTTTTCGTCGGCGAAACCGATCCGAATTTCATTTTCCGCTACGTCGGGCCGAAGCCACCAGATACTGACCACGATTATACGTTGGTGGTTTATGCTCTTGATACAGAGCTGGATTTCAAAGAAGGTTATTTTCTTAACAATTTTTATAAAGCGATTCGTGGGCATGTTGTTGAGTCGGTGAAATTGGAAATTAAGGCGCGAGTGTAGAATCTCTGATATAATTAATCTATGAAATTAATCTCAACAAACCCCTCAACTGGTGAAGAAATCGGCTCAGTGGAATCTACGACTCCGGCCGAAATTGACAAAATCGTTGCGAAGGCAAAACAAGCGCAGAATAATTGGGCGAAAATGCCACTGCAAAAGCGCATCACCGCAGTTGAAAGTTTTGTAAAAGTAAGTGAAGGCCGACGCGACGAAATCGCTGAACTAATTGCTCGCGAAACTGGTCGGACGATCGAATCGTCGTATGGCAATGTCGATGGTGGGTTCAGATATTTTCGGGCGTATTGTTCGCAGGCGGAAAAATACTTAGCGCCAACAATTTTTAATAAAACCACCGAAATGCGCCACGAACCGCACGGCGTGGTCGCGGCGATTTGTCCGTGGAATTATCCGTTCATGAACGTGGCGTGGCAGTGTGGGCAGGCACTGATCGCCGGCAACGCGATCGTTTACAAAAATTCGGAATTGAACCCGATGTTCGCGAAATTGTTGGCTGAATTGGTGGCGCAGTCGGATTTGCCCGACGGTATTTTTAGCGTGATTTTCGGCGATGGCAAAATCGGCGAATATCTGGCACGCAGCGACGTTGACATGATCTCGTTCACCGGCAGTTCGGCGACAGGGCGAAAATTGGCGGCGATTGCTGGTGAAAAGTTAATTCCGATCGCGGCTGAATTAGGCGGGTCGGCGCCCCTGATAATTTTCGAAGATTTTGAAATTGATGATGAATTTTTCGAATACATTTGGCAGCGACGATTCAAGGTTACCGGCCAAGCTTGCGATGCTGTCAAGCGCCTGATCGTTCACAAAAGCAAATTTAATGAAGTCGTAACGCGACTGGCGAAACTTATTGCCAAGAAGAAAGTCGGCGACGCAATGGACGAAACCGTCGACATGGGGCCGCTGATCTCTCTTAAACAATTGGAAAAGCTGGAAGCGCAAGTTTTTGATGCTGTTAAGAAAGGTGCCAAGGTGATCTGTGGTGGTGCTCGGCCGGCGAGTTTAGCTAACGGGGGGGGGCAGTTCTATGAACCAACCTTGCTGGCGAACATTTCGCGCGACATGAAAGTCTGGCGCGAAGAAACCTTTGGGCCGGTTTTGCCAGTGGTCAGCTTTGACACCGAAGACGAAGCGATCGATCTGGCTAACGACACGGAATATGGGTTGAACGCGCATGTCTTTACAAACGACGCGGCCAAATTCGCGCGGGCAGCCGACCAAATCAAAGTCGGCATGATCGGCCAAAACTACGCCAGTATCTGGGATCCGGAATTGCCATTTGGCGGTGCAAAAAGTTCGGGGCTGGGACGGACGCACGGCGCAACCGGCTGGGCAGAAGTTACAGAAATCAAAGTCGTGGCGCGTTCTTAACTTCTTAGTCTTAAGCAATATAGTGAAAGCGTGGATTGCTTCACGTTGCTCGCAATGACGCGATAGCGCTTAAACATTGTAAAATAAACACTACCATGATAATATGAAATAGAAATCGAAAAGGAGTGGGCATGGACGAAAAGGCGATTAATATTAAGAGTGAAATCGGGCCGCTAAAGGCGGTGATTCTGCATCGGCCGGGGGCGGAGCTGGAAAACATCACGCCCGATACGATGACCAGTTTGCTCTTCGACGACATCCCTTATCTGAAAGTGGCGCAGGACGAGCACGACGCATTCGCGCGGTTGCTGCGCGAGCGCGGTGCCGATGTATTATATTACGACCAGCTGGCGGCCGGGGCGTTGGAAAATCCCGCGATTAAAGAAAATTTTGTGCGCGACATTTTACACAGTTCCAAACAGTCCGAACGGCGTGTAACGGAAGCTTTGCATGATTATTTGATGTCGTTGGAAACGCATCAAATGGTGCGGAAAATCATGGCGGGCGTGCGCAAAAACGAGGTTAAGATCGCGACGGAAAATTCCGCCAGTTTGGAAATGATGGTCGAGTGCGGCGGCGCCATGTTCTGTGAAAGCAACTATCCGTTCTATCTGAATCCGATGCCGAATTTGTACTTTTCGCGCGATTACGCGGCGGCGATCGGACATGGCATGACGGTCAATCACATGCACTTTCCGGCGCGGCGGCGCGAATCGCTTTTCATGAAATATATTTTGCGGTACAATCCGCGATTTGCGGGCAAGAACGTGCCGGTTTGGTATGATCGCAACGAGCGTTGGTCGGTCGAGGGCGGCGACGAGCAGATTTGGGGTGCAGAAACTTTGGCGATTGGTTTGAGTCAGCGGACCGAACCGGGCGCCATCGAAAAAATTGCCGAGAAAGTTCTGCGCGAGGGCGGTTTCAAACGTGTCGTAGCGCTGGAAATTCCAAAAAGCCACGCCTTGATGCACCTCGACACGGTGCTGACGATGATCGATCACAACAAATTCACGGTTTTCCCGAGCATTATGGACAAACTTGGCAAGATGAATATCTTTATCCTAAGTCTGGGCGACGACGGCAATATCCAGATCGAACACCGAGAAAATCTGTTGGACGTGATTCGTCAGGTCATCGGTCGCGACGACGTGCAGCTGCTGCCGACCGGTGGCGACGATCGGATCGCCAGCGAGCGCGAGCAGTGGAACGACGGGTCGAATACTCTGGCGATCGCGCCGGGCGTGGTGGTTACCTACGACCGAAATTATGTCAGCAATGATCTGATGCGAAAGAACGGCGTGGAAGTTCTGGAAGTTCCGGGCGCAGAGTTAGGGCGGGGTCGAGGTGGTCCGCGATGTATGAGTATGCCAATATGGCGGGAGGAGATTTAAGCCATGCCAAATAACTTACATGGGCGATCGTTACTCACGTTCGAAGATTACACAAAGGAAGAAATCGCGCTGTTCATCGCCATGGCCAAAGATTACAAACAGATGAAAAACGCCGGCATTCCGCATGCTTCGATGCGCGGCAAATCGGTGGCGTTGTTGTTTGAGAAACCTTCGACGCGGACACGATCGGCGTTCGAGGTGGCGGCGGCTGATCTGGGCATGCATCCAGTTTACATGGGGCCGGGCGAAACGCAGTTCGGCAAGAAAGAGTCGGACGAAGACACCGCCAAAGTTCTGGGCCGGATGTTCGACGGCATTGAATTTCGTGGCTTCGCACATCAAACAGTGGTCGATCTGGCCAAGTTCAGCGGCGTGCCGGTCTGGAACGGCCTTACCGACTTTTTCCATCCGACGCAGGTGTTGGCCGATTTCATGACGATCGAGGAAGAGGTCGGCAAACCCTTGCACAAAGTCAAGCTGGTTTACGTCGGCGACGGGCGCAACAACACGGCCAACAGCCTGATGATCGGCGCGGCCAAAATGGGGATCAACTTCACGATCGCTAGCCCGACGGCGTTGCGGCCGAGCGATGATTTGGTCAAGGAAGCGCACGAGTATGCCAAGGAATCCGGCGCACAGATTCACTTTAACGAGGATTTGCTGGCGGCGGTCGACGGCGCTGACGTTCTGTACACCGACGTCTGGGTGTCGATGGGCGAGGAGGACGAATTCGAACAGCGCATTAATTTGCTTCGCGATTACCAAATCAACCAGCGGGTCATCGAGGCGACGCACAATCCGGACGTGATTTTCTTGCACTGTTTGCCGGCGTTTCATGATACAAATACTGAGGTTGGCGCGCAGATCAAACAGCAATATGGCTTGGACGCGATGGAGGTCAGCGACGAAGTCTTCCGTGGTCCGCATAGCCGCGTGTTTGATCTGGCCGAAAACCGCTTGCATACTATTAAAGCCGTGATGGCATTAACGTTGTAAATTTTACAGGAGGAAAGCAACAAGAAAGATCAATGTAAATTCAGTAATAAAGGGTTTTACATATGGAATTGTTGTGTATCGAACAACGTAAATGTGCATAAACGAGGAGGAAAAATGGCAAGTCAAACGGCACGTGAATCAAGGAGGCATCCGGTCAAATATGCCAAAGGCCGTTTTAAGGAACCGCGGCTTGGTTTGTTTTCATTAACCGCACTGGTGGTTGGTGGCGTCATCGGTAGCGGTATCTTTAACCTGATGAAAGAAATGGCGGTTGGTTCGCCGTTCGCCGTTATTATCGCGTGGATCATCGCCGGTGTCGGCATGGGTGCACTGGCCTATAGCTTTTACAACTTGAACAAAAAACGACCCGAACTCGAGGCTGGAGTATATAGTTATGCCGAGGCTGGTTTCGGCAAGTTCATGGGTTTCAACAGCGCGTGGGGCTATTGGATTTCGGCGTGGATCGGCAACGTGGCCTATGCGACGATCACGTTCAGCGCGCTGGGCTACTTCTTTAACGTCTTTGGCGACGGCACGAACTGGCCGTCGGTGATTGGCGCGTCGGTCGGGCTGTGGCTGGTAGCGGCGCTGATCTTGTCAGGCATAAAGAACGCCAGCTTTATGAACATTTTGGTAACGATCGCCAAGTTTGTACCGCTGTTGGTTTTCTTGGTTGCGGTGGCTTTTGCGTTCAAATTTAACATGTTCAGTGCAGATTTCTGGGGCACGATTCGCAGCAGCGGGGGGGGGTTCCAGTTCAGTGAATTGATGACCCAGGTCAAAGGCACGATGTTGGCGACCGTGTTTGTCTTTATCGGTATCGAGGGCGCGGTGGTGCTGAGTGGCCGGGCTGAAAAGGCCAAGAACGTCGGCAAGGCCACGGCGCTGGGTTTCTTGATCACGTTGTCGCTGTTCTTCTTGATCACCGTTTTGTCATTTGGTGTCATGTCGCAAAGCCAGTTGGCCGGTTTGGGCGAACCCGCCATGGCCAGCGTGTTGGAATCGGTCGTCGGCAAGTGGGGCGCGATCCTGATCAACATCGGCGTGATCGTGTCGGTGACCGGCGCGTGGTTGGCGTGGACGCTGTTTTCGCTGGAGTTGCCATATCGGGCCGCCAAGCAAGGTGTCTTTCCGAAACTGTTTGCCCTTGAAACGAAAAAGAACGTGCCGTGGGCGTCGCTGTTGATAACGACAATTTTGGTGCAGATCTTTATCTTTTCTTTCTTGATAAGCAGCAGCCCGTATAACTTGATGTTCAGCCTGTGCGCGTCGACGATTCTGATTCCGTATCTGTTCTCGGCCGGTTTCCAGTTGAAAGAATCATGGAAAGAAAAACGCGGCGTCAAAGGCCGCGGCCTGAATCTGACAGTTGGCATCGTGGCGGTGGTTTACGCGATCTGGCTGCTATATGCCGGTGGCGTGGGCTATCTGTTATCCATGGTGATTCTGTATGCCATCGGCGTGCCGTTCTACATCTGGGCGCGTCGAAATAGCGGCGCCAAGAAGACGTTTAAGCCGTGGGAAATGATTGTGGCAGTCGTTATGATTCTCGTAGCGATTTACGGTGTGTATTGGATGGCATTTCAAGGTGGCTATACGGCATTAGTAGGATAAGCACCGTTGTTGAGATAACAACGTCATGATCTGTAAAAAGGAGGAGTTTTGGCAAGAATCGTAGTAGCACTCGGCGGGAACGCGTTGCAAATTGACGGCGCCGCAACAGCTGAGGACCAGAAAAAAGTCGCTAGTCTAACCGCGAAAAAACTGGTCGATCTAGTAGAGGCTGGCCACGATCTGGTCGTCAGCCACGGCAACGGCCCACAGGTCGGCGCGATTCTTTTGCACGAAGAAAGCTGCGCGACGGACGCGGCGCCGGCTATGCCGTTGGAAACCGATGGCGCGATGAGCCAGGGCCAGATTGGCTACTGGCTGCAGCAGGCGATCGGTGATGAACTGCGTGCACGTCATATTAATAAGGACGTCGCAACTGTTATCACGCAGACTGTGGTTGCACACGATGATCCGGCTTTTTCCAATCCTTCTAAACCGATCGGGCCGTTTTACGATGAACAGACAGCACAGAAATTAGCGGGTGAACGGGGCTGGACGGTGAAAGAAGACGCTGGTCGTGGTTGGCGACGCGTCGTACCTTCGCCGAAACCGACGGATATCGTCGAGAAGCGGATTATTAAGGGATTGGCCGACAATGGCTCAATGGTAGTCGCAGCCGGGGGTGGAGGCGGGCCGGTGTTGTCGGATAATGGCGATTTGACTGGTGTCGACGCCGTGATTGATAAGGATTTCGGTGCGGCGCTACTGGGTCGTTTGGTCGAAGCCTCGATGCTGCTGATCCTGACAGCGGTCGATGCGGTAACGATCGGCTTTGGCACGGATCGCGAGCAGCCACTGGGAGAGGTAAGCTTAACAGAATTGCAAAAGTACGTTGAGGCCGGCGAGTTCGCGCCCGGATCAATGTTGCCCAAAGTCCAGGCCGCCATGGAATTCGCCAAAATTCGATCTGAAAATGTTGCGATAATTACATCAATCGAACAGGCTGAAAAAGCGATAAAAGGGCAGGCCGGTACGCGCATTCGAACATAGAATTAAAAAATCTCCGCCAAGAACGGAGAGAAATATATCTTGGTGGAGCATGTCGGATTCGAACCGACGACCTCTTCCTTGCAAAGGAAGCACTCTGGCCAACTGAGTTAATGCCCCGAAAACTACATCAAAGAAATCATCAGAATTCCTTATACTAGAGTATTTTACCAAAAAGTCGCGAAAAGGACAAATTACAAACTCGCTGTAACTGTAAAGAGCACATCTGCCTGATAAGATCCGGCCAGCTGACTTGTGCTGACGGCTGCGCCAAAGAAAATCCGAGTCGTGTCGGGTGTATTGCTGCCACCGATATTCGACAAATCCGTGGCCGGTCGCGACCGGATCTGTAGCGGGCTGGTCGATATCGGCACGGCCGCCCATGTGAAAGCAGAACTGGCGACGTTGGTTTCGACTGTTGTACCAGAACCAAATCCACCCAACCCATCAACCCGAAAACCCCAGGCGCTAGTGCCGTCACCCAAACTGCCCGGTATCAAAGGAGTACCATTAACGGCAGGGATCGACCAAGTTGGATTGATCGTATGCGCCAAACCATCGTCGGTCGAATCAGTCGACAGGGTCAGGTTGTAGCCACGGATAGCATTTGTAGAAACGATAATATCGTTACTATTGCTGGACATGCGACCCGGATCAACGTTGATTCCAGTGGTGCCGGAAATGTCCAAAGTGACGTACTGTTCGGTTGGCGAGACGGTGATTTCTGGGTACTGATCATATTGATTGAGAAGTGTGCCGTCATCGTTGACAATCCTTAAACAATAATCGCCGGCACTGGCCGAATAATTTATCAGAGAAAAGTCCCATAGGCCCGCGCCGTTATCAGGAATCGTTGCGATAGTCGAAAAGTCCGCCGCATTTGATACATATCGCTGCGGAGCCCAGCTAACTCCAAACGGCGGGGCAGGGGCTGGCGTGGCAGTAATAGCCGCGCCCGATGTCGCGCTCGGATTAGTATTATAAGCAATCGCCGTTGTATTTGTCACATCAGCCCACGCTGTAATATCAGTACAAGTTGTAACATTCTCCCCGAATTGCAGTGTAAATGCGCCGGTTAAATTCGCCAATGTTTCATTCAATAACCCAGTCCTCACCCGGAAATCCGCTCCGACTGTGCCGATAGCACCAACTGTGGCCGGTGTATTATCGGCGGGACGCTGGCAACC
>Ga0099364_10003570_pt1 | contig 24047 bp, 18 predicted proteins | sample TergutTh196P3_FD_73070 | JGI IMG/M metagenome (GOLD analysis project Ga0099364, IMG submission 73070) | Microcerotermes parvus P3 segment gut microbial communities from Pointe-Noire, Republic of the Congo - Th196 P3 | ecosystem: Host-associated > Arthropoda: Insects > Digestive system > Gut ...
CCCCCCCGTAAAAGTTTTGGTTTCGGGGTTATACTTGTATTTCGAAATAACTTATGATATATTGACAAAGAAAAAGAAAGGGAAAATTAAAAAAGGCATGGAATGTAGATGCAAGCAAAACAGGAGATAACTGAGAATACATCTCCTGCCCAGAATGGCTTAAAGTTGGAAGGGGATTGCTTAGATAATTTTGAAAATTCCCGTGAAAAGGCCCTCTGGACAGTTGCCAATTTCGCTAGTAGGAATCTCTTTGTATACCGGATCGCCAGGATTCTGCGTTCAATAAAAAAGAATGGGATAAAAGAAATATCGGAGATCCTTATGGCAAATGGGAATGGCTATAGATCTTCTCTAAAAAAAGAAACTAAATTAACAAAATCTGAAAAATCCACTCAGACAAGCGCTAAATTTCAGCGGGACATTACCATTACCATTATTACTCCATTATTCAATCCTCCGGAACAGCATCTTAAAGAGATGATTGCCTCTGTTTTATCCCAAACATACGGTAAATGGGAACTTTTCCTGATTGATCTAAGCGATAATGAACAGGAAAACATGGAAAAAACCTGTAAATGCTATGCACAAAACGACAGAAGAATCAAATATGTAAAAGGTGAAAATCAAAGCATTTCGGTAAATTTAAATAAAGCAATAGAAGCCTCCAGCGGGGAGTATTTTGGAATTGTTGAGGCTATAGACCTGCTTCATCCTTGCGCCCTCTACGAAGTGATTAAGGTAATTTGCATAGAAAATGCCGATTTTATTTATTCAGACGAGGCTGCTTTTTCAAATAAGTATGTTACACTGAAACATCATAAACCGGATTTCGCGGTTGATACTTTATGTTCCTTTAATTATATCAATCGGTTTACCGTTTTTTCTAAGAAACTTGCAGAAAAAGCCGGCACATTCAACAGCGAATATGACGGAAACCATGAGTATGATTTAATTTTCCGTTATTCAGATGCTGCGGTAAAAATATGCCATATTTCTAAATTGCTGTATTTCAAGAGAGACCATAAAAAATATTTTTTTAGTACGAACGGTAAAAAGCCTGCTGTTTCAGCCGAAATTGATGTAATAAAAAATAATTTAAAAAGCCGCGGAATTACGGCACAGGTAGAAAAAAAATTCGGACTGTATGGTTTTTATAAAGTAAACTATGAATTAACTGAAAAACCCCTTGTGTCAATAATAATCCCAAACAAAGATAATGTATCCATGTTGCAAATGTGCCTTTCCTTTATTGTGGAAAAAACAACATACGACAATTATGAAATTATTATTGTCGAAAATAACAGCGTGAACGATTCTACTTTTGCTTATTATAAAGAATTAAGCAAATATAAAAATATTAATGTAGTACACTGGAAAGGAAGGGGTTTTAATTTCAGCGAATTATGTAATTTTGGCGCAAAACATTCCCGAGGAGAACATTTATTATTCTTAAATAACGATGTATTTATAATTACGACAAAATGGCTGGAAGAAATGCTTATGTACAGCCAACGCAGCGATGTAGGCGTGGTAGGAGCCAAGCTGTATTTTCTGAATGGTACTGTTCAGCATGCAGGTATGGTACTTGGATTGGGAGGTACAGCAGGGCATATATATCACAGCGCGCCTTATGAAAAAGTAGGCTATATGGCTAGATTGCGAATAGCGCAAAACATGAGCGCAGTTACAGGCGCCTGCATGATGATAAAAAGGTCTGTTTTTGATGAAGTCGGCTGTTTTAATCCCGAGTTTTCCAGCTCTCATAACGATGTTGACCTTTGTTTAAGAATTAGAAAAGCGGGCTACTTGATTGTATGGACGCCTTATGCGGAGGCGTATCATCTTGAGTCAAAATCGCGCGGATATTTTTCAACGGCAGTCGCACGGGAAACCTTACATTTCAAAGAGAAATGGGGTAAAATTATTGCGGAGGGGGATCCTTATTACAACTGTAATTTTTCACTTAAAAGGGAGGATTACAGTCTTAAAAAGCATAAAACCTTGTAACATTCATTGATATTAAAAGTAAGTGGTGCAACTCGTCTAGCTTGTTTCGGCAGCAGTCGGGTTTTTGTTGATATTTCGAAAAAAACGTTTTTAAACGACAAGGTGGAGGTATGTCCAAATAATAATTTATGAATATTTTTATGAAAACGTTTATACGTTTACAGATTTTTTTTAAATACAAAGAACTCTTTTACCAGCTTGTATCGCGGGAAATTAAGCTTAAATATCGCAGGAGTATTTTGGGTTATGTTTGGAGTGTACTAAATCCACTTCTTATCATGCTGGTTAAAGTAATTGTTTTTTCCTTCATATTCAACCGGAGTATTCCGTATTTTCCGGTATATATCATTGCAGGACATATGCTTTTCTCTTTCATGAGCAGTTCAACATCACGTTCGCTTGGTTCAGTAACTGGGAATGCAGGGCTTTTGAAAAAAGTATATATACCAAAATACATTTTTACTCTGGCGACAGTAACCAGCGAAATGGTAAATTTCATTTTTTCGTTAAGTGCACTTTTTATTGTAATTATAATTAACGGAGTTCCGTTTACGTGGCGTTTTATTTTGATCACTATTCCTATAATACAAATATATATTTTCTGTATCGGGCTGGGTTTTTTTCTTGCTCAGGCTGCTGTTTTCTTCAGAGATGTGGTCAACATATGGAGTGTTGTTACAACCGCATGGATGTATCTTAGCGCAATATTTTATCCTGTAGATATTCTGCCCGATAAAGTACAATACCTTGTAACACACTTTAATCCATTATATTTTTATATTAGGCTGTTCCGTAATTTTATATTAGGCGGTGAAGGCAGTATGGAATATATGCTCCGTGGCGCGGTTGCGGCAGTTCTTATGTTGATAATAGGGATAACATTTTTTTCACATAACAAAAATAAATTTATTTTGCACATATAGGAGCAAGAGTTGGGAACGATAGTTATTCAGGTAAGAAACGCCACGGTAAAATTTAATATGGCTTCGCAAAAAGTAGATAATCTTAAAGAATATTTTATTAAACTTACCAAAAGACAGCTTCGTTTTAAAGAATTATTGGCTCTTAAAGACGTAAATTTTGAAGTAGAAAAAGGAGAATCATGGGGAATTGTTGGAAGTAACGGCGCAGGAAAATCAACCCTGCTAAAACTAATCTCTAGAATAATTGGTCCTACTTATGGATCTGTAACGGTAGATGGCAATATATCGCCGATACTGGAACTTGGAGCAGGGTTTGATAATAATCTAACTGCCATTGAAAATATCTATCTTCAGGGTGCGTTACTTGGTTATAGCCGAGCTTTTATGCAGAAACATTTTAATGAAATTGTAGAGTTTTCTGAATTAACGGATTTTATAGAAATGCCAATAAAAAATTATTCTACCGGGATGCGGGCCCGTTTAGCTTTTGCAATTGCTACAATGGTAAAACCTGAAATACTTATAGTTGATGAAGTTCTTTCTGTAGGAGACGCTGCTTTCCGGCGTAAATGTGAAAATCGTATACAGGAAATGCTTGAAAGTTCAGTAACTTTGCTTCTTGTATCCCACAGCGCTACGATAATTAGAAAATTATGTAAAAAAGCTATTTGGCTGCGTAAGGGAGAAGTCGTTATGACAGGTGATGTAAAAGAAGTCTGCGATGCTTATGCAGAGTATTATAAATGAGTTAAGGAGCCTAAAATATGAAAGGCATTATTTTAGCTGGAGGAACCGGTACTCGGCTTTGTCCAATTACCAGAGCTATATCAAAACAAGTATTACCTCTTTATGACAAGCCTATGATCTATTATCCCCTTTCGGTGCTTATGCTTGCCGAAATACGGGAGATATTAATCATTTCTACCCCAAGAGATGTTCCCATTTTTAAAGAATTATTTGGAGATGGAAGTTGGCTTGGATTAAAATTTGAATACAAGATTCAGGAGAGTCCCAGAGGTCTTGCTGATGCGTTTATTTTAGGAGCTGATTTTATTAGTAAAGAGAGTTGTGCTCTTGTTTTGGGAGACAATGTCTTTTATGGCAGGGGCTTCAGCCGTACCCTCAGGGAAACACGGAACTGTATTGAGAAAAATGGAGGGGCGACTATTTTTGGTTATTATGTTAATGATCCGAGTGGTTATGGGGTAGTGGAATTCGATGGTAATAATAAAGTTATTTCCATTGAAGAAAAACCATCTAAACCCAAAAGCCATTATGCAGTTCCTGGTCTTTATTTTTATGATAATTCTGTAATAGAAATTGCAAAAAATGTAAAGCCTTCTGTCAGGGGAGAGATTGAAATTACGGATATAAACAATGTATATCTTGAGCAGGGTAGGCTTAATGTTGAAGCTCTGGGGCGAGGTATGGCGTGGCTGGACACTGGTAATGCTGCCAGCCTTTTAGAAGCTGCCAACTTCATAGAAGCAATTCAGAAGCGGCAGGGTATGTATATCTCCTGTATAGAGGAAATAGCGTATAACAAAGGGTGGATAAATAAAGAGGATTTATTACAGCTCGCCCAAAATTATAAGTCCGAATACGGCGAATATCTCAAGTATATTGCAAAGAGTACCTAAATGTCTTTTACTTTTACGCCCTGTAAAATTGAAGGTTTATATGAAATACTGCCTAATGTATATAATGATCGGCGGGGAAATTTTTTTGAAAGTTATTCTGAACGGGATTTTTATGATGCAGGTATTACTGTACGTTTTGTTCAGGATAATCAATCCCGATCGTGCAAAGGTACTCTTAGAGGATTACATTATCAAAAACAAAATCCCCAAGGCAAGCTTATCCGGGTTGTAGAAGGTGAGGTATTTGATGTAGCAGTGGATATGCGTTGTGGCTCACCTACACAAGGCAAGTGGAACGGTCTTATATTAAACAGCGAAAAAAAGAATCAATTATATATCCCGCCTGGTTTTGCTCACGGGATTCTGGCATTAACAAGTCAGGCTATCCTCGCTTATAAATGTACGAATTTTTATCACCACGAAGATGAAGGCGGTATTATTTGGAACGATCCCACAATAGGAATCCAGTGGCCGGATATTGGAATGGAATATATCCTTTCTGAGAAGGATAGAAAATTACCTTTCTGGGAAGAGATAAACAAATGATTTGGCTCATGGGTAATAAAGGGATGCTCGGAACTGAACTTACCTTACTATTAAAAAAAAACAAACTTCCTTTTGTTGGGACGGATCGGGAAGTTGATATTACCGATTATAACGCTCTTAAAAAATTTTGTGAAAATAAATCAATTAATTGGATAATTAATTGTGTTGCCTATACAGCAGTAAACGAAGCTGAAGAAAATATAGAGCTTTGCCGGCGTATAAATACTTTTGGAGCGGGTAATATTGCTATTTTAGCAAAATATATAAATGCAAGATTAATTCACATTTCTACTGATTATGTGTTTGACGGCAAAAAAGTCGCTGGTCAGGAAACGCTGCATCCATACCGTGAAGATGATGAGACAAATCCTATCAGCGTTTACGGATTATCTAAAAGAGACGGAGAAATTACCGTTCTGGAAAATAATCCCGCATCATATATTATCCGGACATCATGGTTGTACGGAAAATACGGTAATAATTTTATACGTACAATGCTTAAGCTAATGAATGAAAGAGATGTAATCAAAGTTATAAATGATAAACGAGGGAGCCCAACATGGACTTATGATCTGGCTTTTGTAATTATTGATTTAATTAGACAAACAGACGAAGGTAGTGCCATTCCTTATGGTATATACCATTACTCAAATGAAGGTAATATTTCCTGGTTTGATTTGGCAATGGAAATCTATATCAAAGGTCGTGGCTTTGGTCTTTTAACCAAAAACTGCGATGTTATACCCTGTAACAGCGATGATTTTCCTTACAATATAAAACGCCCTGCTTATTCAATACTTGATAAAACAAAGATTAAATCAACTTTAAAAATAAACATTCCTTTGTGGGATGAGAGCTTCCAAAAATATCTTATTAATAATGAGGTTGTCTTGTAAATATGCGTAAGTTAAAGAACATTCTTGTTACAGGAGGCGCAGGATTTATAGGCGCTAATTTTACCAGGCTTTTATTTGGAGAAGGCTCTGTTAAGTTACAGGCTATAGAGTCTGAATTTAAAGGCAGAATAATAAATCTGGATGCTCTTACATATTCAGGAAACATTACGAATCTTAAAGAAGTAAATGAAAAATTTGGAGAAGATAGGTATTTTTTTGAACATGGCGATATATGTGATCAGGTCAATGTTGAAAGGATATTCCAAAAATATAGCATAGATACGGTAGTACATTTTGCTGCCGAAAGCCATGTTGATCGTTCTATTTTGACTCCCAAAGCCTTCGTGGAAACAAATGTGATAGGGACTTTTACTCTACTTGAAACTGCAAAAAACTTTTGGAAAAAACAAGATGGTTCCTATAGAGATGATGTATTGTTCCATCATATAAGCACCGATGAGGTATACGGATCTTTGACAGAAACTGGTTATTTTATTGAAACAACCTCCTATGATCCCCGTTCGCCTTACTCGGCAAGCAAGGCGGCAAGCGATCATTTGGTAATGTCTTATTTTCACACTTATGGCTTGCCAGTAACCCTTTCCAACTGTTCCAATAACTACGGACCGTACCAGTTTCCGGAAAAACTTATCCCCTTCATGATTCTTAACATACTTTATGGTAAAACCCTTCCTGTTTATGGAGACGGAAAAAACATCAGGGACTGGTTATATGTGGAAGACCATAATGCCGCTGTTTGGGCTATTTTACAAATGGGTAAAAATGGAGAAACGTACAACATTGGCGGCGATAACGAGTGGGAAAATATTAAACTGCTCAATGTCCTTATTGATATTGTAGCAAAGAAGACAAATAAAGATACCGAAAAAATTCGATCCTCTATAAATTATGTAAAAGACCGGCCCGGACATGACCGGCGTTATGCTATTGATTGCTCTAAAATAAAGAAAAAACTTAAATGGAAGCAAACATTTAACTTTGAAGAAGGGCTTGAGCGTACCGTAGATTGGTATTTGACCAATCCTGATTGGATTAGAAATGTTCGTTCTGGTGAATATCGGAAGTGGGTAGAGAGGAATTATAATGGGCGATAATGAGCGCCGTAACGATCCCATCACCGTTACATCGCCTTTGTTGCCGCCTCTGGATGAATTAATTCCTTATCTGGAAGATATTTGGAAAAGGAAATGGATAACAAATAACGGTTATTATCATCAGGAACTGGAAAAAGCTTTGTGTGCATACTTAAAAGTACCCTACATAAGTTTTTTTACCAATGGTACATTGCCGATAATGGTAGCTCTACAAGCTTTGAATATTACAGGAGAAGTCATTACTACACCATACAGTTTTGTGGCGACTACACATTCAATTTGGTGGAATAATAATAAACCTGTTTTTGTCGATGTAGAAGAAGATACAGGAAATATAGACCCTGATAAAATAGAAGCGGCGATTACATCAAATACAAGTGCAATTATGCCTGTTCACGTGTATGGTACGCCTTGTAACATAGAGAAAATTTCCTCCATTGCCGGTAAGTACGGGTTAAAAGTAATTTACGATGCAGCCCATGCCTTTGGAGTGGAAAAAGACGGCAAAAGTATTCTTAATTATGGGAACCTGTCTACTCTCAGTTTTCATGCCACAAAGACCTATAATACTTTGGAAGGCGGCGCACTAGTCTGCTATGACGAAAAAATGAAGCAACGAATTGATTATTTAAAAAACTTTGGATTTGCAAGTGAAACAGAAGTAGTAATGCCGGGAATTAATGGTAAAGTGGATGAAGTTCGTTCAGCATACGGTTTGTTAAATCTAAAATATGTTAATAAAGCCATAGAAAGACGCAGAGATATTTCCCAAAAATACAGGCAGGCTCTGGGCGGCATACTTGGAATCAGATGTATGGAGGATATGCCGGGTGTAAAATCCAATTATTCCTATTTTCCGATATTTATTAATGAAGATAAATATGGTATGAGCCGGGATGCCTTGTACGAAAAATTAAAAACAAGAAATATTATGGGGCGCCGTTATTTTTATCCCTTGATTAGTTCATTTCCGATGTATCAAATGCTTGATTCAGCGGCATCTTCTAATCTTCCTGTAGCTACTAAACTTGCTGACAGTGTTATTTGTCTTCCCATGCATCATGGGCTGATCGATGACGAAATAAATTTTATTGTTTCTGTTTTGGGTGAACAATAGTATGAAATTAGGTATTATGCAGCCGTATTTTTTACCATATATCGGTTATTGGCAGTTAATAAAAGCTGTTGATACCTATGTGGTTTATGATGATGTTACATATATCAAGGGCGGCTGGATTAATAGGAATAACTTTTTAATAAACAAGCAGAAAAAAATGTATACCATTAAATTAAAAGATGCCGGATCATATAAACTAATAAAAGATATCGAAATTTTAGATGATTTCGGTAATTTTAATAAAATGTTACAGACTAATTATGCAAAAGCTCCCTATTTTAAACAGATTATGGAATTAGTAAACCAGATAACATGTTTTGATAAATCAAATTTAGCCTTGTTCCTTAACAATTCCATACTTGCAATAAATAGGTATTTGAATATTAATACTAAGGTAATATTATCATCGGAATTAAATAAAAATGAAGTTCTTAAAGGAAAAGATAGAGTTATATATATTTGTAAACTGCTTAATGCAACTGATTATTATAATGCTATAGGCGGAGTCGAATTATATGATAAAAACGATTTCTCAATAAATAACATTAATTTACATTTTATAAAAACTGGCGTAACGCCATACAAACAGCTAAGTAATGATTTTATTCCAGGGTTGTCTATTCTTGATGTTATGATGTTTAATTCTGTTGAAGATATTCAAAATATGCTTACTGATTATATTTTAGTATAGGAGAATAACATTGGCGCGAACATGGATTGATCGTGAAAAGGAATCTGGCTTTACATTCAAAACCGGTGAGAGACGTATCATCCTACTTTCACATTATATATCACCGGAGGATAAGTCGGTTATTGATCTGGGAGCTGGAAATTTGTTTTTGAAATCTCTGTTGTCCGAAGAAGTTGATTATTATCCTGTTGATTACACGAGCCGATCAGAAAATACAATCGTTTGCGATTTTAACAAAGAAGAATTCCCCGATGTTACCGCTGATGCAGCTTTTATTTCCGGCACTTTAGAATTTGTAAATGATCCTGAATGGTTTTTATCTGAAGCCGCGAAACGTGTGTCTAAAATAATATTATCCTACAATACCGTTCCGGATAACACGCCGGTTAACATTGAAGCCAGGCGTCAAAACGCATGGCTCAATGATTTAACAAAAAATGATGTTATCAAAATTATGCACAGTAAGGGGTTTTTACTGGACAGGAATAGCGCTGTTTTACAAAATGAACTTGTATTTTGCTTTCTTAAAGCATCACCAGAAACACTCAACCGTAATTATTTTTGTCCCGGCTGCGGAGCTTGTACAAATGTCTGCCCTGTAAATGCACTACTGATGACACCGGACACCGAAGGTTTTTATCGCCCGGTAACGGATGTTTCAAAATGTACAAGTTGTGGTCAATGTGCTGATATTTGTCCTGCTATAAATACACCGAAGTATGAAACAATAAAGAATCCAGAATGTTTTGAGTTTATTGCAAAGAATGATGAAGTGTTGTATCAAAGCTCGTCGGGTGGTGCATTTACCCTGATGGCAAAAAAAATACTTCAGGATGGCGGCTTGGTTTGTGGAGTCGCATGGAGAGATGATTTTTCTGTAGCGCATATAATGATTGACAATGAAAACGATCTGCATAAAATTCAAAAATCTAAATATATGCAAAGCTATGTAGGTGATATCCATAAGCAGGTAAAGACCAAACTGGAATCAGGAAAAACGGTGCTTTTCAGCGGCTGCCCTTGCCATGTTGCCGGGTTACATGCTTTTCTAAAAAAGACATACGATAATCTTTATTCAATAGATTTATTATGTTCTAATGCACCCTCATCAGGTTTTTTTAGAAAATATTTACATGATACATTTGGAGCAGGCCGAATAAAAAAGTATGAATTTCGCCATAAAGCAAAGGGTTGGAATGATCATACACATGCTATTCAATTTTCTGATGGAACTGCGTCCGTAAGGCGTTTTGAGGATGATCCATGGCAGCGCGTATATCACAAACGTTTAATGAGTTCTGATGCCTGCAACTGGTGCCGCTTTTCTCTTGTTCCGCGTCCTGCCGACCTTACAATAGGTGATTTCTGGTGGATCGATAAAAATGATAAGAAACTCGATCCAAATTACAAAAAAGGTATAAGCGCTGTCTTAATCAATAGCGCCAAAGGGCAAAAGCTGTTTGAGGCTATTATGCCTGAAGGCAAGGTTGCAAAGAAAGTACCAATAGAATGGCTATGGGGTAATGGCAGTGTTTTTAAGGTTAGGAACGGCGAGGTAAATGAAATGCGTGATAAGTTTTTTTCGCTTATAAAAGGAATGACTTTTCCTAAGGCAGTGGACGTAGTAACAAACAAACATTTTGATATTGGTGTTATGGGTTGGTGGTATGGAGCTAATTTCGGTTCTGTGTTGACTTATTACGCTCTGCATCAAGTACTGGTGAATATGGGATATTCTGTATTAATGATAAAGGAGGCGATAGGATATAATGAACGAACAGAAATGCCTGACACATCCAGCACGATGGCTTTTGCCAGAAAACATTATTCTTATTCTCCGCATCGTCACTATAACGACTTTGCTCAATACAACGAAAAATGCGACATATTTTTAACAGGCAGTGATCAGCAATGGAATTATAAAGTTCCATTTGTAAACGAAGATTTTTTCCTGAATTTTGTGGAAAGTGACAAGAAAAAAATCGCTTATGGTGTGTCATTTGGACAAAAAGAACATAATCCTCCACGTAAAGTAAAAAACCGGCATTCATATCTAATTCAGCAATATGACGCTATATCGGTACGTGAAGACTATGCAGTAGATATTGCGAAGAATATTTATGGCGCAGATGCGGTTAATGTGCTGGACCCAGTATTTTTGCTTGATACTGAAGAATATAATATGTTGACAAAAGAAGCTACATTTAGGCACAAAGGAGATTTCTTGGCAGCATATATACTGGAGGTAACACCGGCAAAAAGAGATATAGTATGTGAAATAGCTCGGCGTTTGTGTCTTGATGTGGTAGTAATTCCAGATATAAGAAAAACCTGGAGTGCTGACGTTAATATCCGTAATGAGGCAAAGAATATATTTGGAGAAATAACTGTACTGGATCACATTACCCCGGAGAATTTTATTTATATTTACAGACACTGCAAGTATGTAGTAACGGATTCGTTTCACGGTACATGTTTTTCTTATATTTACAGAAAAAGTTTCTCTGTTTTTTACAATAAACTTAGAGGAGTTGATCGTTTTAAATCTCTGATGAGGATAATTAAACTGGAAGAACGTCAGATTCACGAAAATTTTGATGTTAACAGTATTACAGATAAAATGTTACAACCAATAGACTTTTCGTATGCTGAATCGCAAATTACTGCAATGCGTGAGAAGTCTGTCTCTTGGCTAAAAAATGCGTTGGAAAAGCCTAAAGAAAATAAGCCAACCGATTATGGTTTTTTTAAAACTGATATTAATACATTCAACTCAAAATTAGATCACATGGCGCTGCAGTTGTCGACCTTGCGTATGGGTTTGGAGACGGTATTCCTTCCTTTAGAAGGACCTCTTGCGACTTTAGCTCTGCTTACAATACGAGAGAATAAATTCCAAGCTTACTTGAACATATTACCATCGTTGGCGAAAAACTTCCTTGTTATTATTGCCGTAAGGGATACTCCTGGTTATCATATTGATAGAGGGATTGTTCTACAGCTTCAGAAAGCGGGGTTCAAAGAAAATTTACAATACAAGCATTTGTGTAGTTACATTGGTGTGATTGACAAAGGAAAGCTTATGTTTGAATCTTTGAGCAAAATCAATGAACAAACGCAATGGGACTCTAAAATTGATTCGTATCAAATAAAAGTTGTCAGCAGAGTATGGGGTAACGGGGATATAGCGGAAATAAAAATAAATGATATGGATTATGCAGTAAACGGACGCGGGTTGAATATTGTTACCTTTGATAAAAGATCGGGCTGTTTTATAGATTCTGTGTGTTTTGATACCCATCTTTCGACATGTGATTGTTCAAGGGGATCAACACAAAAATGGGTTGAATGGTTTTCTTTTCGTGCTGCTACGTTTCATCGGTTGCATGATAAAAATAGATATTTAGATATTCATAAAATGAAGACTAAAATGGAAATTAAATCTCATAAAGATAAAAAGGAAGGTATTATACGACAGGGTTGGGGGTACTTAAAGTTAAATGGATTTCGTAAGACATTGTGTAGGGTAAAAAAATACATGAGAGAAAAGTTACGATAAACGTTGATGGACGTTACAAATGAAAAAGCTTTAATATGGTAAAGTCTGTAAATAAGAATCACGATAAACATTGATGAACGTATAGAATTAATTTTATCAAAGAGGTGTAATAATGAACCAGCCAAAAATTATTGCAGAAATAGGTTGCAACCATAAAGGCGATATGGATATTGCCAAAGAAATGATAATCGCAGCCGCAGTTTTTTGTAAAGTTGATGCAATAAAGTTTCAAAAGCGGAACAATAAAGAGTTATTAGTAGAAGAAGAGTATAATGCTCCCCATCCAAATTCTGCTAATTCATACGGAGCCACATATGGTGAACACAGAGAATACTTGGAATTTGATCTCGAACAACATAGACAGCTTCAGGAATGGTGCAAAGAAAATAATGTTGAATACTCAACGTCAATTTGGGATGTTACATCCGCAAAAGAAATATGTACATTGAATCCAACATTTCTAAAAGTACCATCTGCATGTAATCTTAATAAAGAACTTCTGGAATATTTATGTGATAATTATAACGGCGAGGTTCACTTATCTTTTGGAATGACCACAAAAGAAGAAGAAGAAAATATTATTTCCTTTTTTGAATCAAAAAATAGAAATAATAATTTAGTTATTTATTCCTGTACTTCCGGTTACCCGGTACCATTTGAAGATATTTGCTTGTTGGAATTAACCCGAATGCGAACAAGCTATGCATCTCGTGTAAAGGCAATTGGTTTTTCCGGGCATCATCTTGGAATAGCAGTTGACGCGGCGGCAACTGCCCTTGGCGCAGAATGGATAGAACGGCATTTCACCCTTGACAGGACATGGAAAGGTACGGACCATGCAGCATCATTAGAGCCGGATGGATTAAGAAGGGTATGCAGAGATTGCCGCAATGTATACAAGGCTTTACAGTATAAAAAAGAAAGTATACTGGATATAGAAAAAATCCAACGTGATAAATTAAAAAAGAATCAAATAAAGTGGCTATAATTTGCTTGTTTTTTTATTAGATGTATTATAAAATCATAAACAGACTTCAGATAAAAGGGAGATTAAATAACCATGTTTGACATTGATTTTTACATGAATGTTAGCAATATTCGTAAAGAACTTGAATCTGGTAAGAAAATTGACCAAGAATTCCTTGTTAATGAATTTGAACGATTACGAAATAAAAAACCTATTGTATACAATATAGAGACAACAAATGCTTGCAATATGACTTGTAAAATGTGCCCACGAACCACTATGATGACACGTTCTATAAAAACCATGAATTTTGATGTTTTTGTAAAAATAGTAGAACAATTAGAACCTCATTCAGAACAACTATGGAACAAATGGATTGATTTTGTGAAGCAAGAATACGGCATATTTGAAAATGATATGAGCGAAAATCATTTTTTCTTATATATTATCCCAAAAGTTATTCAATTGCATGGTTATGGAGATCCACTTTTAGATATTAATATGTCTAAATATTTAAATTTATTGGAAAAAAAGGGTTTTTATTCATATTTTAGCTGTAATCCTGCTAATATTGATCTGGAAAAAACTTACGAAATGATAGATTCTGGTCTTAATTACATAAAATATTCTATAGAGAGCGTTGATGACGAAACTCATAAGGAAATTAGAGGCGCAGCTTCTAATTTTAATCAAAGTTATGAAAACATTATAAAGGTTTTAGAATATAAAAAAGCAAAAAAAGCAAAAACTGTCATTATAATTACTATGTTAGATTTAAACAGAAGTACACAGGAACAAGACTATGAATCGCTTAAAAAGGCCTTCTCTAACAAAGACGTATATATTTATTTAAAAAGTGAAGACCAGCAGTGGTACAGAAAAGATTACCATGGAACCAATTCTATACATTGGTCTGAATTCTGCAAGCATCCTTGGATGTCGATGACTATAAAATCGAATTGCGAAGTCGCAATGTGCATGGAAGATTTTAACAATGAAATCATACTTGGGAATGCAGAATCTGAGGCGCTTTACGATATCTGGAATGGTGAAAAATATGCCGAATTCAGGATGCAACATTTTAATAAGATTCCATTTATAAAGTGTACAGAAAAATGTGACATGAAATTAGTTGGTGATTACATTACTCCCAATTAATGATGATCCAATGGAAAAATTGAATGTGCAAAATTAGGAAGTATTTCGATCAAAAATTAATATCTCTTATTGTGTATGATTTTGATGGTGTAATAACGGACAATAAAGTGATTGTCAATGAAAATGGCAATGAGTCTGTAACTGTCAGTAGAGGCGACGGCACCGGTGTCAAAATGATCAGAGAAGATTTAAAAATAAAACAGGTTATTATTTCAACAGAGAAAAATCAAGTAGTGTCAAAAAGAGCAGAAAAATTAAGAATTGACTTTTTGCAAGGAGTAGATGATAAACAAATTGTTCTTGAAAATTACTGTACAAAGCATAACATATCATTAAAAAATGTATTATTCATAGGAAATGATTTAAATGACTATGATGCGATGAAGATATGTGGTTTTTCAGCTTGTCCCATGGACGCAGAATCTGAAATTCGTGATTTTGTTGATTTAATAATACCAGTAAATGGAGGTTGCGGGGTAATACGCGAATTATATAGGCTGTTGGCAAAAACAGAGGACACTAATGAAAATAAACAAAATGCCGGTATTATATCATCAATAAAAAAAGGATTGGTATATGCTATTATACCGGCACGTTCCGGCTCAAAGGGTGTTAAGGATAAAAATATTCGAGCATTAGACGGCTATCCTATGATTGCATATACAATAGCGGCCGCAAAGCTTTCAAAATCCATTGATAGGATTATTGTTTCTACAGATTCAGAAAAATATGCGGAAATTGCTAAAAAATATGGTGCAGAAGTGCCTATACTCAGACCGGATGAAATTTCACGGGATAAATCTTCTGATGTTGAATTTATGCTTCACATTATAAATTGGCTTTATAATAATGAGAGAGTTCTGCCTGAATTTTTTGTTCATTTGAGACCAACTAATCCTCTAAGAGATTCCGACATTATAGATGATGCGGTTGCCCAAATGAAGCTTAATGATTCAGCAACGTCATTGAGATCGGCTCATTCTTCAAAATTCACGCCTCACAAATGGTTTATAAAAAATAAAGACGGGTACTTTGACACAGTGATTTCTGAATTATCTTTGGATGATGCTAATAATCCAAGGCAGGATTTTCCTGATATTTTTATTCCTGATGGTTATGTAGATGTTTTAAAAACTGGTTTTATTATTGAAAACCAAAAGATACATGGCGATAAAATGATTGCTTTTGTATTACCAGATAGTATTGATATTGATTCAAAAGATGATATTGATAAGCTTGAAAAAATAATCAAGGATAGCAATTCAAACGCCTATAAATACTTGAAAAATAATCATTGGGGATAAACACATGAAAGTGTTAATGATTGGTTTGGGAAGCATCGGGCAGCGTCATTTGAGAAATTTGAAACGGCTTATGGGCGATAATGCGAGTTTTACAGCTTATAGATCAAGAGGGTTGAATATTACTTTTTCTAATGACATGAAAATAAGAGAAGATGTAAACCTTGAAGATGAATATGGTATAGAGTCTTTTTACGATTTAGATGAGGCATTAGCGCAAAAACCTGACGTTGCTTTTATTTCCAATATAACCAGCAAGCATATTGAATGTGCTATGAAGGTCGCAGAGGCAGGGTGTGATTTTTTTATAGAAAAACCCATTTCTCACAATTTAGATGGTATTGATAAATTGCTAAAAATTATAGAGGAAAAAAAATTGATAGCTTTTGTCGGTTTTCAAAACAGGTATCATCCTTGTCTGAATAAACTGAAAGAAATTCTAAAAGATGAAAACATAGGTAATGTTTTATCTGCAGAGGCCGTTGTTGGCGAACGTTTAAGAACAATGCACACATACGAGGATTACCGTACTACTTATATGGCTAAGGGCGAATATGGCGGCGGGGTGATATTAAACCAACTTATACATGAACTGGATTATTTACAATGGATTTTTGGTGTACCTTCATCTGTCTATTCTGTTGGCGGTAATTTAAGTGATTTGGAAATTGATGTAGAAGATATGTGTGAGGCGGTGTTTTCTCTAAATTATAGCGGTAAAAAAATACCTATAAGAGTTCACGCAGATTTTTTACAGTATCCGCCATCGCGTTTTTGCAGTGTTGTTTGCGACAACGGAAAAATCAAAGCTGATATTATTGCAAATAGAATTGAGTGGTCCATAGGCGACAATATATATGCTGAAACATTCGATGATTTTATAAGAAATGATATGTTTATATCCGAATTGAAAGATTTTTTAAAATCTGTAGATGAAAGAGCTATGTCCGCCATTAATCTTAGTGATGGAGTTGCAAGCCTGAAAATGGCTTTGGCAATAAAAGATTCGATGAAAGTAAATAAAACAGAAGGGATAAATTATGAATAAATACCCCTATGTTCTATGTTGAGGCAACGCGAGATACGTGATGTCTCACGTAAAAACCTAACCATAGACCTAAAAGTCCCAAGTTAAAAACTAACCATTGAGTTGTCCTAAAGGAGCGGCATAATTTTTGCAAGCGATGTAGCCCAGTTCATCACAAGCTTTTTCAAGGTTCTCCTGGAGATTAACAATGTCCATAGAAGCCTTGTTTTTCTTAACTTGATCTTTATCTTTATCGGAAACTGCAGAATGTTCAAGCACCCTTTTTTATACAGGGTTTAATTTTATACGCATTAATAATATTAATACAAATGTTAATTATACGTATTTTTTATTCAGCGTTCGTAAAAACTAGAGGAAACTGATGAATACCGAATTTTATCAAGTGATGATTTTATTTGCAGTTATAATACTAATTAAACTTTGTGTTTTAATAAGTTATAAGAATCAATTTTATTTCTTTACAACGCCAAGAGAACGTGCTATTTTTTTATTAGATTTTAATAAAAATAAAACAAAAAATAGATTTTTTATTGCATCAGGTAATTAATATATGTCTAAATTAGATATTTGCCATATTTTTCAAGTGCATAGCCATCTTACATTTCTTGTAGCGTTAAAAATCATAGAATTCGAAAAACTCCATACATCCGATTGTGTGTTATTGCAAACGCGAAACTACCGCATTCCAGAAGGGTATACGGTTATTCCTGTATACGATTTGCTGTTTGATATTTACGACCAAAGTAAATTTTATGATGAGAACAATGTCGAATTGTGCAGAGAAAATGTTGCCCTTCTTGATCTGTTTTTTAAAAAGATAACGAGAGATCGCAAATTTCATTTGTATTTACCTGGAATGCAACCCTATTATGCGATCATTATGTTGTCATCGGATGACTGCATCGCATATTCTATTATTGAAGATGGTCTCAGACATTACCTTGCCTCCACAAAGGATTTAACTTTTGGCATGCGTGGAAAACCAGAAGTGATGATGCAGTGCAATAATAGTCGTCTCCTTTATCTTGGCAATCCTCGTCCTTTTTGCTTGGTTGATCATCCTAAGTTCAATCAAGCCTATGTTATCGACAATCAAGCTTTACCTTTTACTATGAATAAAAGTATCGTTGGCAACCCCTTTCTCGAAGAAGAATTCGAAGAGTGTCAGAATGCCGATGTTTTTTTAATCCTCTCAAATTTGCAGCATGGGTATAAACTTGACACAGAGCCATTCCTTAAAACGTTGCAGGAATTGATAGATCTGGAGTTCAGAAACAAAGGATATAAAAAGGTTATCTATAGGTTGAAATGGCTTGCTAATAATGACTATATCAATCATGAAATAAAACGTTTTTTGACATCGCAATGCGATATTCGTTTTGTTGAGATGCCGGATCATTACATTGCAGAGAATGTTATTAACAAATACAAACTCCCCGTCTATTCAGAATACAGCAGCGTCTTATATTATTCGGGAAAGTGTATGGGAGTTATATCGTATTGCTTTGCTCCTCTTTATGGAAGAAATGATCCCAAATTATCAAAGATCGAAGCTTATGACGATTATGTTTCTATTTTCAGTACAGTTTGTAAGATGATCAACACCTTTGCTTCAGCGAAACAATACCTTGCTTCACCCACCAAAAATGTTGAAGTAAATTCTATTAATAATAATGCACCGAATCAAAAAGGAGATACAATGACAGATACAATGATTTGGAAAACTCCGGTACTTCACCGTCAAACACCGAAAGTACTTGAAAATGATATTCATATTGCTGTTGTCACAGACGAAAACTATTTGTCTCATTCATGTGTTCTAATTGCCTCTATTCTTGGGACAGCCAAATCTGGTGTCCGCTATCATTTTCACTTGATCTATGCACAGCCTTTCGCTAATGAAAGCCAAAAAAAACTTGAAATGTTTGAAAAACAAAAAAAAATCAATATTATTCGCCACAGAATTGACAAGGCGAGATTCGATAATATGCGTTTGCCTATTGCTCATATTTCTCAGGCAATGTATTATCGTTTTCTTTTGCCGTCGCTTATTCCAGAGTCAGTTGACAAGGTGCTTTATCTTGATGGCGACATAGTTGTGACAAGGGATCTGGCTGAACTCTTTTCAACCGATTTAGGAACACACTACGCCGCTGTTGTTATGCAGCAAAAAACACGGTGGTGCGTTCCGCCTGCTGCCGGATATTTTAATTCGGGGATGTTGTTATTAAATTTACAAAAAATGCGAGATGATGATATAGAGAGAAAACTGTTTGAATATGAGGCCCAAGTTCGAAACAAGCTGGAAGCTCCTGACCAAGATGTACTTAATGCTGTTTTCAAAGGCAATGTCTTATGGTTGCCATTCAAATGGAACATGATGACGTTAAATAACAGGTATCTTATTCATTTTCGTCATGTTGCCGAAACGACGAAAATATGTACGGTAAAAGAGATTGAGGAGGATATTGCAAATCCTGCCGTTATTCATTTTAATTGTGAGCAGAAACCTTGGAACACTAATAATGATTATACATCTCTTTATTGGAAATGGGCTAAAAAGACCCCTTTTTATAATAAAAAACTTCATGATCAGATTATGAACAAAACAACTTTCTCTGTACTCGCAAAAAAGACTGCAAAGTTCGCTCTTAAACCCTTTAAACCTTACATGCAAAAAATAGTAAATGTAGCAAGTGCCCATCATATATATCTATTGGAACGGTCTTTGATAGAACACGAGAGGATTGCCAACAGTATAGTTGAAGTAAAAAAACAATTGATTGTGCATGTTAATGATATTCTGGATCGTAAAGAACAGGAATTCACAGCCAGACTCCTTGAAACCGAAAGATGTTTTGAAACGGAAAAACAAGATGTAGTTGAAAACATACGACTTAAGTGCGAACAAGAGATGGCGGTACGGCTTACTGTTGCAGAAAAACAATTCGAAGCCGAAAAGCAGGCTGCCGTTAAAGAAGCAGTTGCCGAGACTTGGGCAAAACTTGAAGAAATCGAAGAAAGAATCAGGTTGCAGAGCGAAAAGCAAATAACAGTTAAGCTTGCTGAGACGGAAAAGTTGTTCGAAGCTGAAAAACAGGCCGCCGTTAAAGAAGCAGTTGCCGAGACTTGGGCAAAACTTGAAGAAATCGAAGAAAGAATCAGACTGCAGAGCGAAAAGCAAATAACAGTTAAGCTTGCTGAGACGGAAAAGTTGTTCGAAGCCGAAAAGCAGGCTGCCGTTAAAGAAGCAGTTGCTGAGACTTGGGTAAAACTTGAAGAAATCGAAGAAAGAATCAGGTTGCAGAGCGAAAAGCAAATAACAGTTAAGCTTGCTGAGACGGAAAAGTTGTTCGAAGCCGAAAAGCAAGCCGCCGTTAAAGAAGCGGTTGCCGAAAAGCAGGCTGCCGTTAAAGAAGCAGTTGCTGAGACTTGGGCAAAACTTGAAGAAATCGAAGAAAGAATCAGACTGCAGAGAGAAAAACAAATAACAGTCAAGCTTGCAAATATGGAAAAACTATTTGAAGCTGAAAAACAAGTTACCGTTAAAAAAGCAGTTGCAGAAACAGAATTTCTGTTCCAAAACGATTTGCATCAGCTTCAGGATAAAAATAAACTGCTCCAGCAGAACGTTGACAAACAAATCCGTGATAAGAACCAGGCCGTTAGAGGAGCCGCATCGCTCCAACGCCAGGAAGCCGATCTCAGAGAACTATTCACAGCCCGTTCTCGTCGTCACGTAACCTTCACGCCTGGAAAAATGAAAGTCTGCTATATCGGCGACAATCGTAATCGTCTTAATTGGGGATGCCGGGCTACAAGTATGGCCCTTTGGGAAATGATCCTGACAAATGTTGATTTGGCATCAACAATTGACGGATCATTGACACTCAGTTTTCCGGAAGATTACGGAAAGTATACCGCATATAAAAAATTCTTTCCAGATAATGAAGAAACGGGAAAACGTGATTTTGTTACAACTGATGTGGAAAAAACTGTTGATTTATTCCTGGCTTTGCGTGATGAGTGTCCTCACATAAAACAGGATTTCGAAAAAATTAAGCAAGCTGACGCCATTATAATTAACGGCGAAGGGTCATTTATTGTAATCGAAACCAGGCGGGATATGTTTGTCTACTTGACCTATATCAACCTTGCCAAAAGATTAGGCAAGAAAGTCTTCTTGGTCAATGCCATGTTTACTCACTATTCGGGTATGGCTTGGGAAGAAAACATCATTCCTATTGTTGCCGATGGTCTTAGATCCTGCGATTTAGTCACGTTACGTGATCCCATGTCGTTTCAATATGTGAAAGAATTCGCTCCGGATGCTAATGCACGGTATGTTCCCGATGCGCTTTTTACATGGTACGATAATATACGCTCTGAAAATCCCTCTCTTATAAAGAGTGACACTGTTGCGAGAACCTTACAGGAGCATTCATTCGAGGATTTCGACTTTTCCATTCCTTACCTTTGCGTGAGCGGCACATCCAACAAATTTAATTATGATAATCCCGATACCATTGCCGAACGTTATTCGTCTCTGGTCAACCGGTTAAAAGCATTAGGACTCCCTCTTTTTCTTACGCCAACTTGCACGGGCGATGCCTTTTTGGAAAAGGTGTCGACAACAACGCAGACGCCGCTCCTTCCTGTAATGGTTCCGATCAAGACTGGTGCAAGGATATTAGCTAATGCCCGTTGTTTTATTTCAGGACGTTTCCACCCGTCCATTTTAGCTTCGCTTGGCGGAACGCCGTGTGTGTTTATGGATTCAAATTCTCATAAAACACTTTCCCTGCAGAAAATGTTGGAATACGAAAATCCAAAGGAATATCATTGTAACCTCTCTGACAAAGACATTGAACACATTTACGAGGACGTTGCACGGGCGCTTGATAAGGGAGATGGCGAAAGAGAACGCATTTCCGGTATAGTGAAGAATCTGGCTGAAGAGGCAGTTCTTCTCCCAAGGTTTATCTTGGGCAATACTGTAAGTGCCAAGAGTAGCTCAAAAAAGAAAAGAAAATGAGGAATAATAAATAATAAATAATGCAAAAACGTCCTGTCCGTTTTTTTAACACCACCGGTCCCTGCAATCCCTGGGATCACTATATGCTGCCCCCGGAAGAACGCCTTGTGGGAGCGCAACTTCACCGGTATGTCGGAGATAAACTCTACTGGGTTCTTCATGCGCCGCGTCAAACCGGGAAGACCACTTTTTTGCAAAGCTGGTCTAAGGTAATAAATTCAAGCGGTGAAGCGGTAGCATGTTATGTTAGTTTAGAACGCTGTCAGGGAATACCGGAATCCGAGCGCTGTATGCCCGATCTTTGTAAGGCTGTACAGGATTATGCGGCATTTTCTAATTTGCCCATTCCTGAATTAAAAACTACCGCGCCAAACAGTATGCTTACAGAAGTCTTAACAAATTGGTCGGCGCTCATTATGCCAAAACCGCTTGTTGTTTTATTTGACGAAACAGATGTATTGGAAGGGGAAGCGCTTATATCTTTTTTACGGCAACTACGCGGCGGATTTGCAGAAAGAGGAATAGGGAAATTTCCAGTATCAATTGCGTTGGTAGGCATGAAGGATTTAAAGGATTACATTACAATGGCGAAAGGCGGAATACCTGTAAATCCCGGCTCGCCGTTTAATATAAAAGAAGATTCTGCGACACTTGGCAATTTTAGTAAAGATAATGTAGTACATCTTTTTGAACAAAGAACAGAAGAAACAGGGCAAAAAATAACTAAAGAAGCTCTGGATTATGTATGGGATCAATCTCAGGGCCAGCCGTGGATTGTAAATTCTTTATTTAAAAGGGCTACCATGCGCATTCTTAATGAAGACAGCCGCGAAACCGTAACGCTTGAACATATCATGGAAGCCCGTGAACAGATGATCCTTGCTCGGGAAACCCACCTTGATTCTCTTAGTTATCGCCTGGACAATCCTGAAATCAGAAAAATCATAGAAAGTCTTATGATCGGAAAAACTGATCCATTATTAAGCGAAGGCGAAGGATTCCGCCTGTGCCTTGATTTAGGCTTAGTTACTCGTGAAAAGGGAACGCCCTCTGTATCTAACCCCATATACCGCGAAGTACTTGCGCGTCAACTAACTACCGGTCCGCAGGACGCCATTCCCGAACCCGATTGGCAATGGGAAAAATCCGATGGTTCTCTTGACATGGACGCGCTATTAAAAGAGTTTCAAAAATTCTGGCGGCGTAACTCTGAAATATGGGAAGAAAGAATGAATTACACCGAAGCATTTCCTCATCTGCTTTTAATGGCTTTCATGCAGCGGGTTTTAAACGGCGGAGGCAGGATAGATCGTGAATATGCAGCAGGTCGAGGAAGAATGGATTTAGCCGTAGAATACAATAAAAAGTTTTACATAATAGAAATAAAACTTGTCTATTCTTATGATACCCCCGAAGAAGTTCTTGAAGAAGGGGTTGTTCAGATAACCAAATATCGCAGCAACATAGACAGCAGCGCTCCTGCGTATCTTGTTATTTTTGACCGCCGCCCGGAAACCAAACAAAAACCTTGGGATGAACGGCTTTTCTGGAAAATGGAAGATACGATTACAGTAGTTGGCGCATAATGAACATTTATACATTAATCATAGAAAAGAAAATGGACGCTGCAAATTATTTGTATTTATGGGAGAGAATTTAAAGTGAAAATAAACCATTTAGCTATTCGTTATGGCAGCTACTGTAATTTAAAATGTAAATACTGTGCAGGGTTCACTCCATATTTTAATGCAGAACAACTGAGACAAGTTGATAGTTCACAAACGATACGCGATATTATTAAAATTGCAAGTGTTTGTGAGCATATTGATACACTTAATGTTTCCGGGGGAGAAGCCTTTTTAAATAAAGGCATAGACGAATTACTAAATGCACTGTTAAATATCTCAAATATTGGTAAATTTTACATAGTAACAAATGGCTCATACCCCCCCCCCCCCCCCCCCTCGATCAACTTCTCCACCCCCTAAAACACACGCCCGCTGAAAAAAACTTGTCTACAAAACTATGCTTCTCCACACCAAGA
>Ga0099364_10003571_pt1 | contig 24042 bp, 23 predicted proteins | sample TergutTh196P3_FD_73070 | JGI IMG/M metagenome (GOLD analysis project Ga0099364, IMG submission 73070) | Microcerotermes parvus P3 segment gut microbial communities from Pointe-Noire, Republic of the Congo - Th196 P3 | ecosystem: Host-associated > Arthropoda: Insects > Digestive system > Gut ...
AATTTTGCGAGGAGAATTACCCCGCCGACCGCAAGGCGCTTATCCTGTGGGACCACGGCAGCGGAAGCGACGGAGGTATCTGCTACGACGAGATATATGACATGGATCCCATTACGTACACGGAGCTGAAGGAGGTTTTTGTGGAACTGTACGGGGAATACCCGGACGAAAAACCCTTCGAGCTGATCGGGTTTGACGCCTGCCTGATGGCGACGTTGGATATGGTGAGCCTTACAGCCCCTTACGCGAATTACTTCGTCGCCTCCGAAGAGACCGAGCCCAGCCTGGGATGGACATACGACGAATTTCTCGCCGCGCTCGCCCGGAACCCCGGTATGGACGGCGCGGAGTTGGGGCGCGTTATCTGCGACACGTATTACGACTATCTCAGCAAGGGTGGAGGAGGGGGCTCCGCGACGCTTTCAACTATAGATCTGTCGAAGGTTGACGATCTCAACCTTGCCATGTCCCTGATGTCTTTCGCGTTCTATACGTCGCTCATAGATGAGGAATACGAGCCCTCGGAATTTTTCGCGGCTTTGTCGAGGGGCGCGAAAGAGGCGGACGCATACGGCCAGAGCGGGATGATGGTCGATTTGCTGAGCATGGTCCAGGCCAACGCGCACCTGTTCCCCAACGCCGCCGAAGCCGTCATTGATGCCGTCAAAGAGTGCGTCGTGTACCAGATCGCCGGCCCGTACCGAAAAAACTCCAACGGTATCTCCGTGTACTTTCCGTCGGCGGGAGACGGGTATGGTTTCAGTACATACGAGGAGTCGGCCGAAGCGGCCGGGACAAAATCTCTTTTTTACATGTATGAACCGCTGATACGGGGACAAGTGTCAGATGAAGCTATAGATTTTCTCGAAAATTTCATGGAAGAAGTCTACGCCATGATGAACGATGAAGACGACGAAGATTACTACGACGATGAGGACGATGGCCTTCAAGGGCCGCGGACTGATTTTTTTTCGTTCACGAGCAACTTTCAATTTGCCGACACGGCGAATATGGGCTTCGAAGATCACCCGATCGAATACTTACTGGAGGACGGATACGAGTATATCCAGCTTTCCCTTGGCGGGGACAAGGCAAAATACCTGAAAAGCGTTACTTATGTCCTGGCTCTGTGCGACGAGGACAATATCCCGTTTATATTCTTAGGGGAGGAGTCCGATATTTTTGCGGATTGGGAGGACGGCATTTTCCAGGACAACCTCCGGGGCGTCTGGGGAAGCATCGATGGGCATCTGGTAATGTGGCACGTGACGTCCATCACGGACGAATACATACTCTACGAAGCCCCCATAAAAATTGACGGGCTGCTGTACAACCTCACTGTCGCGTACGACACCGAGGACGCCTCGTACAAAATGCTATCAGCCAAGCTGGACGAGAGCGAGACCGGAGGTATATCGTCCAAAAACGAACGGCTGCTCGTCGCCGGGGATGAGGTTACCACCGTCTTTTTTGCCATGGATAGTGAGAATGGGACGCTGGTTCCCTTCGATAACGAAACTTTCACGATAAGCAGGGATTCCGTGTTTGAAGAAACGACGCTTCCCGATGGAATGTACGCTTTCATGTACCTGATGACGGATTACAGAGACAACCTGTACTACTCGGATATAACGGCGATAGCTATGGAGGACGGCTGGGTTGATATTATTGATTTTTGAATTGTCCCAACCCCCGAACCCCCGGCACGCGTGCCAAGTTGAAAATTCTCCGGCGTATATCGGAACTCTCCCGATATACGCCGGACGCTGTCACTAATACTGATTCAGGACTTCTCAATCAAACCCCTGAAATAGATTTGCGCGAGGCGGATTTGATTCTCGATAAAGTCGTTGTAACCGAGAATTTTTCCGCCATGGAAAGGCATGTGGCAGAACTCGAAGTTGATATACCCTTTATACTCCTGTTTTTTGAGCGCCCTGATAAACGCCGGGTAGTTGGTGAGCACAGGCTGTATCGCCGGGTCGAAAGACATCATACTCAAGCTGCCGTCATCCTCCTCGACAAATTCCGCGTTCGCGTGGCTCAAGACCTGAAGGTCGCCGACGTCTTTGACTGCCTGCTCAAGGTACGCGTCGCTCTGCACATGATCGTTCCAGCCGCAGCAAGGCGCGTCAAAGCAGCATTTCAGATACGGCGAATCGACCAATTTCACAAAGTCCAGCATATCGTGGTATGTGTTTATGATCGGATGATGGTTTTGCAGGGCTAGCACAACTCCCGCTTCCTCCGCCCATTTGACACATTCCCTGAGGCACGCGGCGATGCTCTGGCGAAGCTCGTAATCCAGCGCCCCGTAAAAATGGTGGTACGCTTGCTGTGTTTCGTAGGTGCCGATTCCGTTTTTCATCACTATGCCGCGCCACGCCGCGAACAGACGCAGCACCGGCGCGCCCAGTTCCTTTGTTACGCGTATCTGCTCTTTGACCATCAGCAGCTCGTTTTCGATTTGCTCGGGGACAATTGACGCGAAGTTGTTATTCGCCGCGGCGGCGCACATCTCAAGTCCTTTGCCCGCCACATAGTCCCGGATTTCCCTGCATCGCTTGGAATCCAGGTCGATGGGGGAGCCATGGGGACGCTTGAGGTCGATTTCCACACCGTCGTAACCGTACTTTTTCGCCGTATCGACAAATTCCTCCACGGATAGGGCGGGCCTGTCATTGAACCACACGCCGGAACATGAAATCGAGTAAAGACCTACTTTCATACAAATCATCTCCTCTTCTTTAAGTTCGACCTTCAGTGTCATCTCCGTTTTTGTATTAAGGTTTGAATGTTGCGGGAGGTGTGAAAAATACGGATCAAGATAACCTGATGATTTTTTTCAATGATGGTGTAAAAGATAACATATTGCCAGTTGTGAATCGGCATTTTCCGAAGACGGGGTTGAGGTTCGTAAACGGGATACATCTTGGGAAGAATGGAAATAAGATCAAGTTGCGATTGAATCTCTTCTTCCAGTTGTAATGCTATTTTATATGACGCATTTTCAGTAAGATAGTCAATAATGGCGACTAAATCATCCTGAAATGAACGATGCCGGATAATTTCATATTGCGGTTGTGTCGGATCCATAAGCACGGCTGGCTTGGTAGAATGCCGTTGTTTTAGCGTGTTCTTTTTCTGCGATTTCACCGATGTATTTGATAATCTCGGCGTGGGCTTGTTTGTTAGGAATTAACTCGGCAGTTCCCTCATCCAAGGATTTTAACGTTTCCTTGAGTTGGGTTGTGACCATTTCGTCCCATTGTTCTTGAGTGAGGTCATATTTATCCATACCGCTTATTATATCAAAAAAATCCACGAGCCAGCTCTCGAAATTGGAGACCGGATTATGAATAAAGAATAAAGATGTGCCAGTATGGGGTAGAGTTGGGGAGTTGCTTCTATGGCATTCTGTATGATAATATATGTTCTTGAAGTTATCTTTATAAAAATATCGGAAAGAGGCGCTTTTTTGTTTAAAATACCCCTTGACAAACACAGCAAGCCGGACATAATCCTACGGGGCTACGGGGCTACGGGGCTACGGGGCTACGGGGCTACGGGGCTACGGGGCTACGGGCTATCCATTCTCAAATGTAAATCCAACTAACGGCGCGTCAAAATTTTTAGATACGAATATTTTTTCGGCGGATTTCCAATATGGGGGTCCGCTGATTTCGCATGTGTTTGCGACTGACGTTTAAACGAAGAACAATTTAAGGAGAGATAGAATATGGATATTTCAATTTTAACCAAGAAGATTATTTCGCGAATTTCAGGCCAATCGAGTAAATCAATTAATAATACAATTAAAGATATAAAGCAACATTTAAAAATAATTGAAACAATAAAATCGTCATCCAATAATCCTTGGTTAACGTGGTATGAAGATTATCTTAAAGGAATTTTGAAAATGTCCCAAATCGCACGATTTATTCCAGGTTGTTTTTTTCCATATAGCTATTATCAAAAAAATCTATATATTAGTGCAATAAATAAAATCATAGAAAATGACAAAATAAAATGTAAAGACATAATTTTGCCCACGCCCTGTCAAGGAAGTTTTTACGAAAGTAGCATGTGGGTCGGTGCAATTAAGGATAGTCTTTTTACATATTTATTAGACGATTTAAATGAAGAAACATTATATTCAATAATGTATGATTGGGGTTTTGGTGAAGGTCCGTATGAATATAAGACCGTCCGATTAGAGAAAGGTGATATTGTAATTGATGCAGGAGCGAATATAGGAGAATTTTCAGCTTTAGCTGGGGTTAAAGGCTGCACTGCATACGCTTTTGAACCAATACCAAATATCATAAATACATATCTTTCAAAAACCGCTGAATGGAATCCGAATATAACAATATGTCAATATGCTCTTTCAGATAAGCTCGGCGAATTAATTTTTGATGAAGATTTATCTAATTTTGGAGGTTCATCTTACGTCCGTGAAGTAAAAAATAGTAAAAAAATCAAAGTACAGGCCATAGACTTAGATTCGTTCGTAGAACAAAACAAACTGCCAAAGGTAGATTTTATCAAAGCGGATATAGAAGGGGCGGAACGCGATATGCTCATGGGAGCAAAGCGAGTGTTGAAAGAATTTGCTCCGAAAATTTCAATTTGTACATATCACTTGCCGGATGATCCGCAAGTATTACGAAAGTTGATTCTTGACGCCAACCCTAACTATGTAATTGAGGAAAGATGGAAAAAAATGTATGCGTTTGTACCAAAATGAAGCTTGGCTCAACCCTCATCCCCCCTGATTTATGCAGATATGTTGCACCATAGAAACTGCGCTGAATCTTCGTCATTGGGACAGGCTCGGGCTTTGGGGGCTCCTCCTTAGACTCGCTGCTCTTCTTGGTATATTTTCTCGTCGCGATTATTTCACCGGTCTTTTTATCGAGCCGCCCGATCAATTTTCGTCGTGAACGAGGCTGCTGTTTAACTTTATCCCAATATGATTCACTTTCGTAGACATAGGTTATACCTACTCGCTTGTCTCTTTGGTATATAATGCCCATCGTAATCCCCCCATAGTGATGAAAATATATATCATAACTAGATGAAAGTCTAGGGCTATTTGGATTATTTGTTGATATTATGCCATTTCGGCGAAGTCGTTATGAGTTCATAGTTATGATTTCCGGGAACTTAGGGTGGAGCGTGAATTTATACGCCTGTTGCCCGTGCAGGGTTATGGGTTTCTTGCCATAAATAACGAAGCGGCGCTTACCCATAATCTGCGCCGGCAGCTTGAAACGCTGAACGGCATCACGTTCACAAATGGCGAATGGGACAGTTTTTCAACGAGCGTATAGCAAGCGCCAACGAGGGCATTGTTGAAAAAACTCGTAAGATACAGGACGACCACGTTCAGATAAGGAAGCAGGGTATTATTGATAAGCTGATGATTTTTTTTGAAAAATATTTGGGATTGGTGTAACACTTCCGCGCGAAAAAGCTGTGAAGGATTGCAATTGGGTCTGCAAATAAAGCGCAAGGACCTTGGGGTTCCGCCCCAAGGTCCTTGCTGTATAGCCTTACCCCACATACTCCACCTTACCCGGCAAATTCGGATGCGCTTTCTTCGTGGTGTTTGGCACGCCGATGGCTATTGCTATCGCAAACTCGTAATCATCGGGGAATTTCAGCAGTTTGTCGAAATATTCTTTGCGGAGGCCTTCGAACGCGTAGCGGGGCAGGCCGAGGATTACGCTGCCCAAGCCGAGGGAGTGGGCGGCGAGGGCGATGGTCTGTACGGCGATGCCCGTGTCCACTTTGCTCCATGCCCAGTTTTTTTCGCTGCTGATAAATATTACCGTCGGAGCGGCGAAGAATATGTCTTTCATGTTAAAACCAAGGTCCTCTTTCATATTTTTTTGCGCTTCCTCGTTTACTTCAGCGATGACTTTTTGGTCGCGCGCGACGGTGAAATGCCATGGCTGTCTGTTGCGCGCGCTGGGGGATTCGAATGCGGCCTTCAGAATCGCGTCCAGTTGGTCCTGTGTTATGGGGTCCTGTTTGTAAGCTCGGATGCTCCTGCGGTCCGATATTGCGTCTAGTACCGGATTGCTCATGTGATGATTCCTCCTCTGTATAATTTTTCATGTGAATCGCGAAAATTATAACGCATTTCACGAACCCGAAATGCTTTCCTCTCTTTTGGGAATCATTCTCCATATTTTGTAATTATTCCCATTATGATAATATTTAATTGAGGTTTCAACTCATGCGCCGGCGTGAGGCGCGACGTTGTTGATTAATCCAAAGCACTGACGCTTTCGTCATGCCGTAATAAACGTAAATTTTCCGCTCGCGCGAGTGGAATACAGGGGTGATAAATAATGTCCGGACATTCGAAATGGTCCACGATTAAACGCCACAAGGCGGCTCAAGACGCGAAGAAAGGCGCCGCTTACGCGCGCCTTACGAAAAACATTACTATCGCGGCAAAGGCGGGCGGCGGAGATCCAAATGCAAACTTCGCCCTCAGGGTCGCTATCGAGCGCGCTAAGGAGGGCAATGTCCCGAATGATAACATCGAGCGCGCTATAAAACGCGGGTCAGGCAACCTTGAAGGCGTCGCTTTCGAGGACGTCACATATGAAGGCTACGGACCAGCCGGCGTAGCGGTCATGGTCGAGGTATCGACGGACAACCGCAACAGGACCGCGGCGGATATGCGCACGCTCTTCACCAGGGTTGGCGGCGCGATCGGGGAGCTTGGCTGCGTGGCATGGAACTTCGACCGGCGCGGCGTAATAACGGTAACGGGGCAGGGCGTCGACGAGGATGAACTCCTCGGCGTGGCAATAGAGGCCGGGGCCGACGACTTAAACAGTTCCGAGGACGGCTTCGAGGTAATCACCGAACCCTCCGTGCTGTCGGACGTAGCCAGAGCAATCAGGGACGCCGGTTACGTCGTCTCCAACGCGGAGATATCCATGGAGCCTAAGACAACCGTTATGGTGCGCACGAAGGAGGAAGCGGAGAAGATGCTGAACATTATCGACCGCTTCGAGGAACACGACGAGGTCCAGAACGTTTACTCCAACTTCGATATACCGGACGAAATTATTGCGGCGCTTGGTTAGCGGAATGTTATGTTTCGGGATTGACCCCGGCATCGGAAGGGTGGGTTACGGCATAGTGAACCAGCAGGGGGACGCGCTCTCGGCGGTTGACTACGGCGTTATCTCCACTGAGCCCGGCCCGCCGGTTGCGGCGAGGCTGAAGGAGATATTCGTCAAACTGGAGGAATACATTGCCCGTCACAATCCCGACGTGATAGCGGTCGAACGGCTCTATTTCGGAAAAAACACCACGACCGCCGAGATGGTCTGGCAGGCCAGGGGAGTTTTGCTTCTGGCGGCGGCGAGATACGGCGTCACTCCTTACGAGCCGAAGCCGTCGGAGGTGAAACTCGCGGTTTGCGGCCACGGGAACGCGGAAAAATTCCAGGTGCAGGGAATGGTCCGCAACATCCTGAACATGCAGGAGATACCAAAACCCGACGACGCGGCGGACGCGCTCGCGGTAGCGATAACCGGCCTGTCGATGTCCATGTACGATATGAAAAGCGGCGGTTTTCCCCAATGATCCGCAGCCTCTCGGGAACGGTTATTTCCATAGACGACGGAACCATCTGCCTGGACGTCGCGGGCTTCGGCATAGAGGTTTTCGCCACGGGTTCGCTTCTTTCGTCGGCAGTAGCCGGGGAGCCTATGCAGTGCTTGGCGTATTTGCAGGTCAGCGACTCAGGCATGGCGGTGTTCGGCTTCTCGGACGAGACGGAGCGGGCGTTGTTCCTCGAAATAACTCAGGTCAAGACCATGGGCGGGAAGCTCTCCATCGCCCTGTTGAGGCATCTCGGCGCGCAGGACGTTATTTCCGCAATAATGTCGTCCGACCCCTCGCGGCTCTCCGTCCCGGGTTTGGGAGCAAAGAGGGCTGAACGGATATGCTTCGAGCTTCGCTCTAAAATAGAAAAAAAATTCCCGTCCCTGGGCCAGGGCGGGATTTCTGTGAATATCGTAGGTTCGGTCGATGGCGAGGTCGTCGGCGGGCTTATGGGGCTGGGCTTTTCACAGGCGGAAGCGGGCCGTGCCGTGGCGCTCTGCCGCTCCGAAGGCGGAGAGCGCGAATGGACCGAGGAGGATCTAATGATGTCCGCTTTGAGCAGGCTGCAAAGGAAATAGAATGGCGTCTTCAGACAAACCCTTTGAAAATTTGCGGGCGGCGACCGACGAGGACGCGCTCTCCATAAGACCGCAGGCGCTTGACGAGTTCATAGGCCAGAACGCGCTCAAGGATAAACTTTCGATATTTATTAAAGCGTCTCAAACAAGGGAGGAACCTCTCGACCACACGCTGTTCTACGGGCCGCCGGGCCTTGGAAAGACGACGCTCGCGGGGATAATTGCCCGTGAAATGAAGGGGGCTCTCAAGACCACGTCCGGCCCGGCGCTCGAACGCGCGGGAGACCTCGCGGCAATACTCTCCAACATCCAACTGAACGACGTACTTTTCATAGACGAAATACACAGGCTTTCCCCTAATATCGAGGAGGTACTCTATCCGGCTATGGAGGATTTCAGCCTGTCGATAGTTATAGGCAAGGGCCCGCTCGCCCGCAGCATACGACTCCAACTCCCTCGCTTCACGCTCGTAGGCGCGACGACGAGGCTTGGATTGCTGACGTCCCCGCTGCGCGCGCGTTTCGGTATTGTCGAACAACTGGATCTGTATTCCCCGGAGGAACTGACGCAGATCGTGCTTCGCGGCGCGGACGTGCTGGAGGCTAAGATTACAAAACAGGCCGCCGATGAGATAGGCAAGCGGGCGCGCGGCACTCCAAGAGTGGCCCTGAGGCTCCTGCGGCGGGTACGCGACGTGGCTACGGTGCGTGAAGCCGGTACGATAGAAATATCTCTCGCAAAGGCGGCACTCGACATGCTGGGCGTGGACGAGGAGGGTTTTGACAATCAGGACAGAAAATTTCTGAGCGCGCTCACCGAGCTGTTCGACGGCGGCCCGGTCGGGCTCTCCACGCTGGCGGCCGCGTTGAACGAGGATACCGGCACGATTGAGGACATTTACGAGCCGTACCTGATACAAAAAGGTATGCTGGAGCGCACCCCTCGAGGTCGCAAGGCAACTCGCAAAACTTACGAGTACATGGGGATAAAGCCGAAAAATTCATTTATGCGTCAGTTGACGCTGTTGGAAGACGAGGTTTGACGAAATGGGCCGGACGCTGATGACAATAGGCGCGGTAATATTCGTGGTTGGAGCCGTAATATGGCTCGTGTCGAGGATTGGTATTCCGCTTGGCCGTCTCCCCGGCGACTTGTCATGGGAGGGCAAAAACGTGAAAATTTACGTTCCGTTCGCGACGATGATTATAGTTAGCGTTATACTTACAATAATAATGAACGTTATATCAAGGCTTAGAAAATAGAGGATAAAATTATTTTTGACACATCGGAGGTAAACCATGATTTCGAGAACGCGCTTCATTAAAACTCTCCTGGCCCTGTTGATAGCGGCGTCACTCATAGTTCCCGCACCGGTCGAATCCGAGGCGGCTCAGAACGTCAATATGAAGATCGGCGTGGCCGACGGGGTGTCGAGCGGAAACGTCATGGGCGAGGGGCTGGTCTTCACCGACGCGAGGGGGAACCGCGGCAACGTGAGGAACGGAGCGCTCATCAGGGCGTCCGGCGGAGGGCTCTCCGTCGGAAACACAGTGCTCTCGATGCCGGTGACTGCAACCGCAAACAGCGGGCTGGGCTGGGGCGGAACAAGGTATCGGGGCAAACTCACATTTATTAGGGCGAACTCCGGTTTCACGGTTGTAAATGAACTCGATCTGGAAAATTACCTGCGCGGAGTCCTCGCGAGGGAAATGGGCGCGGATTGGCCGTCGGACGCTCTGAAAGCTCAGGCAATACTTGCCCGCACGTACGCGATCAAAAACCGCGGCAGATTTTCGAGGCGAGGTTATGACTTGGACGCGGGAGAAAACTCTCAAATGTACGGAGGCGTCAACGCGGAGGATACTCGCACTGACAGGGCGGTTTCCGAAACCGCCGGGATGGTGCTTACATGGAACGGACAGCCGGCGGATGTATTTTATCACTCCGACAGCGGAGGGGCAACGGCTGACATAGCGCATGTTTGGGGCGGTTCCAGACCTTATCTCCAGGTCCGTCAGGAGGCGGTGAGCTACACGTCGCCAAACTCGACCTGGCAGACGGCGCTATCACCGTCCGAGGTGACGTCCATTCTCTCCAGGATGAAGCATAACGTAGGCAACGTGCAGTCCATAGGCGTTACCCAAGTCGATAACGCGGGACGGGCCGTTCAACTGACGTTCACCGGAGACAGGGGGACAGCGAACGTGAAGGCCCACGATTTCAGAATGGCCGCCGGTCCAAGGGTGATAAGGAGCACAAACATCCAGGTCACGCGAGCAGGCGGTATGCAGCCCGCGACGAGCAGCATACAGCCGAATACCGCGCCGCCCACGCCGGCACAACCGGCAAGCCGACCGGTCGCCGCGGCGACAGGTCCATCAAGGAATGAGCTTACAGAAATGACCCGAGCGGGCGTATTTACTTCGGCGGAGTTGATGGACATGCTGACACATCCGGAAAAACGCGAGGAGTACATAGCCATTGGGTTGGAGAGAATGAGAGAGGGCGACGGCGCGGCGACGCCTGATACGCCCGCGCCGACTCCCAATCCCATCCCGCCGCCTGCCGCCGGTTCGGGCGATTTCGTATTCACCGGGCGCGGATGGGGACATGGGGTCGGTCTCTCACAGTGGGGGGCAAGGGCTATGGCGGATACAGGAATGAATTACGAGGCAATTTTGGCCCATTACTTCCCCGGAACGACAATCAGCAAGTGAGTACGATTGGATCCATACGATATATCATCTTATGATTATCCGCTGCGACCGGAACTGATTGCGCAGGATCCCGCGGATAAGAGGGATTCCTCCCGCCTGATGCGCCTTGGCAGGACGACCGGCGAGATAGAGCACCTGCGCTTCAGTGACCTACCATTGATTCTCCGTCCCGGAGATATGCTTGTGATGAATGACACTCGGGTGTTCAAAGCCCGCGTGCCGGCGAAAAAAATCCCGGGCGGCGCGGCGGTTGAGATTTTTTTCCTTGCGCCGCGGGGTGATGCACATACCTGGAAGGCCTTAGTGCGTCCGGGACGAAAGCTGCCTCCGGGGGCGAAAGCGTCGGCAAACGGAGTCACGATCGAAATCGAGGACTATGGCGAGGAAGGAAGCCGGGTTGTAAAACTGCCTTGCGGCATAAATACGGATGATTTTTTCCGCCTCTGCGGCCAAACTCCCCTGCCGCCTTACATCAGGCAAACGAACGCGCCCGACGAGCGATACCAAACCGTCTACTCCGACCCGGAGAAGAGCCACTCGGTAGCGGCTCCAACCGCGGGGTTCCACTTCACGGGCGAGCTGCTGGACGAGCTCGCCCGTTGCGGTGTGCAGACGGAGTTCCTAACTCTCGACGTTGGTATTGGCACGTTCAGGCCGGTAAAATCCAAAGACATACGGGAACACGTTATGCACTCGGAACACTGTATAGTGAGCGAAAAGTGCGCGGACGCCATCAACGCGGCAAGAACCGAGGGCCGGAGGATAATCGCGGTCGGTACAACGGTGGTGCGTACTCTGGAATCATTCGCGGATGACTTGGGATTTATCGCGCCTGGGACACACGACACCAATATATTTATCAAGCCGGGTTACAGTTTCAAAGTACCCGACGCGATAATAACGAACTTCCACCTTCCGAAAAGCACTTTGCTGATGCTGGTCGCGGCATACGCGGGTTACGACTCTACAATGAACGCCTACAGGGAAGCCGCGGCGGCACGCTACAGGTTTTTCTCCTTCGGCGACGCGATGCTAATCGAGTGAGCTTTTTTCGTCGAAAAACGCATCGCGGAGGGATGAGATCAAATAATATGATGAAGTCGCCCCCGGATCCTGATGACCTGTTGAGCGTTCGCCGAGAGAACTGCTGCGGCCCCGGTTCGACACCAGAGGTATCGTGCTCTCCATACCCTTCTCCGCCGCCGCGACCGCGCTGTCCCACGCAATCTCGCCGCCCTGTGAGGCATTCTCCCTGAACGCGTTGATTGCCGGATCCAGAACGTCTACCATAGTCTTGTCGCCCACCGACGACTTGCCGAGCGACATTACCCCGGCAAGCCCTTCCATCATCGCGTCGGCAAGTTCCTCCGTCGAGACCTCGGCGGTCGTCCCCAGTTTCTGCCCTATCTTCATAAAAAAAGTACCGTAGAGCGGACCGATGTTCCCTCCGACCACGCTCATAAAGGTCATCGCCACGTCGCGAAGGAGTTCGCCGCAATCCGTGTAGTCCTTATCCCGTATTTTCTCCAAGATACGCCTTGTGCCGCGTCTCATATTAATGCCATGATCGGAATCGCCTATGGCCGCGTCAAGGTTGGTTAGAAAATCCTTCTTCTCCTCTATCAAGGAGTCTAACTTCTCGAAAGCAGCCGTGAACATCCTGATATTGAACGTCATACAACTACCTCCCTTCCCCGGCGCTAAGCCAGCGCCCTTATAGTCTTTCTCATTTTTACATCGTTAACAATATACTGTCAAAGGCGTGAGATTGCAATAGCCGAGATGCTGCGGATGGTCTCGGTGAAATTCGGGATCAGGACGTGTTCCAGAGCGTTGACTCGCCTGCGGGTGCGCTCACCGAACATTTTGTTTCCCCGAATTTTCTACTGCCGTAATATTTTATTCTTTAACTTTCTCACTAAAGGGTAATAACAATTTTTTGAGTTTCCTCGATTTAAGCGTCTTAAAATCAATTGGAGAAGAACTCGATATGTATGCCAGTTGCTCTTTATCTTCCAAAGTCAACGAATTAAACGCTTTGCGCCATGATAAAGCTTCGTTATTTTTGTATTTTTCCCGATAGATGATGTAATGTTCCGGCATAACCGCTATTTCCAAAAATTCTTTTACGTTACCTCCAAAGGCAGCCTCAAAAAAATCAAGACGCAAGCCAACCTTCCCTAAAGTTGCCATAAGGATACACTGAACTCCCCTTAATAAACGTCGATTCCAGTGTTCTCCGATATAGCTTCTGTCCTTTGCGTTCAAAGGAATGTATTTCATCGGAAAGGAATAAATTTTCGTCCCCAATTTTTCGTTTAATTCAACGTTGATTCGTAAACGCTCGTAAAAATCTTCTGGAGTGTCTTCAAAGTTATAAAGCACGTAATTGGAAAGATTAAGGATTCCATATTCGGCCGCTAAGTGAATACATTTCACGTAACGCTCTTTTAATTCAATATGGTCGAATGCAATACGGAGAGGTTTTATCGGAATTTCGGACAATCGTCCCATTTTTTCCGGTGTCAAAAAATTCAAATCCAATCCTTGATTGAAATCCACATACCGTAATCCTCCATTGAGTTTAGCTCCTTTGTAAAAGCCTAATTTTATGATGTCATCAATAATCTGATTGAAGTTAGGCGATGCGAGTACATTATTATCCAGAAGCGTTAAATGTCGCCTCGGTCCATAAAGATCTTCCAGAGTACGTATTTGTTTTTTTAACGGAAGATAGCCGTGAAAAATGGGCTCAATTTTACTAACTGCACAGAAGGAACAGGAATTCGGGCAACCTCGCGTTGCGTAACCTATATAAGCGTTTTCTTGGCCATATGAATAGTCACTTTGTGTCAGAAGGTCATAATCCGGCACTAAATGATCGATGATCGTGGTATCTCCTACATCAAGTACACCTGGGAAATCTAACAATCCTGTAACGATACTTACTCCCGTCGTTTCATGCAGTTCATCTCGCAGTAAAGTAGCGCTTACCCCCCCCACGAAAATTTGTTCAGTTGTTTCTACGAATTTTTTATAAAAATTTATAGTCTTAATCGTTTCTTTCCAGAAAAATGTAAATAACGTACTGATATAGATTCTGTCCCATTTCTTCTCAGGCTTCAAACCAGATGCTATTCCCTTGATGAACTGGACATAGTCGCCTTTGTTTTTATGATAACGAGCAATCTTCATAAGCCCCAGAGGAGGATACTTGTTCTTGTATCCTGGCTCTACCAATAAAATGTGCCGCAAATCAGATTTACCCTTTTATATGTCTGCTTCACTCAGTAAATACTGGATGAAACTCTTTGGAAGTTCTTTTGATTGTAAGGGGATAAGATGAGGTTCCCCATTGGTCATTTTCACATAATCCTCCAAGAATTCTTCAAGTAAAATTTCCATACCGGCGTTCGCATAGGTCTCTATATGCTTCAAAATGCTTTTCTCATCTTTTAGTATGGCAAAATCCATTTTATGATCTTTGAGAAAAATAGCATAATAAGCGGCCCATTCTCTCGAAGTTAAAGTATTTGTAAAAAAACGATCTTCCCCTTTTTTGAGCGGAGTGTTTCTCTTTTTTTTATATGCTAAACAAACGCAGACAAAAAATAATTCATGGAATTCACTGATAACGTTAAATTTTTTTAAATCGTTGTAAAGGGTAGTATATTTTTTTTCAGTTGCCACACGTATTTCCGTATCTCTTTTCATGACATTTTCTCCTCATAAAGCTCAGGGCGGGGTTGTAAGTTTCCTAGCACAGAAGCGAATTCTTCTTCTTTGATGTAGGTATTGCCGTGTTCATCAGGAATTAGGCGGAAGAATTTGTCCCAGCGTCCGCTCTCTAGCAGCCATTGTCCCTCTTCTAAACGAAATTCCGTGTCTGTTGCTAATAAAATCCACTGAGAAGCCCATTGAGGTATGTTTTCTATAAGAGAACGGCGATGTATGGACGATAAACGCCCAAAGGGGGTATCCATAAAAAGGGGCATTTCATAAAGCGTGTCATTTGAGGCAGTTTGTGCCAACGAAGTAATAAAAGCAATGGACAAAATTTGTCTTTGCCCCGCAGAGATATTGGCAAGAAACGGTTTTCCCCATCGATCAAGAACTTGCAATGAAAAGTTATCCTCAACTTTAAGCGTGGAGATATTCTTCTTTCCTTCTTCGTCAAGAAGAATTTTTAACAAACAAGATGCTTTTTCTGCAATAATGGTTTTGATTTCGTCGGAAAAATCCTTTGCAATGCCACCCAACCCTTCCCACGCTTCCCGAACCAGCAGAGCTTGTTTACTGATAACATCCTTTTGTCCTTTTTTCCTTTGTTCATCTTTGAGTTGTTCTTTAAGTTTTTCAATAGAATATTTAATTTTCGTAATCTCATTTTGTGCATTATCTTTTTTAACTTCCAGTTGAGCACGTTTATTTCGTGTCTTTTCTCGTTGGTCTTCCAGAGAAAAAACATCTTCGCTATTGTGTGACTTTAATTGTTCTTTTATTTCTGTCAAAGTGTTCTCGGTAAATATATGTTTGTTTCGCAGGTCAGCGTAATGCGCAAGAAGCGTATCTCGTCTTTGACTTTCCGCTTCTTTGCTTCCATCAATCTCGGCAAGGTAGCGCCACAGCTCCAGTTGTGCATCTTGCGTAGCTGTATCGGTAGTTTTGTCGAACCATTCCCGTACCTTTTTATAGGCATCTGAACCCTCACAAAGTGTCTGTCCGCAGATACAAAATTCTTCCGCTAATAGCTTCTCAATGAAATCTTTCCTGATCTCCGAAGGAATTTCCCCTTTTGATTTATGGCTATCAATTTCATGAAAGACTTCTCCCAGCAAATTTTCTATAGACAATGTAGCAGCCCCTAAAACCAGGGTTTTCATTTTGGTTAAAGTTTCTTCTTTAGATTTTTCGAGCCCAGCCAGTTCTTTTTCCATTCTTAGGCGTTGTTCAAGTAATGGTTTGATATCTTTGACCGCTTCAAAACGACGGTCTAGATCTTGAATTTCAGAAGATGCTTTATCGATTTCTGTCCGCCATTCTTCTATGGTCTGTTCAAGAAGTATTTGCCTATCTTCTTCTCTTTGTAATTGCAGCATGATTTTTTGTATCTCGGGAGAAGCCATTTCTCTAACTTTCTTCTCCAGATCATCTTTGTATTTTTTTAATATACTAATACCGCGCTCAAGAGTATCAATATCCAACAACTTTCTGATCCCCAGTTTTATCTGTTCTTGCTGTTCCCTACCTGCTCGTGTAATACGTTCGATCTTTTCGCCATCGAATAGAAAATAATCTCGCACGCGTTTGTCGAGGATTGATTCTATAAAATCTCTCATTTTATCTTCGGTAATTTTCTTGATGTTCCCATCTTCGTTTATACAGCTTAAACTTACCGGCCCATTTTCCTCACGAAGTTGCTCATTTTTGTATGTTCCATACATTTCTCGTTGCAGCGTATATCTATTCCCATCATGCTCAAAAAGCAATTGAACCCACATGGTGACAGCTTTATCAGCAGACTTATAAAGTGCTGTGGTATTAATCAATTGAATTTCTGCGTTGGAGATATTCCCATCCTGCTCAAGTTTTTTCTCTCCAAAAAGACAATACATCAAAGCTCGGAATATCCCCGTCTTACCGCGCCCATTCTCACCAAAAACCACCACGACATTTCGGCCCGTCTTACCAGTAAAAGTAATAGTTTGTTCGCCCAAGAATTGCCTGAAATTGTATAGAGTTAAACTCAAAAGTTTCACGACACCGTCTCCTCTTTGGTCAATTTTAAGACGTGAGCCTCTAATTGCTCTCGAATCGCTGAATCTGAAAACGGTTTAGCCGCTAATTCCAAAGTTTTTTCCATTAGAATACGCAACGAAGAATCTGGAAAAGAGTTGATTTTCTCTAATATACGTTTATTGATTTGTTCATTCTTTTTCATTGATAAGCCACTCCTCTCGCACATTATTGTCAGCAACTTCCCAAGGTTTTAAATCAATAAGATGACGCATCCACAAAGCCTCAAGAATAGGCAGTATTTTTTCTCTGGCTGCGAATTCGTTTTGTGCGCAAGAAGAAAATTCGGCAAAACGAGGCATCTCTCTTACCAGCAAGCTGCGATTGAAGGACTCTCCGGCGTGGGTAGACTCGTACGGTAAAACCAAAAAATCATGAATCTCTGCTCTGGTTTTCCCCGGAGCTATACGCAGAATACGCCCTCTCCGCTGTATAAATTCTCTTGGGTTTTGACTGCTTGCCAGAATAAATGCCGTCCGTGTCGAAGGGACATCCACGCCTTCGTCCAGGCATCGAATCGCCACCAAAACCTGAATGTAGCCTTCTGCAAATTGTTCCAGTAATTCGCGGCGTTCGTGATTTGAAACGTCGGCTACAAATTCATGACAACGCAGACCCAACGAAGCCAGACTTTTCAAAACATTCTTATGCGTCCCTGGAGCACAATAAACCAAAATATCACGGAGTTCTTCTTTCTGCGTTTCTTGAAGTTGCGCCATTATGTTCAACAAAATCGGTAACTTATTTTCAGCCGTGCCGATAATCCTCGCCCGTTGTATAAGTAACTTTTCGAGTTTATCCTGTGTACCGGGAGGAACGTTTTTTGTTTTTATCAAAACCAACAATGCAGCGATTTTTTGCGATAGCAATTCATATTCGGCACACTCATTTTCAGTCAAGTGAACTATGTGTGGGTGATAGTAGTAAGGGGTTAAAAAACCATTGTCAATAGCAAGAGATAAAGGATATTCGAAACAGGTTTTGCCAAAATAATCCTGTAAAAATTTCGTTCCTTCTACATCATACCAGCGTCTGGGCGTGGCAGAGAGGCCCAGTCTCATTTTTGCATCGAGCAAAGCGGTACGTGAATGAGCGGCTCCTAGTCCATGAGCTTCATCTCCAACAAGAATCATATACGAGGGGTCCAATTTGGACAGAGCTTCATGAAATTTCGTGCTTGTGGCTGTCTTATGTACGGCAACCAGGCAAACATAAGAAACAAAGTTTGTATTAAATTCACGAATTGCGTCTTTGACACGCATATGCCATGAAGGTTCGGAACTTCCACATAGTATGGGTTGAAAACCGAAGCGACGGCATTCGGCAGCCCATTGCTCAAGAAGGTGGAGATAAGGGACTAAGACTATCAAGATACCCTTGCCCATCATTTGGAATTTTTCAACCACCGAGGCCAAGGCTGTTATCGTTTTTCCTGTACCGGTAGCCATTTCAAAAAAACCGCAATATTCCGATTCTACCCAGCTTCTCATCGCGTCTTTCTGATATTCATAGAGTTCAACGGGGCATTGCAACGCCATAAATTCATTTGAAGGAGAGTGCAATCTATACGGTCTCGATTTGTCCTGTTTTAAATTCACTATTTGACGTCGAATCGCTTCAGGAAGAGGGCAAGTCCAAAATTGTTTGTTAGAACCACTCCATAAAGTTTCAAGCCGTTCGCGGTGTTTTTGAAGGTAGGGTCTTTGACCTTCGTTCCACGATGTAAAAACGGAGAAAGCTTCGCCATTCAAAGACCCTTGAATAGAGTCATTCAACGATCCGTGGATGGCCGCCATATCGCCACTTTCATCCGTAAATACTCCAACTTTGTCGTGATAATTCGCGGAAGCGACATGGCGAGGAAGGGCAAATTTCAATGTCATTACACCATCCGCTACCATCCAGGCAAAAACAGTAAGCGTATCTTCTTCAAGATTTTTTTGAAGATCGCGAATATTTTCTTCAAGGATGCGCTTCAAAGTTTCATCACGAGAAGCTTCATCTCCTTTACGCAAAGATTCCCAATCTTTTTCTTCCAATATTGGAGACAGAACCAATCTTATATGACCGCCTCGCTCAATAAAGCCGACTAGTCCTTGGGAAACGAGACGCAACCATCCTGATGTGAAGTAGCCCACGCCTCGAAGATAGTCTATGGAATTTTGCAGAAGCGGTATCTGCAAATCTTCTACCAAACTAAACTCTGAACTGTCGTAGACAGGTAAAAGGTTAATATCTTTCAGCATCTTGAATGTAGAGTACGCCGTCCTGAATTGTCACTTTCTTTTGATCATGCAACATTGACGCCGTAAGCTCTTTTTCTATGACTCCTTCCGTTTGAAGATATTTTTTAAAGTCCGCCAGTAAACAAGCGCCGCCTTCTCTTTCCTTTAACAGAATATACACGAGGTCCTCAAAAGTTTCAATATGAGAAGGATGCGGCAGGCAGATAAAAGCATTACGCGCACTTCCAAGAATCTTAACGCCTTTCAAAGAGTCAAATATATGCGCAAGTAATGTTTGCGTCCATAAAATTTCGTTTTTTAATTGAGGCAATGAGTAGTGATTTAAAATATCTGAAATCAATGCAAAAGGTTTCTCTATATTCAGCGACCGCTCGAATTCTTTTTCGGCGGCGGCATAGACGATACGCTCTTCATCGGAGGTTATTCCCAGCGTATCACCGTGTACAAAAACGCCTTGAGCATAACGAAAGATTTCTTCTTTATGCAGCGCAGCGCGAAGTGTGTTTTCATTAAATTTTCTTTCTCGGACAAAATAATCTTCCAGTTCATCCCATGAACAAAGCTCGCTTTTACTTTTCAACCATTCAATAACCTCATCATTAAAGCCTTTTGTTTTTTCTTTTCCTGCGCGACAGATCCGAGGATACCCTGGATAATCAAGCTCGTCCGGCGCTATTGTTTTCAGTGCGTTATAAAGAATTACGGGATCTGATATCCCCGATTGCTCGCAGGTAATCGCTTTTTCTCCCAATATTCTTTTAACGGATACAGTTCCCAACGATTGCACTAATGGGACAATATGCTCATTCAATTTTTTTAATATGCGAAAGTCAATTTTTAAACTGTTGACGGATACATATTCTCCCTGAGCATTTCTAAAGAGGCCATCAATTCTTGCCAATCCTTGTTGGAATTGATATTCTTTGAGTCCGAGAGTATCGACGGCGAAAGACCGTAGATGTTCAGAAGAAATCACGCCACCGTTCTGAACAACGTGATCTTCAATAACCAAGGTGTAAGGTATACGCGTTTGGAAATTTTTCGTCAGGTAAATTTGTGGATACTTTGGATATCCCAACCTACAAGAATTATTAGAATTTGAATTTCGCAAGCAAGTGTAAAGAGCATATTCCGAGGACAAATCTTTTGTCAAGCATTCTTCCTCAAAGGTTTTCCATGCTGCGCCAACCAGAATTAAAGGAGAATCTATATTTGTTAATCTATCCACCAACCAGTTTTCAATAACATTTATGAGCTCTTTGGGGATTTTTGCATGGTTTGCGTGAATATAAGTTCCTCTATCCCACAAAAGAAACGGTACATCGTCGCGAGTTAACACACCATGGATGCCTCGAGGAGTCAATCGTTGATCTAGGGGGTATTTTTCCTTCAATACCTTATATATCTCTTCGAAATGCATCGGTTTTTTGTTATCACTCAAGATTTCCTCGATTTGCTGTACACGACTTCCTTTTCGGTGCACCCATGTCGTTGAGTGATAAACACTAGCCTCATCAGCGAAAATATCATTCTCGTTTATTATTACCCACTGAAGAAAAGTTTTCGTAAAAGGAAGAGACGCTTCCTTACATTTTTCCTCGGCACAAATTTTATGGAGATAATGAAAAATTTCTTCGTAAGACCGTTTTCTATTATCCTCTTCGAATAATTGATTTAACATCTCTGAGAGGTGACAACATATCACGCAAGGATGTTCCTTATCTATAATAAGCTTTTCCTCGACATCATACGGAAAGGTGAATCGTAATATTAATTCCGAATATTGCCGCTCTGACGGCAATTCATCCTCCCAACCCATAATATCTTTTAAGTAAACCGCTGCTTCATTAATGGAAAAAACACCTCTTGATTCGTGAGTTTTTCTAATTATTAAAGGCATAATTAACTTATTGAAAGGTGAATTATGCTTCTTAGATTCCAGTAACTTTAAACCCTTTTTTTCTATTTGCCGTATTCTTTCACGAGTCACACCCCATTTTTGTCCTAATTCTTCAAGACTTTTAGGTTCTTCGTTACCAAACCCCCAGCGTTGTATCAAAACATCCAGCATACGAGCATTGAATTTTACAGGAATTAAAGACTTAAACATTATTTCTGAAGAAATACCGAATTCAGGTTGAAATTTCCATTTAGACTGAATTTGCATTGCAGTTTCAATAAGTAGATATACATCGGCCAAACAGGATAAGCTCTCAAAAGAAATTCCTTTAGAAGTTAGGATTTTTTCTTCAGAAAAATCCAGAAAATCACGCCAACGCCTCCAGCCATAACCATGAACACGTTTTAAAACATCCGGAGAAACTGGAAAAACCTCTATCAACATATTCTCGATGTGCATTGGAGCAGTAATTTCCCTAAATGACCGAGTTTCCATATATAGATGTTCTTGGAATCCCCCGCAAGCATTTTTCAATATATCGAAAATTTCCGCGCCAAGGTTTAGCGATAACAAATAACTCAGGCGCATTGACAACACACATTCCATCGGGTCATCCTTAAATATGCAGGTACAAGCTAAACGATGCCAAATATCTTCACTTACCTCAATATAGTGAGAAAGAGGTTTTTCCAACATGTCTGATTCCTTATTACAAGCAGTGAGATCAGCCAGAGGCATAGAAAGAATAGATTTTTCGTAGCAAAGGCTAACAGATTGATGTTCGTTCTCGCCTAAAACTTGCGGAGGTCTATTGATCAAATCCTTCGGAGTGGTTGGGTAGGATAATAACAATTCAAGTTCTTGTTTTTCTTGCTCCCACGTTTTGGGCGCTCCGTCAAAAGGGGAGGCTTCATCTCCTATAAAAAGAGGGTGTCGAACTGTAGGTTCAATGGGAGGTTCGGTGAGGGGCTGTTTCCTCAAATTTATGTCATTCAAGTCACTTATTAACTCTTCTATAGGACTTCTGGGGGACTGTCTCCTCAAATTTACACCGTTCAAGTCGCTAGATTGAACGTTCATCAATGCTTCCCTCAAATTCTGTGTTTTAGTCAATATTTCCTCTTTTATTTTCGTAGGTATACTATCTGAGGTTAGTTTTATGTCAAAGATATGGAAAAGAGAATTAACATCTCGGACACCAAGATCGATCACGCAATCAAAAGCCTGAGGAGACAGTGAAGCCAAATATTCTTCAAAAAGGTCATCTTTCGAATTCATTAATCACAACCCGCTCCGCTAAAGATAAAAATGATTATAACCCCACATCAAAGGTAAGAGGCGATGAACCGGTAATAGAACCCGTGGAAAAATTTATTAAGCAAACAAAAACACAAAAAGACGGTATTTGTTTTTTGGCATCTGATGCTATGATTAGCGTAGAGCAGGAGGCGACGAAAATGATACATAACGTGCCGGAACCGGACATCAGCCCGGATTTTACCATCAAGGATATTCACAAAATTAGAGCTTGGAATTATGAACGCCTGAAAGACGCCACAAAAGAAGAGCGTATAGAAGATGTTCGAAAAAGAGCCTCAGAAGGTTTTGCGCAAATAGAAACACTCCGTGCTTTCGGTCGTAATAGCAAGTGAGCGTGAGGATGATACGCCATGATGTCTGTAAGCCGGATATAGGTACAAAGAAAACTCGCAGAGACGTTCTTTCAATTGCCGGAAGATTTGCCCAACGTGTCAAATCAGAGTTAGATGCCGACGCTATTGTATATCTGTTTGGTTCATTTGCCCGCGATGATGCAAATGCGAATAGTGACATTGATTTAGCTGTAATTTCAAAAGAGTTCGGAAAAGATATTTCGGAGGACTATGGTATGCTCGCCGTTTTAGCGTACCACATTAACCCGGATATTGAAGCGTACCCTATTGTTTATGAAGATTGGGTAGATGCAACACCATTTACTAATGAAGTCCGGAAAGACGGGGTGTTGCTATGAGCCTAACTGCGAAACAGCATGTTGATTACTGGCTGAAAAGCGCATCTGAAAATATGATTGACATGAGGTCGAATTTGAGAAGTAAACGCAGAGTGGCTGCTTTGTTTTTCGGGCATCTTGCGATAGAAAAGATGCTAAAAGCGCTTTGTGCAGCAAAACGTGCCGTTATTCCATTTGATCATAAACTGCTGAAACTTGCTAAAGAAGCAGGCATAGTATTATCTCAAGCGCAAGAAATGGAATTAGGTATTATCACAAGTTTTAACATCAACACTCGCTACGATGACTACAAACTGCGGTTTCACCAATTATGCACACCCCAATATACGTCCATGTGGGCTGCAAAAATAAGCGCGTGGTACAAATATCTCAAACTGCTTGTGATACAAGAACGTGCAAAATTACCAAACAAAACTCCTGTCAGGTAGGCCATTGCCGCATTGTGCTTGACGCGAAAGTAAAAACAGCCGGATGCCGCGAGATCTTCGCGGCATCCGGCTGTTTCTTTAACGATTATCGCGCTCTAATGCGAGCGCACTATCTCTTTTACCACCATCAAACGGCTTAACGTGGAGCGTTCGTTTTCCTCCAGCTTCATCGAGATGCTGCGGATGGTCTCGGTGAAATTTGGGATCAGGACGTGTTCCAGAGCGTTGACTCGCCTGCGGGTGCGCTCGATTTCCAGCGCCATCAGCTTCAGGCCTTTTTCCTCGGCGGCAAGCTCCACGAGACGCCTTATTATTCTGTTGAAGCGTTCGAGAGCAACGTCTAGGCTTCCCGGAGACGATCCAAGACCGTAACTCAGTTTGACCAGCCGGTCCTCCAGCGCGTAGCGCGGTATATTGACGCTCATCACATTTTGATACGAGGTCTTGACTGTCGTTTCCCCGCCCGCCATCAGGAGCGCCTGCTCTATCATTGAGGGCAGAGTCTGGGCGCGGGCCATCTGGAAACTCTGAAAGCACATTTGGAGCTCGGCCTCGACCTCCTCGCGCAGACGCTTCACATCGCGCACCTTCTGCATGAATTCCTTGATCAGCGCGTCCTGTTTGTCCTTGAGGAGTTTATGGCCGCGCTTCGCGGTCACCACGCGCTTTTTGAGGCGGGACAGCTCCATTCTGTTGGGGTTTACGTTCAGAGCTTTCGCCACTTGAAT
>Ga0099364_10003572_pt1 | contig 24041 bp, 15 predicted proteins | sample TergutTh196P3_FD_73070 | JGI IMG/M metagenome (GOLD analysis project Ga0099364, IMG submission 73070) | Microcerotermes parvus P3 segment gut microbial communities from Pointe-Noire, Republic of the Congo - Th196 P3 | ecosystem: Host-associated > Arthropoda: Insects > Digestive system > Gut ...
CAGGGCAGAAAAAATTCCGCCGGAGTGGAACCAGCGTATATTGCCATGAGCTTCTGCCTGAGCATTGCCAAATATGGCATTCCAGTCAAAGCTGCCTGGTTTAAGCTGCTGGGCAGCTTCGTTTGAACGGTTGTAAAAAACAACAGGACCGCGTACTCCCTGCCCCCGGTCGCTCCACACTATTGCCATGTTGGGACCGCGTACACCGTCATGCGAAAAACGTTTGTAATAGGGTGTGACCCCGGCTTTTCTTACAGCAGCCTCAACACGCTGGCCTATGGGGTAATCCACCATGGCGCTGGCAATGGCTGTCCTTAGCCCAAAGCAGGATGAAAGGTTAGCTGCAACATTGTACTCGCCGCCGGAAACATGGAGTCTGTAATCATCAGCTTCCTTGAATGGGATTATGCCGGGATCAAGCCTTGTTACAAGAGCTCCCAAAGACAATAAATCATGAACCGTACCTTTTTCTGGTTTAATATGTAAAGATGACATTTTTTTCTCCTTATACTGTATATGTTGATGCGCTTGTTGATCCGCCGGAGCCTGTCCAGTTTGTATGGAAAAACTCACCGCGTTTTTTATCAACACGCTCGTAAGTGTGTGCGCCAAAATAATCACGCTGTGCCTGGAGCAGGTTTGCCGGCAGCCTTTCTCTGCGGAACCCGTCAAAATAGGAAAGCGCACTTGAGAAGGCTGGAACAGAAATTCCATTCTCCACAGCAGATATTACAACCCTTCGCCAGGAGTCTTGAGCTTGTTCAGCGATTTGCGCAAAAAATGGATCCAGAAGAAGGTTTTCCAGGTTTGGGTTTTTGTCAAATGCTTGTTTTATTTTGCCCAGGAACACAGACCTTATAATACAGCCTCCGCGCCACATAAGGGCAATGCCGCCGTAATTAAGATTCCACTTGTGTTCTTTGGCTTTTTCCCTCATTAATAGATAGCCTTGTGCATAGGACACGATTTTTGAAACATAAAGAGCCTTGCGCAGGTCGTTTATAAAGGCTTTTTTATCAGCAGGCATTTTATTTACAGGGTTTGAAAAAACCTTTGATGCTGCCACTCTTTCATCCTTTGCTGCAGAAAGACAGCGGCTGAATACTGCTTCAGAAATCAATGTAAGGGGAATGCCGGAATCAAGAGCTGCAATAACAGTCCATTTTCCTGTTCCTTTCTGGCCTGCTGTATCAAGGATTTTTTCTGCAAGCGGGCTCCCGTCAGCATCCTTATACCTTAGGATATCCCTTGTAATTTCGATCAAATAACTGCCAAGTTCAGCTTCATTCCATTCAGCAAATACATCTCCCATCTCATCATAAGAAAGCCCAAGAATCGACTTCATAATATCGTAGGTTTCGCAGATAAGCTGCATGTCCCCGTATTCAATGCCATTATGTACCATTTTTACAAAATGGCCTGCCCCGTTTTCACCAACCCAGTCGCAGCAGGGCACACCGCCGGAACTGGTGTCCGCAGAGCCGGAGCCTGAGCCAGTATCCGAGTCAACCTTTGCAGAAATTGCCTGGAAAATGGGCTTTACCAATGGCCATGCAGCAGCAGAACCGCCGGGCATGATTGAAGGGCCTTTTAAAGCACCTTCTTCGCCGCCGGAAACACCTGTACCAATATAAAGCAGTCCTTTTGACTCAACATAGGCAGTGCGGCGTATGGAATCAAGGTAATTGGAGTTGCCGCCGTCAATAATTATGTCTCCTTTTTCAAAAACAGCAAGCAGATCTTCAATGGCAGCGTCTACAGGTTCGCCAGCCTTAACCATGAGCATGGCTTTACGCGGGGTTTGAAGGCTTGCGGCAAAATCCTTTAAATTATGGCAGCCCTTGATGTTTTTGCCTTTACCGCGTCCATTTATAAAATCATCAACTTTTGAGACTGTCCTGTTATAAACTGCTGCAGAAAACCCCTTGCTTTCAATATTTAAAACAAGGTTTTCCCCCATAACAGCAAGACCAATTACCCCTATATCATATTTTTCCATAATTTACTCCTGTGTATTTTTTTCTTTGATATATTAAAATATATTATATGGAAAAAAGATTTTTTTAAAGCCTGGTACCTGTTGATTGTCATGTAAACGCTGTGGTAAAGTAAAATAATCAAACGGAGTAGAAGTTGTTCCTTAAACACCTTGAAATATACGGATTTAAGTCATTTGCAGATAAAACCCGCGTAGAGTTTTCTGACGGGATAACTGCGCTTTTGGGGCCAAATGGCTGCGGAAAGTCCAATGTAGTGGATGCAGTCAAATGGGCTCTGGGAGAGCAGGCAACCAAGGCTTTGCGCGCAGAAAAAATGGAAGATGTTATCTTTAATGGCACAGAAACCAGAAAAGCTGTAAATGTGGCAGAAGTGGTTCTTACCCTGGCAAATGAAGCCGGGCTTTTACCCCTTGATGTGCCGGAAATCGAAATAAAGCGCCGCCTTTACAGATCCGGGGAAAGTGAATATTTTATCAATTCAGCTCCAGTCAGGTTAAAAGAGATACGCGAGCTTTTCTGGGATACAGGTGTTGGAAAAACCTCTTATTCTGTCATGGAACAGGGCAAGATCGACCAGATTCTTTCATCAAAGCCTGATGACAGGCGTTATCTTTTTGAAGAAGCTGCTGGCATTACACGTTTTAAGGTAAAGGGCCAGGAAGCAGAAAGAAAACTTCAAAAAACAGAAGAAAATATACGCCAGATAGAAGGAATACTAGGAGAAGTCAAACGCTCTTACGAAAGCCTTAAAGTCCAATCTGAAAAAACCTTAAAATACAGAACTTTTAAAGATGAAAACTTTCAGTATGAACTTGATATTCAGCTTTTAAAACTAAAAAGCTTTAGTTACGAAAAAGATGAGATAAATACATCATTAAAAAAGAAAAGCGAAGAGCGCGATAAATTAGACGCAGAGATGGATAACTTGAATCAAAAGCTGGAAGAAAACCTTGACCTTGTTAATATCCTGCAAGGACGCCTTTCTGAATATCAAAAAAATATTTATGGATTTGCGGTTGAAAAAAATGCGCGCGAAAAAGAAGTGCGCCTTTTAACAGAGCAGCGCAGTGATACAAAAGCCAAAATTTCCCAGAACGAGGGAAGGGAAAAACAGGCAGAAGGAAAGATCGAAGAGCTTATAGGAGATGCAAAAGAGCAGGATGATGTTGTTCAGGATCTGCTGGAAAAAGTAGCTGGTATTGATGAAAACATAAAATCTTTTGAGGGAAATATAAAAATAGCTGCTTCCAGAATAGAAGAAAACGATGATTCAGTAAAAAAAGCAGAGAATGATATTCAACGCCTTGATAAAGAAAGGGAAGCGCATGAGAAAAACCTGGAAGCCATTACAGACGATATAGTTGCTGCTCTTGATGCAGGCTTAAAAGAAGCAGGTTATTCTGCAGCTGAAAGGCGTAACAGCGAGGCTTCCATTACAGAAAACTTCTCCCGCTTAAAAGCAATACTCTCTGCACGCGAGACACTTGTTCGTGATTTAAGCGCATCTGCAGACAGGGGTGCAGGCGGCGGGCCATTACCGCAGGCAAAAGAACTTAAGCACATGTCAGATAACCTTGCTTCAGCGCTTTCAGAAGCTTCTAAACTTACAGACACACTTGTAGAAAGTTTTACCCAATACAAAAAAAGCACCCCGGCATTCCTGGATGATTTTCTTGCACCAGAAGGGATCATTACAAAAAAACGCGCAATAGATACGGAAATCCGAAACTGCCGTGACGGTGTAACGGAAAAACGTGAATTGATTGCCTCTTTGCGAAAAAGTAACGAAGACTTAAACGCAAGAATTGACGAATACCGCATAACGCTTGAAGAATTAAGATTAAACCGCATGAAAATGGCTACACAGGCCCAGGCTGCCGAAGAACAGGCACGTCTTATAAGGCGCGAACTTTCAGGCCAGGAAAACCTTTTAAAAACACTGCGGGACGAGCTTTTTATGGATCGCAAGCGCCTTGAAGAAATTGACAGGCGCATAAGCGCAGCAGAAGCAGAGATTGTTGAGATAAAAGAAAAAGAAAAAGAAGCTGCTGCAAACCTGGAAAAACTGACAAAAGATATTTCTGTAAAAAACACAGATGTTGCGGGCAAGCAGGAAACAATTAAAAAGCGCATGATAGAGCTGACTAAAGTTCAGCAATCACTTGAAAAAATAAACATGGAACTTGTTCAGAATGAAACAGAAATAAAAAATATAAAAGACAATTTTAGGGAAACTCATTCCAGGGATTTAATGGAGTTTGAAGAAAGGATCTTCAAGATTACAACCCCGGCTCAGGAGCTTCGCGAAAAACTTGCTGCAGGCAGACAGGCCTTAAGGGATCTGGGCTCTGTAAACCTGGCAGCCCCGGAAGAATTTGCAGAGGCTGACGAGAGATACAGCTTCCTATCAGGTCAGCTTGCTGACTTAAACAAGGCAAGGGGAGACCTTGAAAACCTCACTTCAGAAATACGCACAGAATCGTCTGAGCTTTTTATGGAAACATATAACAAGATAAGAAAAAACTTCCACAATATGTTCCGCCGCCTGTTTGGGGGAGGCCAGGGACTATTACGCCTTACTGACCCAAACCATGTACTTGAATCCGGCGTGGAAATTTTTGCCCAGCCTCCTGGAAAAAAACTTGAAAACATAAACCTGCTTTCAGGAGGCGAGAGATCAATGACCGCTGTAGCCCTTTTGTTTGCAACCTATATGGTAAAACCTTCTCCCTTCTGCCTTCTGGATGAAATAGACGCTGCCTTAGATGATCATAATGTAAGCCGTTTTATTCATATACTAAGGGAGTTTGGCAGTTCAAGCCAGTTTATCGTTGTAACGCATAACAAAAAAACCGTAACAGGAGCGCAGGCACTGTTAGGCGTAACCATGGAAGAATCAGGTGTAAGCAAGGTTATATCTGTACGCCTTTCAAAAACAGCCTACACCGGAACTGCCGCAGAAACCTCTTCGCCGCCTGAACAGGCAGAAGACGACAAGTCACAAATGGATTTCTGGGATGAAGATATAGATGATAGCTTTAAAGAAGAAGAAGTTGAGATTGAAGAAGGCCGCCAGCTGCCGCCTGGCATTGACGACCCTGCCAAGGTAAGCGAAGAGCTGCTTCGTCCAATCAGGTCTGGAAAAAAATAACTAATCTGCGGCTCTTCGCCCCAAAAGTACAAATGCTGCCATGCCAAGCCCCATGACAATTGCAAAAACAAAACTTGTTCCGCTAAAACCAAAGTTCTGGTAAAGAAAACCGCCGCCAGCAGAACCTATTGCATGACCAGTACACAGACATATCTCGTGTATTGCCATATTCTTTTTGGGGTCTTTGCCTGTTGTCCCGGAATAAAACATGCTGTTATTGTAACAGGCGGAATTTAAAAGGCCGTAAATAATAACTATAAAAGCAAAAAACAAAAACCTGTCTCCGGCCATGATATAAAGTATTGATACCAGTATAAGTCCTGCCTGAATGATCATGAACCAGTATTTGTTAAAATGCCAGGAAGTAAAACGCGCCAAAATGGAAAACCCAATAAGACCGGCAACACAGCGTATAAAAAGTAAAAGACCAGCAGACCATTCAGTAAAACCAAGCCCGTCTCGTATATGAAGCGGAACTATGCTTACAAGCAGGCCCACCAATATGGCGGAACAAAAACCGCTTAACCAGCCGCGGTAACGGTAGATATTAAGCTTGATATCAATTGTTCTTGATTGGAGAGAAGGTGCTGACGCAGCAAGGGGTGCTGTACCGGGATCAGAAGAAAGACCATGACCTGTTGATAAAGGTGGTTGTGAAGATAAAAATAAAACCTTTTTCCGGTACATTAAAAAGAAAAATAAAACTGCAATGGAATAACTACATACAAGCACAAAAGAATTAATCACGCTGTTTATTCTGTATAAAGCTCCTCCGATAAGCGGAGCTACCATATTTGCAGACATCCAGCTTCTTGAGAAAAAACTCATCTCCCTGTTTACATTTTTACTGTCAAGACCTTCCACAAGCCAGGCAGAAACAGGAGGCCAGAAACAACCTGTTCCAAGCTGCAAGACCCAAAAAGAAACATAGACAACTGCTTCTATACGAATTAAAACAAGCGGGATTGAAGCTAACAGAACCACAATGACTGATACAGAAAATACCCTGGCAGGATCAAAATAAGATCCTATTCTATAATAAATATTACAGCCAAGAAAAAACGCGATCTGTCCCAGAGCTATAAACGCACCTATTTGCCCTGAAGAAAATGAAAACCAGTCAGACAGCCGGTATATTATTGAAAAGCCAAGTATATTACCGCCAAGCGCAAAAAAGAAAGAACAGATAAAAATAAAACGGCTTTTTTTCATGTCTTACAGGATAGGCTCATCATGGATTGTTCCCCAGGCAGCTGCCCACAGAAATTGCTGTATCTATCATATAATGATCCAGGGGAACTGATCTTATTTTACCTGCAGGAACACTTAGATCAACTGATGTTATCTGGTTACCGGCAAGTGCAACCATGCGGCTGTATTCACCGCGGGCAAGCAGCTCAGCAGCTGCGGTTCCAAGGCTTGTCGCAAGAATTCTGTCAGTTGCGCTTGGGGTTCCGCCGCGCTGCACATATCCCAAAACAGTAGCACGTGTTTCCATTCCAGTTTCAGTTTCGATCTCTTTTGCAACATGATAAGCTATGGACGGAGTATTCATCTCTGCGCGGTACTTCTTCCTTTCCTTTTTTTCCATTTTTTCTTCCTGTATGGAATAAGCTCCTTCAGCCACAACAACAATGGAAAAAGTTTTTCCGCTTTTGGCACGGTCTTCAAGATGATTTGTAATTACCTTCATATCATAGGGTATCTCCGGTATCAGTATAACGTCTCCGCCGCCAGCAACACCGGCATAAAGTGCAAGCCATCCGGCCTTATGCCCCATAAGCTCAATAACCATAACACGGCTGTGGCTTTGCGCTGTTGAATGAATCCTGTCTATGGCTTCTGTTGCAATGCCAAGTGCGGAATTAAAACCAAAGGTCCTGTCTGTTCCGACTATATCATTGTCAATTGTTTTGGGAAGGCCTATCACATTAAGCCCTTCCCTGGCAAGAAGATGACCAGTAGTATTTGTACCGTTTCCTCCAAGAACAACAAGGCAATCCAGCTTAAGCTTTTCATAATTTTTTAAAATAGCAGCAACCTTGTCTTTTTCTATTTTACTGTCCCTGAAACCAGGCGGCCTCTTAAAAGGTTTTTCTCGCGCAGCGCCCAATATGGTTCCTGGCTGGGTAAGTATCCCGGAAAAATCTTCGGAATGTAAGGGCCAGGCGTTTCCTTCGATAAGGCCGCGGTAACCATTGCCAATGCCAATGGCCTTCATGCCATAGCGGTCATGGGCTGCCCGGCAAACTCCCCTGATAGCTGCATTTAAACCGGGGCAATCGCCGCCGGAGGTAAGTATTCCAAAAGTCTTGGTAACGCTGTGCCTTGGTTTCCCCATGATTCCCCCTGAGTATATTTTTATCCATAATAGGCAGCTTGTTCCAGCCCCTGTAATCAGTATATTATTCAACATGGCTAATAATAAAAAACCTCAAGCTCTTATCATTTCAATAATTTTTTCATTCATCATGTTTTTTACACTTCCTCAATTTCTGGAAGCTCAAAGCTCCCAATGGTCCATGATACTTGGCACAGAAAACGGCCTTATGGGACTTGATCAGGCAGGTAATCGCACGACACTTTGGTCAGGCGGAGAAGTCAAAAAAATCATAAGCCGTAATCTTGGAACGCAGACACAATGGATAATACTTACAAGCCAGGGCATTTTTGTATCCAATGATCTCCGCAGCTGGGAAAGCCGCAATCAGGGATTGGCAACTTATGTAATAAAAAATTATGAAGGCGGTAGAACTTCATTAATTACTTCTGTCCGCGATATAAAAGACCTTGAAGTTGATCCCCAGAACCCTGAGAACATGGTATGCGCAATAAAAGATGCTGTTTTTCTTACAAGAAACGGAGGCAGAACCTGGCAAAGTCTAGGCATGCCAAATTATCGCAGCAACGGTATTAAAGCTGTGGGTGTTACTACCATTGGGCAGGAGCTGATGGTTTTTATGACACACAGCATATATGGTTTTTATTATATTATGCCGGGAAGAACCGGAGCAGCCTGGGAAGAATTAAATACAGGCATTGAAAACCTTGAGACTACAAACAACCCGGATGAAATTTCAGACATAGCGATCCGCATGCTTCCAACAGGTGAGCCGGAGATTATTGTTTCACAGACATTCAGGCGTCGTGTATACAGGCTCAACTGGCCGCAGAGAAGGTTTGAGCTTTTATGGACAGGCGGAACAGGTTTTGGGATCATTGATTCACTTTCTGTATCAGGAAACACACTGCGTTTTATCCAGGATGCAAGCCTGCTTGAAATTACTATCCCTGCAAGAGGCATAGCAGAGACTTCTTCATTAAGAAGGCGCCAGGATATAAGCAGCCAAATAATTATTAATTCAAGAAACAATAATGTAAGGCCAAACAGCGCAGCATTCCCTGACCAGGGAAGGTATTCAAGCCTACATGAATTGTGGTTAATCCTTCCGCAGCTGCAAAGAACAAGGGAAATGGGAGCAGGTCTTGAGGGGCTTTACCTTCCCATAAACCATGCATTGGAGCCTGCTCAGTTAAACCGTCATATGGAAATAATAAGAAACCGCAATCTCAACATGATAGTTATTGACATGAAAGACGATCTTGGCCGCCTGCGCTTTACACCTAACAATCCTGTGATAACTCAATGGGGACGGGTTTTCGAGCCAGTAAACCTTGAGAGCTTTCTTCAAAGGATGAAGAATGCAGGTGTTTACACAGTAGCGCGGGTGGTGGTTTTTAAAGACCCGGAAGTGTATAACAAAGACAGAAACAGATACGCTGTGTGGGATCGCCGTAACAATGCCCCCTGGCAGGGTACTACCAGTACAGGACTTATTGGAGAAAGATGGGTTGACCCCTATGCAGAGGAGTTCTGGGAATATATAGCTGTGCTTTCACAAGAGCTTTGCCAAAGGGGTTTTGATGAAATTCAATACGATTATATACGTTTTCCGACTGATGGCTTAAACCTTGGCGATGCCCAGTACCGCTGGCACACCCAGGGCATGACCATGGACAGTGCGATAATTTCGTTTTTGCGCCATGTCAGGCAAAGGATACAATCGCCGATCTCTGTCTGCATATACGGTGCAAACGGCTGGTACCGCACAGGAGCCAGAACAGGCCAGGAAGTAGAGCTTTTAGCGCAGTGGGTTGATATTATCGCTCCCATGTACTACCCAAGCCATTTTGAACAGTATTTCCTTGCCCAGCCACCGGCAGATCAAAGGCCTTACAGGATCTACTATCAGGGAACCCTGCGCAACAGCTATATTGCGCGTAACAGAGTGATAATCCGCTCCTGGGTTCAGTCCTTCTTTCTTAATGTGTCCTATGACCGCGAGTTTTACGGCCCGGAATATGTACGCCTGCAGGTTCAAGGAACACGGGATGCAGGCAACGGCGGCCTGACCTACTGGAATAATATTGGCCGTTATGACGAGATTCCCTGGCCTTGAGGAGAACTTTTACAAAACCCTGTTTTTCTATATAATCATACCATGACAGCAGAAGAACTACGAACAAAATACATTAACTTTTTTGTCTCAAGGGGTCATGCCCAGATACAGGGCAAATCCCTTATACCGGAAAATGATCCCACAGTGCTTTTTACAACTGCCGGGATGCATCCTTTAGTGCCTTATCTTTTGGGGGAAAAACACCCGGCAGGCGAGCGTTTAGTAAATTACCAGAAGTGCATACGCACAGGAGATATAGACGAAGTAGGCAACGAGAACCATCTTACTTTTTTTGAAATGCTGGGCAACTGGTCTTTGGGGGATTATTTCAAGGAAGGCGCAATCAAGATGAGTTTTGAATTCCTTACTTCTCCTGAGTATCTAAATATACCCATGGAAAAACTTGCTGTTACGGTTTTCGAAGGGGACGAAGAAGTACCGCGCGATAATGAATCCGCATCTGTTTGGAAAAGCCTTGGAATCCCGGAAAACCGCATTGCCTATCTGCCGCGTGAAGACAACTGGTGGGGGCCTGCCGGAACAACCGGCCCCTGCGGCCCTGACTCGGAAATGTTTTACTATATTGGAGAGGAACCATGCAGCCATGACTGCAAGCCAGGCTGTTCCTGTAAAAAATGGCTTGAGATCTGGAACGATGTGTTCATGCAATACAATAAAAAAGCAGACGCCACTTACGAGCCTTTGGCCAGGCAATGCGTTGATACAGGCATGGGCATAGAACGCACCATTGTTACGCTTAACGGGAAAAAATCTGTTTACGATACTGATATTTTTGCGCCCATTATCGCGGCTGTTGAAAAAGCCACAGGCGTTTCATACAGCTATTCAGAAAGGGGAGAACGGGAGGTCAAGGACACAGACAGGGAGAATGACCGTTCCATAAGAATCATCTGCGATCATATAAGGTCTTCGGTGTTTATACTTGGTGACCATAAAGGCCCAAGCCCGTCAAATGTAGGGGCAGGTTATGTGCTTCGCCGTCTGATCCGGCGCGCTGTGCGGCACAGTCGTAAACTGGGTGTTAGTGACCAGGGGGCTGCGGGAGAGAAAGCCGCGGCAGTAAATACCATGGTTCCCGGCCCCGGGGCAGCTGGCACCTTCCTTTCTTCCATTGCAGAAGTTGTCATTGACTTTATGAGCAAGGTCTATCCCGAGCTTCTTGAAAACAAAGCCCGTATTATAGATGAACTTAACAGGGAAGAAAAAAAATTCCTTGAAACCCTTCAAAAAGGCGAGCTTGAATTTGAAAAACTCCTTCCTAACCTATTAAAGGATCCAAAAAAAATCATGTCAGGCCGCCTGGCATTTAAACTCTACGACACTTATGGCTTCCCCATAGAATTGACCGAGGAACTTGCACAAGAAAATGGTATGAAAGTCAACCGCGAGGAGTTTGATGAGGCATTTAAAAAGCATCAGGATTTATCACGGGCAGGCAGCGAACAGGTCTTTAAGGGCGGTTTAAGTGATCACAGCGAGCTTACAACAAGGTATCACACAGCAACCCATTTGCTGCACAAGGCTTTGAAGAATGTTTTGGGGGATCATGTTGCCCAAAAAGGCTCGAATATCACAGCAGAACGCCTGCGTTTTGATTTTTCCCACCCTTCACCCATGTCAAAAGAGGAAATAAACAGGGTCGAGGCCATGGTTAACGAGCAAATCGGGAAAAATCTGCCTGTTTCCATGCAAATGATGAGCCCTGAACAGGCCGAGGCCTCAGGAGCCATTGCACTTTTTGGGGAAAAATACGAGTCCCAGGTTAAAGTATACACAATAGGGCAATCAGAAGCAGATTTTTTTACAAAAGAAGTCTGCGGCGGGCCCCATGTGGAAACCATTGGCATATTGGGAAAATTCATAATTCAGAAAGAACAGTCATCTTCTGCTGGTGTCAGGCGCATCAGAGCAGTACTAGAACAATAAATTATTTCCCTGTATATTATAGGGAGAATCCAGGTCGTAACCCTTTTGGATTCTAAAATGTTTATAGAGTAAGGTAGTATATGAAACGTATAATTAATTTTTTATTTTTAGGTTTGGTTATCAGTGGTTTTTGTTTTTCTCAGGTTAATCTGCAACCAGTTGCTATCATTAACCTTACAAACAGCGAACCCATAACCGTAGGACAGCTTCGCGCAGAAGTTGAAAGAATGGAATTAGGTGCAGGTCGTAGTCTTACTGTTCCAGAAAGACGCCAGCTTCTTGATGTAATGATCAACGAAAGACTTGCAATGCAGGCAGCAGCACGTGACCGTGTTACAGTAGCAGATAACGAAATAAACCAGCAGATCCAGCAGCTTCGGGCATCCATGGCTCAGCAAATAGGCCGCCAGCCCACAGACGCAGAATTTGCACAGGTAATACGGAATGATACTGGCCTTGAAATGGCTCCTTTCAGAGAACAACTGCGCAGGCAGATGATTGTTCAAAAATACCTGATAGAAACAAAGGGAGCTCAGCTTCAGAACATAAGACCTCCCACAGAAGAAGAGGTCAGAAACGCCTATATGCTAAACAGATCACAGCTTGTAAGGCCGGATACAGTACGTTTTTCCATGATCCAGGTGCGATTTAACGATGCAGCATCCAGACCCAGAGCAAGGGAAATAGCAGATCGTTTGGTAAGAGAAATTGGAACAAATCCAACAAGATTTGATGAAGCTGTACTAAGAGGACAGGCACAAAATGCAGATTATCAGGCAGATGATGCAGGTTATTTGCCCAGGAATCCTCAAGCTCATCAAATATTTGGAACAGAGTTTATGAATATTGCATTCAGTCTAAGACAAGGCGAAGTATCACGGCTCATAGAAGGCCCTGACACATTCAGAATAATAAAAGTCACAGAAGTATATGAACAAAGAAACCTGGGACTGGATGATATTATTCAGCTTGGAACCAGAGTGACTGTAAGGGAACATATCAGCAACTCCTTGCTGGCAGAACGCCAGGAAATGGCACTTGTTCAGGCTCAGCAGGAATTGATCTCCGAGCTGCGTGCTGCAGCAAGTGTAAATGTAATGGAAAATAACCTGAACTGGTAAAGGTAAAATGGCATCCAGGCGTAAGGGTAGGATTCTTGCTTTTCAGGCCCTTTATGCCTGGGATATCTCAGGTTCTTTACCTGAAGGCAGTCTATCTGCAAGCACTCTGACAGAAGAAGCACTCCCGGATTTTTCAAGGCTATTAATACAAGGCACTATGGAAAACATCCAGGCAATAGACAGCATGATAAAAAAGCATCTTGAAAACTGGGATTTCTCAAGACTCAATAAAGTTGACCTTGCCATTATAAGAATGAGTACTTATGCACTTATGTATCAGGCAGAAACAGCTCCATCCATTGTCATTAACGAAGCAATAAGCATTTCCAGGGATTATGGTACTGATGATTCTTATCGTTTTGTAAACGGAGTTCTTGACGCTATACGCAAGACCATTTTATCGGATGGCAGTAAGAATGATTAAGTTCGAAAATATAAAAAATAATATTCAACATATAATAAAAAACCCACTTAAACTGGCGATCATTGGGGGGCTTGCCCTTTTACTGCTTGTTGCTGTTTTAACACTGTTTTATATAATAAACCGCGACACAACTGTCTTTCCTGAACAAACATCAAGGACATACCTAAGGGATCTGGATTTGTATGACAGTGCATTGTTAACAGAAACAGTTTCTGAGCTTTCCATAAGACTTGATAATCTTGAAAGACATGCAAGAAGACAGGAAGACTGGCTTTCGGTTTTAAAAAGACGAAGGGAATTGGTCTTAAGGGATCCAGGCCTTATATCAGCATACCGCGAAAGCACCCTTAAAGCAGTCAATACATTCCCTTATTCAGAAGTCATGATCGCAATTGCAGGAGAAGCTCTTGTCAGAAGCAGCATGGATCCTGTAACGATTAATGAAACAAGAGAGCTTCTAAGGGGGTTCGCCAATCGTATATCACAAGAGCGCTTTATTCCCCTGGCCTTAAGCTTTCATGTCATGGCAGGTTCATTTGCAGACCCTGGTATTGCAATGGAGATCCCGAATCTTGAAAGATTTTTTTCTGCAAATTTGACAGAAAGGCTAAGGGATTCATTATTTGTGAACAATACTCTGCTTGGAATCTTAAGAAGAAGGGATGATTCAAGTGTGCGCATAAATGAATTGATCCGCCTTAACCCTGATAATCAAAATTATCTGCGTCTTGGAGGCGAATATTTTTACGATCATGGAAACCCATTAAGAGCTGGAGAGCTTTTTTTAAGACTGGGAGATGATTATATCTTAAGGGCAGCAGATGCCCTGGTTCTGGCCAATGAAGTTACTGCTGCAAGAAATATATGGAGTATCATTGCCAACTCAGAAAATGAAACTCAAGAATCACTTAAAAGAAGTTTTTATAATCTTGCTGTAACAAGCGAAGATAATAATGAAGGTATTAGCTGGCTGGAAAGAATTTTTGCATTTGGAACAGGAAATAATTATACTGAAGAGAGCCTTTATCTTTACAGTTTGATTCAGTACACAAGACTGCAACATACATTAAGGAGCATGGAGATTCTCGAAGCGCAAAACCTAAGGGACAGCCCCCTGCTTGACCTTGAGCTTCTTCGCCGGCAGCTTGATATAATACCATTTGTACGCTCTCAAGCAGAGGTCTGGCTGCTTTTGGGACGCCATCCTCAATCACAAGAACTTTTCCAATGGGGCGCCTGGTTTTTTGAATGGCAAAATCTGGATACAGAACTTGCACAGTTATTTCGTTTAACAGAACAGAGGGATATATCCGGCTCCTGGATCGATCTTGGCCTTGCTCTTTTATTGATAAGGGAAGGCAGAATAAATGAAGGCTCCAGGATCCTTGAAGCTGCTTCAACAGAATCTGTTTTGCAAGACTGGCGTATACCTGCAAATTTGGCGCGTGTAATGGAAAGCCGGAGAGCAATAAACCAGGCTCTTATTCTTTACGAACAGGCAGCAGACCTTGTTGACAATAGAACTGACAACGCTGTATTGCAATTTAGAATAAGCCGGTGCTTAAATGCATTGGGGCGTTTTGAAGAAGCTCAAGGGGCTTTAAGATATGCTTTAGAACTAGACCCTGAAAACCTGCTTATAAGGCTTGAAAGCCAGAGGCTCTTGGGCAGGTGATGCCTGACCTGACCACACAATTGAATAAAATATAGATAATTTGGAAAACAATAATACCAATTGTGTGGTCAGGTCAGGTTGATATCAATTACTCAATAATCGCAAGAATGTCCTGCATTTTTAAAATAAGGAAATCCTCTCCGTCGATTTTAACCTGTGCGCCAGCATATTTATCATACATGATTTTCTGCCCGCTTTTGACTTTAATGACTTCGGTATCATCGCCGACTGCGCTTACTATACCGGTCTGGGTTTTTTCCTGGGCTGTATCAGGAATAATAATACCTCCCGCGGATTTAGCTTCACTTTTTTCGATCTTGACCAATACACGGTCTGCCAAAGGCTTTACTTTCATATATACCTCCATTGAATGATACATAATATGTAAATGATATGATTTAATTAAATATACTAAAATCAGTGCCTTTAGGTCAAGAGCTCTGGTCATTTCATGTTAAATAGAACCATAAAACCCATCATATATAAATAATTGTGTCATTTTGACACAATACTACTGTTTATTATGTATAATATTATATAAAACAGCATAAATTCTGGGAAAATTTAAGCATTTTGTAAATTATATTCAAAAATAATAAAAAATAGACAAAAAAAACATTTTTTTTAGAAAAATATCAATACCTGGTACGGATTTTGCTTCATTAAAAATATAAAAAATGGAGGCAAAAAATGAAAAAAACAAACGAAGATAAAAAAGAAAAGACGTCTGGAAGTGAAAATATCCTTGGATATTACCTTAAGGAAATAAATAAAATACCATTATTATCAAAGGAAGAAGAAAAAATTCTTTCCCGGCAGGCAATAAAAGGAAACAAAAATGCTAGGGAAAAATTAATAAATGCAAACCTGCGATTTGTAATAAAAATTGCAAAAAAATATCAGGGAAATGGCCTCCCCCTTGAAGATCTAATAAATGAAGGAAATATAGGGCTTATGAAGGCAGTTGATCATTTTGATGCTGACATGGGCTTCCATTTTATAACTTATGCAGTCTGGTGGATAAAAAGTTCCATACTCAATGCCATTGCAAAAAACGGAAAAATAATCCGCATGCCTTTACACTGGAAAAGCAAGTTGATACAGATAGAAAAAACAAGACAGATAATTCAGGATAATAATATATTAAAAAACGATCATTCAGATGTTGCAGAGATGCTTGGAATGGAAATTGAAAAGGTCAAGGAAATCATGATGTTTGGTCAGGATGTTATTTCCCTTGATCAACCCATACATGAAAATGAAGGAGCTTCATTCAGCGAGTTTCTGGAATCAGACAGTCAGTCATCGCCTGAAGAACAGGTTTTTTCTTCATGTCTTAAGGAAGAAATCGCAAAGGTATTAAAAACCTTAAATGGACGGGATGCAAATGTTATAAAGGCACGTTATGGTCTTACAGACGGTATACCAATGACTCTGGAAGAAATAGGGGATCGCTATAATATGTCAAGGGAAGGTGTCAGGCTTATAGAAAATAAAGTCATAAAAAACCTTCAGGAATCAAACAATATCTCAAGGCTTGAAAGTTTTGTAGCTTGAGTTTTTTTAAACCCGGTTATTAAAAAGCATTATTATATTTCATTTAACAGCTATGTGAGATCTGTAGCGTTCAACTTCCCAGTTATTTATAAAATGGATCATGCTATCATTCATAAAAAAGGGGCCGCCAAAACTTTCTGAATAAACAGCGACTTTTTGGGTATCACCAAATAATTCCAGGGCATTATCCACAGCTTTTTCTGAGTGCTCAAGTCCAAAAATGCCGAGCTCCTTAACTGCGATAATCTTTGGTATCCTTCCTTTTTTTTCTGCATGATCCTTAAAAACAGCTTCAAAACCAGACATGTCTTTTAAAACAACTTCATCAATAAAAAGAGGGTCACTTCCGGAATATACCATATGATCCGGTGTATAGGCTGAAGACACAGGTTTAAAAGCAGCATTATCAGAAACAAAGGCAGCAATCTGATTATTGCGTTCAAACTTAATTAACCATGGTTTGTCAGGATGGTTTTTTTCTGCTGCTGCAAGGATTTGTTTTTTAATGATTTCTGAATTGCCAAATGTACTTACACTATTATCAAAATCAGGGGTTTTTACGATCTTTTGATTCAAGGTCTGCATCACTGTTTTGTAAACTTCATTAATCTCTTGTATGGAATCTGCAGCAACAAATATACCGTGATTTTGAAGCAGGATAATAATATTACTTACTCTGGGTCTTTTATCAATCACTTCTTTTACAAATTTGGAAAGCACATAACCTGGGTTAATCAACGGTATCCAGGCAGCATTCGGAAAAAGCTCCCTTGCGGCTTTTTCTCCATCTCTGGAACAGCATAGGCCGTTAACAAGAGCCGGGTGTGTATGTATGACATAGGAAAAAGGCAATAAATCGTGGAGCAATGTTTCGACACTGGGTCGTTTTGATTCTTCACCAGGGCAGCGGCTTGCCATCATATCAGCCAGTACAGCAGCTTCTCTTGCATCAGAATTTTCAGGATAATCCTTTTTCCAAATGGCAGAGAGGGCGCGTCTTTCCATTTTTACAAAGCCATCACCCTGTATTGAACCAAGGCTTATCCCGGAAGCTTTAACAAAAAGAAAATCCTCATCCTTATATGAAGTATTGCCTCCTCCTGCAAGTACATATTCAGGATTAGAACCGTAATAACGTGAAGCTTCTATTAGTTTTTCAAGGCTCATATTTATGCTCTCTTTGACAAGATTTGTTCTTCATACTTCATGATCTCTTTAAACCATTCTTCGTCATTGGAAGGAACATTTTGACGCAAACAGTATTCTTCCCAGACATCACCAAAAGGAAGTGTTTTTACTTCTTCCATAAGCATTAACTGCTCTGTAAAATTTCCCTTGTCCTGCAAAGCACGTAATCTTGTGTATGGCTGCAATAAGGCATACAACAAGCCTTTCTGGGCATTCCTTGTTCCAATTACCCAGGCTGCGATTCTGTTGATGGAAGCATCAAAAAAATCAAGGCCTATTAGCACTTTATCCAATGCATCATTTCTGACAATCTCTTTCATTGTCTCGCGCAGATCATCATCAAATAAAACAACATGATCAGAATCCCAGCGCACAGGACGTGTAACATGAAGTGGTATTATATCAAAGAAAGGCAGCAATGCAGGGATCTTGTCGCTGACATATTCTGTTGGATGATAATGTCCGTTATCAAGAAGATTGTATACACCAGGCCGTGATGCAGCATAGCTCATATAAAATTCATTTGAGCCGACTGTATAACTTTCAACGCCAATTGCAAATACCTTGCTTTCTACACAATCAATTATATTGGGAAATTTTTCTGAATATATCTCATCCAAAGCAGACTTTAAGCGCATACGCGGACCAAGCCTGTCAGAAGGGATATCCTTAAAACCGTCAGGGATCCAGATATTATGCAGAACCTTGTCTTTTAAAACCATACCTATTTCGTTGGAAATACGCCTTGTTGCTTTGCAGTGTTCTATCCAGAATGTGCGTACTTTTTCATCAGGGGATGAAAGTGTTAAGCCGTTTTTAACCATGGGGTGAGCAAAGCATGTGGGATTAAAATCAATACCAATATTATTTTCTTTTGCAAATTCTACCCAAGGTGTAAAATGTTTAAATTCTATTTTATCCCTGTCTGTCCATGGGCTTTCATTTGTAAAAACAGCATAACAGGCATGAAGATTTATCCGCTTTTTGCCTGGAATAAAACTTATGGCTTTAAGAAAATCTGCCTTTAGTTCTTCAAAATTACGTGCTTTCCCCGGGTAATTGCCTGTTGCCTGGATACCATCTTTTGCACCACCGTCTTTGTTGTCAAAACCTGTAACATCATCCCCTTGCCAGCAATGAATACTGATAGGTTTTGTAGAGATCATACTGATTGCTTTCTCAGTATCTATACCGAGTGTTTTGTACCGGGTTTTTGCTTTTTCATAATTATCCATTGTATGCCTCCATAGGTATAAACAAAAGAAAAGATTAAAAATCTTCTGTTTTTATAGTAAAATACTACCCTCTATAAAGCAAGAGTTCGATACATACACTTTTTCTTTTAAAATCAAACACCCTGGTAAATAAGTCCTTGCTCTCATTTTTATCTTAAGGTAAGCTCTTAATAAGGAGCAATGTATGGCTCATATATTGATAATGCCCAGACAGGGCAATACAGTAGAATCCTGTATTATATGTGAATGGAAAGTAAAAGAAGGGGATTCTGTAAAAGAAGATACCCCTGTTTGTTCTGTGGAAACAGATAAAGCCTCTTTTGAAATTCCAGCAGGAGCCGCAGGTACTGTTTTAAAATTACTTTTTGAATCAGGCGATGATGTCCCAGTATTGGAACCCATCATGGTAATAGGAAACCCGGGTGAAGACTGGCAGGCGGCTATTCCTCAAGGTTCATCTAACAGCAACATGCCTTCAAAAGAAGGCACGGCACAGAGAGAAGAAATAAAAAAAGATACATCTATAGTTCCTCCACTTGGTGCCTCCGCGCCTTTGCGTGAGGATTTTTCGGGTGGCATATCCCCCAGAGCGCGTAATCTTGCGGAAAAAGAAGCCGTGCCGCTGAATGCAGTGTCTGGCAGCGGGCCTGGCGGACGCATCATAGAACAGGATATTGCTTCCTATGCTGCAAACCGTCCTCCGCTTACCAATGCTGCAAAAGATGAGCTGCGCAAGCGTATGGAAGCAGGACAAAAAACAAACATTGGCAATGAAGGATCAGGTCTTGGCGGAAGGATTACAGCAGATGAACTTGAAAATGTGTTTTCACATCATATCACAGCTCCGCAAGTCTCCGGCATAAGGCATTCAGGAATGTCCATACAGGAAGTAAATAACATAGCTGATAATTTTTCAGACGCGCCTATAAAGGGAATAAGAAAAATCATTGCAGAGCAGATGATGAAGTCCTCAAGCACTACAGCAACATTTACACTTAACTCAAGCGCCCCTGCTGTAAAGCTGCAGGAGCTGAGACAGGGCTTTAAAAACTCCCCGGAAGAGTTTGGCCTTAATAAAATTACAATTAACGATCTTGTTCTTTTTGCAGTCTCAAGAGTGCTTACGCATTACCACTACATGAATGTTCATAAAATAGGAGACACAATAAGACACTGGAACAATATACATCTTGGAGTAGCTGTATCAACAGGCCGCGGCTTGATGGTGCCTGTTATAAGAAACGCAGACAAGCTCTCCCTGCTCCAGATCTCACAGCGTGCAAGAGAGCTGGCAGGAGCCTGCCGCTGCGGCACAATCTCCCCTGATGACCTTAAAGGTTCAACATTTACCATAAGCAACCTTGGAAATGCCGGTATTGAAAGTTTTTCACCTGTAATAAATATACCGGAAGCTGCAATACTTGGTGTTTGCAGTATTGTTCCAAAACCTGTTGAAAGCTGCTGCGGAGAATACAAAATGCTTCCGCACATTGGTTTTTCTTTAACCATTGATCACGCTGTTGTTGACGGTGCACCTGCAGCTGAATTCCTAAAAACACTTTGTGATGCTGTCAGAGATATTGATATGTGGATCATAAGGGAATGTATGTAATGGGGAATTTTGATGAGTGATATAATATACGATGTTATAATAATAGGCGGCGGTCCCGGCGGTTATCTTGCTGCTGAGCGGCTTGGAAAAAAAGGCAAAAGCGTTCTGCTAGTTGAAAGGCAATACCTTGGCGGAACCTGTCTTAATGTGGGCTGTATTCCGACAAAAAGTCTTTTAAATTCTGCAAAACATTATCTTCATGCAAAGGAAAGCTCACAGTTCGGCGTTTACGCCAAAGATGTTTCCTTTAAACTTGATGAGATGATGGCATGGAAGAAAAAAACAGTCGAAACACTTTGCTCAGGAATTGCCTCGCAAATGAAGCGCGGCAAAATAGAAGTCATATACGGAACAGGGGTTTTGGAAGTCAGCGGCGCATCAAGGGCTGTGCGTATTGCAGACGGCGAAAAAGTGGGCTCCATTTACAAATGCCGCGCTGTTCTTGTTGCAGCTGGCTCTGTTCCTGCCATGCCTCCCATACCCGGCGCAAAAGACAATGCCCTGGTGCTTGATTCCACGGCCATGCTTTCAATACAAAGGGTTCCCAAAAAGTTATGCGTCATAGGCGGCGGTGTAATAGGCATGGAGTTTGCAGTTCTTTTTAACGCGCTTGGAACAGAAGTAACTGTTGTGGAAATGCTGGATGAGATTATACCCAATATGGATAGGGATCACGCAGTCCTGATGCGCAAATCACTTGATAAGATAAACTTTTATTTAAATGCAAAAGTTACGCGCATTGAAGGCAATACAGTCTTTTTTACAAATGATTCCGGTGAAGGCTCGGTTAAAGCAGACATAATACTTATGGCTGTTGGCCGGCGCGCAGAAACAGCAAGCTGGGGCGCAAAAGAAGCTGGTATAGATATTGGTAAAAACGGCGTTAATATTGATGAGCGCATGAGAACGAATGTCAGCGGTGTTTGGGCTGCAGGAGATGTAAACGGGCGCAGCATGCTGGCACATTCTGCGTACAGGATGGCAGAGGTGTCAGTTAACGACATCTGCGCATTTCTTGATGGAACCAAAAGCCAGGACAGCATGCGTTATCATGCTGTGCCATGGGTTGTTTATACATTTCCGGAAGCAGCAGGAGCAGGCCTTACAGAACAGGAAGCTCTGGAAAAAGGCATTAAGGTTAAGACAGCAAGCCTTCCAATGTATGTATCAGGACGTTTTGTTGCAGAAAACGGGGTAAATGCACCTGGAAATGTTAAGGTTATTGTACATGCAGAAAAAAAGACAATACTGGGTATTCACATACTGGGGCCTTATGCATCAGAAATAATCTGGGGAGTTACAGCCCTTATAGAAAATGAAATGCGTGTCAATGATGTAAAAGAAATGATCTTCCCGCACCCTTCTGTCAGCGAAGTTATTCGTGATGTAATTTGGACATTATAAAGAGGAGTAAAAATGCCTAAGTCAATTCTTGTAGACCCTTCAGAAGTAAGAAAAAAAAGTGTAATTAAAATAAAGGATATCCCTGTAAATCAATACACAGGTGATTTTGCCAATGAATTAAAAATTTACGGCAAGGACAAACTTAAAAAAATTCTTTATGACATGATCTCCATACGCGAATTTGAGAATATGCTAAATACATTCAAAACCCAGGGCGCGTGGAATGGTATAGAATATAATCACAAGGGTCCTGCACACCTTTCTATGGGACAGGAAGCAGCTGCTGTAGGACAGTGCATCAACCTTGGAACCGAAGACCTGATATTCGGTTCCCACCGCAGCCATGGAGAAATACTTGCAAAGTGTTTTTCTGCTATAGACAAACTTGACGAAAAAAGACTCGAGGCTATTATGAAGGGATTTCTTGGAGGAGACACCCTGGCCATGGCAGAAAAAATCAAATACAAATCCGTAAAGGAACTTGCAGAAAACTTTATACTTTACGGTGCATTAGGCGAAATCTTTGCCAGAAACTCCGGTTTTAACCGCGGTCTTGGCGGAAGCATGCACGCCTACTTTCTCCCATTCGGCTCCATGCCAAACAATGCCATTGTCGGCGGTTCTGCTGACATAGCAACCGGCGCTGCCCTGTTTAAGCTGATAAACCGCAAACCCGGCATTGTAATTTCCAATGTCGGAGACGCAGCTTTAGGATGCGGCCCTGTGTGGGAAGGAATCTGCATGGGAGCCATGGATCAGTACAAAACCCTGTGGCCAAAAGATGGTCCGCACGGAGCGCCCCCCATACTTTACAATTTCTTCAATAACTTCTACGGCATGGGAGGCCAGACAAACGGCGAGACCATGGGTTATCAGATACTCGCAAGGTTTGGGGCAGGTGTTAATCCTGACAATATGCATGCAGAACGTGTTGACGGTTATAATCCCCTTGCTGTTGCAGATTCAATCGTACGGAAAAAAGAAATACTCCTTAAAGGCCAGGGGCCTGTACTTCTTGATACAATCACATACCGCATATCAGGGCATTCACCTTCAGATGCTTCAAGCTACCGCACAAAAGAAGAGATCGAAGTATGGCAAAAGGCTGACGCTATTATCGAATACTCACAATACCTTGTAAAAAACAAGGTGTTAAGCGACACTGAAATTGAATCCATGCGGGCTGGTATTAACAGCAAACTTACAGAAGTTGTCAAGCTTGCAAGCAATGACAATGAAAGCCCGCGTACAAACATGAGCCTTGTGGATACAGTCATGTTCTCCAATAAAAAAATCGAAAAAATGGGAGAAGGCAAACCTGATCTCTTGGATGCTGGTGATACTAATCCGCGCATCAAGGCGCTTAAAGACAGAAAACGCTATGCTTTTGACACAGATGGAAAACCTGTCAGCAAAAACAGGATGTTTCAATACAGGGATGCTCTTTTTGAAGCCATGCTTCACCGTTATACCATAGACCCAACCATGGCAGCCTGGGGCGAAGAAAACCGCGACTGGGGAGGTGCCTTTGCAGTGTACCGAGGCCTAACAGAAGCCATTCCCTATCACAGGCTTTTTAACAGTCCAATTTCCGAAGGCGCTATCGTAGGTGCAGGTGTCGGTTATGCAATGGCTGGCGGCAGGGCTGTCGTGGAATTAATGTACTGCGATTTTATGGGCAGAGCCGGAGACGAGATTTTTAACCAGGCATCCAAGTGGCAGTCCATGTCAGCAGGACTTTTGATGATGCCTCTTGTAATAAGGGTGTCTGTCGGCAATAAATACGGAGCACAGCACAGCCAGGACTGGTCAGCCATAGTTGCGCATATACCGGGTTTAAAAGCAATGTTCCCTGCAACACCCTATGATGCAAAGGGCATGCTTAACCTTGCATTGGCAGGCAGCGACCCTGTTGTGTTTTTTGAAAGCCAGCTTTTATATGATATGGGAGAGCAGTTTGAAAAAAGCGGTGTGCCGGAAAATTATTATGAGATCCCGGAAGGCGAACCTGTTATACGCAAACAGGGCAAAGACATAACCATTGCCACCATAGGAGCAACCCTTTACACAGCAATTAAAGCAGCAGATATACTTAAGGAAAAATACGGGCTAGAGGCAGAAATAATGGACCTGCGCTTTATAAATCCGCTTAATTACGATAAAATAATTGAATCTGTAAAGAAAACAGGACGCATACTTTTAGCAAGCGATGCAGTTGAACGCGGCTATTTCCTCCACACTGTTTCTTCCAATATTACACAGCTTGC
>Ga0099364_10003573_pt1 | contig 24035 bp, 16 predicted proteins | sample TergutTh196P3_FD_73070 | JGI IMG/M metagenome (GOLD analysis project Ga0099364, IMG submission 73070) | Microcerotermes parvus P3 segment gut microbial communities from Pointe-Noire, Republic of the Congo - Th196 P3 | ecosystem: Host-associated > Arthropoda: Insects > Digestive system > Gut ...
ACTTGAAAATCTAAGGTTTTTCAAATAAGTAAAATTTCCTATTTTCTCTTTTATTTGAAATTGAAATTTTTTTTTTTTTTTTTTTTTTGATTTTCATGATATCTATTTAATATTTTTTACCTGATTTGAAAATTAATATTTCCACTTTTAGCTAATTAGAATGTTCACTCATGGTTATCCTAGTTTTATTAACAAAATGTTCAAGAATTAGTGAAACTCTATATTGATTGTTTAAATTCCGCATTAAAACACTGTAAATCAATTTTTTAGGTTTACAACATCTATTTCAAATAGAAAAATTTATATAAATAGATTTTATATTATATACTATAGTTATGAATAGTTTTTATTAGATAAATAGTGATATTTACACATTTATACCAGGATAATTTATTATTGATCCTTTTCATTGTTGGGCATTGAAATATCTAATACTTACATTATTTAGACAATTAAATTAAGTTTTATTCTTAAAATTATATCCTCATTAATTGAATAAATAATTGGTAAATTTGAAAATTTTTCTGGAAAATCCATTTGATAAAACTAAAAAAATAGCTGGTACTAAAATAGAGTATATATTTTCATACTTTTAAAATGGAAGAAAAAAATGATAGAGTCATTTCCTATAGGGGAATAATCATAGCAATGTTAATATGCAGATAATATGAGAATTAATCAATTATACATGGACCTTATAGATGGAAAGATACATGGTGCTTATAAGTTTCCATTTTACTTTATATGCCATAGAATACCAGATCGAACATTTAAAGTGAAGAAATATTATTTTCCTGTATGTGCAAGATGCACAGGAATATACCTTTCAGGATTCACTTATTTTTTCATTGCAACATTTACTCCCATAATCTATAGCATGGAACTTATTATATTAGCTATATTGTTAATTATTCCTACAGCAGTTGATGGAATATCTCAATTACTTAATAAAAGAGAAAGTAATAATAATTTGCGATTTTTAACAGGATTATTTGCAGGTATAGGGTTTGCAATATTAGCAAAAGCAATAAAATTCATCATAATTTACTAAAATGAATTGAGGTGTTATATTAAATGACAAATGGAGAAGAAGAAATGAAAGAGGGAGAACAAACTTCAAATGAGGTAACTCCTGAAGTTGAAGCAGCTCCTGAAGTAGAACCAACTTCTGAAGTACAAGCTGCTCCTGAAGTTGAGGCGGCTCCTGAAGTACAAGCTGCTCCTGAAGTTGAGGCAGCTTCTGAAGTACAAACTGCTCCTGAAATAGAACCTACTCCTGGAGCACGACCTGCTCAGGATGCAAGTTCAAAAAAATCATCAAAAAAGACTATTTTGATAGTACTAGCTGTCCTTGCAGTATGTTGTGTTGGAGCGGCGGTTGTCATTTTTGGTGGTGGTTTGTTACTAGGAGACTTGGCTACATACAACAACGAAACAGTTGGAGGACATGTATTTAAAATACCAACAGATTTTAAAAGAGATTCTTCAACACCTGGAACTTATGTACAATTTAAAAATGATAAAAACCAATTTGTGAGAATATCGTATTTAAATGAACAATTTGATCTTTATACTTTTGCATTGGCACTAGCTTCAGAACTTGGTACTGATGGTAACAGAATTGATATTAATGGAACGCCTGCCTATAAGTATAATACTGTTGATAAAGATGGTTCTGGACAATCAATGTATACATATGCTATGAATATTCAAGGAACCAGTTTTATAATTTCATTATCCCGAGATATTCAAAATCCTGAAGAATTTTTAGCAAATATTATGTAGCTAATGCATAGCTAGTTATGAGTAAAAGGCTCTGTAATATTTTTACAATTAAATAGGGTATTTGAATCAATGAATATAGCAAACCTGCTATATTTTCATTTTTATTAAAAGCACATGGAAAATAAATAATTTATATTTTATGGGAGAGTATTAATTTATAATATTGTAGCTATTTTACAATTAATTTTTTTAAAAAAAGCCTATAATTATTTTAATAAGAAATAGGCAATAATTTCTATAATTTGATTATTATAAGATAATTCTCGTCTTGAAATGTAGTGTTTGAAAAAACATTAAAAGAATAAAATAGCTGATTAAAATAGCTATAGTATAGTACCTAATGCTTGATATGAAAATCATCAGTTTATATATAAACAACTAATGGAATTCATTCTCAAACATTAAGTTTTAAACTATAATACATAGATTATTTTTAGCTACCATATGGTAAGTTAAATTATGATGATAAAAAATGAATTTATAATTGCTAAAATTTAACATAAGATAATTTTCAAATTATTAACTAAAATAGCTAATTTCTCTCATTTAATATAATTTTGAAAACCTTTAAAATTAGGCATAATAATGAAAAATATGGCGAAACAAGGATAGAAGAAATTTAAATCAAACTTTAATAAAAATGGATATAAGGTGATTTTATGGAAGAATATATGAAATTTGAATTGGAAGCTGATAGATTAGAAGTTTTGATTATAAGGCCTCTTTATAGCATTGTAATATACATTATTTTAGGAATTTATGGGCTTATAGCTGAAATATGTTTGGCAATACAGTGGCTTTTAGTTTTAATAACTGGAGAAAGAAATGAAGGTCTTAACAATAACATAAAAAATTATATAGAATTTACACTACAAGTTATGCCTTATGTATTTAATTTAACAGATGAACATCCTGAATTAAGTCATAAAGGAGTTAAAATATTCTTAGAAAGACTAGAGTGAAAACATAGAAAAACTAGAGTATAGGCAATTACCTAATTATTTTCTTTAAATTTTTCTTTATTTGAAAAACCTTAGATTTTCAAGTTAGAAAAATGAAGTTTTTCTTTATTTGAAAAACCTTAGATTTTCAAGTTAGAAAAATGAAGTTTTTCTTTATTTGAAAAACCTTAGATTTTCAAGTTAGAAAAATGAAGTTTTTCTTTATTTGAAAAACCTTTGATTTTCAAGTTAGAAAAATGAAGTTTTTCTTTATTCACGAATAAGCTACTAATTTCATTTAAAAAAAGTTCTGCAATGCCTATGAATAGATTTAAATAAAAATTATCTTTTTAATGCTGTTAAACAAATATTTTTCAATGTATAAAAATAATTTTAATTTTTAAGTTAAAAAAAATTATTAATAAAGTTTTTTTAAAATTCTAGCATGAAACAGCTTTAATACGATAGAAAAGATAATTATTATAAATCTAAATTTTATTTTTTTCCAATATTTTCCTACTTATTTATTTTTAAAACTAACAATTAAAGATAATAATGATTTAAATTGTGCTATCATTGTTGTATTAGTAAAATGTTAAGGAATAAATGAAATTAAGTATTAATTACTTAGATTTTCCAATAAAACTTTGTAAATCAATTTTAGGTTGAAAACATTGATTTCAAATAGAAAAATTTATATATGAATTTTATATAATAAATATAAGTATTAATAGTTTCATCAGAGTTAATATTGAATATTTTAATATAAATATTATTTATATAGAGATTATTTATAATAGTTATTTTTATTAGTGGACATTGAAACACATAAATCCTCACACTATTTTAGACAATTAATAGGATTTATTATTGCATATTGCCCTATTTAATTGATTGAATGGTCAGTAAATTTTAAAATTTTTTCAAAAAATCCTTCACGATTAAATTAAAAGAAATATTAGTACTAAATTAGGACTACTCTCTTTTCATACTTTTTAAATGGAAAAAAATGATTGCTTATGTTAAGGTCGTGAAATAATTATGAGTTCTCTGAACATTAACAAGAATTAGGAAAAGTTTTTAAACAAAATTCTATATATTAAAATTTTTTTAAACATTTTCAACTTTAGTACACATACTCATAGAACAAAAATAATTGTTTTCCATTCTAGGAAAATATGAGTCGTATTGTTTTAAAATAAGAAACATTTTAAATTATTAAATAATGAAAGTTGTGATTTTATGGTAAAGTGCATGAATTGTGGACAAGAAAATATTCCCGATGCAAAATTTTGTGAAAATTGTGGGGCTTCATTAGATTATGAACCATCTAGTGAAGATACTGCTGATGTGTCAATTGAAGATAATAATAATGAGTCAGTTGTTGTGGATGGTGCTGAGGAGTCAGTTGTTGTGGATGGTGCTGAGGAGTCAGTTGTTGTGGATGGTGCTGAGGAGTCAGTTGTTGTGGATGGTGCTGAGGAGTCAGTTGTTGTGGATGGTGCTGAGGAGTCAGTTGTTGTGGATAGTGGTGAGGAGTCAGTTGTTGTGGATAGTGGTGAGGAGTCAGTTGTTGTAGATAATACTGATGAATCAATTGTCACAGATAATCTGAATGGAGATTTTGGTAGTGAAATCAATCCTAGTACAATATCAGCTACTGAATTCAATGGTTCTTATGATGAGTATAGTCAACCATATAGACCAGTTTATAGTAAAAAACCTGTTATTGCATTACTGCTTTCATTATTTTTTGGTTCTTTAGGACAATTTTATAATGGTCAAATATTAAAAGGAATAATTTTTCTATTGGTAATTTTTGCTTTATTCAATATTTTTTATCCTTTTGGCTTAATTTTAAGCTTTTTAATGGTTATTTATAGTGCTATAGATGCATACCGTAATGCAAAAGCTATCACTGATAATAATGGAAACTATTTTTACACAACTAATGAATGGGAGGTCTAATAATGAGTTTAAAAGATTTAAGAGACAAGTTTCATCATTATGATGCTAAAGTTAGTTCATTTTTTCATAATGATAAAGATGGAATGAAAAAACCTTCATGGGGAAAAATTATTGTAACTTGGTTAGGTTTGATAATTTTATTAGCTGTTGTAAGCTCAGTAGCTACTTCAGTGTTTATAGTGGATGTTAATCAAGAAATAACTCCTGTTTCATCTCTTTATAATTTAGATTATAATTCCTATAAAAGTTCTTCCTATTATATAACACAAATTGGTGGTCCAAATAAAGATGCTTATCATATTTCATATGATGGAAAATTAAAAGTAGAATTGAATACATCAGATATTCCTCATAGTGATTATCTGGAAAAGATTCTGGAAAGTTATCTAAATGGCAGTAATGAATACAATGCATCTGTTAGTGTTGAGTTAACTGCATATGATAGTAGTGATAGTGTAATAAAAACGTTATATTATATGAGTATCGACAATGATTCTGGTTCATCTATGTATTATAAAAATATCGATTTATTATTATTTAAAGGTCTTAAATTCGATTTTAAAGATAATATTTTCACTATAACGAGTAATGGTTCAGATAAACGGGTAAGTGACTCTATATTTAATGATTCACTTAAAAATATTGATCATATCAATGGAGTTATTTATATATCTAACAATGCATTAGAAACATCCGATCCTGGTTTTTATAACTACACACTAAACTTTACAATACCTAAAAGCTCAATAAATATTAAAAACGCTTAATTTTTTTAAACATTTATCAATAAATGTTTATCAAAATTAAATTTAAAATCTAAAAATCGCTTTGCTCTTTATGTGTGGTAGTTGCTGTTTTTTCCCTAAATGTTAGTTGTTCTTAAAATCTAGAAGCATTTTAATTAAAATCAATTATTCGAGGGCATTACTAAAACTTCAATAAAATAAAAGAACAACATTAACATTAAAAAATAGAATTTAATCGAAAAGTAATGTTTTATTTATTTTTATTTAAAACTCTTTCTTTACCAACACGAAACAAATAAATTGTAGTATTGGAAATAAAGTTTTTAAGTAATGACTTTTTTTAAAATTTTTAATAGTCATTTATAAATTAATCTAAATGGTTATAATTTTTATTTTTTGATAAAAATAATTAATGGTCGTTTATTGATTAATTTTTGTGGTTATAATTTTTATTTTTTGATAAAAATAATTAATGGTCGTTTATTGATTAATTTTTGTGGTTATAATTTTTATTTTTTAATTAAAATAATTAGTTGTCTTTTATTAATTAATTTTTGTGGTTTTTTTTTTAATAAAATAATTAGTTGTCGTTTATTGATTAATTTTTGTGGTTATAATTTATATTTTTTTAATTAAAATAATTAATGGTCTTTTTTTAATTAATTTTTGTGGTTATAATTTTTATTTTTTGATTAAAATAATTAATAATTATTTATTTTAAAAATTAATATAAATAAAATTGATTTTTAGAAAATTAATTAACTTTTTATAAATAATTTATTCAAACTTTTCTTCTAGGACTATAAGAAATAAAAAAATATTAACGTTTTTAAAATGTATTATTAATTAAAAATTTTATTTCAGGATTAAAATACTCAAATAATGATCTATTTCAGCTAATAACGACTTTTTTTATTCATTATATTCTTTTTCCCATGTTTCATATTCTTAAAATTTCTTTTAACAAAGTTTCATGATTAAAAATATCATCATCGATTGAAATACTAAATATTTTTCCTTCAAAGTCAAAAAAATACTCTGAATATTCTGTTCTATTTTCTGGAATTCTAGTCAAATCAAAATTACTTATATCTGATATGCTAGCTCTCCACATATATTTTTTATAAAAAGTTAAACCTCCAATTGTTACTATGGAATGATATCCTCCATCATTATCAATATATTCTTTTGCAGAACTCTTTTCAGTAACAACAGATTTAACACTAATTTCACTTTCTCCTTTTTTGAAGTAAAGTGTGTCACTATAATTATTAGGACTTAAGTAAAACCAGCTGGGGGTGTTGAATTTTACTCCATCAATCATATTGGAATTATCTAAATAAGTATTCATGGTTTTTTCAGGCAATACCATACTCAAGGCAATAATCTCGATAATTCCAATAATAGATAATTATTTAAACATTTTATCTGCTTTTTAACTCTTTTCACATTTGAATTTTCGTTTTCACCTATGATTCTTTTATTTAGATAAATTTTTTAGAAAAACAGGAAAGTTTATAATATTGATTAAACAAATATTATTTAAAACAAGTATTTTCGGAGTCATCATAATAAATACTATGTTTCAATCAATATAAAACTTTAAACATAATTTTTTTTTTTTTAAATTAAACATAGATAAACAATTTAAGTTATTATTTGTGGAAAAACAAACAAATAAAAAACTTCAAGTTTTTAACTTTTTTATATGACTTCTATAAAAATTAATTGTACTTTGGTAAAGAAATATTGAGTGATATTTTTTCAGTGATTATTATGCGTATTGGATGGGCTATTACAGGAGCAGGACATTTGCTAAAGGAAAGTGTTGAAATTCTAGAAGAATTAGCTAGTAATCATGAAATTACAGTATTTCTTTCAAATGCTGGAAAAGAAGTTTTAAAGATGTATGGGCTTTATGAAAGAGTAGCTAATATAACTGGAGGGTATTATAGGGAATTAGCTATTGACGCCGATCAAAGCTTCAGTTATCCTATTTCTGGAAGATTTTCCCTTGGAAAATATGATTTATTAATAGTGTCTCCTACAACTTCCAATACAGTAGCTAAAATTGTTCATGGAATTTCAGACTCTCTTGTAACTAACTTAGTAGCTCAATCTGGAAAAGGCAGAGTTAAAACATTAATCATCCCAGTTGATCTTGAATCAGGGGACGTTGAAACAGTTTTACCATCAAAACTTGAGCTTGAAAAATGCATTGGCTGTGAGGTTTGTGAAGCATCAAAAAGTTGCCCTCAAGGTGCAATAATACCTAAAACAGAGATTGGTCTTTTAAATTGTATTGGTTGTGGGGAATGTAGGGATGTTTGTTCATATGATGCAATATCTTCTGGAAAATTAATAACTATTCACATGAGAGATATTGACATTGAAAACACACATAAATTAATTCTCATGGAAGGAATCACAGTTTTAAAAGATCCAAATGAAATTAAAGATTATATTATTTAATTCATGTAAAAAATTCTTGAAACAGAAAATCATGAAACATTTTAATAAAACAGGCACTGCCAAATTTCACTGGTTTCGGGCATTAGACTTTTGTGAAGAAATCGTTAATATTTACTCTCACTTACAATTTACAGATCTTTTGAATTGTTCCAACCAGTTGATTTTGGCAAGTGCCATAAAACATAAGTTTAAGTGTTTAATTTTAATAGGATTTTAATAATGCATATTTTTAATAAAGTATTAATATAAGAGCTTAATTTTAATAGGATATTAATAAGGTATATTTTTAATAAAATGTTAATATAAGAGTTTAATTTTAATAAAACCTAAATAAAAAGGGATTAAAATGAACATAAAGAAAATGATAATATTAGCAATACTTTTTGTAGCTGTTGTAGGATTAGCATTAAACTCTGTCAGTGCAGTTGGCAAAACGTATAAGACTGATAAACTTTATTTTAAATATAATGGAGATAAAAATATTCCTCGTTCGGATTTTACTAAAAAAATAAATAATAGAAGTGAATTTTATGGATATTATAATTATCCTAATAATCACAGGATGCAAGATTCTGCAAATTATATGAAGGTTGGAATTGGTGGGAAGTATATAGGAAAAAAATATTATAAACCTAATTATAAACCTACTAAAGTATACATTTTGTTTAAAAAGACTGTGAAAGGTAAAACATATTATTCTTCAAAAACATTCACGAAATTTGGCAGTACTTTAGATATGGGAAATGATCATGCACTTCCTTACAATCCAAAGAATAATTATAAACCCTATTATGCTATATTTTATTATAAAAAAGTTTAACTACTAGCAAATTCTTTTTTTTTAAAATTTTTATTAATTTTTTCCATAAACTTTTATTAAATTTTCCCAATGAAAACAAGATGAATTTAAAAAAAATAATTGAATATATATTACCATGAGTAATAGTTTAAATCACTTATATTTAAATATTGTCATTGAATACTCTTTAAAATAAAAGAATGGGGGGGGGAAGGGGAAATATTTAATTTTAAATGATTTTTATTAAAAATTAATAAAAAATAAGATATAAAAATGGATATTATTAAAAAATATTATCAATAAATATAAAAATCTTCATTTAAAGCATTTTAAAAAGATATAATAAAAAAATAAAAAAAAATTAAATTTCATTAATTTATACTTAGCAACGATTTAAAATTTTAAAGCACTGTTTTAATAGTTTCAGTAGCTATTTAATCTAGTAAAAGGTAAATTATTGATTCATTGCTATGGAATATTCATTTTAATATTTAAACTTTTTTTTATTTTCAACCTTTCCATCGTTTCATTGTTTCAGTTCCATCGTTCATTAGCTCTACATAGTATTGTCGACCATTTTCAGTACCAAAACGGATTTTAAATGAAGAATCTTCACTTGGAACTGCTGGAGTGAAAGTATTTCCTCCATCCGTACTTCTTTGAGTTTGTTTTTTAGTCAGATAAAGGGTGTTTCCAGACAGTCGCCAGGATCCTGAAGTACCTATTGATAATCGTGACCCAACGGAATCAAAAATTGATACACTACTATAAGTTCCATCTGCACCAAATGAATAAAATATTCCATTACCAGAGGAATATAATGATTTTCCAGTTATACTGTTAATGACAGAAGCACCAACTGCAACAGTAGACCATGCACCAACTAATTTCTTTTCTTCACTATTTAATGTCCTGGAACTTCCTTTTTTCCAGTGGGCATACAGTGTAATACTTTTTGTAGGTTTAGTATTTATACTTACTTTTTTTCCACCACTTTTTTTGGTGTACCATCCTTTAAAGACGTAACCTTTCCTTTTTGGTGTAGCTGGGAACTTTTTTATCTTAGTTCCTTTATTGATATTTTTAGCTACTTTTGTTTTTGTGCCAATTTTCCCTCCGTTGGCATTAAAGGTTACTTTATTTGTTGAGATTTTTTTGTATTTTGCCTCAATCTGAACAATACCATTATCTGTTGTGTCTGTTTGTTGTTCACTGACAATAGCTGCTGTTACTGTTAGCATGGAAAATAATAGAACGCTTACAAACAGTATTATTAATGTTAAAATTCTTTTTGAATTTTTCATTATTTTTTACCTCCTCATTATTAAATGATAATCCATTTTTTTTGGGGGTAATAAATAATCAATCAATAGCTAATGAAAATAATTGAATATATATTACCCTGAATAATAGTTTTAAATCACTTATATTTAAATATTGTCATTGAATACTCTTTAAAATAAAAGAATAGGGGAGGGAGGGGGGAATATTTAATGTTAAATGATTTTTATTAAAAATTAATAATAAATAAGGTATAAAATTGAATATTTTTAAAAAATATTATATATAAACATAAAAATCTTAATTTAAATGATTTTAAATCGTTTTTAAAAAATATAGTAGCTAAAAATATATGCTATCATAATTATAATACTATTATAGAATACTTAATGGTGCTTATAACTATGGCATCAACAATAAAAGAGATAAAAATAGATACAAAATTGTTAAAAACCATTAATAAAATAGTTTAAAGAGAAAACACAACTGAAACTAATGTTATAAATGAAACTATAAAAAAAAGGGTTAGAAACAAAAGAACAGGAACTAGATAAAATCAGAATTAAATTGGGATTTAACGATTTAATTGGAAAATATACAACAGATGAAACTTTTAGTGCTGTTGAAGATAAGAGAAAAATGAGGAGAGGAAAACTATAAAATGATTGTGTTGGATTTTATATTATGTCTTTTACTTGTTGATACCAAAAAAATCGCAAAAGAGTAGTTGAACTATCACAAAAATTTCATGAAAAGGAGGTAATAATTACAAATACTATACTGAGAAACAATATATCTTCTCACTGATAGGTTGAATCATAATACAAAGGCAATTACAGAAATATATTAAATTTAATAATAATATATAAATTATGTACAAATCTACTATTGTCAAGTTAATATTTTTTCTAAATTTTTTATTTCTTTACAATCTTTTTTGAAGATTTGTGGATTCTTAAATGACTTTTTATCTAAATTCACAAACAAAATCTAATTTATCTCCAATAGCTATTTGATATTTTTCTATAGATCCTTTTTTCATTTCTAAAATATATGCTGCTGGTCTTTTTGGAATGTAAAATTTCCAAGGAGCAATTTGAGTTATTTCAAATACTTCTCTTTCTTTATCAAGAAAGACCACATCAATTGTAAATCTCATAAATAATGTGTGAATTGAGGATGTAAACCTATGATTACTTTTTGCAGGTTTTAATACAAGAACATAATCTAATCTTTTTTTAAACATTAATCCTTTAAGTCGTGAAAAATAGCTATTTGCAAATTTCAAAGTAGCTATTGTTTGTTTATTTTTACAAGTATTATCCTCAATTGCAAAGTTATCAATAGAGGGCTTTGTTTTTTCTTTAATCAATAATGTTTTTGAATAGCTATTTTTTTTTATTTTAACTACTTCCACTTAATTTATACTTCTTAATTATATTTTTTATTATTAATATTTATATTTTTAATACTAATAATCAGAACATTTATTTATAATATTTTAATAAAAGATAATACATAAACTTGTATAATATTTAAGATAAAAATTTATCAGTTTAATTTAAATTTTAATCAGATTTATTTTAAGCTTTAGTATAGTTTAATTTAAATTTTAATCAGATTTATTTTAAGCTTTAGTATAGTTTAATTTAAATTTTAATCAGGTTTAATTTAAAAATTTAATATATTGATTTTAGATTTCTCAAATTAACTAATTAATTTAAGTTATTAATCAATTTTAAAATTAGCTAATCTAAATCTTGCATATATACTATTAGATTTTTCAAAATCAACTAATTATGAGGGTATTTATGAGAAATATTATTGTTGAAGAACTTAATCAAACACCAATTGAAGAGTTAGACATTGAATTAGTAGAAAGAAAAGGTATTGGACATCCTGATAGTATAAGTGATGGAATAGCTGAATCAGTTAGTAGGGCTCTTTGTAACCTTTACTTAGATGAACTCGGAGGAGTTCTTCACCATAATACTGATGAGGTCCAAATTACTGCAGGAGAATCAAATCCTATATTTGGTGGCGGAGAAGTAATAAAACCAATAGATTTTTTACTTACAGGTAGAGGAGTTTCTGAATATGAAGGTAAAAAATTAGCTGTTGATAGAGTAGCTATTGAAGCAGCTAAAGAATATTTATCTAAAAATATAATTAACCTCAATGTAGAAACTGAAACTGTAGTAGAGTGTAAAATTGGTCGTGGTTCTGGAGATTTAGTAGATGTGTTTAAGCGTGACGGTGCTCCTTCTTCAAATGATACTTCTTTTGGTGTAGGATATGCTCCATTTTCTGAAGTTGAAACAATAGTTTTAGCTACTGAAGAATTATTAAACTCAAGGCAATTTAAAAATAAATATCCTGCTGTTGGTGAGGATATTAAAGTAATGGGTCTTAGAGAGGCTAATGAGATTACACTGACTATTGCTTGTGCTATGGTTTCAAGGTATTTAAATGATAGGGATGAGTATATAGCTATACGCGAAGAACTGAAAAATATTGTATTAGATTTAGCTTCAAAATATACTGGTAGAAAAGTAAATGTTTTTGTTAATACTGCAGATAATGATGAAGTTAAAGATGAAAAAGGGTATTTTTTAACTGTTACAGGAACATCAGCTGAAATGGGTGATGATGGTTCTGTTGGAAGAGGTAACAGAGCTAATGGTCTTATAACTCCTAATAGACCAATGTCTATGGAAGCTACTTCTGGAAAAAACCCTATCAATCATGTTGGTAAAATTTACAATATTTTATCTAATGAAATAGCTAATGATATTGCAAATAATGTTGAAGGTGTAAAACAAGTAAATGTATTGCTTTTAAGCCAAATTGGTAAGCCAATTGATGAGCCAAAAGCAGCTACTTCTCAGCTAATATTGGAAGAAGGATATAAGATGGATGACCTTAGTAAAAAAGTTGAATCTATTGTAGAGGGGTGGCTTGAGGATATTTCATCTGTTACTGAAAACATCGTTAAAGGGAAAGCTCGAACATTTTAAAGGAAGATCCTTTTATTCGACTAGTTCAGTCACAACATATTATTTTTCTTTCATATTTTTTTCATTTAATGAAAACCATTGAGTTTCTAATTTTGCAAATATTTAATTTTTAAATGTTAGAAAAACTTTGCTTTTCTATTTATAAAAAATTTTTAAAATAATTAAAATCTTTTTTCATTATATTTTTTAATTTATTAAATTTTTAATAATGATTTGTAAGGATTGTTTAGGTTAATTTTTATAAGATTTAAGTTATAATTTTTAAATAGCTTTATAAAAATTGTTAAAGTTAATTTTTATAAGTTTTAAGTTATAATTTTTAAATAGTTTTGTAAGAATTGTTAAAGTTAATTTTTATAAGTTTTAAGTTATAATTTTTAAATAGTTTTGTAAGAATTGTTTAGGTTAATTTTTATAAGATTTAAGTTATAATTTTTAATAAGAATTTGTAAGAATTGTTTGAGTTAATTTTTATATAATTTTTAATTTATTAAATTTTTAATAAGAATTTGTAAGAATTGTTTAAGTTAATTTTTATAAAGATTTAATCTAAAATAATCATATCCTTATTAATTAATTGTTATTTTTTACATTTTTTAGGAGAATTCACATGCCAATCAAAGAGGCAGAAAAATCATATCAATACCATAAAGTTGAAAAAGAAATTCAAGATTTTTGGGTTAAAAATCAAGTTTATTCTAAAACACAGAAGTTGAGAGAAAAGGGTCAAAAGTATTCCTTTTTAGACGGGCCTCCATATTGCAGTGGTAAAATTCACATTGGAACAGCTCAAAATAAGATAGTTAAAGATACATATCTTAGATTTAAGTCTATGAGTGGATTTAATGTTAGACGTCAAGCTGGATGGGATACTCATGGGCTTCCAATTGAACATAAGGTAGAGCAGCTATTGAAAATAAAAAACAAGCAGCAAATTGAAGATGAGATTGGAATAGCTAATTTTGTGTCAAAATGTAAGGAATTTTCAATTGAAAATAAGGATGTAATGACTGGGCAGTTTAAGGCTCTTGGAGTTTGGATGGATTGGGATTCCCCTTATATAACCATGGATCCAAAATATATGGAATCTTGTTGGTGGACATTAAAGAAGGCACATGAGAAAGATCTTTTGCTAAAGGATAAACGAGTCATTAGCTGGTGTCCAAGGTGTGAAACTGCATTAGCTGCTGCTGAAATTGATTATGAAAATCGGGAAGATCCTTCTATTTATGTTAAATTTCCATTAAAAGAACCATTTTTAGAAAAAGAAAAAAATCCTGAAAATTTAAGTGAATTTTTCTTAGTTTGGACTACTACGCCCTGGACTCTTCCATCTAACTTAGCTATTTGCGTGAATCAAGAATTTGATTATTCTTTTATTAAAATTAATAATGAAATATTGATTTTAGCTACTGATTTAGTTGAAACTATACTTGGCTCACCAGAAAAAATTACTAAAATTAAAAAAGAAACAGGGAAATTTGATGAGTCTGGAGAAGCGATTGTGGAAATTGAGGAAAAAAAGGAAATAATTTATGAAGTTTTAAATGTAGTTAAAGGAACTGATCTTCAATTTAAAAGCTACAATTATCCTCTTTTAGATGAAGTACCTAAACAAAGCGAATTTGATAAAATAGCTAATGTTCATGTTATCTTACTTGGGGATCATGTTGAATTAGGTGAAGGAACAGGTTTAGTTCATACAGCTCCTGGTCATGGTCCAGATGATTTTGAAATAGGTAAAGAATATGATTTACCAATATTTTGCCCAGTTGATGGTGAAGGAAACTTTACTCCTGATGGAGGAAAATATGCAGACGAATTTGTTAAAGATGCAGATTCAAATATTATCCATGACTTAAAAAACCATAATCTTCTCTTTAAAGATGAAATAATAAAACATAGATATGGTCAGTGTTGGAGATGTAAAACACCAATCATTTACTTAGCTACTGAACAATGGTTTTTAAAAATCACTGAAATTAAGGAAAAAATGCTTTCTGAAATTGATAGGATAGAATGGATTCCTTCTTGGGCTGGAGAAAGTAGATTTAAAGACTGGGTTGAAAATGCTAAAGATTGGACTATTTCTAGACAAAGATATTGGGGGATTCCAATACCTGTTTGGGAATGTCCTGATTGTGATGAAATAAGAGTTTTAGGTTCGGTAAAAGAGTTAAAAGAAGATTCGATTTCTGAAATCACAGTTAATGATGAAGACTTGGTTCACAGACCGTATGTTGATGATGTAACAATAAAATGCTCTAACAATGGCTGTAATGGTGAAATGAATCGCATAAAAGATGTTTTAGATGTTTGGATAGATTCAGGAGTAGCTGGATGGGCTTCAACATACTATCCTCAAGAAGAAGAAATGTTTAATCAGTGGTACCCTTACGACTTTATTACTGAAGGCCATGATCAAACAAGAGGATGGTTCTACTCTCAACTTGGAACAGGGGTAATAGCTCTTGATAAGGCACCATATAATAAAGTTTTAATGCAAGGATTTGTACTTGATGAAAAAGGAAAAAAAATGAGTAAATCCTTAGGTAATGTGGTTAATCCTGAAGAGGTAGTGGAACAATATGGAGCAGATGTTTTAAGATTCTATCTTTTATGGGCTGGTAAACCATGGGATGATTTGAAGTTTGTATGGGATGAACTTAATAATGTAAAGAAGATGTTCAATATTTTATGGAATGTTTATGTATTTTCCACCACTTACATGTCATTAGATGAATTTAACCCAGAAAAATGCAGTGAAGATGATAATAGTATGGCTTTAAGGGATGAAGATAGATGGATTATTTCTAAAGCTAATTCCTTAGCTATGGAAGTTGAAGATGATTTTAACAATGCATTGTTCCATAAAGCTACAAGAAAAATCAATAGTTTTATCCTTGATGATTTAAGTCGTTGGTATGTGAGACTTATTAGAGGAAGGACATGGGTTGAAAAAGAGGATCCTGATAAATTAGGTGCATATTTTGGACTATACGCAGTTTTAGAACTACTTATTAAAACAATGGCTCCAATAACTCCACACATAAGCGAAAAAATCTATGAAAATCTTGTTCAAGGAACTAAAAATTCTAAGCTTAGTATTCACATGGAAGATTGGAAGTATGATAAGGAAGCTATTGATTTAGACCTTGAAGAGAAGATGGATATTGCAAGAGATATTATTGAATCATGTGCAAGAACAAGGGATGTAGCTAAGTATAAGCTTAGATGGCCAGTAAAGGATATCACAGTTGTATCTCAAAATGAAAAAGTTCTTGATGCAGTTAATTATCTTGAAGATGTAATTAAAGATCAATCTAACACAAAAAATCTAATAACAACCAATGAATTTGAAAATTTAAAGTTTATAGCTAAGCCAAATTTAAAAACATTAGGTCCAAGACTTAAACAAGACATGGGAATGGTAAAAAAGTTCTTAGAAGAAAATGATGGGGACAAAATCAAAAAAGATTTAGAAGCTAATGGTAAAATTGATGTGAAAATAGCTACTCCTGAAGATGGGGAAAAAACAATTGAATTATCTTTAGAAGATGTTTTATTTGTGAGTGAACTTCCAGAGGAAATATTTAGCAGTGAATTTGAAGGAGGAAGCGTGTTTGTTAACACTCAAATTACTCCTGAAATTTTATCTGAGAGTATGGCAAGAGAACTTATTAGAAGGATTCAAGCTATGAGAAAAGACATGGATTTAGATGTTGAAGCTAATATAAATGTTGTCATTCAAGTAAGTACTAAGTTCAAAGATATAATAGCTTATCAAGTTGATTTTATAGCTAATGAAGTTAGAGCAAAGAATATTTCATTTGATAGTATTGATATAGGTAGTAGTGATGAAGCAGAAGCTAATGATAAGCATTATATTAAGAAATGGACAATTGAAGATGAAAATTTAATAGTTCGCATTGAAAATTAATAAGATTTTATAAAATTTATAAATTAAAATTATTAAGACTTTTAATAGCTATTAAAGGTTTATTAAAGATTTAATTGATTAAAAATAAGATTTAATACTCCATAAGCTATTAAAAGTGCTCCAATTATATTAACAATAATATTTGGAAGTGGAATCATAGTTGAAAATGCAATTAGTGAAATACCCACTAAAAAAGCTATTATTCCATTTATTTTTTTATTCTCTGATGCTATTAATCCAATAAATATTTTTTCATCATCTGAATTAATAGTAGGTATTATGCCAATAACATTTAATACTCCATAAGCTATTAAAAGTGCTCCAATTATGTTAACTATAATATTTGGAAGTGGAATATTAGTTGAAAATGCAATTAGTGAAATACCCACTAAAAAAGCTATTAATCCAATTATTTTTTTAAATTTATTATTTTCAAAATTCATGGTAATTAGTATAATAGGATACATATATAATATCATCTATCAAAAATATTTTAAGATTATCTGATATTTAATTTTCTGGTTGTTAATGCTAGGAGAAGCTATTGGTAATATGCCATCAAAAAAATATAGCTGACTATTTAAGAGCTTATCAATACTGATGTTTAGCTAATAAGTCGTATATAAAATATTACTCCATAAAAACTCTATTAATAATATTTTAAATAACTAAAAAATCAATTTAAATAAGGTTTTAAATTATAAACTTTTAAAACATTATTGTAATTTTTTTTATTTAAGGTATTGTTGTAATTGTTTTTTTAGTAAATAAAGTGTTTAAAATGGTTTATATTTTCTTTTCGAAATAAAAAGTCTTTTATTATTACATGGTGGACTGCAAAATTAATTTAATTTTATTTAATAAATCATTGGAATCTTTAAAATTTATAATTTTATTTAAATTTATTTATTTAATAAAATAAGGATTAATATAATTTATTTTTATAAAAAACATTATTAAAAATATAAATATTAAAATTAAATAGATTATAAGAAATTATAGTATGTTTCCATATTTTTACAGATTTTTTAAAAGACATATATTTTCCAAAAAATTTGTTCAAAATTTGGATTTTCATGAAAATAAATTTACAAACCATTACAGCATTGGAAATAAAGTTTTTAATAATGATTTTTTTTAAAAAATTTTAATATTCATTTATTTATTAATTTAAATGATTAAAAGTTATATTTTTTATAAAAATAATTAATAACTATTAATTTTAAAAAATAATTTAAATAAGATTGATTTTTAGAAAATTAATTAATTTTTTTAAAAAAATTTAATTCGAACTTTTCTTCAAGGACTATAATATAAAACAATGTGTCGATAATTGGAAAAAATGGAAGGTGCATGATATGTTATTCAGTATATTTTGGTTCATACCTCGTTGTTTTATAAAAATACAATGTGTATATCCTTAAACTCAAAATTCTAAAAATTATATATTCGATTTGATAATAACAAAAATCTCCTAGCTTAAATTAGCTAAAAAGTTTTTTTGAAAAAAATTATTCAAATTTAAATTCAAGGATTTTTCCAATGAGTTTTTAAAAGTGAGGAGTGACTTATATAAAATTACTCAAATCAAGTTTCATGGATTTTATTATTGAATTTTAAAAAATTAAGGTTAAAATCATTTGTACTTTTAGAAAACCAATGTTCTCTTACTCTAAACATACTAAATAACCACAATATATTCTTCATTTTTTCACATAAAACAGACACATTAATATAGAATTTAAATAGATAATATAGATAGGATTATACAATGAATTTAACCTTGTTTTTTTTTTAAAATTTATGTAGTGGAGTAATAAATATGGGATTAACAGATAAAATAAGTCCATTTCAACCAGAATCTCCAGTTAAACCTGAAAATTTTGAAGGTAGGAAAGAAATTATTGATAAAAATTTGCCTTTTTTGCGACAATCTGCTAGTGGGCGTCCTACTCATTTTTTAATAAAAGGCAAAAGAGGGATGGGGAAAACATCATTAGCTGAATTTTTTAATAATATAGCTGAAAAAGAGTATAAAATGGTAGGAGTCCATGTTTTAAATGATGGAGTACACAGTATCAATGATTTAATCCATCAAATAATTGAAAGATTGCTCAATGAAATTAGAAAAGAAACGTGGTCGGAAAAAATATTTAATAAGTTAAAAAATAATGTGAAAAGTGCCGAGCTATTTGGAATTAAGCTAGAATTTACACATGATGAAAAAGTAATATCAAACATAAAAGATAACTTTGCCTTTTTTTTAAAAGATATTATCGATAATTTTGAAGATAAAAATGGATTAGTAATTATTATTGATGATATTAATGGTTTATCACATAACAACGAATTTGTAAATTGGTACAAGAGCTTTGCAGATACATTGTCAATAGAATTTGGGGATACAATCCCTTTATCCTTGATTCTCACAACTTATCCTGAAAATGCCCAAATATTACATGAATATAATCCTTCATTTACAAGACTTTTTAAACATATTACTGTTGAAGAACTAACTAATAGTGAAATTAAAGATTTTTTCACAAAAACATTTAAAAAAGTTAATATGGCTCTTAAAAGAGAAGCTGTTGATTTAATGGTTCGTTATTCCTCTGGTTTACCTAATATGATGCAAGAAATAGGTGATGGGGTCTTTTGGATGAATGGTCAAAATATAATCAATGAAAAAATCGCTTTTAATGGAATTATTAGGGCAGGAGATCAAATAGGTGTTAAATATTTAAGACATGTATTGGATACATCCATACGAAGCGATGAATACTTAACTATATTCAAAAAATTAGGTTCTGATTTTGGAAAGTCTGCTTTTGATAGAGACTATAGTTTTAAGAAGCAAAAAATGCTTGAAAAATTGAATGATAAAGAATCAAAAGTTTTCACTGATTTTTTAAAAAGAGCTAGATCCTTAAATATACTTGAATTTTCTGGTGCCAAGAAAAGTGGACATTATAAATTTACAAGTAACTTGTTCCCTATATTTTTCATGATTGAGTCCCTAAAAGAAGAACATTAAATATATTATCCTTTAATACTTAATAAATTATTTAAGCAAACTTAAAAATTCTAAAATGTATAAATAATGAAATAATTAATTGCAAATCACAAAAATTTAAACACTACTTAATTGGATGAAACACAGAGATAATGAAACAAAAATAAACATATTTTAAAGGAGATGGAAATTATTGAGGATATTGCAAACTGGTGGACAATTGAATGGTATAAACTTGTAATAAATGGGGAATTAGAAGAATTATTCTCAGAAGGTAAAGATCATTATCTAGAAAATAAGTCGAAATTAAACTATAAAATAGAAGATAATGAATTTTTAGAACTTGAAGAATATGACAGGTCTTTTTTTGGAATAAGCTCTCCTTCAATTAGTTTTAAAAAGTTTGAAGAGGATGAGAAAGAAGAAATAAAAAATTCTCTTCTAAATTCTCCCTTTTATTTAAAGGATTTATTAGCTAATAAATTTCCAAAATCATTGTATGATGAATTAAAAAATAAAAATATTTATTTAATCCCAAAATCACTGGATGATTTAACTTTTAAAGGTTTTAAGAAAAATAAATTCACAATCGAAACCATGGCAATGTTCTATTTTTTTGGTTTGTTGATAGAAAACAACCCTTCATTACTTTTTAAAATATCTGGTTTTGATTTAAATCCTAGTATTAAGAAATATATTGATGTAAACTATGAAATCAAAAAAATGGTTCCAAAAATTATTCGTGGAGAAGGTAAAAACAGCTATAAAGAAAATAAAGCCACCAAAGAAGAAGATTTAGAAAAATTGCTAAAAGAAGCTTTAAATTCGATTAACTTTGATAAAATCCCAAATTCTGAAAAAACATTGGAATTATTATTTGAATATAAAAATAATTCGGTTAAAAGAGAAATTAAAAATGTATTAGAAAGATTAAACTATTTTAAAAGTCAAATGCTAATGACAAATAAGAGTGGATTTAATTTTGACATATTTGTAGCTATTTTAAATGGTGATGAAGAATATAAACAATTCAAAGAATCTGATGATACCTTTAGTAATAATTATAGAAATAATGATTTTAAAAAAGTAAGACTACTACTTGATAAAAATTATAATTTAAAATCAATAACTGGATTTAGTCATGATTATAAGACTCACTTTCTATTTTTTGAGTTTTTTGAAAACACTCCTTGGTGGACTATTGTAAACTATGAGTATAAGATACAGTTTATTTACACTATATATCAATTTTCCCTAAATCTCCTTGAAAAAATAGCTATAGTTCCAGAATTATTAAAAAAAGATGAAAAATATTTGATTAGATGGATTCCTGCTTTTCTCATAGAAGAAGTTAAAGACATTTTCGAAAAGTTAAGTATGGCTTGTCCTAAAAATTTAGTCTTATTTGATAATAAAACTATATCTTCTGATGAACAGCTGAAGATTTTAATAAGCTTATTTATATATAACATCATAGAAAAAGCTTATTTTGGATTGAAATACATACCACGTACTCTTAACTTAAGTAAAGAGATTTATGAATTATTATTCACATTAAAACTTACTGAAATTCCTAAAGAAAATTTAAATCTTACAAATGCGTGGATTTCAGAATTACATTCACTTGAAAAAGAAAAATCATTAATATTTTTAATCTCTAATAAAGATGATGCTTTTTTTAATCTTAATTTAGAAATAAACTCTGAAAATCAGCTATCTAAGATTGATGAGATTCTTAATTTAGACATTAGCTCTGAAGATCAGCTATCTAAGATTGATGAGATTCTTAGTGAGTCATTAGCTACTAAAAATTCTCCTCCTCCTATTTCATTCAATGAAAAAATTAAAAAGCTAGATGAAGAAAGTAAATTTAAGTTATTCCATGAAATAAATAATTTAGAAATGTATTTTCCACAAATAAGGGATTTAATAGCTAGTGAAGATGGAATTTTTTTAAACACTGCAGAATTCGCTGATTTTTATCAAAATACGATACCAATTTTAAATACTTTGAACTTTAAGGTTATTTTACCAAAAAATTTAAATTATACTGTTAAACCAAGGATAGTAAGTAATATAAAGTTAAAATCATCAAACATCACGGAAAAAAATCTTTTAAGTTTGGAAAATCTCGTGGATTTTGATTGGAAAATAGCTATTAAGGATAAGGAAATTAGTATAGCAGAATTTAAAAAACTTGTAAAGATTTCATCAAAGTTTATTAAAATAGATGATGAAAGTTATCTTGTAAATCCAGAAGATATTGATGAAATATCTGAAAAAATCAATCAAGTACCTAAAAAACTTAAAAATAATCATTTATTACAAGCAATTTTAAGTTCTAACTATGATAATAAGGATATCAATATAGATGAAAATATTTTACAAATATTAGATAAAATAAAAGATTTTAAAGATGTTTCTATCCCAAGTAATTTAAATGGTACCTTAAGACCTTACCAGTATAGAGGATTTTCATGGTTGGTTCAAAATATTAAAATTGGCTTTGGAAGTATTTTAGCTGATGATATGGGTCTTGGGAAGACTTTACAAGTTTTAACTACTATATTACATTTTAAAAATGAGGGATTCCTTAAAAGTAAGAAAGTATTAGTGGTTGCTCCAACAGCTATTCTTTTTAATTGGGAAAAAGAAATAAAACATTTCACACCAAGTTTAACTTATGATATTTTCCATGGAAAAAACCAATCTATAAATCCTGAGGTAGATATTACTATAAGCTCTTATGGAATGATTAGAAACAATCTTGAAAGTTTTAATGAAGTTGAATGGTTTATGGTAGTGGTAGATGAAGCACAAAACATTAAAAACCCTAATACCAAACAATCAAAAGCTATTAAAAAAATAAGATGTGAAAATAAAATAGCTTTAACAGGAACTCCTGTTGAAAATTGCTTAATTGACTATTGGAGTATATTTGATTTTACAAATAAGTCTTATTTAGATGGTGTAAAAAACTTTAAAGAAAATTATGTCAATCCTATTGAAAGAGAAAGGGATGAAATAATTTTAAATAGGTTTAAAGCTATAAGTTCTCCATTTATTTTAAGAAGAATGAAAACAGATAAAAAAATTATCAGTGATTTACCTGATAAAGTCGTTACTGATTGTTATTGTCCATTAAGTGAAATTCAGGTAGCTTTGTATAAAAGTACTATTGATAAAACATTAGAAAAAATTGAAGAAAGTGAAGGAATTCAAAGAAAAGGAATGGTTTTTAAATTAATCAATTCACTTAAACAAATCTGCAATCATCCATCTCATTTTACAGGTTCAGATGAATTTGGCATTGAAGAATCTGGAAAAATGAAGATGTTAATTGATATTTTAGGAAATATTTTAGAAAACAAAGAAAAAATTATAATATTCACACAATTTGTTAAAATGGGAGATATAATAGTAAAACTTCTAACAGACAAATTTAAAACTGAAATCATGTTCTATCATGGAAGTTTAACTCGTAAGATGAGAGACAAAATAATCGATGAATTTCAAAATAATGAAGATAAACAAATCCTCATAGTTTCTCTAAAAGCTGGAGGAACAGGACTAAATTTGACATCAGCTAATCATGTTGTTCACTTTGATTTATGGTGGAACCCAGCTGTTGAAAATCAAGCTACAGACAGGGTTTTTAGAATAGGTCAAGATAATAATGTTTTTGTATATAGATTCATATCAAATAAAACATTTGAAGAAAAAATAAACGAAATTTTGATTAGTAAAAAAGAATTAGCTGAAGTAACTGTAGGAACTGGTGAAAAATTCATAACTGAAATGTCAAATAAAGAACTTCAAGAGTTAATAAGTTTAATGTAATGGTTTATTAAGCTTATAAAAGAAGTATTGATTTAATTCAATAATAAATATATTATAATGTGGAATATTTTTTCAAATAGCTATACTATTCATTTTAAACTGTTTTTTTAATATTTTATAATATTTAGATAATTTTGATTATATAGTAGTTTGTAAAATTAATTTAATTTTATTTAATATATTATTGGAATATTTATAATTTTATTTAATATATTATTGGAATATTTATAATT
>Ga0099364_10003574_pt1 | contig 24034 bp, 24 predicted proteins | sample TergutTh196P3_FD_73070 | JGI IMG/M metagenome (GOLD analysis project Ga0099364, IMG submission 73070) | Microcerotermes parvus P3 segment gut microbial communities from Pointe-Noire, Republic of the Congo - Th196 P3 | ecosystem: Host-associated > Arthropoda: Insects > Digestive system > Gut ...
GTCGCTTTTTCTACATATTCCAAAGCATTTTCAATATCACCAATTTCGCAATATGATTCGGCGATATCTATTTGTTCAAGTGTCCATACAATAGGTTCGGTTTTCTCACCGGATACGATATCTATCAGTCTTGCAAACTGGAACTTTACTTTTCGGCATTCCAATTTTTGCACAGCGTCTAAATCGGCTTTGTCTATATATTCGCGGATAAAATACTCCAGTAAATACTTGCCCCTGATTATTCGCCACTGCTGATTCTTAACCGATTCTTCGCCCTCTAATACAAGCCCTTGCCATACTTCTTTTGCATCCCATATATCCGCGGGCAATGTGTTAAGGAGTTTCTGCGCTTCTTCCATCATACCCCAGTCGGCATAATATCTGATAAGCTGAACCCTGTTACCCATAGACGACTTATAATCCGTTAAATTGATAATTCTTTCGCTGGTCCTGATTATTTCGTCTTTATGCTTATTTATATCCGCCGCGCTTAATGCCTGCGATAAAAGGTAATGCAATTCAGAATTTAACGGATATTCCTGCGTGGCTTTCCTCGCCAAGTCAATAGCGGCGTCAACTTTGCCGGAATTGAGCATATTCCTAATGTCTCTGCCATACTCCCCGGCTTTTTTCTCTCCCCTTATTTCTTCTGTTCCCAAAAGTTCGTCAACCGTGACTTTAAAAAATATCGCGATGTGCGGGAGCATTTCCGCGTCGGGATAATTCGCGCCGGTTTCCCAGCGGCTGATGCACTTCGGCGACACATGAAATATATCCGCGGCTTGTTCCTGCGTTAAATCATTTACTTTGCGCAGTTCTTTGAATTTTTCGCTAAAATACATTTTTTGTTGTACCTCTCTCTTGATTTGATTTAATAATATTTTAGAATCGATTCTTGATAATATTATAAATCACATATGCTCAAAAGTCAAGCTCTCGTTTTGAGAGCTTTTGTCTTGATATTTGAGAGAGAAATTAAACAAACAAGAATTTGTCGTATTAACGGGCAAAACCGAATTTGACCGGTCACAGCGGAGAATAGTGAGTTTGACAGCGGCTATACCGCGGGGGTCGCGGATTTTTGCAAATCTTCTTTTACAGCGTCAATCTCCGCAGTTGGGAAGTGCGAGAAAATATTTTCGCTTACTATTCTTTCGAGCAAATATTGACTGCGGCTGAACGGCGCAATATTTTTGGAAATTCCGGATTTCAAGCCTCTGTGCGCTTCTTTTTCAATTTTTGCAATGTGTTCTTTTTTTAAAGCTATATCAACGCCCAGCAGCATATCTGCGGAACAGTTGAATAAATTAGCAAGCGCCGGAACCTGGGTAATATCCGGCAGAGCCGAACCCGTTTCCCAGCGTGATACGGCTTGGGTTGACACGTTTAGATATTCCGCAACCTGCTCCTGAACCATGCCTTGCTCCTGACGCAGCTTTTTTATTACCGCGCCTATATTCATTGTATTCATTGTGTAAATTCTCCCGTTTATTTTTATTCAGAAGCGCTTCTGTATTTTTATTATACCACATATTTTTTTATTTTACAATGTAACGCTGCGTGAAAAAATATCACGGGTGAGTTGATATTGCATTTGACAAACAATGCTGAAAATGTTATAATATTTTTATAGTATTTATTGAAGTGAAATAAGGGGATTTTCAAATTATGAACGATTGTTTAAAAAGCTTGGCAGCCGTATATCCATTTGCGCCGGGAATGGACAGATTTACCGATATGAGCATTACAGTTCAGGACGCGGAAAATGCTCGCGTGATTGAACTGTATTCGGCTGTTACAAACCCTAAGCGCAATTACCCTGCCGAAGACAAATATTTTAAACCGGCGGCTGCGGCAATGTTCGAGATGGAAGGAACCGTTACTCTAACGGTAAGCTATCCCAAAGGAATCAAAAGCGCGGTCATACGTCCGTCAAGAGCAGGGCTCACTCCCATGATTTCCGGCAGCGATGTTACCTTTGAAATTACAGAGTGGGGGCAATATACGGTGGAATTTAACGGCGACCCCGAAACCGACGCCCTGATTATTTTCGCCAATCCTCCGATGAAGGAGTTTCCGGCGAACGCCAGAATTATTAATGGCAGACTTAATCAGGACTTGAGCGTCGGAGATAATGAAACCGTTTATTTGGCTCCGGGAGCGGTCGTTGCCGGTAAAGTTTACATGGGAAACAACAGCAAGCTGACCGGTCGCGGCATCATCACCGGCAGCGCTCCCGCCGCGATTGAGGTTCATAACAAACGTAATGTAACTATCGAGGGCGTCACCATTTTAGACCCGAAACGCTGGGTTGTGGAATTAAGGGACTGTGACGGCGTGACGCTGGAAAACGTCAAAATAATCAGTGCCCGCAACAACGGCGACGGCATTACTGTTCAAAGCTCCCGAAACATAAATATCAACAAATGTTTTATCCGTTCATGGGACGACGGTATTGTGCTGAAAAATTATACTGAAAATAATTGCCGTAATATTAACGTCACAAACTGCGTGCTGTGGACCGATTTGGCGCAGTCGCTCGAAATAGGCTTTGAAACCAACAAAGGCCGAACCGGGCAGGAAAAACTCTCGCCAAATAAAGACCCTCGGATTCACGATATAATATTCGAGAACATTGATATTATACATAATTTTCACAAAGCGCCTGTTTCTATCCACAATGCCGATAACTGTCGGATATATAATATTAAATTCAAAAATATTACCATAGATAACGCAGTGATGGGCGAACCCGGAAAATACAGCGAGGGAGGCGGCTGGCCTTACCTGCTTGATTTCGGCAACGGTCACAGCGGCGATATGGGCGGCGCGAACGGCTGGACTCATAACGAAGGATACCGGGAAATCAAAGACGTTTCCGTTGAAAACATACGAATTACAGGCGGGAAACTTTCATCGTGCGGGGCGCGTTTTGTAAACAGGGACAGCGGCGGGAAATCGGTCATGGAGAATATACAGCTGAAAAATATCTGTTTTCAAGGAGAGCTTATTGATTACAATGCAATAATTGATGAAGCCTCGCTTACCGGAAAAATCACCCAAACCGATGTTAAAATATAAAGGGTTTGAAGAAGCGTTTATTCCGCCAAACGGCAGATTAATTGGCGAGATAAAAGAAAAGCCGAAAACAACGTTTGACATAATAAAGCAAAACCCTGCAGGAACAATCGTTGAATTTGCTGAACTTACCGGGAAATCTGAGCGCACAATCTCACGCGAGTTGAAAGAATATCAAGATGCGGGCATGATTAGCCGTGAAGGCGCAAAGAAAAACGGATATTGGGTAATATTATAATAAATTTGTATTAAAATAAAATAGGGGGATTTTCAAATTATGAAAACTAACGCATATCCGATAATGTACTGGTTTGGTCCGTCTGCGGCGGACAAAAAAAGCATTGGGGAAATCGCCGCGGCGGGTTTCACGCGGATTCCCGTTGAAGGCAAAGACAAAGAGGACAATATAAGAATCATAAAATTATGCGCAAACGCCGGAATTGAGGCAATGGTCACGGACAGGCGCATAACCGAGGCGATCGGTAACCCTAAAGAACGCGACTCCCTTTTGGCGCAGGTTGCCGGCGATTATAAAGGGTTTGAAAATGTAAAAGCGTACTATATTACAGACGAGCCTTCATGCGATGATTTCGAGGCTTTGGGCGGCGTGTGCGCCGTTTTGAAAAAACTTGACCCTGATCGTGAAACATATATCAACCTGTTCCCGAACTATGCTTCGTCCGAACAGCTTAAAGCGGAGAGCTATAAAAAACACATAGACCTGTATGTTGATATTGTCAAACCGGAGATTATCAGTTACGACCATTATCATTTTGTGGGGCGGGAGTCGGAAAGCAAAAAAAGCGCAGAGCCGGCGAAAACAAACGAACGCGAAAGGCTTATCCGCGAATCCGCTTGGAATACGGAGCAGCGGGAAGGATTTTTCGACAATATAGAAATAATACGGGATAAATCCCTTGAAACGGGGATACCGTTCATGGTTATAGTGCTTGTTGCGGAGCACGGTCCTTACCGTAATCTCAGCGAAGCCGAAATCCGCTGGGAAGTATTCCAAAGCCTTGCATACGGCAGCTCGCGTATATCATATTTCACATACGGGACGCCTGAATATGACGAAAGCTGGAGATATACAAACGCCATGGCGAACAAAGACGGCTCGCTTACGCGCCATTATTATGAGGTCATGCGCATTAACAAAGACTTAAGCATTCCGGGCGCGTATCTGGCAGGCAAAAAATCGACCGGAGTTTTTCATATCGGGGAGGAAGCCGACAAACTGATAAAACCTTATGAACCGGCGGGCGGCATATCTGATATTAAAACAACGGGCGGGGTCACGCTGGGATTTTTTGAGGGCGGCGAAATCATGCTAGCAAATAAGAGTTATATAAACGTAAACAAAATCGATATATCAACTCACCCGTCCAAAACGGTTTCCGTGCTGGACAAAACCTCGGGGCAGTGGTACAACTTGATTAAATCGGGCAACGCTTGCGCATTTACATTGACCCTAATGCCCGGAGACGGCGAGCTTATAAAAATTTCACGAGTTCAAAATTAGGGCAGACATTATAAAATTTTTCTTCCCATATATACCTGAAAAATATAGTCCATTTTATATTTTCCGCCGTTTTTGTTTATAATTTCCACAGCGGTCACATTATATCCGGCTTCGAGAACAGGGCGCGTAGCCTTACCCGTTCCGGCGCCTATTTCAAGCGCTTTCCTGCCCGCGCCTGTTCCGGCATACGCAATCAAATCCGCAAACAATCCGTCGGGATAATTCGGTCGTATTTCATCATAATTCGTGACAATTTCATCAAAATGCACTCTTTTTTCAAATTCCCAGCCTGTTTTCGTTGTCGCCACATTGTTTCCCCCGATAATACGCATATTTAATGCAATAACAAATTCAAAGTTTTTTTAGCCGTATCGACGCGATAAGGGTCCTCGCCGCCATGATAAACCGACCATCGCAGTATATCAAATTCATTTAACACGGTTAATATTTGAAATATTCGTTCGTTATGCTTGAATGTTTCGTTTGAAATACCATAAGCCTCACGAAATATTTCAAATGCTTTTTCTTTTGAACTCCCTTCAAAATTAAGCCAAATAAATTCATCAAACGGGACAATACCAACGCGAGCGCCGCCAAAATCAATTAAAAAAACTTTATCGTCATTGATAATTGTGTTTTTTGCCGACATATCGCCATGTATGAGCCCTAACTTAAAGTTTATATCAAGCAATGACGTAAACGCTTCTTTAATCCGATTAATATTTTCGGCCGAATATACGCCCAGTTTAACGAATTCATCTTCTTGATTTATGCAGTTTATGTGATACTCAATATGACTTTTTAAAGTCGGATTGAACGAATTATAAAAATAATCGCTGACATCGGTATAATCTTTGGCGTCGACGGCGTAATTATGAAAAACCCCGTAATCTTTCATGTTGAACCCATAACCTTTGACGTCGACAGAATGTATAAGCCTTGCGTATTTTCCCAGAGACGTCCATATCAATTCAGATTTATCAGGACACAAAGAACCGTTTACGCCGTCTGTATAGCTTTGAACAATAAAAGAAACGTCTTTATATTTATCTGCACAAATAACTTTTGCAGTCAATATACCGACTTTTTCAGCTTGTTCAATACAAAACATTTCTTTTGAAAATTCGTTATATGCTCTTAGTCCTCTGCGTAATTTTATAATATTAGTTTCATCACATAAATTTATTTTATAAACTTGATTGACGAATCCCAATCCTGTAATTTGTTCAATATTATTAGGTGATTTTCCGAACGTTTCGGTATAAAGTTCGTTAACAAACGCTTCTGTTATCATGTGTTTTACCCTGAATAAATGAGTTTGATTTTGTGTCGCTAATATCTTGTTTCTTATCCCGCACTCCCACCGCCTGTATTTATTATACTACTTTCATTGGTTACCCTGTATTCGGCTTTGCCGCGCGGGATTTTTCCTGCTATTTTCCTACTATTTTGTATACCTGTTCAAAAAAATGATTTATAACTCCTGGTCTTTTTCAAATTTAACCAACTCATACAACCGCTCGCGCAAGACGGTAAACGAGGTAATATCCTCTACAGAATCTAAATTGCCTTCTATCGTGGCGTGTCCCCAAGCGTGAATAGGCAGCCAAGTCATACATAAATCCACAATAGTCTCCGCTTCATATTCGCCGAAATAGCCTGTCATGTACGGCTTTTCAAAGCAAAACAACGCGCTTGCGATATAAACCGTTTCATATTCAACGGGCGCATACATAGCGTCAGCGAAGTCGATTAAATAAACATTCATCTTTTCGTCCACTAAAATATTATCACAGTTCCAGTCGCCGTGACAGTAGACTTTTTTGTATCGGTTAATGTTAAAATCGGCGATATACGCCAATCTCTCTGATTGAAATAGTTCGGGAAATCCCTCGTTTTCCCATCCGTTGTTATACAACGCATACTGCATTACGTCGACAGGAGTGAAGTTTTCGCACGGCGCGTTTAGTTTATCGGTGATGCTTCGGATTTGTTTTCCGATATATGCTTTATCCTCATAATTCAAACTTTCTTCAATTTCACATAGCATCTTGCCGCTGATATATTCCATAATCATGTATCGAAAAAGATATTTATCACAAACAAAACCATCGGCAATAAGTTTCGGAGCGGGAATGCTCCGCGCGTTAGCCCATTTCATGCCGAACAATTCCACATCGACGTCTGTGCCGTAATCTTCGTTTAATCCGGGCGGCGCGAATATCTTAACAACATAATCGCCGGCTTTGAACACAGCGTTACTACCGGGGCGCAAGTTCTCTATTTTTGTAAATGGCAGGTTTTCTTTCTGGAAAATATACTCCGCCAATGGTGTAAAAGCAGAAATAGACTGGAATATATCGCCCCAATCGTCCCAATTATTTATTTGTCCGTTAAACAAATTCATACGCATTACCCTCAGTATCAGTAAGCCGATTAGTAAAATCTTTTTTATTTTCGCATATTCCAGATATAGTTATTAGATTTTCGTGAAGTTTTATCGCTTCCTCTATTTTTATTTTAAACATATAATTTTTCCGCCGCCTGTATTTATTATACTACTTTCAACAGGATTTGTCAACTTTATTTTTTATTTTGCAATTTAACGCTGCGTGAAAAAATATCACGGGTGAGTTGATTCATTTTTTTTATCTGTTCCATATCAACCTCGCTTATTCGCAAGCGGCGATTATCATATTGTTTATCATGCCGAAAGCATAAAAAGACAAGTCTTCATAATGCCCTGAAAAGCTTGTTACGGAAATTCCGTATTCCGGGTCGACCAAGACTTTATGTCCTGCCCAACCGCCGTGTTCAACTGATTTATAAGAACGCAGTACACCCGCGTCGTCAACTTTTATACCGCGGTAATTCCAGCCGAGACTCCATGAATCCCACGGGTTTGAAAGCGATGAATTATAATTCGAAGTCATTTGACGCACACTTGCGGGAGATAAAATCCGCCGTCCTTTATAGCATCCGTTTCCGAGTATCATCTCGCAGAAATTTGCCGAATCGTTTACGGTTGTTTTTAAACCGTTTCCGCCGCCTTCATTGTTATAGCAATTTTCAGAATTTATATAGCCGTAACCCATGCTGCGTTCGTTTCTTCCCAATACTCTGTGCCATTTTTCTTTGGGCAGTACCCAATGAGAGTCAACCATATCCAAAGGCTCGAATAAAACGCGCCGGGCGTAAGAATCTATGCTTTCGCCGGTAACGGCGCAGATTATATCTTTCAGCCTGTCATACCCGAAGTTACTGTACGCCATACCCTTACCCGGCAGGTTTACCAAGTCAATACGCGCCGCAGCAGCATCCCAAAGTTTATGGTGGTCAAAATCATCGGGAAGTTCCAAAGCTCTTTTTAATTGCGTATTATACTGTTCCCAATCTTCACGGGGCGAATCATTGCTCGGACGCTTAATTTTCAATTTCTCCTCAATATATTTCTCCGCCGAATTCCGGAATTCTTCGTCTACGCCGTGCGTATGAGTCAAAAGATGCACAAGATTTGTTTTTTCCCTGCCTCCGCCGGTATATTCCGGAAGAAACTCAGACACGTTGTTGCTTAATTCAAGGCGCCCGTCTTCCAAAAGAATAAATATAAGCGCGGCTGTAATTGGCTTGGTGTTAGAAAAAATCGGGGAAATAGTATTAAGCCGCACCCCATATTCGTTTGTGCTTGTACCGTAACAACCCTCAAATATCGGCACGCCGTAACGCATAGCTTTTATTATGCACGCCTGAAATTTTTCCTGCTCAGTCCATTCATTTAATCTCTCGTCAAGTTTATCAAGCTGGGGAAGATATAAGTTTAATTCTGCCGCCTGTTCGACGGCTTGTTGTGTTTTCGGCATATTTAACAATCTCCTCTGCGGTATAGCAGTATATTTATGGTATATTAATATTTTTTGTATTTATAATCTTCGCAGGCGGCGATAATCATATTATTTATCTTACCCCAGTTACCGTGACCTCCCATATCGTTCGGCTCGGGATATTCTCCCGCAAACAATATTACGGAAAGTCCGTGTTCGGGGTCAACTAAAATTTTATGTCCTGCCCAGCCGCCATGCTCAACGGCCCTCTTTGAGCGTAATACCCCCGCATCGTCAACTTTTCTGTTACGGTAATTCCAGCCGAGTCCCCATGAATCAAATTCGTTCGGAAGAGATAAATTGTAATTCGAAGTCATTTCATGCACGCTTGCGGGAGATAAAATCCGCCGCCCCTTAAACCGTCCTTCGCCCAGTATCATTTGCGCAAAATTCGACAAATCATTCGCGGTTGTTTTCAAACCTCCCGCGCCCGATTCATTTGTGTAATTCCCATCCGAATTTACCCAGCCGTAACCCACGCACTTTTCGTTTTTACCCAATGTCCTGTGCCATTTTTCCTTCGGCAGAATCCAATACGAATCTTCCATTTCCAACGGCTCGAACAACACGCGCCTTGCATATGAGTCTATGCTTTCCCCGGTAATTTTACATATTATGTCTTTAAGTTTTTGGAATCCGTGATTGAAATAAACCATCATTTTTCTCGGAGGGTGTTTTACCGCGACACGCAGAGAAACGGCTTCCCAGAGGTCGCCGTTATAATCATCCGGCAAACCGAGGGCTTTTTTTATTTTTAAATCATATCGGTTCCAATCTTCATCTGTCGAATCACCTCCGGGACGCTCGATTTTCAATTCATTTTTTATATAATCTTCCACGGCGTCAATAAAATCGCTTTCCATGCCGCTCGTATGAGTCAAAAAATGCCATACCCTTATTTCTTCGCGTCCGCCCCCCGTATATTCCGGCAGAATTTTGCATATGCGCGTTTCCAATTCAATGCGTCCCTCGTCTAAAAGCGTCATTATAAGCGTTGCAATAACAGTTTTTGTAATTGAAGCCACCGAAAAAATAGTGTCAAGTTTTACGCCGTATTCGTGCGTGCTTGTGCCGTAACAACCCTCGAAAATCGGCACACCGTAACGCATCGCTTTTACCACTATTGCCTGGCAGCTGTCATTTGCTATAAACTCGTTCAGCCTTTCTTCAAGCTTGTCAAGCTGGGGAAGATATAATTTTAGTTCTGCCGCCTGTTCGACGGCTTGTTGTGTTTTTGGCATATAATTTTCCTCCTTAATTTTTTTTACCTGTACCATTTTTCCTGCGCTGTAAACAGCCTTGCGTATTCACCGCCTTTTGCGATAAGTTCATCATGCGCGCCGATTTCGGCGATTCCGCCGTCTTTCATAACGGCGATTTTATCCACAAGACGGCACAAACCCACGCGGTGCGATATTATTACCGCCGTTTTGTCTTTGGCAAGTTCTATAAATTTTGTCAGTATCTCGGTTTCGATTAACGGGTCGAGCGCGCTTGTCGGTTCATCCATAACAATAAGTTCGCTTTCTCTGAATAGTCCCCGCGCTATCGCGATTTTCTGCCATTGTCCGCCGGATATGTCGCCGCCTCCGAACGCTGTTCCGAGTTCGCTGTCCAGTCCTGTTTTGTCGAGCAGGTCTTTTAAGCCTGCGCGGTTTACGGCTTCCGTTATTTTTTCGTCATCGTTAAGTCTGTCTGTGTCGGACATCGCGATATTTTCACGCAAAGGCAGTTTATACTGCGTAAAATTCTGCGCTATTGCGGAAACGGTTTTATAAAAAGACCGTTTGTCTATATTTATTATATTTATACCGTCGTAATATATTTCGCCCTTTGAACAAGGATATAATCCCAGCAATAATTTTGAGAGCGTGGTCTTGCCGCTGCCGTTTTCACCGAGAATCGCAATTTTTTCGCCTTTGCGTATCTCGAAACACACATTTTTTACAGCGTATTTTTCAGCGTTCGGATACTTGAAACACACATCGCGAAGTTCTATTTTATTATGCAAACCGGGATAAATTCTGCCGCTTGTATTTTCATTTTCCTCTTGCTCGTCGGGCAAGCCGATATATTCAAAATAATCGTTTGCAAACGCGAGTTCACCCGGCAGTTCGCCTCCAAGGGTGAGTACGCCCCGAATTGCTCCCTGAAGAGTCATGAACGCCGCGATACACGCCCCGAAAACACCGATATTCACAATACCCTCCAGCGTCAGAAAAAGAGCAAGCACCAAACACGCCCCGTAACCGATAATTCTCAGCGCATCGCAAAACAGCAGGGATATTGCGTCTTTGCGGTTTTGTTCCCAAAGCTCATCCTGCACGTCGTCCCGGGATTCTCTCCATTTATCAAAAACATAATCGTCCGCGCCCAGCGTCCTGAGTTCTTTTACGGTTCTCCTGTCTGTGAATAATCCCCATAAATATCCGAGTCTCCGGGATTTCTTTGCCATTTTGTGTTTTATATAATAAAATTCTTTCCCCCGTACAAGCCGGGCAATAAAATACGGCAGCACGCTTATAAAGCACAGAGGTAAAAACCATATGCTGTATTTAGCAAGTACGGCGGACAAAGTTATAAAATTCAAAACGCATAAGAATAACATCTGAAAACTGCTGCGTATTATCCTGTCCATTATTCCGCCGTATAAATGCTCTTCCGCTCTCTGCTGCATATCTCTGATATCAGCGTTTTCAAAATCAATAAGCGCCCTGCGCGACAGTTTTATACACATCAAATATCTGTAATGAACCTGACGTTTATCCGCTCCGAGTTCGATAATGATTCCCGTTATAAAAATCAGGATATTGTTTGCGACATAAACGACAAGATAAATCAATCCCCAAAACAGCAGATTCCCCGTTTTGCCGCCGCCCTGAGCAATATCATACGCTTCCTCAAAAAGCGACGCCAGCGTAATCGCCGTGAATGCGGGGAACAAGCCGCCGATAATATAGTTGAGCAGCGAAAAGGCGGCGGCAGCAGGCGCGAATTTAAAATAATTTTTAAATACTTCGCCGTATATATTAAAATATTTTACTTTTTTCTTTCCGGATATTTCGGTTATTTCTCTCTCCTCCATAATTGTCAATCTGTTTTATACCATGCGCTCTGCGCGGTGAACATTTTATTGTATAAACCTCCGTCTGACATAAGTTCTGTATGGGTACCGGTTTGTGATACTGCGCCGTCATGCAAAACTATGATTTTATCCGCGAGCTTTGCGCTTGCAAGCCTGTGAGAAATCATAATGCAGCCGCGTTTTTTCAAAACGGACCGGAACGTTTCATACATACGGCTCTCCGCGACAGGGTCGAGCGACGCTGTCGGTTCATCGAGTATAACAAATGCACCGTCACTCAGCAGCGACCGCGAAACCGCGATTTTTTGCCACTGTCCGCCGGATAAATCTATGCCGTCTTCTTCTAATTTACCGAGATTTGTGTCAAGCGGCAGCTCCTCGTTCCATAATCCGTCTTTTAAAGCTCTGCCGATTGCCTCGTCGTCGTTCAGTTTATCTATATTGCCAAACGCCGCATTTTCACGGAGGGTCAGTTCGTATCCGCAGAAATCCTGAAAAACCACGCTGAAAATTTTACGCAGCTGTGAAGCTGAAAACTTCGTTATCGAAATATTGTTTATATATATATCCCCGCCGCACGGTTTATATAAACCGCATAACAGCTTTACTATCGTAGATTTTCCCGCTCCGTTTTCCCCCACAAGGGCAGCGCGTTCGCCGGGGAATATTTCAAAAGACACTCCGTTTAAAACAGTTTTTTCACTTTTAGGATATGAAAAACATACGCTGTCAAATCTGATATGCGGATTTAAAACAGGTTCAAAGTCCGTGCCGGGCGAAATTTCCGGCAGAGACATAAATATATCGTAATGTGTCATTTCAAGGCAATCCTGCGATACCTGTGAAAACGCGCCGCTCATCGCGTTTGATGCTGCGAGTATAGCGCCCATAGACGTTATACAGGCGACAAATAAGCCGATATCTATACTGCCCGCCGATAATCCGAATATCATCGAAAGTATAACAAACACAGCCCATATTCCAAGGGTTATTACATGGAAAACGCCGTATTTGCTTGATTTTATCCGCATACTCACGTATTCGCGCCGGAAATCATCAGCTATACGCTTCCATTTTTTCAGAATAAATCCCACCGCGCCGAATGTTTTAAGTTCAAATTCCGCGTGTTTGTCCGCAAGCAAAGCCGAAAGATAAGTCCTGCGCCTCCAGTTCGGCATTTCCGTGTTCCATAATTTTTGTCTCGCTTCGATTGATTTATAGTTGAACCATAAAAGCGGCGCGAGCAGTATAAAATACACAACGGCAAACCAAACCGAAACCTGCGTAAACACGACGGCAGTCACCGCAAGCGATATAAAAGTCGAAACCGCGCTGACCGTGTTATTATACAAAAAATATATTCTCAAATGCGGTTCGGAACCCATACGCTCAAGAGTATTTAAAACTTCGGGGTCTTCAAAACATGAATATTCCAGTTTTCTGAATTTTTCAAGTACGACTCCCGTAAAATTTCTGTTCAGCGTCTTGTGGGTAAAAATTTCGGCAAGTCCCAAAAACAATCCCGAATTAGCCGAAAACAGCATGATAACAATCAACAGAACGGCATATTTTATCACCTCTGACAACGCGGCGGCTCCATAGATATATAAATCGATTCCGTTTATTAATCTGCCTGTAAAAAATACGCTCAGCGGCACTTCAAAAGACTGCGCGAATCTTAGAATAAGTGTGACAAAAGCCGGTATACGCGCATATTTCAATATTACCGCGATTGAGCGGACAGCCTGTTTAAGCAACTGCTCTCACTTTCCCCCTTTTTTTGAGTTTTTTGATATAAATACTCTATTTTCTGTTTGTTTATATTTCCTGCAGTTTCAAGATTTCTTCGGCTCTGATGCTTTCGCCGTCCCCCCAAAGTTTTTCGAGTTTATAATAATCACGCGCTTCCCTGTTAAATATATGCACAAGCACAGAATCATAATCCAGTATTATCCAGTCGTTGCTGTTCATCCCGCTTATCCTTGAAGGCTGTATGTTCATTTTTTCGTTTAACTGAAACTCAAGCTCATCGGAAAGAGAGCGTATATGCGTTGATGAGGTTCCCGTCGCCAAAACAAAATAATCCGCTATTATTGTCTGCTTGTTCGTTTCGATAATTTTAACCTGACCGGCTTTTTTATCATCAAGAATCAAGCTGATTTTTTTTGCCAGAGTTTTTGACTGTTCGAGCTGTTCAGGTTTTATTTCCAAATATTTTTCTTCAATTTTACTCATACGTATTCTTTATTCCCTTTCTTTAATTTAATTTTTTATTGAGTCCCCATAAAACTATCCATTGTAATCCCGTCAAGATTCGCGTACTGTATATATCTGCGGTGGTTAGGAATTTCATATATTTTAAAATTATTCTCCGGTATCTCCTCTAAAAACGGGTTATAGTGCTCATTTATTATATTTATTGATTCCGGGGCGTAGAGCGAGAGAACCGATGCGCCTCCGGAAGTGACGGCGGCTTCGCCCGGCAGGGTATGCATTATTATGTTTTCAAGCCCCACTTCGGTGACTTTAGCCGCAAACCACACTATATGCCCCGCCGTTAAATTGGTTGTGACATGCGTTGCTAAAACATCGCTTATATTGCGCATCTGCCGCGTGTCAAACCTTATCATTTTGCGCGCGAGCGCCGCTAAAAACCGCTGCTGTGTCCGTATCCTGCCTATATCGGCATCAACATATCCCGACCTGAACCGCACGAGCTGTTCAGCCTGCCTGCCGTCAAGCTCCTGTAAGCCTTTTTTTAAATTTATATGCAGATTCTGAAGCGGATCGCTGCAAAACATATCCTGCGGCACATCCACTTCGACTTTGCCGACCGCATCAACAAGCGCCCTGAACCCGGCTAAATCCATGGAGATATATCCATCTGTGGGCAGCCCGAATGTGAATCTTATAACATGGCGCAGAAAAGTGATACCATCCAAAAAAGACTCGTCCCGGTCTTTGCCCGCTCTTCTGGCGGCGTTAAACCCCGATGAAAGAGCTGCGTTTATTCTGCCGGTGTATAATCCGTTGTTTATCCAGCTGTCGCGCGGGATGCTCAAAAGAGCTATTTTGCTGTCTTTGACGTTAAAATGCAGCAGCATAATCACATCTGTCAAAAATCCGCTTTCATCCCTGCCGACAATCAGAAATATAAAACTGTCGCCCTGTTTTCTGTCGATATTTACCATATCGCTTAAATCCAGGTTCTCCGCACGGTTTTCGCCTTCCATACCATGCTCTATGAATGCGCCCGCTAAAAAATCCCACTCGTCCAAATCGGGGAAGTCAAGCAGTTCCGACGAGGGGTTATATACGTTCAAAAAAACCCATATCCCTAAAAAAAGCAAAAACAGCAGGGAGAGGAAGACCAAAAAAACTATTTTGGCAGCCGTCAGTCCGGCTGTTTTTTTTGCTGAAATTTTATCCATGATTTTACTCGCTTTCACAGTTTATAAAAGAATTCCGGTATTCTACGGCGCTTTTGTGCATAAAAAGATTTTCGTTCAACACAATTTGAAGGGCTGTGTTCATCGCGTAAAACAACGTTTCGTCCAGATTTTTGTTTTTATAAAAATATTCGCGCACGGCAATGCAGTCCTTGTGCGCTCTGCCCGGCTCGATATAATCCGCAAGATAGATTATTTTAGCCGGCAGAAGAAACTCTTGGAGCAGGGCTCCGAATGTATGATTGTATATTGCATCAAAAACCGTGTCGCAGGCGCCGAACTCGTGCCGCGCGATATAAGCGGCGGTTATAGCGTGCCAGCCTTTTTCAACCCGCAGATCGTCGCCGGTGAGTTTAATTTTGTATTTTCCGCATATTTCAAGCTGTTTTTCCCTGCTGAACTCTTTTGTTATATCGTGCAGCAGCGCCGCGGTTTTTATTTTTTTTGTTTCTTTTCTGCCGCAGCCGAACATTTCCGCGAGTTTTTCGCTTTCGCCCTCGACCCCAAGCGTATGGATATACCGCGGCTCGCCCATAAAAGAGCGCACACATTCCCTCAGTTTATCGTGGTCTTCCCAATTGATTTTGTTTTTATTACAGAACATAAATATTTTTTTCCTTTATATAGGTCAGCACTTCGCCGCTTATATATTTTTCTAAATTATAATAATTATTGTCTTTTATCTGCTCGCGCAGTTCCGTTGAAGACACTTCAAAAGGCTCGGTTTCGAGAAGCTCGATTTTTACTCCTGTTTTTACCAGTTTTTCCCTGTATTCCATGACTTTTTTCTTTTCATGCCCGGCTCGCAGCCCTACGGCAAACGCGCATAATTTTATTAAGTTTTTATATTCATACCAGTTTTCAAGATATAAAAACATATCAGAACCCAGCAAAAAATAAAGTTTTTCATTCACATATTCTTTTTTCAGTTCGGTCAGGGTATCAAAAGTATAGCTCACGCCGTTTTTTTTTATTTCCAAATCAGAAACTTTTATAAAATAATCCTTGTATTTTTCAAAACACAAAGCGCACATAAAAAACCGTTCTTCCGCCGTAATTCTTGAGTCTATTTGTTTGTGCGGCGGAATATTCGACGGGATAACAAGCAGTTTGTCCAGTTTTAGTGTGTTATAAAAATCAATTGCGGCGGTTTCGTGTCCTTTATGAACCGGATTGAATGTTCCGCCGAAAACTCCGATTTTATCCATTTTTATTTTACACTCTCTATCAGCTTTGATAATTCGCGCTTATCGGGTTTTCTTGATTTTTTATATAATATAATTTTTGAGCCGATAACCTGCACAATTTCTGAATCCGTTCTTTCCGCTAATATTTCCGCCGTTTCTTTAGCGGTATAACTTGAATTATCAAGCACGCTTATTTTAATTATCTCGCGCGCGTCAAGCGCTGTGTTCAGCTGAATTATATAGTTTTCGTCAATCTCGTTTTTACCCGCTTGAAAAATCGCGCTTATATCTGCGCTGACTGATTTTAATTTTGCCCGCTGTTTGCTTGTAAGCATAATATTTTTGCCTTTCTTTTTTTATGCGCAGCATCATATATATTGTACTATTTTTTTCGCAAAAAGTTCCGCCGCAGCAGCTCTGTGACTCACATTATTTTTTTCTTCGCCGCTCAGCTGCGCAAATGTTCTGCCGAGCGGCGGGTAATAAAACACAGGGTCATAACCGAAACCCAAACCGCCGGCAGCCTCGCGTGCGATAATCCCGCTGCATTCTCCCGTAACGCAAAAACTTTCATTTTTTGAAATCTCACAATAAAGCGCGCAGCAAAACCGCGCCGTCCTTTGGTCGTCCGGCGCCCCGGAAAGTTCATGGAGCAGCTTATCGATACCGCCGTAATCCGAGGTATACACGCCCGGCGCGCCGTTTAAATAATCGACGCACAGCCCCGAATCATCGGCAAAACAAATCATACCGCAAGCCCGGGAAACAGCCTGCGCTTTTATTTTTGCGTTTTCTTCGAATGTTGTGCCGTATTCAATTATCTCAGCTGTAAAGCCGATATCCTTTAAACCGAGCAGCTCTATATCAAACCCGGTTAAATATTTATTTATCAGCAGTTTCATTTCAGCTGTTTTGCCCGCGTTTGCCGAAGCAAACACCATTTTTATTTTTTTCACGCTTCACCTTTTTGCTGTATATGATTATATTCCGTTATATACCCATTATACCAAAAAATATATATAATGTCAAGTAAAAATCATCTTTATGTCTTGACATTATATTTGATTTATGGTATAATTTTCAACAGTAAGTTTTAAATTTTAACAGAAAGGGCGATAAAAAATGAGTGAAAAGCTGAAAGCGGGAATCATCGGCGCGACAGGAATGGTGGGACAGCAGTTTGTAAAACTGCTCGCCGATCATCCGTATTTTGATGTGAGCGTACTGGCGGCAAGCCAACGGTCAGCGGGCAGAAAATACGCAGAAACAGTAGAGGGCCGCTGGAAAATGCGGACACCGATCCCTGAAAATATAAAAAACATGACGGTTTATGATGCTGCCCAAACCGCAAAAATCGCGGATTTATGCGATTTGGTCTTCTGCGCGGTGGAGATGCCGAAAGATGAGACAAAAATACTTGAAGAAACATACGCAAAAACCGAGACGCCGGTAGTTTCAAACAACTCGGCATGCCGGAATTTGCTCGATGTGCCTATGCTTATCCCTGAAATAAACGCGGAGCATACAGCAGTTATAGATACACAGAAAAAAAGACTCGGCACAAAACGCGGCTTTATCACGGTTAAATCCAACTGCGGTATTTTAAGTTATGTACCGATGTTAACGCCTCTTTTAAAATTCAATATCAGCAAAGTTATCGCAACAACCTATCAGGCTATATCCGGCGCGGGCAAAACTTTTGAAGAAATGCCTGAAATAATCGATAATATCATCCCGTATATCGGCGGGGATGAAGAGGGTAAAAACGAACGCGAACCGCTTAAAATCTGGGGTACCGTATCCGGCGGAGAAATCGTAAATGCCGCATCCCCCATTATCACGACGCAGTGTGTGCGCGTCCCAGTCACCGACGGGCATCTCGCGGCGGTGTTTGTTAAATTCACAAACGATCCGCCCCCAAAAGAAGAAATTCTTGAGCTGTGGCGCGGATTTAAAGGCAAACCCCAGGAGCTGAAACTGCCCGGCGCTCCCCGTCAATTTATACATTATTTCGAAGAGCCCGACCGTCCTCAGACCGGCCTTGACCGCGATTTGGAAAACGGCATGGCGGTTTCGGCGGGCAGACTCCGTGAGGATACCATTTTCGACTATAAATTTATCGGTCTCTCGCACAACACGCTGAGGGGCGCTGCGGGCGGCGGGGTTTTATCTGCGGAGCTGTTATATAAGCTGGGATATATCGCCAAAAAATAACGGTTATCATAACCTTTGAATTTTTTTTTAACAGCAGCTTGACAAATAAAAAAAAATTTGATATAATACTTGAAAGAAGAAAAAAAGCCGCTTGACCGGCGGCACTTTGCTCTTGTAGCTCAGTTGGTAGAGCACACGCTTGGTAAGCGTGAGGTCACCAGTTCAATCCTGGTCAAGAGCTCCAACTTTTTCCCCGAAGCGTTTTTGTGTCCGCACAGTATGGGATTAAATAAATAAGGGGCTTGTTTTATGCGTTACGGAAACTGTATTTCTCATAAAGAGCATGATAAAATCAAAATATTAAAAGATATAGGCTTCGATTACGTCGAAACGGGGCTTTCCGGTCTTTATGTTTCGAGTGATCAGGAGATTGCGGATTTTATCGGGGTGCTTAAAGCAAACAATATGACGTGCGAAGCTGTGAATGTTTTTTTCCCGGGAGAGCTGTCTCTTGCGGGAGAGAATGCGGATTTGGCAAGAGTGCGGGATTATGTAAACGAAGTGTGCGAAAAAACCAAAAACATCGGGATAAAAGTCGCCGTGTTCGGCAGCGGACGCTCGCGGTACTGCCCCGACGGCTTTGACAAACAGCGCGCGGTGGAACAAATTATTGAAGTGACAGGCGGAATTTTGGCTCCCGCCGCAGAAAAATACAACTTTATAATCGCAGTCGAAGAACTCAACAAAAGCGAGACAAATACCATAAACAGCATAAGTGAGGCCGAATACATAGCCGCAGAGCTAAACCATAAAAATATAAAGGTACTCGCGGATATATACCATATCGCTAAAGAAAATGATACGCTCGAAAGCCTGAAGGATTATAGTCTGCTCGCCCACTGCCATATTTCAAGCGTTTCGCGTAAATATCCGCTGCCCGAAATCGAATCTTTTGATGCGCTTTCGGATTTTTTTGATACCTTGAAAAAAATCGGCTATAATGAAAGAATGTCGATAGAAGCGGGGCTTGGAGGTTATGAAGCTGCGGAAAATTCAGCCGGTATCCCCGATTGGGTCAGTGAAGCGGACAGAGCGTTTTACGCTGAATCGAGCCTCGCGCTCAAGTATATGAAACGTTTATATGGGTGAGTTGATCTACGAAACCGCGGTTATAGGCGGAGGACACGCCGGAATCGAAGCGGCGCTCGCTTCGGCGCGTATGGGAGCTGCCACAATTATATTCACACTATCCCTCGACAGTATCGGAAATATGCCGTGTAACCCGTCGATCGGCGGAACAGGCAAAGGTCAGCTTGTATTTGAAATTGACGCGCTCGGCGGAGAAATGGGCAAAACTGCGGACTTGGCCATGACACAATGCAGAATGCTCAACGCTTCAAAAGGTCCCGCCGTACATTCGCTGCGTTTTCAGGCTGACCGTAAGAGATACGGCGAGCTGATGAAAAATATACTGGAAAACCAAAAAAACCTCGATGTTTATCAAGCTGAAATAACCGAGATTCTGTTCAGCGGCACCGGTAAAAAACGGGTATCTGGACTGGTGACCCGCGCGGGGGAAACCTTTTTTGCCGAAAATATAATTATCGCGTGCGGAACATATCTTTCGGGCAGTATAATAATAGGCGGCAGCGTGGCAGCGTGCGGACCGGATAACTGTATACCGTCGGCTGCGCTGTCCGAAAATTTAAAATCGCTCGGAGTGGAGCTGTTCAGATTTAAAACGGGAACCCCTGCCCGTATCCACGCGGACAGCATAGACTACAGCGCGCTCGAGGTGCAGCACGGCGATGCTGAAATAACAAATTTTTCAGGCGAAACGCCGGAAAACACCGAAAAAGAGCAAAGTGTATGCTATATAACGTATACAAACGAGAACACACATGAAATAATACGTAAGAATTTGCACAGATCCCCGATGTATTCCGGGGCTCTTAAAAGCGCGGGCGCAAGATACTGCCCGAGCATCGAAGACAAAATCGTAAGGTTTGCAGATAAAGACCGGCATCAGATTTTTATCGAGCCGATGGGCAATAACACCAAAGAGATGTATTTGCAAGGGTTATCAACATCCATGCCGCTCGAAGTGCAGAAACAAATTATACAATCAATCCGCGGACTCGAAAACGCCAAAATAATGCGTCCCGCTTACGCGATAGAATACGATTGCTGTAATCCCCTGCAGCTGCGCCGCACACTCGAATTCCGCGAATATGCGGGACTGTTCGGCGCGGGGCAGTTCAACGGTACTTCAGGATATGAAGAAGCGGCGGCACAAGGGCTGGTAGCGGGGATAAACGCCGCGTTGAGAGCAAAGGGCAAGCCCGGTTTCACGCTTGACCGCTCTTCTTCGTATGTTGGTATGCTGATTGATGATTTAGTCACCAAAGGCACACGGGAACCCTACCGCGTTTTAACCAGCCGCACGGAATACAGACTCTCGCTCAGACAGGATAACGCCGATGAGCGGCTGATGGAATACGGATTCGGGTTCGGGCTTGTGGACAAAGCGCGGTATTCCGGGCTGAAAAAAAAACTTGAGCTTATAAAAGGCGAGATTGCGCGGGTTAAAACCGAAACCGTTTATGCGTGCGAGGAAACCAACAGCGTTTTGCGCGCTCTGGGTACTTCGGAAATAACCGTTCCGTGCAAACTCATCGATCTTTTGCGCCGCCCGGAGCTGAATTATGATAATCTGCGCAGTCTCGATAAAAACAGACCGGAACACGGCAAAAAAATATTTACCCTTGCGCTTGTAAGAATAAAATACGAAGGGTATATAAAACGCGAAGAAGCGGAGATTGCCCGGCATAAAAAACTCGAAGGGCGAAAAATCCCGGAAGACTTGGATTACACCGCTTTAAAAGGGCTGCGCATTGAGGCTTTACAGAAACTGGAAAAAGCGCGGCCGGAAAACATAGGCGAAGCCTCGCGGATACCCGGAGTCACTCCGGCAGATATAACCGCGCTTTTGATCTGGCTCACCAAACAGGGGTAACTTCAAAACCAAAACTGGTGCAGGTAACAGGACTCGAACCTGCACGGTCGCCCACCAGATCCTAAATCTGGCACGTCTGCCAATTCCGCCATACCTGCTCACTTTATATTAATAATACCATAAATGTATCATTTTGTCAATGTATTTTTTGCGGATTTATTTTAAAAATCAGGAGGGCTTTTTATGTGGAACCAACTTAAAACAGACGAATACGAAGGTATGCTGGCTGAAACCGTTACAATACAGGGGTATAACAATGACCGTATCCGCGCTTACTTTTCACGGCCTTTAGCGCCGAATACCGTTTATCCAAGCGTTGTGCTTATCCCGCATATGCCGGGCTGGGATGAATTTAACCGCGAGATTGCAAGAAGATTTACCCAGCATGGGTACATAACTCTCTGCCCCAATATCTATGAAAGATTCGGACACTGAACGCCGAGCGAGGCTGCACATTCGGCACGGGAAGCGGGCGGTGCACCGGACGACTGCGTTATGGGCGACTGTGAGGGCGCTCTGCAGTTTTTAAATTCTCTGCCTTATTCCAACGGTAAAACAGGCGTTATCGGTATGTGTTCCGGCGGGCGGCACGCATTTCTCGCGGGCTGCAGAATACCGGGTTTTCACGCGGCGGTCGACTGCTGGGGCGGCGGCGTGGTTATGGCACAGAGTGAGCTGTCCTCCGCGCGTCCCGCCGCTCCCATTGATTTAACCAAAGATTTGAGCTGTCCGCTGCTGGGAATATTCGGGAATGACGACGGTTCGCCCACACCGGAACAAGTGAATCTGCATGAAGAAGAATTGAAAAAACACGGGAAAACATATACATTTCACCGTTATGACGGCGCGGGTCACGCTTTCTGGAATTATACCCGCGAAGCGTACCGGCCTGTGCAGGCGATGGATTCCTGGGATAAAACGCTCGCATTTTTTGACAAACATTTAAAATGCAACTCATAACCTCAAGAGAACCCGCAAAAAAAACTCCGGCGCCGCCTTTTACAATTATGGCAAAACCGATGGGCTCGCAGTGCAATCTTGTATGCGGATATTGTTATTACCGGGATAACCGCTGTGCCGGTTCTTCCCGTATGTCCGATGAAACACTCGAAATTTTTATCCGCCAGTATATAGAGGCGAGCGGCGGATCCGTAATTTATTTTACCTGGCATGGCGGAGAGCCCGCGCTCGCCGGGTTGGATTTTTTCCGGCTTGCGGCGGATCTACAGAAACATTATCTGCCCAAAGGACAAACCTGACGTAACAACCTGCAGACCAACGGGCTGCTTATCGATGAGGAATGGTGCGATTTTTTGGCTTCGGAACAGTTTGATGTGGGAATAAGCCTCGACGGTACTCAGCCCCTGCATGACGCGCAGCGTAAAACCCCCGGCGGAAACGGAACATATCAATCGGCGGCCGATGCGGTCAAGCGTTTGAAAAATTACGGCATAAAGCCTGATCTGTTATGCACGGTCACCTCAAAAACAGCGGAGAAACCGCTTGAGGTGTACCGGGCGCTGCGGGATTTTGACACCGGCTGGATACAGTTTATTCCGATTGTACAGCGCAGCCCCGGCGGCAAGCCGGTGTTTGAAAGTGTGAGCGGCGAAGCATACGGCAGATTTTTGTGCGACATTTTTGATGAATGGGTTATTTCCGATTTAGGGCGTACAGAGGTGCAGTTATTTGCCGAAACGCTGCGTATTTTAGCGGGAGGAAGCGCGGGCTTATGCTGGATGGCGCCGGTCTGCGGCAGAGCGCTTGTCGTGGAGCAGGACGGCAGAGTTTATTCCTGCGATCATTATGTTGATTTAGAATACCGGCTTGGCAGTATAAAAGATACCCATTTAAAAGAGTTGGTAAATCTGCCGCGCCAGCTTATTTTCGGCAAAAACAAGCGCGAAAACCTGCCGAAGCGATGCCTTGACTGTGCGTGGCTCGCTTTTTGCGGCGGGGGCTGCCCCAAAGACAGGTTTGCAGCGCCGGAAAGCGGAGAGTTGCCCATAAATCATTTATGCGCAGGATTAAAACGCTTTTTTGAGTATACCCGGCCTGTGATGGAATTTATATTGATTTTACAAAAAAACAGATTCACCCCCGAAGCCATAATGCAAGAACTGCGGAAACAATTGAAAGAAATATGGAAAAACATCGGGCGCAACGACCCTTGCCCCTGCGGAAGCGGACAAAAAGCCAAACAATGCTGCTGGCATAAAAGGCTTTGAAAAAACCGATTTATGGGAAAAATTAACAATAATAGATTGAATTTTGGCTTAATCTGGTGTATAATATATGTATATTAACAGGAAATTTAAATTTTATGTTCAGATAGATACTATGTCGGACGCGGATATACGGGTGTTGGAAGCGGAAACCGAGGGACTGCTTGAGGAGGTGCTGGGAAGTTGAGCGAGAATAAAAACAAAATTAAACTTTTTGAAGATAAACGCATCCGCTATGAGTGGGACGAGGAAGCTGAAAAATATTGGCTCTCCGTTGTTGATGTGTGCGCTGTTTTGACCGGCAGCGATTATCAAACTGCCCGAAAATATTGGAAGGTCTTAAAAGGACGCTTGGCAAAAGAAGGCAGTCAACTGGTAACAGCTTGTTACCAGTTGAAAATGCTTGCGCCGGATGGCAAAATGCGAGACACCGATGT
>Ga0099364_10003575_pt1 | contig 24028 bp, 18 predicted proteins | sample TergutTh196P3_FD_73070 | JGI IMG/M metagenome (GOLD analysis project Ga0099364, IMG submission 73070) | Microcerotermes parvus P3 segment gut microbial communities from Pointe-Noire, Republic of the Congo - Th196 P3 | ecosystem: Host-associated > Arthropoda: Insects > Digestive system > Gut ...
CACAAGAAGCAGGGGAAAAGAAATTGGCATATTCCATCCCGGCGCCCTTAAGCTTGCTTCCAGCTCCAATGCACTTATTGTTCCTATTGCCATAAGCGGAAGTTATGAAGTATTTGAAAAAAACCACCGCGTCAATTCTGTTGCTGCCAGTATTAGCTTTCTTCCTCCGGTAAATATAGACACTATTCCGAAGCAGGACAGAAAAATACTTTTGGCAGAAAAACTCCATTTTGAAATTGAACAGGCTCTAAAGAAAAAACAGGATGGATTGTCTGAATAAAACAGCGGCATTAGCAGTAATTTTTTATCTACTTACTGTTTCACTTTTTCCACGGGATGCAGAAATAACAGTACAGGATGCCGATTTAGGCCTTCCCCTTGAAGGAGCGCTTATACTTTCCTGGGACGGCAGCCGCTATACCTGCGATAGGGACGGAATGGCGATTGTTTCCGTACCGGAAGACAGACAAGTTGTTGTTAATGTCTCATATCCAGGCTATGAAAGCAGCAGCCTTATTATTACACCGGCAGTAAACAGCTATACTATGGGGCTGCGCTTAAGCGGTTTTATTGAAGGCAGGGAACTGGTAATTGAAGCTTCACGGCCTGGTACCAGCGAAACCAGGACAGGCAGGAGCGTTGCAGTTGGTTCTTACGAAATTTCGCGCAGTGCCGAAATCGGTATTATCGAAGATCTTATGAGTTCAATTAAACTCTTACCGGGTGTGGGCTATACAGGGCTTTTTAATGCCCTTCCAAGTATACGGGGCGGCGATCCGGGAGACTTGACTGCATCGTTGGATGGATTTTATATTTCTATGCCCTATCACTGGGGCGGCGGTTTTTCGATATTTGACCCCCGCATGGTACAAAGCGCCCAGCTTTCCCATGGGGTTTTTTCTGTCCGTTACGGCAATACAATATCCGGCCTTCTGGAAGTACAATCAAAAAAACCCTCCCCTACCGAAACAATGTATGAAATCGGCGCAGGCACCAGTGCCGCGAATTTTTCCCTTTCCTTCCCGCTTGCAGATAATGGCGGCTTGTTGTTCATTGGAAGAATTACCTATTATGAACCTATTGTCTGGTTAATGAAGGAACTGTCAAATCAGTTTGAATCGCTGGAACCTGTACAATCCATACGAACTGCTCCGTATATCAGAAGCGGAACACTTAGCGGGAATTACCGTTTTACCGGCGATCTGGAACTTCAAGCGACTGGTTTTTGGGGCATGGACGGTGTTGGAGCACACTATGAAAATTCCATTCGCAGCATTGAATTAAACAGCGACAGCGATATGAATTTAGACTGGACCAACTATCAGGGGTTTTTTACAACAAAACTAAATTGGGTAGTACAAAACAATATGCTTTTGCAATTTACTGCCGGCGCCGGCTATGAACATATACTGATTGATGCTTACTATCGTTATAATATTCTCGAAAAATCTTTTTCTGAAGAATTTACAACGAACTATCTTGAATTAGATCCCTATATAGATAATCCGTATAGCTTTAATTCAAAAATGTCTGCCGATGAAACAGTTACAACAATTAATTTTCAGGGGCGCATTGATTATGACTGGGAAGTGAAAGATAGCCTGCTGTTTTCTGCCGGGATTCAGCACCTATACAGTAATTTTAGCTTTTCTGCCAATGATCAATTAAACAGCGATATTCGGTTTACAAATCTTGATCAGGCAGATCAAAACTCTATAAAGATACTGTATCCAGGACTTTTTTCATCGTCAATATGGGATGTATTATATGTTAATTTGCCCGTCTCCTATACATCGGAATTAAGCAACAATCTTTTTTCCAGCTCTGCCTATGCTTTTATCGAATATAACTGGCCAAACCAGCGCTTTAATACAGAACTCGGACTTCGTATCGATCATTTTTATTTAAACGGAAAAAATGATTTAACCATACAGTCAAGGCCCGTTTTTAATCCCCGTTTAAATATCGACTATAATGTTTTTACAGATCGTTCATGGATACAATCCATGGATATAAGCGCAGGAACAGGGCTTTTTTCTTCTGTAAATTATATGGCTCCCTATCTGGATCAAAGACATAATGTAAGTGAAATAATACCAAATCGTTCATGGACTTCAATATTGGGAACCAGACTGGAATTTCCCAATAGTTTATTTTTAAACCTGGAATTGTACTACAAATATATATTTAACCGCAGTTATATACCGGTATATCTGGGCATTGAAGATCCTGCCATACACCCTCAATTTGACGGAGAAGGCAGGGTTTGGGGTATTGATCTTTTACTGCAAAAAATGCAGTCCCGGTTCTGGGATGGCTGGCTGTCCTATTCATTTAACTGGGCTAAATACCGAGATCCTGGTGCGCAAAATACCAATTTCGGGATAGCCGGCGGAAACAGCGGAGATCAATGGTACTTTCCCGGCTATCACCGCTTTCATAGTCTAAACTTAATTCTTAACATTAAGCCTGTACAAAGAATAAATATTTATACACGTTTTGGCCTGGCCAGCGGTGTTCAAATTCCCAGGCGTATCGGCGATGGCCCCATTAGTTATCCGGTTTTTGTATATGATTCTGAATCTACGAATACTATACCCGGACATTTTATTGAAAAATATTACTGGCCTTCGGTACTGGATGAAAATAAGCGCAGTACAGTGTCGTTGCCCCTGGATATAAAAATATCTGTCTTTGGCGCCAATCAAAACGGAAAAGTCCGCTATGAAGTATATGCCGCTGTAGAGAATATTCTTGCTTTGTTGTACTCTGCACAGGGAAATACCAGCTTTAACCAATACACGGGCACGGTAGATACCGGCAGTAATACAGCCAGTTATGAACTGCCTGTTCCGGTTCCATCATTTGGTTTTAGAATAAGTTATTAGGAAAAAAAGAAAGCAATGAAGCGTTTTAAACGAAATATATATATTATTTTGCCTTTGCTGATTTTTCATTGCCTTTTAAACATGGGCTGTATTTCCATTATGGAAAAAACCGGACAAGCATTGGATGGATCTGCATTTACAGAAAGGACTATAGCACTTTACCGTTCAGATATAATAAACGGTACAGAAACGTATTTGGAAAGCCGTATTGAGATACAGGAAATACAAAACAAAGCAGGGGAAACTTTATATTTAATTATATTGGACAGCTTTCCTGCAATGCAATTCCGTGCATTACTTTTTAATGAACAAGGCCAATTATACTTTAGTTCACTGGAATATCTTGGAGGAAATATTCACGGCTGGAATGAGTATAGTCTTGATATTATAGGCACAGGCAGCCTTATTATAGACGAAACAACGGCTATATTTTTATTAAACGATGATATACAAACAGTAAACATTTCTTCCGGACGTATTCATCGTTATGATACCCGCATTATCGGCACGGAAGCATTAAGCGCCCTTCGAAACCGCCGGGAGAGGATTATTGCTTTGGTTGATTGGATGCATACATACATTGAAAATAACGGCAAACAATCTCATTTTTCCAGCCGCAAATCATTTGACCAATTCTGGAAGCCAATAATGTTTCCCGAAACGGTTTCCCGCAGAAAACGCCCTGCAAATTGGCTCGTGGAAGGCGATATACGGGTCAGAGCAGATAGTATACGCTGGAATACCGGGTATACAGGACGGATATTTCCCGAAGAATTATTTAATGTCAGAAATACAGGAACCCTGTTAAGGGATTGGGAAGAAGCTCTTTCATGGATATACTTGGAATATCAATGGGAAAATATTATTACTTTACTTTCCCGGGAACATACATTATTTCGAATAAGGTAAATTATTATGGATACTGTTTCTTTTACACTTCTGGAGTTTTTTCGTATGGGCGGCATTATTATGTGGCCTTTATTGGTGTTTTCAATTGCAGCTATTGCCATTTCCCTGGAACGTATTGTTTATCTGATATATCACAATTTACAAACTGAAGATCTAAGGGAAAGAGTTTCGGAACTGCTTAAAAAACAAGACTATTTTGAAGCAGTAAGTTTTCTTTCCTCCTTGACCAAACGGCGTATGGCAGCCCGTATTTTTTTGGCGCTCTTAAACCGTGCTCATCCGGAGAAGGGTTTTTCAGAACAGCAGGCAGAACGGGCTGCAGAGATAGAAGCTTTAAACTGCATTAATACCTTGGAAAACGGTTTTACTTATCTTGTTGCAATAGGCTCAATAGCTCCCCTTCTGGGTTTTTTGGGTACAGTAACCGGTATGATTGGAGCTTTTAGATCCATAGCCGAAGCAACAGAAGTAAATGCCCAGATTGTAGCAAGCGGCATTTACGAAGCGTTAATTACTACGGTATTTGGACTTATTATTGCCATAATTGCCATGTTCTTTCATTCAATTTTTTCTTACATCGTAGACAAGTTTGCTTCCCGTATAGAAGGAAGCTGTTCGCAGTTAATTGCCCAGATTTCTGATCAAAAGGAAACATGAAACTAAAACGATCTTCATCGGGGATTTTTATTCAATCTGCTGCAATAAGCGATCTGGCCTTTTTGTTAATTATTTACTTTATGGTTATTGCAGGCTTTAATATAAATACCGGGTTTCTTTTAAATCTTCCGGACAGGGATTCAACACGGCATATTGCCAGGGAAGATCTTATTCGTTTTGAAATGGATCAAGATGGAAGAATCATATATGAAGAACAGGTCATTGATATATCCAGAGCAGAAAACCTTATAAGAACTGCTGTTAGTAATAATCCCAATATTGCTGCAATAATTACCATAGACAGGCAAACCAGTTGGCAGTATCTTGTATCCTTTGTAGAACTTGTACAGGATTTACAAGTCGATTCCTTTTCTTTCTCCATGAAAAGGGAATATCAATGAAATTAAAACTTACAAAAAAGAAGCCTTTTTATATTCCCTTAAGCTCAATGCCCGATGTGGCATTTCTATTATTAATATTTATAATGCTTTTAGCGCTTATTAATTACCGCAAAGAAGTAAAGATAGACTATCCCGAAGCAAAAACAGCTCTTAGAACAACAGCAGAAAAAAATCTGGAAGTTTGGATAGATCAGAACGGCGCCATATACCTTGACGGCGAGGATTCAAATCTTAGGGAACTTGAACAAAAAATAGCCGAATTGTACCGCAGTGCGCCGGATACCCGTATACATATTATTGGAGACCGGAATACCCCCTACGAAAAAATTGACAATGTACTGGAAATTCTTCAGATTCTTCAGTACCGTGTGGTTAGTTTTGTGGTAAAAAATGTTGAATGAAAAAAAACTTAGAACGGCGATCTTTCTCTTTACTGCGGCAGTTCATCTGGTTTTAATACTATTTTTGGCTTTTGATGCCGGTACTGTTTTTAGGGAGGAAAACTATGAAAGCGCACGCATTATGAAGCTTGCAGACCTTGCAGAAATCCCTCCCCAGCCCCAGTCCGAAGAAATAACCAGAACAGAAGCCATAGCCGAAATAATGATAGAAAGCGATACGGAACAAAATAGTATGACCCTTGCAAATACAGGTTTTGGTACCGGTGATTTCCTTCCCATGCATTTGGTATCTCAATTACCTGTATTTTCCGAGGATGAATTACGCAGAAGAATTGTCTACCCTCCCATAGCACAAAGATCGGAACTGGAAGGAATGGTTTACCTGGAACTATTTGTAGATCCCGATGGTATAGTCCGGAATGTAAGCATTCTAAGGGAAGATCCGCCGGATAGGGGTTTTGGCGAAGCAGCTCTTAGGGCATTCCAGGGATTAAGGGGAAGTCCTGCTCTGGCAAATGGTATTCCCGTAGCAGTCCGTTACCGCTATCCTGTACGCTTTACTTTACGCTAATTAAAGGTTATTATACCTTCAATCTGGTATAAAAAATAGAAAAAGGAAGTAAAGGTATGGATCAGGAAAAACAAGTATTAACGACGAACTGGAAGTCTGCAAAACGAACTGTTGCATTTTTTTCTTTTATATTATTTTTAGCAATTGTAATAGGCGGCAGCATTGCATTTTACCTTTCAATGTACCAAACAACCCACGAAACTGTTGGTTATGAACTTGGCAAGTCGCTGGAAATTGAACGTACCAAATTAACAGCTTCGGTAAACGGAGAAATTGCCATTGCAATGAAAATGGCAGGGTCTCCGCTAATCCAGCAGTATTTTATGACTCCCAATGATCCTACAATACAACGTTTAGCTTTTGAAGAAATAGCTGCCTATCGCAGGGCATTTCTTTCAAACTCTGTCTTTTGGGTAAACGATATAGATAAAGATTTTTGGATTGATGATGATTATGTCTATACAATAAACCCCGATAATCCGGATGATTACTGGTATAGTATGACCTTGCATGAAACAGAAAGATACAATTTTAATATAAACTATAATCCCGATCTGGATATGACAGCACTATGGATAAATGCTCCTGTATTTGACCAAAATGGCACTCCCATAGGTGTACTTGGCACCGGTATAGACCTTACAGCCTTCCTTAATGATATATACAGAGATTATGACGGAGGCGGTTCATTATACTTCTTTAACAACCTTAACGAAATAACCGGGGCCGAAGACTCAAGCCTGGTTATGGACAAGGTTACCCTGGATGTTTTGCTTGCTGAAACAGGAGAAGAAATTCTTGCTATGTTAGATAATCTTGCTCCTAATGAAATAGTCTATTTTGCATCAGGCGAAAACGAAGTTGCAGTAGGCGAAATACCTGCATTGGGCTGGTATATCACTGCAGTAATGCCTCTTACTATTAGCACCATTTTAGAATCCCCGCTAACCGGGCTCTTTGTTATGATGCTGATAGTTATTGCTGCAATTTTTATCATTTTTTTCCTGTTTATTTTCTGGCTGCTTATGCCTCTTGATGGAATGAAGAAAACTTTTGGACAAATTACCACCGACTGGAACTTAACACGGCAGCTTAAAGTTAAACGCAGAGACGAAACAGGCGCTTTGGCATCTTTTTTTAATTTAACCTTTGAAAAGATTAAAAATATGATCATAAACATTAAAACGGAGATAGATGTACTTTCCAAAGTCAGTAAAGATTTGGCAAATGACATGAACGAAACAGCATCGGCTGTAAGTCAAATAACTGCCAATATTCAGAGTATTAAATCCAGAATAGTTAAACAAAGCACCAGTGTTGCCGAGACCAATTCCACCATGGAAAAGATAACTGTTACTATTGACAAGTTAAATGGTCATGTTGAAAAACAAACCGACAGCGTAGCTCAGTCATCTTCTGCCATAGAAGAAATGCTTGCCAATATTCAATCAGTTACCCAAACTCTTATTAAAAACAGCGGAAACGTTGATGAACTTTTGGAAGCTTCGGAAGTAGGACGGACAGGACTGCAGGAAGTTGCATCGGATATTCAGGAAATTGCAAAGGAATCAGAAGGGCTTTTGGAAATAAATGCTGTAATGGAAAATATTGCAAGTCAAACCAGTCTGCTTTCGATGAATGCCGCCATAGAAGCTGCCCATGCAGGAGAAGCAGGCAAGGGATTTGCTGTTGTTGCCGACGAAATCCGAAAACTTGCAGTAAACTCCAGTAACCAATCCAAAACTATCAGCGAGGTTCTTAAAAAGATAAAGGAATCTATCGACAAGATTACCGTTTCTACAAACAATGTACTTACAAGATTTGAAGCTATAGATTCCAGCGTTAAAACTGTAGCACAGCAGGAAGAAAATATCAGAAATGCCATGGAAGAACAGGGCCAGGGCAGCAAGCAGATACTGGAAGCAATCGGGTTGGTAAATGAAACAACCCAGCTTGTAAAGAGCGGATCACTTGAGATGATGGACGGCGCCAAGGAAGTAATTAGAGAATCTGATAATCTGGATAAAGCAACTCAGGAAATAACTCAGGGCATGAACGAAATGGCCAGCGGGGCGGATGAAATAAACACTGCGATAAATCATATTAATGATTTAAGCAGGCAAAACCAAAGGCACATGGATACATTAACAGGAGAAATATCACGCTTTAAAGTGGACTAGTCTAATACAAAAAAATCTCCCCCCGGAAATCCGGGGGGAATTATTAACCCTATTTCTTTTTTTTAGCAGCTTTTTTAGTCACAGGCTTTTTCTTGGCAGGCTTTTTCGCCGTAGCTTTTTTCGCCGGAACCTTTTTCGCCGGAGCCTTCTTTGCCGGAGCCTTCTTTGCATCAATTTCTGCATGAGCTACTGCCAAACGAGCAATGGGTACACGGAATGGCGAACAGCTGACATAGTTAAGGCCAACCTTGTAAAAGAAAGCTATTGAATCCGGATCTCCGCCATGTTCACCGCAGACGCCAAGTTTAAGTTTCGGATTGACAGAGCGGCCTCTGACGCAGGAACATTGAACAAGCTGACCTACACCGCTTTGATCTATTGTCTGGAATGGATCTTCTGTTAGAATCTTTCTTTCCAGATATTCAGATAAAAATGATCCAATATCATCGCGGCTAAAACCAAAGCTCATCTGGGTAAGATCATTGGTACCAAAGGAGAAGAATTCTGCTGTTTCTGCCATCTGGTGAGACAATAGACAGGCTCTTGGAATTTCGATCATTGTGCCGTACATGCATTCAAGGCCTTTAAGGCTGTACTTTTTGATGACTTCGGCAAGAACTCTGTCATAAATAAGCTTGTGATCTTTTATTTCTCTTTCATCGCAGGTAACAGGCACCATTATTTCCGGTATTGCCTTTATGTTTTCCTTTTTCAATTCAGCGGCAGATTCCAGAATGGCACGTATCTGCATTTCGGTAAGCTCGGGGAAGGTAATCCCCAGCCTTACACCGCGGTGTCCCAGCATGGGATTTACTTCATGCAGCAATGCAGCGCGTTTTTTTATTTCCTCTGCAGGAATATTGATCATACCGGCAAGTTTTTCTCTTGTATCATCGCGGCTGGGCAATACTTCATGCAAGGGAGGATCAAGGAGGCGAATAGTTACCGGATAACCGGACATTGCCTTCATGGTTTCCTTAATGTCCTTTTTCATAAAGGGAAACAGTTTGTCCAAAGCGGCGCGACGTTCTTTTTCGTTGTCCGCCAGAATCATCTGAACCATATAAGCTTTTGGTTCATCGTGGCCGTCGCTTAAGAACATATGTTCGGTACGGAAAAGGCCTATGCCCTCTGCGCCAAAGTTACGGGCACGCGCAGCGTCTTCCGGTGTATCTGCATTGGCACGGACTTTCATTGACTTGTATTTGTCTATCAGCTTAAGGAAAGCTTTTAGCCGGGGATTTTCTGTAGCGTCGATCATTTGCAGCTGACCGTCATACACAGTACCTTTTGTACCATTCAGCGTAAAGATATGACCTTCCTTAAAAGATTTTCCCTTTACAATAACTTCATTTTTGGAAAAATCTATTTTAAAGTCAGCAGCTCCAACAATGCAGCATTTTCCCCAGCTTCTGGCAACAAGGGCTGCATGGCTTGTCATACCGCCTCGGGCTGTTAATATACCCTCTGCGGCGCGCATCCCGGCAATATCTTCCGGATTGGTTTCATCGCGTACAAGAAGCACCTTTTCTCCCCGCTTGGCCCATTCGACTGCATCGTCCGATGTAAAGACTATTTTGCCAAAAGCCCCGCCGGGTCCTGCCGGCAGCCCTTTGCCTATAAGGGACGCGTTCTTTTCGGCATTAGGATCGATAATGGGGTGCAGGAATTCATCAAGCTGGGCAGGTTTAACGCGCAGTATGGCAGTTTCTGTATCTATAAGTTTTTCCGCCAGCATATCCATTGCCATATTTACTGCAGCAAGACCTGTGCGTTTACCGTCGCGGGTTTGAAGCATCCATAATCTGCCTTCCTGAATGGTAAATTCAAGATCCTGCATATTTTTATAGTGCTTTTCAAGTTTATTTTTGATGGCATCAAGCTGTGTATACAGCTTGGGCATCTTTTTTTGCAGCGAAGGCAGATGAGCAGTATGCTCGTTTTTTGTCATCTCGTTTATAGGCCAGGGAGTGCGTATACCTGCAACAACATCTTCTCCCTGTGCATTGACAAGGTATTCGCCAAAGAACTTATTTTCGCCGTTGGCAGGGTTACGGGTAAAAGCTACACCGGTAGCAGAGGTATCGCCCATATTACCGAATACCATTGCCTGAATATTTACAGCAGTACCCCAGGTATGGGGGATATTTTCTATATTGCGGTAAGCAATGGCACGTTTTCCGTTCCAGCTTTTAAACACTGCCCCTATGCTGCCCTCAAGCTGCTTCATGGGATCGTCGGGGAATTCCTTGCCCATTGCTTTTTTGATACGCTCTTTAAACAATTCACAAAGCTGTTTAAGATCATCGGCTGATAAATCGGTGTCAAGTTCGACGCCTTTTTTTTGTTTTACTTCCTTCATGATCTCTTCAAGCTGGTGACGTATGCCCTTGTCATCTTTAGGTTCGATTCCTTCTGCTTTTTCCATAACTACGTCCGAATACATCATCATTAAGCGGCGGTATGAATCATAAACAAAACGGGCGTTGCCGGTCTTTGCAATAAGAGCAGGAACCGTTTTTGAACTAAGACCAATATTCAAAACTGTTTCCATCATACCCGGCATGGACATACGGGCGCCGGAACGTCCTGCAACCAAGAGGGGGTTTTTGGGATCTCCGAATTTCATTCCCATTACATTCTCTACTTTAGTCAGGGCAGTTTTTACCTGGTCCATCATACCCGCAGGAAACTTTGACTTGTTTGCAAAGTAGTCGGTACAACAGTCAGTTGTAACAGTAAAACCTGCCGGAACAGGAAGTCCCAAGTTACACATTTCGGCAAGGTTGGCGCCCTTGCCGCCCAGTAGATTCTTCATTTCCGAAGTGCCGTCAGCCTTTCCCGGGCCGAAGAAATAAACATATTTTTTCGCCATTAAAATCCTCCAATAATTTATAGTATACCTTTGTTAAAAAAAAAGCTATAGTCCGTATATAAAACTATGAACTATACAGACATGCCTGTATACCAGCACAAAGACCGTATTCTTTCAGCTTTGGAAAAGAACCAGGTTGTAGTGGTGGAAAGCCCCACAGGTTCGGGAAAGACAACTCAGCTTCCTGTAATACTCCTGGAAGCCGGATACGAAAAAAACGGGATTATAGGCGTTACCCAGCCCCGCCGTATTGCCGCTCTTTCGGTCAGTGCATTTATTGCCCGGCAGCTTGGCTGTTCCGGGCCGGAAGATCCAAAAAGTCCTGTTGGCTATAAAATGCGTTTTGAGGATCGCACCGGAAATAATACAAAAATAAAAATAATGACAGACGGCATCCTTTTACAGGAGATGAAACTTGATCCCTGGCTTTCCCGCTATGGTGTAATGATTATCGACGAAGCTCATGAACGAAGCCTTAATATAGACTTTATATTGGGACTTTTAAAACGTATTCTGGAAGAACGCAAAGAATTTAAAGTAATTGTTTCTTCGGCTACAATTAATGCGCAGGTTTTTTCCGAATACTTTGGCGAATGTCCTGTTGTTAAAATAGATGCACAGACCTTTCCTGTTACGCTTATTTATGATCCTCCGTTGATTGAAAATAAAGGGGGTATCCTGCCGGCAGAAGCTCTGTTAATAAAAATTGAAAATATTGTGCAGCGGATAATTAACGAAAAGCGCCAGGGAGATATATTGGTTTTTCTTCCCGGAGAAAAAATGATAAAGGACTGCATGAACCGCCTTGTCTTTAGTACTATAGGAAAGGATCTTCATGTAATTCCGCTCTATGGCAGACTTGGCAAAGAAGAACAGGAAAGGGTTTTTGAAGATCCTCCCAGAGGAAAAACAAAAACGGTAATTTCCACAAATATAGCAGAAACTTCGGTTACCATAGACGGCATTACTGCCGTACTGGATTCGGGGCTTTCAAAATTAAATTCTTATAATCCCCGGACATTTACTTCCAGCTTAATTGAATCGCCCATATCCCGTGCTTCTGCAAATCAGCGTAAGGGCCGGGCAGGCAGGACCAGAGAAGGAAGCTGTTACCGTCTGTATACCCGAAAAGACTTTGAAAGCCGTCCTTTTTTTACTACAGAAGAAATCTACCGTACCGATTTATCTGAAGTTGTATTGCGCATGGCCGACTTGGGGATAACAGATTATGAAGAATTTGACTTTATTTCTCCTCCGGGCCGCGAAGGGATATTAGCCGCAGTGGAAACCCTTAAACTGCTTAATGCATTGGAAGAAGACAGGACTCTTTCATCCACAGGAAAAATGATGACAGAATTTCCGCTTTCTCCCAGACATTCAAGGATTATAGTAGAGGCACTGCTTCGTTATCCCAACGTGATTGAAGAAACGGTAATTGCCGCCGCTTTTCTATCCACCCAGAGTCCCTACCTTTTGCCGCCAGGAGAAGAAATGGATGCCCGCAAGGCGCATCACCGTTTTCGGGACAGCTCCGGGGATTTTATTTCGTATCTTAAACTTTATCGCTTGTACATGGATGCTGCGGATAAAAAAGCCTTTTGCGAAAATAATTATCTGGATGAACGGGCAATGGCAGAAATAAATAATGTAAGCCAACAACTGGAAGAAATTATTTCGGATATGCAAATTCCCATTCTTAGCGGCGGGAGTATTAAAGATTATCTTTGCTGTATAGGCAGGGGGCTTATCCAGTTTATCTGTGTTCGGGAAAACAAGCCAAGGGGAGGAATGGAAACATACCGCAGCTTAACAGCCGATAAAATAATGATTCATCCCGGTTCGGTTATGTTTAAACGGATAGGCGATGCTCCTTCTCCGCATTATATAGTTGCCGGAGAAATTATCCGTACTACAAAAATGTATGCAATGGCAGTCAGCCCTTTATCTATAGATATTATTTCCCGAATCAGCCCTCAGCTCACTAATGAATTGGAAGAATTGACTGGAAAGCCTGTTCAGAATCTGAATACCAAAAAACAAGATTTTACCCGCCGGGATTTTACAAACAAGATCAGGATTGGAACCGAAATCTTTACTATAGAAACTATCAAAGGGAAAAAACATGTACTACTTCCCTGGGAAAAACTAATTATATTAAAAAATCCAGGAAAAGATTCAGTCAAGGAAACATTTTTTGATTCTAATCAATACCGGGGGATGAGGGGGATTATTAGCTATAAAAATCACACCCTTATGGCAGGAGAAAGACTTTCATTGATACTAAAATTGCTTCCTGCGCTGGATCTGGAACAAGCCTTTGTCCGTCAATGGAAACGAAAAACCAGCTTTTTTCCCGCCGAAACAAAAAGTCTTATGGAGCTTATCAATGAGCTGCCGGTAATATTAAAACCGGCAGTCTATAATAAAAAAAAGTCTGCCATTAAAAAAAATACCGCAAACAATAAAGCCCCGGAACTGGGTTTTATTGCTCTTTTTACAGGAGGCAGGGGCAGCTACTGGTTTCGCTGTTCCAGAAGCATTCATACAGCCTTGAACGAAAGCATGGCAAGCTTTGAAGCATTAATCGACGAACTAGGAGAAGATATAGACATTACCGCTAAACACGAAGTAAATCAAGCTTACCGCCGGCTGGCAGACCTTCTTATTGAATAAGACACAATTTTAGTCAGAAACTAAAGAATAAAAAACAAAGTTCCGATATTCAACATGTCGGAGTTATAGTTCCCCTCCCAAATCACTATAGTTCCGACATGCCTCAAGGGCGGGCCGGATGGACAAAAATAAACCATATTATGGTTTATAGTTCACCGGCCTTTTTTTGCTTAATAGCGGCAATTGGACTTGAACCAATGACCGAACGGATATGAGCCGTTTGCTCTACCAACTGAGCTATGCCGCCTAAATAGGAATGTTGCTAAAATCGCTGTTATACCCTACCCGGAACCGGATATTTATGTCAAGCATAATTCCGGGGACTTCCCTAACATTTCCCTGGTATGATATTGTTTTCTCACATGAATGGAAATCAACAGCAGGAACATGCCAAAATTCCAAAAAAAACCATAGCAAAAATCCATAGTTTTGCCTTGGATCTTGCAGAGATTATTTCCCGCAGCGAGGTTGCCCCCGGAAAACCTCTTCGCTGGACCATTATTGCTAATCCAAGCGCCGGTGGTTTTACCATAAAACGCCGCTGGAAACAGCATAAAGAAGCTCTGCGTAATACACTGGAAAAAGTCCAAAATAAAACTCAGCGTATTGATGCTGTCCCTTCGCTATACAGCCAGGAAAGACTCGGACTTATTCCCACTATAGCTCCCGGTCATGCAAGAACAATTACTAAAGAAATATTAAAGGAAATGGCTGAAGATAACGGTTCTTTTTTTCTTTTTATTACTGCCGGCGGAGATGGAACCAGTCTGGAAGTACTGCAGACTTTGTATTCTGCTCCCCCTGCCCTGCTGTCAAGGTATGCTATTCTTCGCCTTCCTATGGGAACGGGAAATGACGGGGCGGAAGCTTTTAATATGGAAGATGCCCTTGAACTGCTGGTAAACCCTACACATATTGTGCATAAAAGCGGGCTTAAACTATCTACCGTAACAAAAAAAACATGGCCTGGTGGTGAACCGTTTATGGCTTTTAATATACTTTCACTGGGGCTCGATGCATTTGTTACCCATATGACCAATAAAATGAAAGGTATATTTCCCGGGGATTCTTACAAGCTTTGGGTAGATATAGCCGCTTTGTTTTACGACAGGATTTATAAAACAGATTTTATGGAGGTTCGGGCTTATAAAGAAAACCGCAAAGTCATGGATTTTCGGGAAAAATTGCTCCTTTGCGCCATGGGGGAAAGCGGAAACCGTTATTATGGTTCCCATAAACCGGTTCTTCCGGACAATAGAAATGTCTGTGCAATGAAGCAAATGTCCATTTTTCGAAAAATTATCCTGAAGGAGCTTATGCTAAGCGGGGCTCATATTAATGCCCCCGAAGCAATACTATTCAACGCCAGCCGCCTGGAAATATCCGGCCTGCTTCCTGTCATGGCTCAGATGGACGGCGAAGCAATTCGTCTTGAAACAGAAGATTTTCCGGTAACAATAGAGCTGACAGATCCGGTAATTCCTGTTTTAAAACAGAATTAATTGCACAGTAAAACAATCTTTGTTTACTGCATTCCCCGTACAGCACCAATAACAAACATTGCTCCAAAAAGCGCCAGAGTCCCCAAAACAATAAGAACAAAATACCCCATGGCAGCTGCCAGATAAATCAGATATCGTTTTCTGACAGCATAATAAAGTTCCAGAACCAGACCGTAAATCGAAAAAATAATTAATAATAGGGAAAGTACCAGACAACTATGAACAAGGGCAAGCTGGGATTCATCAGAAGCATTACGGTACGATCCGGACATATATGCAATATGCACTGCCAAAGTTATAGCCAAAATAACCAACACCGTCCATTTTACCAAGCTGCCAAGAAGCGTTTTACCATTTTTTAAAGTATTTTTCTCCTGCTGCCTGGCTGTGCTTGTTAATTTCCGTTTCATGTTTTATTATTGTAACAGAAATCATGAAAAAGATTATCACCCTTATACTGCTGCTGGCAGTCGGGGCAACAGCTTTTTTTACAGGCTGGGTACAATTTTCTGTTCCCATAGCATCTTTTGGGGTGCTGCATTCAAAAACCCATGGAACAAGCAGCGATATTATTCAAAAAGGTTCCTTCCGCTGGGTCTGGTATAAGCTCATTCCCCGCAATGTAAGTATTGCTGTATTTACCATTAACGACACTACCATACAAATAGATTTTTCCGGCGCTTTGCCGTCCGGAGATACATTCTCGAGCCTGGCCGGAATAAAAAACGATTTTTCCTATAATTTTTCTGCAGCGCTTTCATATAGGATTAGATCAGAATCCCTGCCGGACTTGTCAGAAAGGGAAATGCTTTTTTCGCAGGAAGATTTGGATGAATACAAGTCCCGGCTTTCCGGCGAGATCGAAAACCGTGTCCGCTCCTTACTGTGGAGTTATGCAGAAAACGAAGCTGCCCTTAAGGAAGTCCTGGAAACCGGCACAATAGCAGAACTGGAACAGCAGCTTGTCCGGATCTTTCCATTTATCGAAGTTTCCTCTTTTTCTGTAAGAACTCTCCGCTATCCTGACTATGTCCTTTATACCCAGCTTCGTGAGCTTTACCGGGATTATCTTGCTTCCCAGCGCAGTGAATTACAGGACGAAATAGCGCAAATTTCATCGGAAAATATCAGACTGCAGCGCCGTTTGGATGAACTGGCTCTGTACGGAGAACTCCTGTCAAAATACCCCATATTAATACAATATTTATCACTGGAAATGGGGTATGCTCCCGGAAACCTGACAAGCGAATGATGAGGTCCTATGGGATATTTTTTTAATTTTGATAAAATCGGCTATATAAAGAGAGATAAAACCAAGGGCTGTATACTATGCCGTTTACTGGAAGATGATCCGGAAATAATAAACACTGTTGTTTACAGAACATCGGATACTGCCGTTTCCCTTAACCTATACCCCTATAATCCAGGGCATATTTTAATTTTTCCCATACGCCATTGTGAAGATATACGGGATTTAAACGATACTGAAAAACATTCCCAAAATATGATACTGGATAAGGCCCTGTGCGTCCTGGATTCGCTGTATAAGCCGGGAGGCTATAATATCGGCTATAATATGGGACTTGAGGCAGGAGCTTCCATTAGCCATCTGCACCTTCATGTCATACCCCGCTATCCCCGCGAGTTGGGCATTGCAGAGCTGCTGGCAGGTAAACGGGTACTGGTGGAACATCTAAACAGCACGAAAGAAAAACTGAAAGAGGCATTTTCGGCCGGCGATACATTTTTAGCCAAAACAAGCCATTGAATAAAAATAACAAGACTGATATTGTTTATGTATGCCCAATTCTACACTAAAACGGCTGCTAATTTGTCTTCTAATGCTGCTTGCAGCATTTACACTTACTGCCCAAGACCTGTCAAACATTACAATCATGTCCGATGAGGAAGATGATGACGATATAATCCCGCTGGAAACTGACTGGTCAAGGCAGATGTATTCGTACAGCAGGGGGGATCAAATATTCAGTATAAACCTGGGTCTGGTTATTCCGCTTTTTTATCTGGAAAGTAATAATGGCGTCATGAAAACCCAAATGAATGTGGGGGGCATGGGAGCTTTAACCTATAACTATTTTATGAGCTCTAATATATATTGGGGACTGGAAATAAGCGGAATGTTTGCCTCTACTGTTGGTCAAAATATGTATTATATTGTCCCTATGGGAGGCAGGATAGGCTATCATCTGCAATATAACCGTTTTGAATTTCCAATCTCCTTAATGCTGGGATTTGCTCCCCAATCCCATAACCAACGGAGCTATTTTAGCTGGTTATTTGCCAAACCCGGAGCAGGCATTTTCTTTCGGGTAAATCAGGAATGGTCTTTTGGATTAAATACCAATTTTTGGTGGGTTCCCCAATGGAATGCAAAAACCGGAGAATTAAACGATGGCAGGATTAATATTCATGGATTTTTTATGGAAATTAGTGCGGGAGCACGTTACCATTTTTAATAAGGATGGGAAATTATTAAGGATGCGGTATAATTAATGAAGATCAACAGAAAATATACCATTGCTGTTTTTTTGCTTATTTCGCTGTTTTCCGGCATTGTTTTAGCCGGCTGCGATCAGGAAGCCCTCTTTTGGGTAATTGCCCATGAGCTCCCCCCTATTGGACCGGTAATCGAAGGTCATCCTTCGCAAATTGTAAAATTGGATGATAGATTGTACGTCAGTAACAGCATAGCTGTTTGGCAATGGGCACTCGGATCGGAGCCAACAGATTCGGTAACCACAACACCGAACTGGAGCAAGATGAATCGCCAGCCGTCCGGCAGAATCCGGGATCTGGCAGTGGCAGGTACCACGCTCTTTGCCCTTGCGGACAATGGAACAGTCCATGCCTGGGATGGTACGAGCTGGTCTGAGATTGCTGGACCTGGAACTGTCCAGCGAATTTTCGGCGCTGGTGATTTTCTGTTTGCAGGAACATTAAATAATTATACTTATTCGATCTTTTCTATGAATGCTGGAAGTGATACTTTGATAGTACGTGAATCCAATACGGGATTTTTACGGGGTGCTGCATATAACGGCACCACCTATGTACTTGGAACTCAGGGAGGCGGTGTTTATACCAGTCCTGATGGTATAGCTATTGACCCAGTCTCCGGCTACGGTAATATTATTATGGGGCTTACTGAATTTGATGGCGAAATTTATATTGTTAGCAATAGCCAGCTTTACCAGTGGGGGGTCAATCCAACAGCAATAGGTCCTAGTTATAGGTTTACCGGTGCAATAAGAGTCTGGGAAAACCGCAATGGAGAATTGCTGCTATTACTTGGAATACAGCTGTCAAGCGGTTCTTTTGCCTATGGTTACCGGGAGCTGCGGCTTCCTACCGGCAGTTCAAACGATTTTAATATGCCTGGCTTAGATTCTCCAACGAGCATGGAACTGGACAGCGGAAGGACTTCGGCTATTCGCAATAATGCTGTAAACCATTTATTTGTAATGCCGCGATTTTACAGCTCCGGCGATGACAGCCACCGGCCTCTAATCTTTGCGTCCACCCAAAGAAACGGTTTATGGTCGTACCGTGTCAGAAACGGAACAGCCCAATGGAACGGCGAAAACAACAGATAGTGTGAGTGATTTGTTTTCTGCCGGTAATGCATTACCGGATGGTCCGCTGGCAGATCGCATGCGTCCTCAAACTCTCGATGATATTATTGGTCAGGATCATATAGTAGGGCCCGGCAGACTTCTTAGAAGGGCAATACAGGCAGATCGTCTTTCGTCTGTTATTTTCTACGGCCCCCCCGGTACTGGTAAAACAAGCCTTGCACGGGTCATTGCCAACACTACCAAAAGCGCTTTTGAAAGCCTTAATGCTGTGTTATCCGGCGTAAAGGATATACGGGAAGCAATAGATCGTTCAGATGAACGGCGCAGGCTTTATGGACAGCGTACTATTCTGTTTGTTGACGAAGTTCACCGCTGGAACAAAGCCCAGCAGGATGCCCTGCTTCCCTGGGTAGAAAACGGCACAGTAATCCTCGTAGGAGCAACCACAGAAAATCCCTTTTTTGAAGTAAACAAGGCTCTGGTAAGCCGTAGCAGGATCTTTCAGCTTAAAAGCCTGGAAGAAAACGATTTACAAAAGACTGCAGAACGGGTTCTTAAAGATCGTGAACGGGGATACGGCAAATGGAATATTGCTTTTGAAGACGGTGCCCTGGAACATCTATTCGCCAGCGCCGGAGGAGATGCCCGCAGCCTCTTAAATGCAATGGAACTTGCCGTAGAAACCAGCGTTAAAAGCTGGCCGCCTCCGGAAGGGACAGATATAAAAATAAGCCTGGAAAGCGCAGAAGAAAGCATACAGCAGCGGGCAGTACTGTACGACCGGGACGGCGATTATCACTACGATACAATCAGCGCTTTTATAAAAAGTATACGGGGAAGCGACCCCGATGCAGCCCTGTACTGGCTTGCAAAAATGGTCAGAGCCGGCGAATATCCTGCTTTTATTTTTAGAAGAATGATTATCCTGGCCAGCGAAGATATTGGACTGGCTGATCCCCATGCCATTGAAGTAGTTATTGCCTGTGCCTCTGCCTTTGAACGTTTAGGCTTTCCCGAAGGGAACTTTCCCCTGGCCCATGCCTGCCTCTATCTGGCTACTGCACCAAAATCCAACAGTACCCTGGCATTTTTTGACGCCCTTAAGGAAGTTGACCGGGAAGATGCCGAAGTTCCCAACCATTTACGGGATGCAAGCAGGGATGCTGTTGGATTTGGCCACGGCGAAGGATATATCTACCCTCATGCCTACCGTAACCACTGGGCTGCCCAGCAATATCTGCCTACCGCTCTGAAAGGAAAAACCTTTTATATGCCTTCTTCTGTCGGTTATGAAGCTAAAATACGGGATCAAGTCCTAAACAAACGGGAGCTCCAGGCGGCAATTATTTTGGGAGAAAATGAAACAGCACATACAGCCCAAGGAGAATTATTAAGCTGGTCTTCCCAGGATAAGGGCAGAGCCGGCTGGTTTAAGCGCCTGGAATCGAACCGAAGCACCCTGCTCCTTTCTGACCGTAATGCAATTCTGGACAGCTTAAGCTTACAACGGCACAGCACTATACTTATTCCCCAAGCCGATGACGGCTTACTTTTATGGGAAAGTTTTAGACGGGTTCCCGAAGGACTCTGCGCCGGTCTTGTTTCTTCTCTGGCTGCCAGGGAAACCCTGGAACGCTATGCCTCAACACTGGAAGAAATAGAAAAACCGGTAATTGCGATATCAAACTCTCCGGAATTAAGTCCGGAACAGGCAGAAGATTATTTTGGTACTTCGCAATTTGACGCCATTGCATTCAGGGAGCCTTTTAGACGGGGCATAGAACCTACAGTACAAAACTTCGAGCTTTTGGCACAACAATCGGCAGAGCTGCTGGTAAAAAGCGGCCGCCTTGCCATCCTTGCCTCTCCCCCTGTCCTGGGAGAACGTATTTCCCGCATTTTACGGGAAAATACAAGGAATGGCAGTAACGTCCAGCATCGCAGAAAAACAGAAGAAATTCTTGTTACTCTTGAAAAAACAGAAACCGCTTTTTTTAATGATCCATCCAAGCCCTGGTATTGGACCGAAGCATTACTGGAAAAAGCTCTTGCCATGTTTGGTTTTTCGCTTAAAACAACAATTCTGGACAGGAGTGAAGAACGGCTTATCAGCGAAAAAGATCTGGAGCGCTGGTTTGACAGGGAAAAATCAGACTGGGCAAAGGCCATGGAAAAAGCCCTGGGAACGGACTTTATACAGCTCCGAAACGTTTTTCTGGAAACAATACAAAACGCTCCGGTACAGTGGCGCTGGAAAAGTATATTGTTTAGCGCAGTAAAATAAAAACCTTACTTTTGCCTGGTTTTTTTCTTGAAAATAAAATCTTTTAACAGATATATCAATAATATAAAAAAGTAAACTACAATTGCAGTTGCTACCCACCACAAACTTCCCGGCCTTGGCGCCTGGGAGATCAGGAATAGCATAGGAACTCCCAGAACAATTCCTGCAGCGCCGCCTTTAACAAGGTCATCCGAAGCAGGTGTCCTAAAGTCTTTGTCTATTTCTCTGGCCAATATCATGCCATTGGCAATGGTTCCTGTACAATTACCGTAAAATGCCAAAAATGCTTCGTCTTCATAATCTTTGTAGATGCGATTACAGATAAACCGTATAAAGAAAATCGTAATAAATCCGCCCAGCGTTGTCACAACCAATACCGGTATCCATAGGGTACCCAGCCTGGTAAGAGAAATAAGACAAAGGGCGGCAGTAATCGAGATATCGAATGCGGCGCCGCTTATACGGTTCATCATATAGGAATTGGGGTATTTACGGTGCATAATCCCCGTTTTAACAAGCCGGCGTAAAATTACTTTAACGCAGATTGCTACAAGCGCTCCAAGCATAAAGATAAAACCCCAGATTGTTGGAACAAGATCAACAAGAAAATTTACGCCGGAAAGGCGGAATAGAATTTCCAGCAGGATAACAATTCCTATAGTTAAAAGGTATACACCGCCGACCATGCATAATTGAAGGGAAAATTTATCAATAGATTCGGAAAGCGGAATTTCATCGGGACTTTCGATTGAATAGCTGTTTACATCGCCGCTTTTTTCAAACTCGTCCCTTTTAAGCGAAATTCCCCTTTTTTTGGCTATCATGTTTATAAGGATTATGCCGGGTATCGAAGCCCATAAAAAGCCGATAGCAGCAATGGTAAGCCCGAAATTCCTTGCACTGCCCGCTCCCCATGCATCCATATACCTGGCTGCATCCCAAATATATCCGGTGGCATTAGCCTGCTGGGGTCCCTGGCCAAAACCAAGGGCCAGCATTATGCCGGTGCCCGGATTAAGTTCGGGCATAATAACACGGCTAATAATCATAAGAATGGAAATGCCCACAATGCCCTGCATAAGATAGGTGGCAATTATAAAAGCTCCCGATTTTGCTGCTGCAACATTTTCAATCTTTCTTTTATTTTTATCAAAGGTCTGCGTATAATTGTCTTTTTCGCGAAGACACAAAGAAATAAAACCTACCGGCAGCAAGTGGTAGACAATACCGCTTAAGGCAAGGGTACCGAAAATATTAAATCCCCATACAGCCAAAACAATTTCTTTGATAAAAAGCCCCAAAAGCCCGGCAATAACCGCTGTTGGCATGAGCGAACGTCTAAAAAGCGGAATTTTACGGCGAATAATATTGGCAATCAGCATTAATGTACATATAGAACATACTGTAATAACACCTATAGAAAGGCTTTCATTTCCCAGGTTTATAAAGTCCCCAATTGTTTTAGTACCCATAATATTCCTCCTTAATGTCCAGAGCTTTGTTTCTAAGATGATAAGCGCATATCATATATTTAATTAAATTGATCCTAAACGGCGATAAAACAGCGAATACTTCGTTTTTGCTGTAAATGGTGAGTTTTCGAACCCCCACCAGCGCTGTAGTTATTTCGGTCAAGGGAAATTCCTGCCCGCAGACGTTAATTCTGTCAGCAAAAAATTGAATAGTCCCTTTTGCCACTAATTCTTCTTTTTTTGCCCGTTCTGCCCTGAAAAAACTGATATTATCATCGCTGAATACCGGCATTTCCGAAAAACCGGAAAAATCAAAACTTTTAATATAGTCCAGCTCTTTATAGCTCCATTCCAGGATGGTTTCGGGTATATTCGCAGCATTGTTTAGCGGTTCAAAAAAACCGGTATCGTTAATTATTACACGGGCATGGCAATGCCGGCAGAAGAACTCATTTCCTTCTGAACAAAGACCATTCATGCTCTTGCATTCCAGGCATAAAAAAAGCACACTTTCCAGATATTCTGCCTTGTGAGCTCCGTGAAAGGCAATTTGCGCTGTTTTATTGAATTCGAATTCGTTAAAAGAAAGTTCTTTTTGAATAATTTGATCTACTTCTTCACCGCTCATTGCTGCAAGCTCTTCCGCTTCGACAACCCGTGTTACAACTGCGGTCATTTTTCCCTTATTGGGCTTTGGTTTCCAGCGCGGCAGGGTATTATAACCGCCCCGTAATTGAACCAGAACCAGCGGTACATTGAATTTTTTTGCCAGTTTGCCAATTCCCGGAACTATGCTGCTTTCCTTGCCGTAAAAGCTTCTGTTTCCCGAAGGAAACATCCCCACACAGCCGCCGTCCTTAATAATAGACATCATATTTCTTACTGCAGATAAATCCGAGCTTCCCTTGGAGAAAGGGATAGGCCGGGCAATAGCCATCATTAGCTTACTTAACAGACCGTGGCGGAATAAGGTATCTGTTGCAACATAATTTATCCCAAAATCAAAGCCCATACCGGCAGCAAATTGATCAAATCCGGTTTGATGATTGGAAAGAAAAAGACAGGGACGTTTTATGCCTTTTGCTGATTTATAATCAAATTTAAAATGATATAAAAGATATAGAGCGGGATAAAAAAATAATCTAAGGATATTAAAAACAAACGAATTTGCCTTTTTTTGCATCCTTTTTTGTTCTTTTCCTGGCACACACCACTTTATGACAAAATTGTTATGTTTGTCAAGTTCTGAATTTCTTTGAATTTCAGAAAATTTTTAAAAAAAAGACGATTTTCCTAAAGTTTTTATGTATTTCTGCCGATATTTGAATTGGATCAATTTCTTTCCGCCCAACCGCGGAGGGGTTTTGGAGCAAATACTTGTATACCTTACGAGTATCGGCACCAGGGGAATGAACTTGAACCGGGAAGACAGGGACGTCTTCCAGTACAATTCAAGGAGGATGAGATGATCATCAACCACAACCTCAGCGCAATGTTCGCTGACCGGTCTCTCAAAGTAACCAACGAGAGCCTCACCAAAAACATGGAGAAACTCTCCTCGGGTCTCCGCATCAACAGAGCGGGCGACGATGCTTCCGGTCTTGCAGTATCTGAAAAGA
>Ga0099364_10003576_pt1 | contig 24024 bp, 23 predicted proteins | sample TergutTh196P3_FD_73070 | JGI IMG/M metagenome (GOLD analysis project Ga0099364, IMG submission 73070) | Microcerotermes parvus P3 segment gut microbial communities from Pointe-Noire, Republic of the Congo - Th196 P3 | ecosystem: Host-associated > Arthropoda: Insects > Digestive system > Gut ...
CTGTTTTGTTATACAGCTTGGTTATCTATTAAACGTAACCAAACTCGTTGCAGTATGCAAGCCACTGCTTGGTCCACTCGTCCTGGATTTTAGAAAGCCCTACGTTCTCGGCCCTCTGCAGGAAGTCGGCGATTGAGCCTTCAATGTTATCAACGAAACCGGCCTGGATTGGGCCAAGGTATTCGGTCATGATACCGCGAAGGGCAATACGCTCAGCTTCATAGGACTCATAGTCTTCGGCAAAGCCCTGGCCGATGTTGACCCTGGGATACTTGGTTGTAAGGGACACAGCGTCCAGACGCTCCATGAAAGCGTTCCTGTAAACATCGGCTTCCCTGAGGAGCATGAATTCTTCCCTGCGCAGGTTCCAGGTGTTGTTGCCTTCATAGGGGAAGTAGTCGTTGAGGTTCTCGCCCTCGGGAAGACCAACCCAGAAGCCGTCACGCATTTCGTAATGCAGGCCTTCGATGCCGTTGTGGATCAGTGCGTGGGCAACGGGGTCTGTCATGACAAGCTCAACAACCTTCAGAGCCTGTTCGGTTTTGCCGGAGCTACGCGGGAATACCGTACAGTTCTGTGTGGGGTGTGCCGGGAAGGCAGCGCCCGTTACTTCGCCGTACGCGATGTACTCATTGATCCAGCCGGGCTGGGTTTCTTCAAAGAGTACCTTGTAGGTTACTTGCTTGTTGGGGTTCTGGCCGCCGATAAGCGCGACGGTCATGCCTGTGCCGTAGGTGTCGGTTTCATGCAGGGAGGTGTCGCTCAGTGCGCCCCTGGACCAGAAGCCGGCATCCGCCCAGCGCTTCATCGTGTACATATCTTCCACAAAATCATCGCTTGCCCAGTAGTTTACTACCTGGGACGGGTCGTGGTGGGTCGCCGCAAGGCCGTATGCCTGGATTGTCCAGGGATACTTCATCTCGAGCGCGCCCATGCCTGTGAATGCCAGTGACCAGCTCATCGCATCGGCGTGTTCGCGGACGATGAGGGTCTGCTCAGGCATATTCTCCCTGTATCCCATGAGCAGGGCTTCCATGTTCTCAAAGGAATCGGGTTTTGGCAGATTGAACTGTGCGCGGAGGTCTTCACGGTAGGAGATGCCCAGCGACACATATTCCGGCCAGAGGTTCGGGATGGCATAGATGTTGCCGTCGATACGCATGGCATTCCACGCGCCCTGGTCGATCATGCTGTACAGTGTGGGGATGTGCTGGGGCAGAAGGTCGTCCAGCTCATGGAAAGCCTGTGCCCTGGCAAGTGCGGGATAGCCCCACCAGCTCGCCGCGTACATAAGGTCGGCGCCGCCGGCGGTCAGTTTGGTCTGCATTTTCTGCATCGCGTCTGTCCAAGTGGAGAATTCAAAAGTAACCGTGGTGTTCAGCTTCTCCAAAAGATACTCGTTAAACGCGGCTTCCACTGTCGGATAGTCAGCGCGGGGGTCGCCGGGTGTGTAGTAAACGAGATCTACCGGCGGCTCACCTGCCGGAGCGGCGGGTGTCGACGTTTGGTTGTTGTTTGAGGATGGGGCGGGGGCTGCATCGGTGCCTTGATTGTTATTACCTCCGCATCCCGCAAACAGGGACACAACCAGCACGGTGACAAGCAGTACACTTAAAACCAGTTTTCTCATTGTCTTGATCTACTCCTATTCTTAATATGTATTTGCACATAACCGGAATGGTAATGGGGTTAACCCTTTACCGCGCCGATTGTGATGCCGCTGATAAAGTACCGCTGTACAAAGGGATAGAACAGCAGCACGGGTCCCGTTGCCACGACAGCCATCGCGAGCTTTACGGTTTCTGTAGGCACGTTATCCTGGTTTATGCCTACTTCCGAGGCAAGCTGGCGCATCGCTTCTGTGGCGTTGAGCATATTGTACAGATAGAACTGCAGCTGCCAGGTGTCGGAGTTGACGCTGAACATGGACGAGCGGAACCAGTCGTTCCAGTGGTTGAGGGCAAGGAACAGGCCGACAGTCGCAAGCCCCGGCGTCAAAACCGGCAGGACAATGCGGGCAAAGATGATAATATGCCCCGCGCCGTCGATTTTGGCGGATTCTGTGATTGCGTCCGGCACCGCCCCTGTGATGAATGTGCGCATGATGATGATCAGGAAGGGCGCGGTAAGCGCCGGGAACCATACGGCAAAGGTAGTGCCTTTCAAGTTCAGCACGGTGGCGTACATCAGGTACTATGGGACCATGCCGCCGCCGAAGATGGTGGTAAAGTAAATTAGGAAAGACACAGTGTTGCGGTATTTAAATTCTTTGCGGGAGATTACGTAGGCTGTCAGCGTAGTTGTCAGCAGCCCGGTGAATGTCCCGATCGCAACATAGTACAGGTTGTTCCTGTACGCCTGCATAATGCCCTTTGGCGCGTTGAAGATAGTTTCGTACGCCTGCATGGTGACATCCCGCGGGAAGATGCTGTAGCCCTCCCTTACGATGACCGTGTTGCTCGAAAAGGAGCCCGAAACGATCATGATGAACGGCAGCACACAGATTAGCGCCGTGGTGATAAGGAAGAAATACTTGATAATATCAAACGTGATCATGGACGCGTCTTTACGTATATGCACGGATGCGGCCTCCTTTCATTTAAAACAGTGCGTATTCTTCGTTGCTGCGCTTGATGAAGAAGTTGGTGGTCATGATGATGATAAAGCCGAATATAGACTGGAACAGGCCCGCCGCCGCGCCAAGCCCCATGCTCAGCGGTTGGGTGGTTGTTATGCGGTAGACATAGGTGTCGAAGATATCCGCCACATTGAAGAGCCTGCCGTTATGCCCGATGATCTGGTAGAACAGCTCGAACTGCCCCCTCATGATGCCGCCCAGCGCGAACAGCAGCAGGATGATAAACGTGGGCTTGAGGTGCGGGAGCGTTATGTAGATGATCTGCTGGAATACATTCGCGCCGTCAATTTGCGCCGCTTCGTAATATTCCTCGCTGATGCTCATGATAGTGGCAAGGTAAATGACCATGCCGTAGCCGAGGTTTTTCCACACAAAGAAGAATGTGATCAAAAACGGCCAGTAATGCGGCGTGTTGTAGAAGTCGATGCGATCCATGCCCATTGAGGTCACGATCGTGTTTACTATGCCGATCTCGTAGTTGAGGATGTTGTACACCATAACGGACAGGATAACGAAGGACACGAAGAACGGCATGAATATCAGCGTCTGGGATGTTTTCTTGAAGTATTTGTTGCCCACACGGCTTACCATAATCGCGAAAACAATCTGCAATATATTCCCCAGCCCGATAAACACAACATTATACAGCACCGTGTTGCGCACCAGCCGTCCTAAATCCATAAGGAAGAAGAACTCGAAATTCCTGCCGCCGACAAATGGGCTGGCAAAAAGCCCGTCCCGGAAATTGAACTGCGTAAACGCGAAGTAGATACCGACCATCGGCAAGTAGTTGTTGATCAAAAAGTACGTGATAACCGGCAGCAGGAAGACGAATAAAATCCAGTTGCGCCGAAGCTCCTCAAGAAAACCGTGGTCTTTTTCCAGCGCGCGCTCCCGCTTTTCCATCTTTTTAATAATTATGTATGTCCCCACCGAAAGCAGCAGTGTTATGTACGGTATTGGTGTCGCCACAAACCCGGTCATCCCGAAATGGTGGTTAGAGTAGAACATATAGACGATTGTTGCCGCGGATGCCAAAAAGCTCAGGATCATTGCGGCCTGGGCCATCCCGTAAAACGACAGCAGGCCCTTTTGCCCGTACTTTCTCGTAGCCGCGCGGATGACAGTGACCAAGTGCATGAAGGCCGCCCCCAGCGCCGCCAAAAGAAGCAGTGCCGCGAAGAACCCAAGGATCCCCCAGCGTGTTTCCTGCACAAAACTCAAGATTGTCAGAACCGAATAGCCCCCGTCAAGCTCCGCAATGACCTCGCTTTCCAGCCCCATATGAGCGTACAGCGTGCCTGTGTTGACAACCGCGATCCAGGGGATAAACGGCAAGGTCATGATCAGCATAAGCAAAGACGATGCGGCTGTTATAAGCACGCCCTGCTTTTGCCCGCCCCTTTCACGCTCCAGCAGCTCATTGCCCGGCGGTATGGATGCTTTTACCATGCTCCGGCGCTCCTTTCAAAATAAAAGTGAAAGTATTTTTCGCCAATTTGCTGTAGAATTGCGTTAAATGGCTATTTAACGCAATTGCCGCAACTAACGCTTGCGTGTTGGTTGCTTTTTTCATTTTGGCGAAAATTACGCTTGCATTTTTCGGGCTAAAAATTTTCTTCGGCGGAGTCGTTGTCGTTTTTTGCGATAACTCCGTCGATTTTTTTTGCCCGAATTGCGTTAAATAGCCATTTAACGCAATTATTGGAGCAAATTGGCGAAAAATGCTTTCACTGTGCCAAATTTTTCGTGAAAACGAAGGGAGAAAAATTACATGAAAAAGATTTTTGCACTGCTGCTCGTCGCCGCGCTGGTGATGAGCATCGCGCCGACGGCTCTGGCTGCGGCTGTGACATTCAAAGACGGTCACGACCTAGGTTTCTCACTCTCAAGATTCCCTGAGACCCTTCAGAATGTATGGGTCAATGTTGATGGGGTTACATTAGCAAATGACTCTTCTGGATGGTATGTGGACGTTGGCACTAAAGTTGCGAAAGGTTCCGCTACGATCGTTGAATTTCGCAACACAGGCGGTATAGACCCAGTGGCAATAAATGAGAAAATAGAAGGTGAGTTGAGAGTTCGACCGGTTAACAATTTTGCTGTTAAAGAAGTGACGAAAATAACTGAACGCCTTGATGGGGCGACTTACGTTAAAGGTCTGAAAATTGTTTGGGCCGAGGAGTTCAGAAGCGTTCAAAATGACCGCTCATTCTCTTTCAATATCCGACTGGCAACAACACAAGATCGAAATGATAGAGTGTTAGAGGTTGAAGGTAAGTTTAAAGAGGAGCGCGACCTCGTGATATATTCAGGGGACTCTGCTTCGAAACTGAACCTAGGAGACGCTCGACTTCTTAAGGTTGACGCGACTGCCAGAAATGTCACGATTGCTGACAAAGGCGTAGAAATTACAACAAATTTCTTTGCTAACAGAAATGTCTGGGTTAAAATCGACGCTGATTCTAACAACGAAGATGTACTTGAGTTTGTGGACACCTATCCTCGTTACGTTCAAAGGTGGTTCACAATCGACTCCATTGGTATCAACAGCACAATTAAGTTTGTTGACTACGCCAGGACTGAGTATGTTTACTTCATTCCTGCCGGCGGCGGCGTAGACGATGCTGTGTACCTTGGTACAGCCAATGGCTCCTTCGAGTTCCTCAACGGCAAATACTACATCGCCAGTTCTGAGATTACTCTCGCGAACGCTGTTGTAGACGACGACGAGCCGGAAGATCTGGATGACCTCGACGATGACGATCTCGATGATTTCGACATCGGCGGCGACACCGGCGGCGACAGCACACCGTTCAACGTGAACGACAACCCCGGCACCGGCCGTTAATTTGGCCGCTAACTTAACTGATTTTCCTAACCGACTTTCTCACGGTAGGTAAATCTCCTTTCAAGCCCCCCGCGGCTCTCCAGGCCGCGGGGGGCTTTTTTAATGCATTACATATCCACAAAATAATCACACTCGCCCGGCAGCAGCATCCCAAACCGCCGGACCAGCCGCCTGTCCTGCTCGGTGTCCGCGTCTTTCGGGTTTTGCAGCTTTATCGCCGCCGCTTGCCTTGATATCGCAAAAACCGCGCAGACATCCTCCGGGGTTAGCGGATGATTATTGCGCGTTTGCATTTCCCGCACAAGCGCCGACGGCATGAGAAGCTCCGCGGCGAAGCTGTTTGCCTCATTTTCGTTTGCGGCACGGTCGTCCCCGTGGCCTAAATAAATATGCCCCAGCTCATGGGCCAGGGTAAAATTTATTCGGCGCAGGCTGCGCACTTCCTCATCATAAAGCACAGCGGAGGCCGCCCCGCCCTCAAGCTTCAGCATAAATCCATCGCGCAATGCCTCCGTGAGTTTTGCCCTTGTCATCCTCGTTTCGCGGCAAAGCTCCCCGTAAGTTTTAAAGCGCACCGGGCGGTCAAATTTAAATTTCCGCACATCAAAAAACAAGCTGCCCGGCCGCTGTTTCAACAGCAGTTCTACAGCGGCAAGCCGCGGCTTGTCAGTCATCACTAAGCCCAAGCAGGTCCAGGCACATTTTTATATCGTTTTCAAAGCTTGCGATCACACGCTCCCTTTGCGCGTTCGGGATGCGCTCCGCCTTGCGCGCGAGCAAAAGCAGCCTTTGCTCCTGCAAATTCTGCGCCATGGGCGGGTTGTCCTCGGTGGTCTGGAAAAAAAAGTCGGTGCTGACTTCAAAATAATCCGCCAGCTTTTTCAGCGTGAGGGAATCAGGCACAGACACCCCGCGCTCATACGCGCTGTAGGTCTGCCGCTTTACCCCCAGGAAAATTGCAATTTCATCCTGCGTAATCTTTTTTTCCTTGCGGATTTTTTTCAGCCTTTCACCAAGCATATCAGTCACCATTCCCTCAAACAGCTTTTGCTTATTATAGCAAAGAAGTTTTGCAATTGCAAGCCTCTTTCTGATTTTTCGTCAAGATTAACAGTAATATATGTCGGAAAATGACGAATTGGGGATTTCACGGCGCAGGATGTGCCTGCTTTGCGAGAATCCTCGCCAAATCGCGCAGTGCCTTTCCACGGTGGCTTACCGTGTGTTTTTCTTCGGCGCTTATCTGCGCCATTGATTTTTTTCCGCGAAAAAAAATCGGGTCGTACCCAAAACCGCCAATGCCCGCCGGCGCAAAGCCGATCATGCCTTCGCAGGCGCCTTCGCAGACGATTTCGCGCCCGTCTTCTAAAATGCAGTGGATCACACAGACAAACCGCGCCGCGCGTTTTTCCGGCGGGACCCCCTCCAGCTCCGACAAAAGCAGGGCGATTTTTTCTGTGTGCGGGATATCGCCGCCGTATCTCGCCGAGTAAACGCCCGGCCGCCCGCCGAGCGCGTCCACGCATAACCCGGAGTCGTCGGCGAATACGGGCAAGCCCACCGCCTTAAAAAGCGCGCGCGCTTTGATTGCGGCGTTTTCGGCGAAGGTATCGCCGGTTTCCTCGATTTCATCGGTAAACCCGGCTTCCGCCGCAGAAATGACCTCAATGCCCATCGGCGCCAAAACCGCGCGGAATTCCTCCAGCTTGTGCGGGTTTGACGTAGCCGCCGCAAGTTTCACCCCTCTTCCTCCGCGTCAAACAGTGCAGCGGCGAACTCCTCCGCGTCGAAGGGGCGCAGGTCGTCGATGCCCTCGCCCACGCCGATAAACTTAACCGGGATCTTCAGCTCCTCAACAATTCCGACTACCACGCCGCCTTTCGCCGTGCCGTCCAGCTTTGTCAGCACAATGCCCGATATCCCGGCGGTTTCTTTAAACTGCCGCGCTTGGCTGAGCGCATTCTGCCCGGTGGTGCCGTCCAGTACAAGCAAGGTTTCGATGTCGCACTCCGGCAGCTCGCGCCTGATCACGCGGGAGATTTTCGCCAGCTCGTCCATTAGGTTTTTCTTATTGTGAAGCCGCCCCGCTGTGTCTATAATTATTACGTCCCTGCCGCGCGCTTTGCCCGCCGCTATTGTATCGAACACAACGGCGGCGGGGTCGGAGCCTTCCGTGTGGCGTATAAGCTCTGCCCCCGCACGCTGCGCCCAAACGGCAAGCTGGTCAATCGCGGCGGCGCGGAAGGTATCCGCCGCGCCTAAAATTACACTGCGCCCCTCTGATTTAAGCTGCGCGGCAAGCTTTCCGATTGCGGTGGTTTTGCCCGCACCGTTCACGCCGATGACCAAAATCACCGACGGCTTTGTGCCGATTTTCAATGCATGGTCCCCTGTCAGCAGCTTTGCTACAATGGCGCGCAGCATGGATTTCAGCTGTGCGGGGTCGGTAGCGCCAGTGCGTCTAATTTCCTCCCTCAGCATATCACAGACGCGCGCTGCCGTGACCGCCCCTGTATCCGCCATGATCAGCGCTTCCTCAAGCTCGCCGATCAGATCTTCGTCGATATGAGTAAAGGAGCTTAGCACCGCGTTCATGTTCGCGGCGATGCTGTCGCGTGTTTTTTTAAGGCCCATGCCTATCTTAGAGAAAAGCCCCATTTGTTCCCCCTTAAAATCTACGGTTAGAGCGGTCGGCTCCATCATCCCATCGTGTGCAAATCATCCGACTTCACCGGATTCGTCCGAGATGTTTCCGGGCTCAGCCCGGTCAAACCGCAAAATCCGCCTGCGCCTCCGTGACCTTCAGCGCGAGCAGCTTTGATACGCCCTCCTCCTGCATAGTGACGCCGTAAAGCATATCGGCCTCCTCCATTGTGCCGCGGCGGTGCGTGATGGAAATAAACTGTGTCCTGCGGCTCAGCCCGCGCAGATAGGCCGCGAATTTCGTCACATTCACATCGTCCAGCGCGGCTTCAATCTCATCCAGTACGCAAAACGGCGCGGGCTTAAAAAGCAGGATCGCAAAATAGATTGCAATGGCGACAAACGCCTGCTCCCCGCCGGAAAGAAGGCTTAAATTTTTGATGACTTTTCCCGGCGGCTCAACGAAGATTTCCACGCCGGACTCCAGCACATTGTCCGGGTCCGTGAGCGTAAGCTCCGCTTTCCCGCCGCCGAAAAGCTGTGTGAACACACGAGAAAACCGCCCGGCGATTTTCCTGAAGCTGTCGGCGAACACGTCGCGCATTTCCTGTGTAAGCTCACCGATCAGTGCTGTGATCTGCTCTTTGGAGTTTTCCACGTCGCGCACCTGCCCGGACAGGAATTCGTAGCGTTCGCTGACTTCTTTGTACTCCTCAACCGCGCCTACATTCACCGACCCGAGCGCCTTTATTTTACCGCGCAGCTCACCGAGCCGCCGCCCCGCTTTATCGGGGTCGTCCGGTACCGCCGCAATCGCCGCCGCCTGTGTGCGCGTCAGCTCGTACTCGTCCCACAGCTTTGTGATGATAAGGTCATATTCGCCCTGAACCGCAAAGCGGCGCTCTTCAAGCCGCGCCAGCTCACGGGAGGTTTCCTCGCGCCGTGCGGAAATTTCGCGCTCCTTTGCGCGCAGTGAAGTCGTTTCGCCCTCCAAGGCCGTGCGCTGTGCCAGCGTGCTTTCGATTTCGCCCGTCAGTGCTTCCACGCCGGATTTAAGCCGCAGTTTTTCCTGCTCCAGCTCTACCGCCTTTTCCGCGATTTCCGCGTTGCCGCGCTCCAGCCCGCTTTTTTCTTCGGCCAGCTTTTCCGTCCTTGTCCCTGCGGACTGTATTTGCTGTGTAATCCGCGCGATATCCGCCGTAATATTGTTGTATTCATTTTCGGCTGTGAGTAAAGCCATTTTCTGCTCATTTAGATTTGCGGCGGCAGTTTCCGCGCCGATCATGAGCGCGGACCTTCTGCTGTTGATACTTTCCGACTGCGCCGCCAGCCCCGCCGCCCGTGCTTCCATTTCTTCGAGTATAGCGGAGCCTTCCGCTTCGCCGGAGCGCAGTGCCTCAAGCCGCTGTGTAAGCGCTTCAAACTCCTGCTGTGCCAGCTTGCGGTTATGGACCGCCTGCGCCAAGCCCCTTTGTAAATGCTCGAGCTGTGCGTCTAAGCGGGCGCGCGCCTCCTGCGCAGTTTGGCGTTCGGCGTGTGCGCCCGAAACCGCCGCCGCAAGCGCGGACAATTCCTCCGCAAAAGCTTTTTGCCGAGGCGCGAGCTGTGCCGCCTGCTCACTGTACTTTTCGGCTTCGGATTTCAGCCGCGCAATCTCCCCGCGCCGACCCAAAACCCCCGCGCTTTTCACAGTAGAGCCGCCCGTGAATGAGCCGCCGGTGTTGATGACCTGCCCGTCAAGCGTCACAACGCGGACACTGTACCCCGAGGATTTCGCGATTTTCTGCGCGCTGTCAAGATCCTCCGCCACTATCACACGCCCCAGGAGCCGGCGGATTATCGCCGTGAATTTGGCATCGCACTCCACCAAAGAAGAAGCCGCGCCGATAAAGCCGTCCATTCCCTCATACGCGCGGCAGTCCGCCTGTGTGCCTTTTACTGTAGAAAGCGGCAGGAAGGTCGCGCGGCCTGCATTTGCGCTTTGCAGCATACGGATCGCGCGCTTTGCGGTTTCCTCATCCTCTGTCACGATATTTTGAAGCGCAGGGCCGAGCGCGGTTTCGATTGCTGTGGCCGTCTGCGCTTTTGTTGTTATCAGCGACGACACCGCGCCGTAGATACCAGACACCGCGCCCCGCTCTGCCTGTGCGAGGATATGCTTGACGCTCCCCGCGAAGCCCTCCATATTGCGCTCTAAATCCTCAAGGAGCCTTGCTCGCCCAAGCCCTGCCTCTGCCTTGTCTGTCAGCGCCTTGATTTCAGCTTCAAGCTCATCTCGCCTGCGCAGCCGTGACTCCCGCTTGATCTCGTAGCCTTTTGCCGCGTTGACTAAGGCCGCGATGCTTTCGTCGGATTCGGCAATTTGCAGCTTACATTCCTCTATATCCGCGCTGATTTCCGATATATCCGCGTCATGAGAAACGCCGGTTTGCCTGAGCGCCTCAAGCCGCGAAAGCCCTTCAGCCGCCGCCGCCGCGCCGGACGCCTGTTCGAGTCTGAGCTTTGCCATTGCGCTTTCAATTGAGTTTTTACGCGCGCCCAATTCCTCAAGATCGGCATCAAGCCGCGCAATCTGTTCACGCTGCTCGGCAAGGCGTTCTTCCGCGCCTGAAATCCTGGCACCCATCGCGGCATTTTCCGCCGCCGTGTTTTTCTCCTGCTCTTCTTTTTCGCGCAGTAATGCAAACAAGCTGTCTGTGCCGAGCTTGTCCGCGGCAAGCTCTTCATCAATGCGCATTATGGACTGCTCGTTATGGCGGGTATCACTGCCGCAAACGGCGATTTCCGCTTCGCATTTGGACAGCCGCTCCTCGTTTTCCCGGACCCTGCCGCGCAGGCTGTCCGCAAGTACGCTCAGCCTGCGGCTTTCTTCATAGACGCGGTTTATGCTTTCCTCCACGCCCTCACTTTCGCGCGTAAGGCCCTCGTAATCATTTTTACAGATATCTATACGGGATTCATGAGCCGCCAGCCTTTCTTTTAATGTGTCAAGGCTGCGTATCCAAAGCGAGATCTCCAGCCCCTTTTTTTCTTCGGAAAGGGCAAGGAAGCTTTTTGCCTTCTCCGCCTGTATGCGAAGCGGCCCTATGCGCGATTCCAGCTCGCCCAGTATATCACGCAGGCGCGCCAGATTTTCTTCAGCTTGGATCAGGCGGCGTTCGGCTTCGTCCTTGCGGTAGCGGAATTTAGATATGCCCGCGGCTTCCTCGAAGATTTCGCGGCGCTCCTTGCTTTTCGCGGACACGATTTCCGCAATCCTGCCCTGCCCGATGATGGCGTAGCCGTCCCGCCCCAGCCCCGTGTCCATCAGCAGCTCGTGGACGTCCCTCAGGCGGACCTGCGCGCCGCCGACACGGTATTCGCTCTCGCCGGAACGATATAATCGGCGGCTTATTACGATCTCGTCGCCTTGGTCCGGCAGTATTTTATCGGAGTTGTCGATGACAAGCTGAACAGACGCAAAGCCCACGGGCTTGCGGGAAAGCGTGCCGCCGAAGATGACATCCTCCATACGCGCGCCGCGCAGTGTCTTGGAGGACTGCTCGCCCAAGACCCAGCGCACGGCGTCGGCGATGTTGCTTTTGCCGCTGCCGTTTGGGCCGACGACCGCGGTGATGCCGCCGTCGAATTCCAGCTTTGTCTTGTCGGGGAAGGATTTGAAGCCCTGCAGCTCAAGTGAACGCAGGCGCATGGCGGGACCACCACCTTTGCTTATAAATATTACAGGAACACGCGCTTCCGATTATTTCGCTTCTTCAGTATCCGCATCGTCATCATCACTGTTAATAAACATATCCTCCGTAGCCTGCTGCGCCTTCTTTAGCTTTTCTGTAATAGAAACAAGCCCCTCCAGCGCTTCAATGGCAATCGACATTTGCCCCGCTAAATGATAATACATCGCTTTGTAATCCGGCATTTCAATAAACCCCCTTTAGCTTTATTTCAAACGGGGATAGGGTGTCATCCCGTTTAATTTTCACGTTATATCCCATTTCTTGCAGTTTTCGGGTATTGCATTTGTTTTGCCCCGCCATCCGCGAAACAAAGCTTGGATGGACAGCCGGCGATATATTTCCCGGCGGTATATCGCGCAATAACCCCAAGGCCGCATCCAGCATGATCACACCCTCGCACAGTTCCCGGAAAGCCGGATGGTACGGCCCCGCGACGACGCTTTGCCCAAGGCTTTGCGTGTCGTGAAGCCCGGCACGGATAACATCTATCTTAGCTTTATGGAACATTTGCAACAGTTTCGCGCATAGCTTTACCGCTTCATCTAAGCTTTGCGGTTTATACAGCCCTTCGCGGTAGAGCCGCGCAAGTTCCGTCCCCTCAACAGCCAGCGCCGGGTGGATGCGCATGGTGTCCGGCCCGAGCGCGATTAGCTTTTCCGCCGTCATGATATCTTTTTCGGGATCGGAGCCATACAGCCCCGTCATCATGTGATGCCCGAGAGAAAAACCGTGCTTTTTAATCAGCCGGGATGCCGCCGCTGTGTCATCCGCCGTATGCCCACGGTTGTTTGCGGCAAGCACATCATCGTCCATAGACTGCGCGCCAAGCTCGATTGCGGTTACGCCATATGATTTCAACTCCGATAGAATCTCGTTGCCGATTGCGTCCGGCCGCGTCGCGATGCGGATGCCGGAATACCCGCGCTCGCCCAAAAACGGCTGTGCAGCTTCTAAAAGCGGGATGCGCAGCTCTTTTGGGATTGCGGTGAAACTCCCGCCGTAAAACGCGATTTGTGCGGTTTTTGCACGCCTGCCTAGCGCGGCAATGCCATTTCGGAAAATCTCCGCCGCTTCCTGCGGGCTTGGTATGTTTTCTTGCCCCGTTATATTTTTCTGGCTGCAAAAGGAGCAGCGGTGCGTGCATCCCAAATGCGGCACAAAAACCGCAACATTAGCGTGCTTCATGGCCCATTAGGCGCAAAGCTTCCTTCGCCGCCATCTGCTCGGCGGATTTTTTGCTGCGCCCCTCTCCCCTGCCGATCACATTGCTGTTTAGCAGGACATCGGCGATAAAAAGCTTGTCATGGTCCGGGCCTGTTTCCCCGGCAAGGGCATATGTTAAAACTTCGCCCGGGTTTTGCTGGACGATTTCCTGCAGGAGTGTTTTGAAATCCCGGTTATCAGGCTGATCGCCGTTTTTCAGCATATCCTCTACAAATGGAAGGACAAAACCGCGCGCGCACTCAATCCCGCCGTCTAAATAAATCGCGGCGATAAGCGATTCAAACGCGTCCGCTAAAATAGAAGGGCGCTGTGCCCCGCCGGTCTGGGTTTCGCCCTTGCCGAACAGAAGATAACTGCCCAGCCCGATCTTTTTCGCAAAGGCGCACAGCGATTTCTCGCACACGATCATTGAGCGCAGCCTTGTAAGCTCGCCCTCCGCCAACCGGTAGCTTCGGAAGAGATAATCGGAAACAATCACCGAAAGCACGGAATCCCCCAGGAACTCCTGCCGTTCGTTGCTTTGCAGATCCCGCCGCCCTTCGTTGGCATAGGATGAATGTGTACACGCCACTGTAAGATAATCCTTGTCCTTGAAGGTGTATCCAATGGCGGCTTCTAGGGCATTAAGATTTGTGATACTTTGCATAATAAATCCCCTTAGCGTAATAAACGATGGACAATATTCACTGCTGCCCGCTTACCGCGGCCCCGATTTCGCTGATTACATCCTGCTCGCAAAACAGCTTTGCCTGCCGTATCGCGTTCTTGAACGCCTTGGCGTTTGAGCTTCCATGCGCTTTGATAACGGGCTTTGCTGTCCCCATCAGCGGCGCGCCGCCATGCTCCGTGTAATCCATCTTTGCTTTAAAACCGCCCAGCGCGTTTTTAAGCAGAAGCGCGGCAATTTTCGTTTTTGCGGACGATAAAAGCATCGCCTTTAGCTCACCGGAAAACGCCTTGCCCATGCCTTCCGTCAGCTTCAGCACGATATTCCCGGTAAATCCGTCGGTTACGGCGACGTCGCAGCCGCCCAAGGGCAGCTCCCGCGCTTCGATATTACCTATAAAGTTAAGGCGCGAATCCCGCAGCAGCTTCCCGGCTTCGATTTGCAGTGCCGTCCCCTTATTTTCCTCCGTGCCAATATTCACAATGCCGACGCGCGGGTTTTTCACGCCCATCACGCGCTCCATGTACACAGCGCCCATCACAGCGAATTGGCGGAGCATTTCCGGGCGGCATTCCACATTCGCTCCCACATCAAGAAGCATATATGTGCCCTTGGCGGCGGGGATAATCGGGGCGAGCGCGGGGCGTTTTATGCCTTTTATGCGCTTTACAATCAGCGTTCCGCCCACACAGAGCGCGCCCGTACTCCCGGCTGTGACAACGGCGTCGCCCTGCCCGTCCGCCAAAGCCTTGAAAGCGGCCGCCATGGAAGAAGTGCTGTAGGATTTCAGTATTTCGGTGGGTTCGGCCTCAACAGGCATTGCAAGCGGCGCTTCGAGAAAATCCATCCCGCTAAGCGCGATGCCTTCTTTTTCGGCAAGGGCGCGGAGTTTCGCTTCCCTCCCGCAGACCAGCGCGGTTACATCCAGTTCCGATATCGCCTGCGCGGTGCCTTTTAGGATTTCAAGCGGCGCGTTGTCGCCGCCGTATGCGTCGATGATTATTTTCATGGCTTGCTCCTTTTATTTCATGTTAATCCATACAGCTCAAACGGGTTGTTTTGCAGGGCCTGCTTATAAAGCCCGATCGTACTCTTTACCTGTACCAGCATACACTTCGACTTGCCAATTACTATATCTTTTATATATCCTTTTTCATAAGCTTGTTGTTGAATTACATACCACGGCTTTGCCTGCGGCGACCACGCTTCAATAAACCATTCGGTTTCGGGGTAGATTTTCAGCGCCTGCTCGGACGGCCTGAATTTTTTCTTTATTTCCTCGGGCAAGCAATCTTCCACATAATGCATAGTCGACATCCTATAAATATCAACGCCCAATAATAAGGCGTAACCGTCACAAGCTATCAGATGATTGAACCAGTCCGCGGCGTGTTTTTCGGCATCCTTGCCCCATGCGGAAACCCGAAAATGCCCTTCCCCGGTAATAACATCTGGCATTTTTCTGAATGTATCGGATACAATCCCCATCCCCGACCTCTCGTCGTCATCTTTTAGAATCTTGATTTTCAATGTCAGCCCCAATTTCTTATCGGCTTCGGTGAGCGGATACTCCGGCGAGTCTTTGAACGACGGCATAACTATTGCGCCTTCCGTCCCCACAATGCTTTTTATTGCGTTTATAATTGTCAAAGCGCCGCCCTCAATATACCCAAAACTGCTGAGGGAGCAATGCACCTCCAGCATCATCCCTGCCTTTACGCCCAACTGTGTAAGGCCGTTTTCTATTTGCGTTTGCGTTACTTGCATAGCCATTTTCCTCACCCTAAGTAATATAGCTCAACTGCATAACCTCTTCCAATGCCCGCAGCGCCCTATCCGCCATCGCTTCATACCGCTGTGCTTTCGGCTTTATCCGCTCACTCAGCGGCGGCAGAAGCCCCATATTCGCGCCCATCGGCTGGAAATCTTTCACGCTTTCATCGCTGATATAGGCACAGAGCGCGCCTGTCATAGTTTGGGGCGGCAAAATTACGGGGGCCTGCCCTTTCAGCAGCCTTGCCAGATTTTTCGCGGCGATTATACCGGACATCGCCGATTCCATATACCCCTCAACGCCGGTAATCTGCCCCGCGAAAGCAGTCAGCGGGTCGGCTTTTAGGGCGAAGGTATGGTCAAGCAGCCTTGGGCTGTCGATAAAAGTATTGCGGTGCATTACACCATACCGCACAAAGCTTGCGTTTTCCAGCCCCGGGATCATGGAGAATACGCGCTTTTGCTCGCCGAATTTTAGGTTTGTTTGAAAGCCGACCAAATTCAGCAGCGACCCTGCGGCGTTCTCTTTTCGCAGCTGAACCGCCGCCCAAGGCCGGTGGCCTGTTCGCGGGTCACGCAGGCCCATCGGTTTCAGCGGCCCGAAACGCAGTGTATCAATGCCGCGTTTTGCCAGCATTTCAATCGGCATACAGCCTTCGTAAACTTTCGGCGCGCCCTCTTCAAAGCTTTCCTGCCCGGCGCATTGTGCGGCGGTCAGCGCGTCGTAAAAGCGCTCATACTCATCCTTTGTCAGCGGGCAGTTGATGTAGTCATCACCGCCCCTATCATACCGCGACGCTGAAAAAACCTTGTCCCTATCCAATGAATCCGCCGTAATAATCGGAGCGGCGGCATCGTAAAAACGCAGCCCCGCGCCGAACCTGCTTTCAATATCCCGCGCCAAAGCGTCTGAAGTCAGCGGGCCTGTCGCGATTATTACCGGGCCTTCCGGCAGCTTTGTAACCTCGCCATTTATAACCGTTATGCCGGGGTTTTCATTTATCGCCGCGGTTGAGAGCCTTGAAAATTCCTGCCTGTCCACGGCAAGCGCGCCGCCCGCCGGGACTTTGCACCGCTCCGCGATTTGAAGGAGCAGTGAACCCATGCGGCGCATTTCCGCCTTGAGCAGGCCGCCCGCACTCGAAAGCCTGTCCGCTTTCAGCGAATTAGAGCAGACCAGCTCCGCATAGCCGCCGATTTGATGTGCGGGGGAGCGTTTTTCAGGCTTCATTTCACAAAGGCGCACCCGAAAATTTTCCTGTACCAATGCCCAAGCCGCCTCACAGCCCGCAAGCCCCGCGCCAACTACGGTTACTTCTATATTCGCACGCGCGATTTTATTAGAGCCGCTTTCCGCCATAATATCCCTACTGTTTTTCTATCGGCCTTTCATAGCCGCAGCCTTCTTTAAGGCAGTGTATTTTTGCGCCGCGCCCTGTTTTTTGGAAAAGCCCCGCGCCGCATTGGGGGCATTTTTCGGCAAGCGGTTTATCCCAGGTGATAAAGGTACACTCGGGATAGCCCTCACAGCCGTGGAAGGTCCTGCCCTTCTGGGACTTTTTCGCCAGCACTTTCTTGCCGCAGACAGGGCATACCCCGCCGGTTTCCTGCACAATTTTTTTTGTGTTGCGGCATTCGGGGAAGCCGGGGCAAGCCAAAAACTTACCGAAACGCCCCATTTTTATTACCATATTGCGCCCGCATTTATCACAGACGACATCGGTTTCTTCCTCGGGCACTTTTACGCGCGTGCCCTCCATGTTCTTTTCCGCGGTCTGTAATGTCGCGGCGAAGCTTTGGTAGAAGCCGTCGAGCGTTTTTATCCAGTCTGTGCGCCCTTCTTCAACCTCGTCCAGGCGCTGTTCCATGTTCGCGGTGAAATCGGCATCCACTATGTCGGCGAACTGCTCCGCCATCAGCTTGGTCGTAACCTCGCCCAAAGCCGTGGGCTTGAGCGATTTTGCCTCGCGCTCGACATACGCGCGGGAAATTATCGTGGTGATCGTGGGCGCATAGGTGCTGGGGCGGCCTATGCCGTTCTCCTCAAGCATTTTAATAAGGGAAGCCTCGGTGAAGCGCGGCGGCGGCTGGGTGAAGTGTTGGTTTGGCGTAACCGACCGCACAGCGAGCTTTTCGCCCTTCTCCATCTCAGGCAGCGCGCTTGCTTTTTCCTCGTCCTCGCCCTCGTCCTTCGCGGACTCATAAATCTTTGTGAAGCCGTCAAAGCGGACGGTAAAGCCCGACGCCGTGAAGGTATAATCCCCCGCGCTGATCTTGACAGACACGGCATCTAATACGGCGGACGCCATCTGGCTTGCAATAAAGCGCTCCCAGATCAGCTTATACAGCTTGTATTGGTCGGAGGAAAGCGACGCCTTCGCCTTCTCCGGGGTTAACGACGGCATGGTCGGGCGGATTGCTTCATGTGCATCTTGAGCTGCCTTGCGGGATTTGTATGCGCGCGGGGATGACGGCAGATATTCGCTGCCATATGCGCCGCCTATGAACGACGCGGCTTCGCTTATTGCCTCAGCTGAAATTCTCAAGCTGTCGGTACGCATATAGGTGATCAAGCCCACAGCGCCGTAACCCTCAACATCCACGCCTTCGTAAAGCTGTTGGGCGGCGCTCATGGTGCGCCTGGATTGGAAGCCCAGACGTTTTGACGCCTCCTGTGTGAGCGTTGAAGTAGTAAACGGCGGGTCTGGGTTCTTTTTGCGCACGGATTTTTTCACATCCGCCACTATAAAATCTTTGCCCTCAAGCTCAGACATCACTGTGCGGGCCTCGTCCCCGTTTTTTATCTCGAGCTTCTTTGCGGATTTTGAATGAAGCTTTGCCGCGAACGGCTTTTTGGAACGGGAACTGAGCAGCAAAGCGTCGATCGTCCAGTATTCCTCGGGCTTGAAGGCGCGTATCTCCTCTTCCCTGTCTACAATCAGCCGCACCGCCACGGACTGCACGCGCCCTGCCGACAGCCCTTTGCGTACCTTGCGCCACAAAAACGGGCTTAACTTATACCCCACGATCCGGTCGAGGATACGGCGCGCCTGCTGGGCATTTACAAGGTCCCGGTCAATCGGCCTGGGGGACGACATACCTTCTTTTACGCCGGATTTTGTAATCTCATTAAAAGTAACCCGGTTGGCGTCGTCAAGGTCAAGGCTGAGAAGATGCGCCAAATGCCAGGAGATGGCCTCGCCCTCGCGGTCGGGGTCGGTGGCAAGATAGACCCGCTCGCTCTTCTTCGCCTCCTTGACAAGCGACTTCACGAGAGTTTCTTTGCCCTTTATCGCGATATATTCGGGTGCGAAGCCGTTGTCCACATCCACGCCGAATTTAGATTTAGGCAGGTCGCGGATATGGCCGTTGGAGGCAAGCACCTCGAAATCCTTGCCCAAATATTTTTTGATGGTCTTTGCTTTCGCGGGGGACTCCACGATTACCAGTTTTGACATACTGCTTTCATTCCTCCGAATACAATTTAAGCCAAACCAAACAGCCTGCCGGGATGCATTTGAATCAGGCCGTAAATCTCCAGCTCTGTCAGGGCCGCCAAGGCCCCTGCGGTTTCAAGCCCTGCCGATGCCGCCAATACATCCGCACCTGCAGGCTCTGTGCCGATAAAAGCGTACACTTTCTCTGCATCTGCGGAAATATCCCCCGGCAGGTCCTTGCGGGCGGGTATTTCCGATTCTTGTTTTTGCTTCTTTTTTTGCTTGGTTTTTGGCTCAGGTTTTGGCTTGGTTTTTGGCGCGGGTTTTGGCTCGGGTTTTGGCTCGGGTTTTGGCTCGGGTTTTGGTTTTTGTTCCTTCTCTATAATAGGCATATCTATTGTAATATTATACTCAGTTTTGCCGGGATGTGCAAACATGGGATATTCTGCCAGTATATCTTCGGCGCAGGACGCGATTTTCGCGCCGTCGCTTATCAGTTTATGCTTGCCCGCCGAGCGGTGGTCCAAAATACTCCCGGGGACGGCAAAAACATCACGCCCTTGTTCAAGCGCGAGGTCGGCGGTGATCAGCGCCCCGCTGCCAATCGCGGCTTCAGTGACCAGCGTACCGTGGGAGATGCCCGAAACCAGCCTGTTGCGCACAGGGAAGTTATACGCCATTGGCGTGAAGCCGAGCGGGAACTCCGTAACAACCGCGCCGTTTTCGCTGACAGCGCGTTTAAGCGCCGCGCTCCCATATGGGTAATCCACATCAATGCCGCAGCCGAGGAAACCCACGGTTTTACCGCCGGCGTCAAGTGCCGCCCAATGCGCGGCGCTGTCGATGCCCCTGGCAAGCCCGCTGACGATTACCGCGCCGTTTTTCGCCAAATCGCCCGCCAGCATTTTTGTGACCTCGATCCCGTATTCCGATGTATCACGCGAACCCACAACCGCGATTGCCGGCGCGCCTTTCAAGCAAGACAGGTCGCCCTTGACATAGAGCGCGGCGGGGCGCGGGTATATCTCACGGAGCAGCAACGGGTACCCATCCATATCCGGCGTTATTATCTCACAGCCTTTTTTTATTGTGCGGGAGCGGATGTTTTCCGCCATGTCAAGTGCCGTGGGTACGCGTTCGCGTTCCTCCGGCATCAGCATACCGTTGAATTTCCCATGCGGGCTTACCCCCTCGTAAATTTCCAAGGGGCTGTCGAAGTAGTCGAGCATCAGCGCCGAACGGCGGCTGCCCACTCCGAATACAAGCTGGAGCCAGATCCAATAGACAGTATCGGTCACTTAGTCATCTCCCAAATGAGTATCCCCGCAGCCACCGCCGCGTTAAGTGATTGCGCGCCGCCGTGCATGGGGATCATTACCGTATTATCGCAAGCCTCGATTTCCTCAGGTGAAAGCCCCGCGCCCTCATTGCCGATCAGTACGGCGGATTTTTCGGGGAAAGTGTATTCACCCGCCACAGCGGCATTATCGCAAACCGCCGCCGCCGAAACAGTAAACCCATTGGCACGCAGCCCGCGCACCGCTTCTAAAACGGGGCGGATTACAATAGGCAGGCGGAATACCGCGCCCATGCCCGCACGCAAAGCCTTTGGGCTGTATACATCCGCGCAGTCCGGCGAAAGTATCAGCCCCTGTGCGCCCAATGCCTCACAGCTTCTCATTACCGCGCCGGCATTTCCGGGGTCACTAACGCGAGAGAGTACCACGCATGGCCCCCGGCAACTATATATTGTATCAGCGGATTTTTGGATGTCAAGCTTTTTAAACACCGCGAAAACGCCCTGCGGCGTGTCCGTATCGGACAGGCGCGCGGCAAGCTCGTCGGTTATCAGATAGGCACGCTCAGACATACGGGCTGTCTGTGCCAATGCAGGATACCGCGCCAGCGCCTTTTCCGTGGCAAAGAGCATAAGCGGGCGCGCGCCGCAGTCCGCGCCGTCGGATACGAGCTTTGCGCCTTCGCACATAAACGCGCGTGCATTGTCCCTTGCTTTTTTAGAAGATGCCAGCCTCGCGGCCTCTTTTATTATCGGATTGTCTTTTGACGTTAATTTTAACATATAAATTAAAAATCCTTCCCTTCCTGTTTAAGAAAGGGAAGGGTATTTTTTTATGCGAGCGCGGCTTTTGCTTTTTCCACCAGCGCAGTGAAGCCGGCGGGGTCGCTGATCGCCATTTCTGAGAGCATCTTCCTGTTGAGCATGACCCCGGCTTTTTTAATGCCGTTCATGAAAGTGGAATAGTTCATGCCGTTCATTTTGCACCCGGCGGAAATACGGGTTATCCAAAGCCTGCGGAAATCGCGCTTTTTCAGCCTCCTGCTGATATAAGCATACTGGCCGGATTTATATACGGCTTGTTTTGCCATTTTAAAATGCTTTGATTTTGCGCCGAAGTAACCCTTTGCAAGCTTGAGGATTTTGTTCCTCCTCTTACGGGTAGACAGCGCCCCTTTAATGCGAGCCATTTTAACCCCTCCTTCTTACTTATACGGAATCAGCCGCATAATTTGCTTGACGTTTGATTTATCCACAAGACCGTATCTTTTAAGCCTTCTGCGATGCCTGGGGCGTCCTTTGACAGTGTTGTTGAGCCTATGCTGCTTGTATGCCCGCGCCCTTTTTACCTTGCCGCTTTTTGTAAGCCCAAAACGCTTTTTTGCACCGCTGTGCGTTTTAATTTTTGGCATTTTGCGTGTCCTCCTTTTTTTATATTCCAAAACAACATCACCGGCCGCGGCAACGCCGCCCGGGCTTTGCCGGGCCGGGGGATTTCCTTTAATTAAATTCAGTCCTACTTGCTTTGCTTGGAGTTGACGAACATAATCATGCTGCGCCCCTCCATCTTCGGGATGCGCTCAACGCTTCCGTGTTCGGCGCAGGCCTCCCCAAAACGCTTCATGAGCGTCTGCCCGATCTCAGGGTGCGCCATTTCACGCCCCCTGAAACGGATGGAAACCTTAAGCTTGTTCCCGGCATCCAGGAATTTCAGCGCGTTTTTGAGCTTTGTGTTAAAGTCGTGCGTGTCGATGTTCAGCGAAAGGCGGATCTCCTTCAGCTCGATAACCTTCTGGTTTTTTCGGGCCTCCTTCTCTCTTTTCGCCTGCTCGAACTTGTGCTTGCCGTAATCCATGATACGGCAGACCGGCGGGGCCGCCTGGGGGGCAATCCGCACCAGGTCCAGATTTTTTTCGGTGGCTATACGCATGGCATCGGCAATGGACATTATGCCAAGCTGCTCACCGCCCGGCCCAACAAGCCGCACCTCCTTGTCGCGGATCTCCTCGTTGATGGCCATGTTTTGTTTGCTGATTAGTAGCACCCCCTAGTAGTGGTTAGGAAATAGGAATTAGGAATTAGCAGGACGGGGTATAATTTGCTTTATACTTTTTCGATGCGGGAAATAAAAAAACACGGGCGCGGCGCCTGTGTCCTCATACAAAACGCAAATAGCCGCACGTGTGCCGTGGCATTTGCTTTGTATTGACCGCGCCCGGAAATCCCCGGCGGGTGAGAACACTGGCTTGTTCTACTTCTTTGTATACTTACTTTAACAGATCGCCCAGGAGTTGTCAAGCAAAATTTCACATAAAAGCATACCAAATATATGTCCCCTCAAAAACCGCTGTGTTCAGCCACCAGACCGTATCGCCGGTTATGGACACCGCGAGCTTTACCGCGAATGAACCCACAAATAAGATCAGCGCCGCCTGTATCATCCCCGCGATGCCGCCCAAAACCGCGTCCGCCGTGCCAATCACCGGTATGCGGTACAGCCCCGAAAACATCCTCGACACAAGCCTTGAAAGCATCAGCACGGCGCAGAACACGACAAAAAACATCACCCCGGAAAGCAGCGACACAACCGGCGCGCGGACAGTAGATTCTATGACGCCTTCCACCAACTGTTCCGTACTCTGTGCGGTTATGCTGTCTGGCATAATCCGCGACAAAAAAGGCAGCAGCGGCAAAATCAGCAGCGGTATGCGCCCGGACACCGCGCTGTCCAGCTCTTTCATAACCGCCGCGGTAATTGCGTCTCTGATTACGCTGTCATAGGCGATTTCCGCTATAACAGGGGCGAGCATCCTTGCGGCAACAGCCGCCGCCGCATAGGAAAGCAGCGCAATCACCGTACGCGCAAAGCCCTGCCTGTAGCATATAAAAACGCAAAGCACGATAATCGCGGCGGCGGCCAAATCCCACCATAGCCATATATTTTCTGACATATTTGCTCCTTTAATCGAACAGGAAAATCTCATCCGCTGTTGTGTAATAAAGCTTCCCGTCTACCAATTGCATATGCGTAATTCCGCGCCGCTCCGTCTTTTCCATTGAATTCAGCTGCCTGTCAAAGGCTTCTATCCCGGAATCGTCCAAAACATATATGCGCCGCCGCCCGATCTCTATGCCCTTGATGTTGTTGGGGGCGGAATGCTGTGCGGTAACGGTTAAGCTTTCATCCAATAAAACCAGGCGGCTGGTGCGCGCCTCCCTGTATTCCGTGAGCAGCAGGGTTTCACCGTCATACGACCGTATTGCCGAAACCGGATCGCTGCCTAAATCATAAGAAAACAGGGACTCGCCGGAGTAGTCAAATACCGCGTATTCACGGTCGGTCAGGATACACAGCCGGGCATCGGTATATTCAAGCTGTAAAATAAGGCTTCCGGGAAAGCCGATTTCCACCATATCCGTGGAATCCAGCTGAAACAGCACAGCTTGGGATTTCAGCATCCCCCCCTCCGTCATTACACACGCCACCGCCATATGGGTCCCGCGCGGCGACAGCGCGACACCTGTGATATGGTTGTCCGGGGAAAGCCAGCGGAAAACAGGCTCCTCCGTAGGGCTGCGGTATACGGCGGCCTCCGCGACAAACTGGCGCGCGGACGTGACCAGCGCGAACATATTGTTATCAGCCAAGGCGGCGGAGATAATTCCGTTTTCCGGTTCATGATAATCTGTCCGGGCGGGGGTATGTATGCGGTAGGCACGGCTGCCCGGGTCAAAGGAAAGCGCGCGGCTTTGGTTTGTC